>Ga0308164_10000386_pt1 | contig 82032 bp, 58 predicted proteins | sample PhyTR2_FD_201031 | JGI IMG/M metagenome (GOLD analysis project Ga0308164, IMG submission 201031) | Phyllosphere microbial communities from UC Gill Tract Community Farm, Albany, California, United States - DLSLT.R2 | ecosystem: Host-associated > Plants > Phyllosphere > Unclassified | place: USA... | reverse complement strand
ACCAGCGCACCGGCAAGGAAGACATCTTCGCCTTCGAAGGCGGCACCCGTGGCTTCGTGGAATACATCAACAAGGCCAAGACCGTGTTGCACCCGACCGTGTTCCAGGCCACCGGCGAGCGCATGTCCGACCAGAACACCAATATCTCGGTGGACGTGTCGATGCAGTGGAACGATGCCTACAATGAACAGGTACTGTGCTTCACCAATAACATTCCGCAGCGCGACGGCGGCACCCACCTGACCGGCCTGCGCGCAGCGATGACCCGCGTCATCAACAAATACATCGAAGAACACGAGTTCGCCAAAAAGGCGAAAGTGGAAATCTCCGGCGACGACATGCGCGAAGGCCTGACCTGCGTGCTGTCCGTCAAAGTGCCTGAGCCAAAATTCTCGTCGCAGACCAAGGACAAGCTGGTGTCGTCCGAAGTGCGCGGCCCGGTCGAAGAAATCGTCGCCAAAACCCTGGCCGACTACCTGCAGGAAAAACCGAACGACGCCAAGATCATCTGCGGCAAGATCGTGGAAGCAGCGCGCGCGCGCGAAGCGGCCCGCAAGGCCCGCGACCTCACCCGCCGCAAGGGCGTGATGGACGGCCTGGGCCTGTCGGCCAAGCTGGCCGACTGCCAGGAGAAAGACCCGGCCCTGTCCGAACTGTACATCGTCGAGGGTGACTCCGCAGGCGGCTCGGCCAAGCAAGGCCGCGACCGCAAATTCCAGGCCATTTTGCCGCTGCGCGGCAAGGTGCTGAACGTGGAAAAAGCGCGCTTCGAAAAAATGCTGTCCTCCGAGCAGATCACCACCCTGATCGCCACGCTGGGCACGTCGATTGGCCCCGATGAATTCAACGTCGAAAAACTGCGCTACCACCGCATCATCATCATGACCGATGCGGACGTTGACGGCGCCCACATCCGCACCCTGCTGCTGACGCTGTTCTACCGCCAGATGCCGCAATTGGTCGAGCGCGGCCACATCTACATCGCGCAACCGCCGCTGTACAAGGTCAAAGCCGGCCGTGACGAGCGCTACCTGAAAGACGACGCCGAAGAAGCGACATACATGATGAACGTGGCCCTGAACACCGCCGCCCTCACCCCGCGCGAAGGCGCCAACCCGATCGTCGGCGAACCGCTAGCCGAACTGGTACGCCAATTCAACCTAGCCAACGTCATCATGACGCGCCTGACACGCGTGATCGACCGCGCCGCGCTGACCGCCATCATGACCGGCGTGACGCTGAACCTGGACACGCTGGAACTGGCCGAAGTCTCGGCCCGTGCGCTGCAGGACAATATCAACGACATCGCGATCAAGGTCTCGGTGCGCTCGGACGAACTGTCCGAGAAGCACATGTTGTGGATCGAACGCATGCACCACGGTAACGTCAAAGTCAGCGCCATCGACGCCGACTTCGTCCAGAGCGCCGACTACCGCGTCCTGGCCGACGCCGCCGCCACCTTCACCGGCCTGCTGGGCGAAGGCGCCTACGTGCGCCGCGGCGAAGGCGAACGCACCAAGGAATCGGCCGTCACCGACTTCCACCAGGCGATGGGCTGGTTGCGCGACGAGGCAGAACGTGTGGTTTCCAAGCAGCGCTACAAAGGTCTGGGCGAGATGAATCCGGATCAGCTGTGGGAAACCACGATGGATCCGACTGTGCGCCGGTTGTTGAAGGTGCAGATTGAGGATGCGATTGCGGCGGACCAGATCTTTACCACGCTGATGGGGGATGATGTGGAGCCGCGTCGGGCGTTTATTGAGAATAATGCGTTGCGGGCGGGGAATATTGACGTGTAAGTCCGCAAAGCTGTGATATCGAAGGCGCTCTGTTGAGCGCCTTTTTTTATGCCCTGAAAAATTTCTCCCCACCGAGATTGGCCATCAATAGATGAGTTCGCTTAATAAATAAGCGGACTCAACTATAGATGGTAAAGTGATGCCTTAAATCAATTGATAACTAAGCATCGCACTCGGGAGTTACATGGAATTTTATTGGGTCAATATTGGCGGCACTCACAAGACAGTCATTGACCAGCATTTTCTATGGGCGCCTAAAAGCTCGGTGAGCAAGGTCGGCAACGAAGTCACGCGGCTTTACTGGGACAACGTGGGCAAGGTCAGGCAGGGCGATATCATTTTCTGCTGCTATGACCAACGAATCAGCTTCCTGGCCATCGCAGACGGCGACTCATACACCGAGGCGCGCCCAATGTCCCGCGCGTTTCAAGAATGGGACGCCATCGGCAATCGCGTCGATGTTCAAATTGTCGAGCTGGACCGCAAAGTTCATCGCGACGAAATCGCCACCGAGTTCATTGCAAGGTTCAACAACCGCAGCGCGCCCTCGTTATTCAGTAACCAGGCGACGCTGAACCAAATCTACATGGCGCACCTGCCCGCGGATGCAGGCATGTATCTTCTCGAAGCGGTCAACCAGCTGGCCCGCTGCGAAGAAGCGTTCATCAGCTCGGGGGCGACTGACTCTGCGAAGATCTCTGCAACGACACGCGAAGCGCTGGTGATGTCCCGCATTGGGCAGGGCAAGTTCAGGGCTGATGTCATTAAAAGGTGGGGTGGTCGATGTGCGCTGACCGGACTACAAAACGTCAACTTGATGGTGGCGTCGCATATTAATGCTTGGGCACTTTCCAACAATGCTGAGCGTTTGGATGTTGAGAATGGGCTTTTGTTGGCACCGCATATTGATCGATTGTTTGATCAGGGGATTATTTCTTTTTCGGAGAGGGGCGCGTTACAGGTATCTCCCTTGCTCAGCGGCGAGGATCGGGTGATCTTTGGCCTCAATCGATTTACTCAAATAGATGCGTTGAGTAAGAAAAATCTTTCTTATCTTGAGCTCCACCGCCGGCGTTTCAACTTCATTTAAAACTTGTGGACGCCATCATCAAGGTGTCAACGTATTCATTAGACATTTTTTCTTACTCGTCACTCATATTTTCCACGAGCGAATTAAGTACGCAGAAAATCCGAGAATGCCAAATCTCATCAAGTTTTAGCAAGGCCGTCAGCATAAGGAAAAATTTCCAACAGTACTTATCAAAGTAGCTCCGCAAGTTGTTATGTCACCTTCATACGCAACTGCCTTACCACTTACCAAGTGTCTCTGATTGCCAGTGGCAATACTGCAGTTTTGGTGTCCTTTGATGGGGCAAATGCATTTGTCACCAACCAAGGCGATTGCTTTACCGCCTACGATGAAGTGCGGGGCACCACTTTCTATTACCTTACCTCCGTGGGACGTGGAGTCCCCGATCCTGACTACGTTTGGCATGCTATTCTCCGTTTAAATATCTCTCGTTTTTAAATTGGAATTATTTAAACATTAAAATATTACATTGTTATTTTTGAATTATATTCTTTTTCCAATTTACTTATTGAGTAAATCCATAAATAATACCCTGATGCAATTTTTCCCATGAAGTATATCGATAGCGGAATTGATAACATCGATACAAAACCCAACACTGCGGCATCCCCTCCGATTGAAGAAAGTAACTTCTGTAAGGGATATCCTACGAAAGAGAGTGGAATTATAATGGATTTCATTAAATTTATCTTCTTCGTTGATGTGCTTCTCTCAAGATTTGAAAATTCTAGCAACTTCTCTCTATTAATTATTTTTTTGTTGTCTTTTTCATTTATTTGAGATTTTAAATAGTTGAACTTCTTCTCCACTTCCGCAGTTTTTTTTACAGATAGAAACACCCAAAAAACCGCCAGCCCCGTATATATTCCTAAAGTAAAAAAATAAACTCTTAGAGAAAAATTAGAAATAAAAATATACAAAAAAAATGGCAGAACACAAGAAAACAATATAGGCAAAATTCCAAATAAACCCAATATTAAAACGAAAAATTTAGTTCGATTTATTACGGGAAATATTATTCCTAAAAAAAATAAAATAGCCGAAATTATAGGTATTGAAAAAAATAATACTTCTGGAAATTTTTGCGAAACTTCTTTGATACCAAATACTATCCAAATCATTAAAGATGACAACATGTTAAACATTAAAAATCCTATTGCTCCTCTTTTCCAAGGATTATCTAATGGGAGTGGAGTCAAAATCATAAATCATGCCTTTCTTTTTTAATGAATAAATTAATGATTTTACGTATCCATCATAGTCACTACGCAACTTTTCTTCAAGCATTCCAGGTCCATTTTTAATGGCATAGACCAATTTTTCCGAAGCCGCGCTTTTTTTATCTATAGCATCCACCGCCCAATTAACCAGAAATGAAACTACAATTGTACCAATTATCACAACCACTACTGGTGCACCGCCGACCACAGTTAATATACCCCACATAATGCAAGAAGTAATTATGGAGTTCATCGTATTTTTAGCAATGTCCACTCCGATTTTTGCAAAAAGGTCGCCAATATCTTGTTTCGGCTTTCCGGTTATAGGGTCTCTCTGCTCGTAATCTGCGCTCCATTCAGCAATGTCTAGAGATATTGTAAATAGCATAGAATATAGTCCAGCGCCCTTAAAGTTACCACCTGCGGCTGACCAAGCAGAATGTCGAAGCCCTGCTGCTGAGCCGGCTCCGAATGAAAAAGCAAGTACCTTAGCATTGGTTACGCCGTAGCGCGCGGCGGTAATTAGCCGGCGAATGCGCGTTGAACCAGTTAATATCACATAAGCTCTTCTTCCTGAAGGATGATCAACATTACGAAGAGTAATTTTTTCGTCCCATAGTTCTTTAATCCAATTTTTATTATCGGAAAAATATCCGCACTGCGCAGATACTTGGTTCATAATCCAATTTCTTGTTATAACTCCGCCAGAAATAACTATTTCCTTTTCTCCACCTTTCGCAAAAAAATCAGCGATATCCTTTGGAGCATTTCCGTTCTCCCATTTCAATTCTACAACTTGCAAAAATTTTTCCGCTTCTTGCAATTGAGATGTTTTGGGTGAAGAAAAGCCACCATCAGTCTGCATCACATTGAATGTCTGACTAACTGGCAGAATGGGATCATTCTTCATAACTACCGTGATTGGGGCAGGTTTAAAAGTAGCGTCAAAATTCTCAACGCTAGGATCGAGATTTTCTACGGAATAAGCGCCAATCTGCTTTATTCCATCAAACAAGTAGATTTTCCCTTTAAAATTTCTTCCAATCCACAAATGCAAAATTTCGCCATCATTGAATAATATTTTTTCTTTGGAATGAATCAGTGTTTTTGTTCGTGTATCGTACATCTCACTTTGCTCCGACCATACAGTATAAGTCTTCCCATTGAGCAAGTTTATATCAATAATAAAATCCCTGTGCTTCCTCAAAATTACAGTTATCTTTTCCGTATCCCCTATCCAGCACTGGATAGGTTGCCCGGGCAAATCAATAGGAACAACGATTCCTTTTGCTTTATCCTTTGGCTTTGACTGAATTAGCTTTTCATCTGATTTATTTTTCACTTTAATCTCCGATAATTGAAATTTAAGTCCGTCGGGCAGTTTGAAAAATAGTAAAACTCCCTTGGGGAATATCATTAATATTACTCAAACCATTCATCGCAGTCGACTCGATCAGAGAATTATCTTGGTGAAAAAGAATTGATAATTTTTCTTCATTTGGCTTATTGCCATCAGCATCAATAAGTTCAATTTCCAAATTACGCTTAGTATCGAGTTTTGACTCTGAAAATCCTGGCAAAGCAACTTTCATCGCTTTACCATCAGAAAATTCAAATCTGGCTCCATGAAAATTCACAACGTCTTTTGTACCGATAGTGATTCCATTGCCAATTTTTATAAAGGATCCGTCTTCAGTAATCAATGCAATCTCTTTCGCCATACCAACCAATTTCCCATCTGTAGCTGTAAAGGTGATATTTTTCGAAGCATTCAGTACAGTGTCGCCATGCTGACTTTGCAGTAAAAGTTGGCCGCGATGAGCAATGGCACGCAGCCCATTTTCTTGAGAAAAAAGCGACACTCCGTTACCAGCATTGATAGTGACCTGTTGCCCAACGGATATCTGAAAATGACGTTGTGCATATGACTCTATGCTCGTGCCTGCATATGTAACAGTAGCCTTGGACGTCGCGAAGCTAATCCCGGAGGGGCTGGTAAGTGCGATGGCAGCGTTGGTTGATTTCGAAGAATCAGAAATACCGTCTTGTTCCCATTTTTCTATTGTTTCGCTAAGTTCAGATTGTTCTTTCGAGCTTGTTGGAAGGGCTTGATGGTCTTCCGCATAAGCTGCAAGGGAGCTGGTTATCTCGGCGCACTGGTTGAGCATGATCTGCCACTCTTCTCTGGCCAAGTGTTGATCCTCGCCGCTGAGACGGCCCCAAGCGCTTAAGAAAAGGCCCCGGGCCCCACGAATTGCAATCGCCTTATCAGTTCGCAGTTCTATCCCCTCTCCCCTACATGCACCGTGACCGTATGCCTTTTGAGCAGAAAGGTAGCCCATGTTCAGCTCACTAGCCCCGTGCTCACTGGCCAATTGCGCACTAATTTCTCCTTCGGTATCGTCAAAGCGCAGCTGGTTCGAGCGACCAGCATGAATTTCGCGGCTCCTCAAACCGGATAGAAATCGATTAGCGGGCAAATTTCCTAAACTATTAAGCGCCGGTGGCTCGGCCATTTGGTTATAAAGCTGCCCCACAATCACCGGCCGATCCGGATCCCCGGCCAGAAAATTCACCAACACCTCCGTCCCAACCCGCGGCAACCCCACCGTCCCGCACTGCTGCAAGCTCCCCGGTCCATTCCCCGCCCAGTTCGACGCCACCCGCACCCAGGCCGAATCGGCGTCCGTGTCCGATGCCCCCGCGCCGCCAGCCGCCTCGTGGTCCGCTGGCCGCGTGCCGGGAAAACGGATCTTCACCCGGCCCAGTTGGTCGCAATGCACCTCCTCCCCCGCCGGCCCCACCACGATCGCGCTTTGCATCAGTGCGGCCGGCAGGTCGGTGCGGGCGTCGTAGGTGGGGACAATGTTCACGCCGCGCCGCACTGCCGTGAACTCGACGTGCACGCGCAGTGGCCCGGAGGCCACGGCATCGGCTGCGTCGCGCGATAACAGGGAGTCTGCCGATTCCGTACCCCAGCGGCTGCGCGCGAACAGGCGTTCCACGCGCGCGGCCAGGACCTTGGGCAAGTTGTTCTGAGCGTGCACGCGCAGCGCGGTCAGAACGAAGTCGCGCTCTTCTTCCGCGTGGTCGTCCACCTCCGGGTGCTCGGCCAAGGTGAAGTATTCGCCGGCGCAGAAGTCGCGCACGCTGCCTTCGCCATGGAAGCATTTCGATTCGTAGTCGTGGCGGCTCATGCGCAGTTGGCCCAAGCGGCACAGGTCTTCGTTGTCGTCGCCGGCGTGGGGCATCAGGATCTGGTAGTCGTCGAGGGTGGCGGCGAGTTCGTTGCCGTGTACGCCCTGGTCCACGCTACTGACGGCATCGGCGGTCATGAAGTCGCGGCCCTGCGGGTTGCGGTAGTCCCAGCTGTGGCGCGTGACCACGCCCGGTTGCAGGGTGCGCACTGCCGTCCAGGCGGTGATGGCGTCGCGTTCTTCGGTGGCGCCGTCGCGGTGGTAGCGCACGGTGCCGGCGGCGTTCTGGCGCAGGCTGTCGGCGTTGTTGAACAGGACCAGCGTGTGCATCGGCGCTTCGCCGTCACCTACGGCGCGAATGTACCAGCCGATGCCGCGCCGCTTGAGCAGGCGGCGGATGAAGGCGGCGTCCGATTCGTTGTGCTGCATCGTAAATTCGCGCCGCGGATACTCGCGCTGGGCGAATGCTTCGTCCACTTCATGCGCGAAGGTGGTGCCGAGGATCGGGCTTTTCTGGCGCCACTCATTGAGGATGCGCTGGACGATCTCCACTTCGTTCATGTCGCGAAACACGCGGGTGTTGGTGCGCTTTTCCAGGATGGCCAGCGCGTCGCGCAGCACCAGCTGGTAGCAGGCCAGGCCGCCGTCGCTGTCGCCGGCGGCCGCTTCGGTGACGATGCCGCACACGCTGCGCAGGGCGCCGGTGTCGGTGACCAGGTCCAGTGCGGCCGGCACGGCGATCATCTGCTTGAGCGGCAGGTGCGCGCTGCCTGACACGCACAGCACGTGGTAATCGATGCCGCCGCACAGCGTTTCGGTGCCCATCACGCGCTGCGGCAGCAGCATGTCGTCGTTGATACCGCCCGGCAGATCGAGCCGCAGGCGCAAGGGCCGGTTGCTGGTCACCAGTTCCTTGGCCAGGCCCATGAAGCTGAAAAAGTCGTTGTCCACTTGCGCTCCTCAGGTATGAAGCAGGTACATCAGCTCTTCGCGGTCCGGTTGTGGGCCACCGTCCACCAGGAACGCATCCACGCCCAGGCGGCTGGCGCCGTCGAGGCGCGGTGCGCGCATGGCGCTGCCTTCGCGCGCCAGGCACACCTCCCAGGTCATGCCGGCACCGCAGTGCAGGCCGAGCATCGCGGCCAGTTGCACGGCGTCGGCGCCACCGGGCAGGAAGCGTTCGTAGGCGTCCTGCACCAGCGGGCCGATACGCAGGCGCACGCGCGCGTCGCAGCCGTAGATGCGCTCTCCCAGCAGCACGCCGCTGCCCAGATCGACGTTGGCCCGGCCCAGTTGCGCCTGGTGTTCGGGTTCCAGGTTCTGCCACTGGCCGACCAGTTGCTGCACCGCGAACGGCACGTTGAAGCATTCGGTGTACATGCCCGCCATCTGCGGCGCCGAGACGCTGCGGCTGCGGATCTGCATGGCGTAGCGCGCCAGCGTTTCGCGCTGCACGCCGTCGCATGCGGGCACGCCGGCCAGCGCCAGCAGCATGGTGAGAAAACTGTCGTCGTCGTCCGGCCCGTCCATGACTTCGGGACGATGTTTGGCCCAGGCCTGGTAAAACAGTTCGGTGGCGCGGTGCGACAGCAAATCAAGGAAGGCGCGCGGGCCGCCGTCGTTGTGGCTTTTCTCGTGACGATTCACGCACTCGGAATAATGCAGCGGCAGCACGCCGTGGCTGCCCAGCATGCCGATGAAAGCGGGCGTGAGGCGGATGCGGCCATCCGCTTCCTCGCCGATGTTCTCGATCTGGTTCGGCGGGAACGCCAGCGACAGGCGGTTGCGGTAATGCGGTTGCGGCATGCGCGCCTGCGCCAGCAGCCGCACTGCCTGGAAAAATTCAAAGCTGTGCGGTGCGGCCATCAGTTCGGCGATCACGCCAGTGTCAGCGCTCCGTTGCGAGGCAGGCATCGCAGCAGCTCCTTTCCGTCCGGGTGCGACAGCACCACCAATTGGGTAAAACTGTTGAGGTGGACGTGCAGGCCGAACACGTGGTCGAGCAGTTGCGCGAAGGCTTGGATGCCGGTACCGGCGTAAGCTTCTTCGTCGAGCCACACGCGCACTTCCACGCCGCGCAGGTAGGCGGCGCCGCGCTCCTGCTGCACCCACGCGGTGGCCGGCCGGTGCGACAGCGCGGCGATGCCGTCGATCTGCCGCTGCGACACCACGCTGTCGGCGCGCGCGTACAGGCGCAGCATGGCGGCCAGCGCTGGCAAGCCTTCCTGCGTGAGCGAGCGGTGATTCAGGGCCAGGTGGGCGATCAGGCCCCACTGCTGGTTGGCGCCGGTCGGTTGCCGGTACGACTGCGTGGGCCGCAGCAGCAGCCGGATCGGGAAGCCGCCGGACTGCGTCTCGGTCGCCAGGTCGCCACCGGCGCGACCGTACGGCAGATCGTGCGGCACATTGCGGTTGGTGCAGGTTACGCGTACGGATGCGGTGCCGTCGTCCACCTTCAACGGGGAAAAATCGCGGTCCACCAGCGCCAGCGACATGTCGTGGCCGGCGCCAATCGATGCCAGTTCCTCGTCGCGCTGCACGCGCCAATAGTTACCCTTGCTGCCGGTGCGGCCCAGCGCGTAGTACGGCAGGAATTCGGTGACGGTGCTGCCCTGCGGCGTTTTGCGCAGCAGCTGCACCGAGTCCACGCTGTAGATGTCGCAGGCGTGGCCGGGGAGCTCATCGGGCGCCAGCGGATAGCTGCTGCGGCGGTGGTTGATGCGGATCGGCGTGGCCGGCTGCGCGAACAGGTTGACCACGGGCGTGCAGCCCAGCACCAGGTTGTCGGCGGTGAGGGTGCGCAGCAGGCGCGCCACCGGGTCGTCCGGGCGCACGTCGGCCAGCGCCAGGCGCACAGTGATGCTGGTGCAGCCGGGCGGTGCGCCGTGCAGCAGCGCGGCCAGGTCCAGGTCGAAGAAGTCGAATTTTTCGGAGAAAGCGAAGTACTCGGAGAGCAGGCGGTAGGCGCTGTGTTCCGATGGTGCGGATGGCAGCAAGGCCTCGTCGTCCGCGAAGCCTACCGGCGCGATCGGTGGGCGTTCCAGCATGTGCCATGTTTGTCCCGCCTGCACGCAGGCGCAGCGCGTGCGCATGAACAGCAGGTCGCGCAGGGTGGCGCGCAGCGAGGCTTCGCCGTCGATGAACACGCGCAGCCGGTTCAGCTCCAGCGTGGACAGCGCGCGGTTGGCCACCGTGCTCTCGATGGTGATGCAGATGGCCGATGCCGCATCGGGCGGCAATGGCAGAGTGGCCGGCGCCTGCAGGTAAGGCTCGAACCACGCGGCGCTGATGGCGACCGGGGCGATGGTCACATCGTAGGCGGTGCGAAAGCGGCAGGTGACGGCGCCGCGTCCCTGCGACTTCATCGCGGTGCCGCGCGGCAGGGTGGTGACGCTGTTGATCTGGTTGGCCTTGGCGCCGGAAAAATCCACGCGGGCGATAGCGCAGGCCGGCATGGGGCGCAGCAGGTGCGGGTACAGCATGCCAAGCAGTGCTTCGGTGAAGTTGACGTAGCCGTCGTCGAGCAGCTTGGCAGTGCGGGCGTTGAGGAAGGCGGCGCCTTGCAGCAGGCGTTCGATGTGGGGATCGGCGCAGGTTTCGCCGTGGATTTGCAGGCTGCCGGCCAGCTTGGGATAGCGCGAAGCAAACTCGGCGCCGGCGCGGCGCAGCATGCTCAGTTCGCGTTCGTAGTAGGGCAGCAGTTTTTCCATCGTGGCATCCAGGGCAAGCGTGGGATTCGCAGCGGCGTTTGAACCGCGCAGGATGTCGATGATGGCATTGCTGCCGTTAGGAAATTTTGATTTATAGCAATAATGGCATGCGACCCAAATTCTTTGGTTCATCAAGTGAACGAAACCGGCGCCACGCTGTCAAACCAAGCTCCGGCCTCGATTGCCCCCGAAGCTATAATCAATCATCAAGCCTAGCCTTTCATGGTCATGACCAAACGACTCGCCGAACGCAGCAAAGATTTCTTGTCCGCCTACACCCGGCTACAAGAGGCACTCGCACAGCCCGAGAATTCCTTTCTGCGCGATGCCACGATTCAACGCTTTGAATTCACTTACGAACTGGCATGGAAGGCCATCAAACTATGGCTTGAAGCGAGGGAGATATCCGCTTTGAACGCCAGGGAATCGTTACAGGGCGCTCTCGAGCAAGGACTGCTCGAGGATGGCGACGGCTGGAGCCAGTTGCACCATATGCGTAATTTAACCAGTCATACTTACGACGAGGCACAAGCCCTGCTGGTTTATCGTTTTGTCAAAACGGATGGTGTCAAGCTCTTCTCTCAACTTGCAACCAAGGTGCGGTCGTGGACGGCGTAATTACCACAAGGCCGCTGTTCGGCCTCAGCCCCACCCTGCGCGACTGGCTATGCACGGCATTTTCCCGCTTCCCGCAAGTCGAACAGGTACTGGTTTACGGATCGCGCGCCACCGGGCTTTATCGCCCTCAATCCGATATCGACCTGGCCGTGGTGGCGCCCACCATGTCGGCCCGCGAATTCTCCCGGCTATGGATGGCGTTGGACGATTTGCCCATCCTGTTCCGGCTCGATGTCTCGCTGTTGCATGAGGTGACAAATCCTGCCTTGCAACGCGCCATGATGGAAGAAGGCATTCCACTCTACGAGTCCCATACCCCATAGCCACAGCGCTTGTCTTAGAATGACGGCATGAAAGCCGAAAAATCCCTCGCCACCTACCGGCGGCTGCGCCAGCAGCCGTTGTGGCGATTGCTGGCCGCCGGTAGCGGACCCACCGTGCTGGCCCTGCTGCAAACCCATTTGTACGACACCGAGCGCCGCCTGCCGGCCTCGATCTTTCACGAGCGCATCGCGCGCGACCTCGAACACTTGCGCAGTACAGGAGAGGACTGGCCGCAGACGGCGCAGGCCTATGTGGCCGGCTGGCTGGCCGAAGGCTACCTGGAGCGGCGCTACCCCAGCGGCGCCAGCGAGGAGGAATACGAGCTGTCCACCTCCACCATCGAGGCGATCCGCTTCACCGCCGGCCAGGTCAAGCCGCATTCGGCGGCCACCGAAACCCGGCTGGGCCTGGTGATCGACGCGCTGGCGCGGCTGGCCGAGGATACCGACGCCGACCGCCAGCGCCGCGTGGCACGGCTACGTGCAGAACAGGAGCGGCTCGAGCGCGAGATCGCTGCCATCGAGCAGGGCGTGTTGCACATCCTGCCCGAGGCGGCGGCGCTCGAACGCACGCGTGAAATCATCGTGCTGGCCGATGGTCTGGCTGGCGACTTCCGCCGCGTGCGCGACCAGTTCGAACAACTGAACCGCGACCTGCGCGCACGCATCATGGAAAACGAGGGCAGCCGGGGCGATGTGCTCGATTCGCTGTTTGCCGGCATCGACCTGATCACCGACAGCGAGGCGGGCCGCACCTTCTCTGCCTTCTGGCGCCTGCTGACCGATCCCGAGCAGTCGGCCACGCTCGACGAAGCGCTCGATCAGCTGATGGCGCGCGATTTCGTCGGCCAGCTCGACAGCCAGGAACGCAAATTCCTGCTACGTTTGACGCCCACCCTGCTCGACCAGGGCGGCATGGTGCACGACGTGCTGCAATCGTTCGCGCGCAGCCTGAAAAACTTCGTGCAAAGCCGCGAGTTCCTCGAACAGCGCCGCCTCACCCAACTGCTGCGTCAGGCCCAGCTGGCGGCGCTGGCCATCAAGGACGAGGTCAAGGCCACCGATACGCTGCACTATTCGCTGGCTCTCACCAGCAGCCGGCTGTCGTCGCTGTCACAATGGATGCTGCACGATCCGGCCATGCAGGCGCTGCCGTCAGCCATGCAGGTCGGCGAGGCGGCACCGATCGACCTGGCCTCGGTGGGCGAACTGGTGGCGCAGTCCGAGATCGACTTCCGCAGCCTCAAGTCGCAAGTGCTCACGGTGCTGGAGCTGCGCTCGCAAGCCTCGGTGGCCGACGTGCTGCGCGCCCATCCGGCAGAACAGGGCCTGGGCAGCGTGCTGGGCCTGCTTGCGCTGGGCAGCCGCCACGGCTTGGCTGGCGGCCACACCGAAACCGTGGACTGGATAGGCGGCGACGGGCAGGCGCGCCGCGCCAGCATTCCTGTCATCTATTTTTTGAAGGAACGTGCCGATGAACTCGCCTAGCGACATGGCAAGCGGCGCCGAAGCCACGCCAACCACCGCACTATTCCAGAACGACAGAGGCCAGTTGCCGCTCGATACGCGCCGGGCGCTGGTGCAACTGCTGTCCGGCCCGGCACTGGACGGCCGCCGTCACGCCAAGCTGTGGCCGGTGCTGCTGCGCGACGAGCTGGCCATCCGCCGCCAGTTGGCCGAGCTGTTCCTGGAACTGGTGATCGACCGCGACACGCAAGTGGCCTTCACCCGCCAGGCCGATACCGGCGACCTCGAGGCGCCGCTGCTGCTGCGCCGGGCGCAACTGACCTTCATCGATTCGGTACTGGTGCTCTACCTGCGGCACCGCCTCACCCAGGCCGACGCCCATGGCGAACGCGCGGTGGTGGCAATCGACGAAATCGAAGAAAGCCTGGCGCTGTACGAAAAGGCGGCCAGCACCGACCGCGCCGGCTTCAACAAGCGCATTCACGCATCGGTGGAAAAGATCAAGAAGCACAACATTCTGCAAAAAATCCGCGCCAGCGACGACCGCTACGAAATCTCGCCGACGTTAAAACTGCTGTTCTCGGCGGAAGAAATCGCCACCCTCACCCTGTTGTACCAGCGCATGGCCGCCGGCGACCTCGGCAAGCAGCCCGATGGCAGCGCAGAGGATGACGTCGCCAGCGGAGAAGACGCATGAACGCCCCGGTACGTCCGGCGCTGCTGACATCGCGCGAGCAATTCCGCATGACACGGCTGCAAGTGTACAACTGGGGCACCTTCAGCGAACTGCACGAGGTACCGATCAGCGAACGCGGCTTTCTGATCGTGGGGCGCTCGGGCGCCGGCAAGTCCACCCTGCTCGACGCCTTTTCCGCCCTGCTGGTGCCGCCGCGCTGGGTCGATTTCAACGCCGCCGCGCGCGAGGCCGACCGTACCGGCCGCGACCGCAACCTGGTCAGCTATGTGCGCGGCGCCTGGGCTGCGCAAAGCGACAGCAGTTCGGGCGAATACGCCACCCGCTACCTGCGCCAGGGCACCACCTGGTCGGCGCTGGCCCTGCACTACCGCAATCCCATGGGCCAAAACGTGGTACTGGTCCAGCTGTTCTGGCTGCGCGGCAACGCCAACGGTAACACCGACGTCAAGCGCTACTTCCTGGTGCTGGAACGGCCGTTCGACCTGCGCGAGCTGGGCGACTTCGGCAGCAATAATTTCGACGTGCGCAAGCTCAAGCAGGCACTGCCCGATGCCTATGCGAAGGACGAGTTCCGCCCCTACAGCGAACGCTTCTGCCGCCTGCTCGGCATCGACAGCGAGATGGCGCTACGCCTGCTGCACAAGACGCAGTCGGCCAAGAACCTCGGCGACCTCAACACATTCCTGCGCGACTTCATGCTCGACAAGCCGGAAACCTTTGCCGTGGCCGACCGGCTGGTAAGCGAATTTGGCGAACTCAACGCCGCGCACCAGGCGGTGGTGACGGCACGCCGGCAAGTGCAAGTGCTGGCGCCGGCCAGAACGCTTCACGAAGAAATGCGGCGCCAGCAGATGGCACGCAACGCGCTGGAGGAGTTGCAGGCAGGGATGCATAGCTACCGCGAGCGCCTGCGCATCGGCCTGCTCACCGACCACCTGGCGGCGCTGGCCGTGGAGGCGGACGGCTACGCGGCCCAGCTGCAACGCCAGCGCGATACGTTCGACAATCGCAGCGCCGCCCTGCGCGACCTGGAAAGCCAGCGCCGTGAAGCGGGCGGTGACCAGATCGCCCACTGGGAAAGCGAAAAGGCCGGCCTGGCCGTGCAGCGCGCGGAACGCATGCGGCGCCGCAAGCTGGCGGTCGATGCGTGCAACAAGCTGGGCTGGACATTCCAGTCCTCGCCGCAAGCGTTTGCCGAACTGCTCGGCAACGCGCGTGACGAAATCGCGCAATGGGAGGCCGCTGGCACCGCGCAGGAACCGCTGCTGGTACTCGACCGCCAGCGCACCGACCTGGCGGCGCAGCACGCCTCGGTGCTGCGCGAAATGACGTCGCTGCGGCGCCAGCCCTCGAATATCCCGGCGCCGATGCTGGAACTGCGGTACAGCATCGCCAGCGCCATCGGCGTGGCCGAAGGCGCGTTGCCGTTCGTCGGCGAACTGCTCGACGTCAAGCTCGAAGAGTCCGCCTGGCGCGGCGCGGCCGAGCGCCTGCTGCACGGCTTCGCCCTGGCGCTGCTGGTGGACGAGCAGCACTACAACGCGCTGTCGCAACATATCAACGGCGTCGATCTGGGCCGGCGCCTCGTGTATTACCGCACCGGCGTGCGCGAAGCGGCAGCACCAAAAGTGCTCAAGCCGGGTTCGCTGGTCCCCAAGCTCAACGTCAAGGACGGCCCGCATGCGGCCTGGCTCAAGGCCGAGCTGCGCCAGCGCTACGATTACGATTGCGTGGAATCGCTCAAAGCGTTCCGGGCGGCGCCGGAGCGGGCGCTCACGCGCGAAGGTCAAATCAAGCACAACCGCACACGCCACGAAAAGGACGACCGTTATTCGGTGGACGACCGCCGCCAGTGGCTGCTGGGCTTTGACAACCGCGAGAAGCTGGCCCTGTTCGAACTCCAGCATCGCGAACTGCAACAGCAGCTCGAACAGCTCGATGCCCAAATTACCAGTCTGCGCAAGCAGATGGAAAACAGCGCCACCCGGCTCATGTCGTGCAACACGCTGGTCAACCTGCAATGGCAGGATATCGATGCCCTGCCGCAGACCGAGCGCATTGCCGCCATCGAGCGCCAGCTCAAGGCCCTGAACGACGGCAATACGGTACTGCAACAACTCGAGGGCCGGGTACGCGAGCAGGCCGACCTGGTGGACAAGGCCGCCACCTCCATGCGCGCGACCGACATCGCCCACCACGGCGTACTGCGCGAAATCGACAAGCAGCGCCAGCGCCTGGAACAACTGCAACAAGACCCCACGCTGATCACGCTCTCGCCGCACCAGCAGCAAGGCCTGTCCCAACGCTACGCCGCCCTGCCCGACCCGGTGGTGCTCGACAAGGTGGACCACGCCGACCGCGCGGTGGGCAGGCATATCGCCGACGACATCGGCCAGTGCAACCAGGAAATCGCCACCTGCGAAAAGCAGATCGAAGCAGCTTTTGCCGAATTCATCCGCGAATGGAAGGGCGACTCCGACGGCCTCGATGCCACCCTGGCGGCCGCCTCCGACTTCTTCGCCAAGCTGGCGCGGCTCGAAACGGACGGCTTGCCGGCCCACGAGCAGCGCTTCTTCGAACTGCTGCACACACAAAGCGACCAGAACCTCACCGCCCTGAGCAGCTATCTCAACAACTCGCGCAAGGCCATCCTCGAGCGCATGGAGCTGGTCAACGACAGCCTGCGCCAGGTGCCGTTCAACCAGACGGCCGAACTGAGCACCTATCTGCATATCGCCCCCAGCGACCGCCAGCTGCCCGAGGTGCGCGAGTTCCGCCAGGCGATCGGGCAGGCGCTGTCGAACGCCTGGAGCGACGACCGCGACTCGGCCGAGGCGCGCTTCGTGGTGCTGCGCCGGCTGGTGGACGACCTGGCCAGCCAGGAACCGGCCAAGCGCCGCTGGCGCGAAGCGGTGCTCGACGTGCGACTGCACGTGGAATTCATCGGCCGCGAGCTCGATGCCGACAACAACGAAATCGAAATCTACCAGAGCGGCGCCGGCAAGTCGGGCGGCCAGCGCCAGAAGCTGGCCACCACCTGCCTGGCGGCAGCGCTGCGCTACCAGTTGGGCGGCAGCGACCACGCGCTGCCGGTCTATGCGCCGGTGGTGCTCGACGAAGCATTCGACAAGGCCGACAACGAATTCACGGCGCTGGCGATGAACATCTTCGCCAACTTCGGCTTCCAGATGATCGTCGCCACGCCGCTTAAGTCGGTGATGACGCTCGAACCGTTTATCGGCGGCGCCTGCTTTGTCGATATCCGCGACCGCAAGATCTCGGGCGTCCTGATGATCGAATACGACGAGGAACGCCAGCGCCTCGACCTGCCCGACACCACCCGCGCGGAGGCGCTCGATGAAGCTGCCCGCTAAGGTGGGACCGTGGTTCGCGTGCCGGCGCGGGAGCTGCGCGTGAAGCTCCCGGACGAGGTACGGCAGTGGTTCGCCCGCCGCTACGCCAGCCTGCACCGGCAATGGCTGCTGGCAGCATTGGACGGGCCGGCCGGCCAGCCCTGGCAATTGGCGGTCACGCTCGGCATCCCCACCGAAGCGGCAGCGCTGACCCAGCCGCAGGCCGTGCGCGCCTGGGCCGATGCCTGGCGCCACTGGCGCGGCCCCGGGCAGTTGGCGTGGAGCGAACGCCGCTGGAAAACCCTGGGCGCCCAGCAACTGCCGGCCAGCTTGCTGCTGGACGACCTCGACGCCGCTGCCGGCTGGATCGGCGAACGCGACCGCTGGCAAAGGGCACTGGCGCGCGGCCGGCACTTGCTGCTGCGCTGGCCGCCGCTGCGCACCACCCTGCCACGCCTGTTCGACACGCTGGCCGACTACGCAGACACCGATTTCCAGCGCCTCCAGGACGTGCTGGACTGGCTGCACACGCACGATGCGGCCGGCCTTTACCCGCGCCAGTTGCCGCTGGCCGGCATGGACAGCAAGTGGTTCGAAGCGCGCAGCGGCGTGCTGGCCCTGCTGCTGGGAGCGCTGCGCGGAGGCCGCGCCCCGACTACTGCTGCGCAAGCGGATGCTGATGCGGCTACAGTTCGCAGCGACATTTATACTCTGGCCGGCCTGCGGCGGCCGCCTGCCACCATGCGCCTGCGCATCCTCGACCCCGCACTACGTACTGTGGTCGGTGGCCTGGGCGATTTGACCGCGCCACTGGACATGGTTGCCGCGCTGCCCTGGCAACCGGCGGTAGTACTCATCGTGGAAAACCTGCAAACCGGCCTGGCCTTGCAGGATTTACCGGGAGCGGTGGCAGTGATGGGACTGGGTTACGCGGTCGGCCACCTGGCCGGCGTGCCGTGGCTGGCGCAGGCGCGGTGCCTGTACTGGGGCGATATCGATACCCACGGCTACGCCATCCTGCACCGGGCGAGAATGGCGATACCGCACCTGCAATCGCTGCTAATGGACGAGGAGACTTTGCTGCGGTTCGCGCCGCTGTGGGCGCACGAGGCGGCCCCGGCGGCAGCCGAGGCTCTGTCCGCGCTGACGGCGGACGAACATGCGGTATACGATGGCTTGCGCAGCCAGCGCTGGGGCCAGGCGGTGCGGCTCGAACAGGAGCGCATCGCCTGGAACGTGGCGTGGCAGGCGATTCTTACTTCGTCACACGCTCCCACCCCTCCCTTACCGCATCCTTGAACTTCTCCCAGCTCGACTGCGGGTGGTTCGACTCCCAGCTGCTGCGCAAATCCGGTTCCGCGCTTTCCCACGGCTTGTCCTTGTAGCCGGGGTTGCCGGCCATCGATTCGCCGTAGCGGTAAGCCGGGTCGTAGTCCTGGAAAGTGCCGCCAGTGTACGAGTAGGTCTTCTCCCAGTGCGAACGGAAGTAGGCCGGGTCGCTGGTGCTGTCGTCGCCGCGCAGGATGTTGAGGCTGTCCTGGTTGGGCGTGGCCACGTCGCGCGGGTAGATGCGCATGCCGCTGCGCTGCACGGTCGGCTCCACCGAGATCGGCGGCGCCAGGCCTTCGATCACCGGTGGCAGCTCCTCGCCGCGTTGCAGCGAGCCGGTGGTGGCCAGCTGCTCGGTGCGGGCGAAATCGACCGCCTCTTCGCGCGGACGGATGCCGTGGTATTCGGGCACGGCAGTCTGCTGCGAGTTGAGCGTGGTCTGCTGCATGCCGGTGCCGCTGCGCAGCGCGTCGGCGCCGGTCCAGCCGCTGGCGCGCCACATGGTTTCGTGCTCGTCGATGTCGATCGGGTTGAAGTCGTCGATGATGTCGGCGGCACGTTCGGCGGTTTCCTGGCTGGTGGTGTTGATGGTCAGTACCACGTGGCCGCGGTTCAATGCTTCCGCATAGATGCTGCGGTCCGCGTGCTCGCGGCCCAGCAGGTCGCTGAACATGGTCTTGATGCTGCCGAGGATGGATTCGTCATCGTTGATGTGATGGGTGCCGGCAACGCCGACGGAATCGCTCACACGGATGGTGTCGCGGTCATAACCGCTCAGTATCAGTTCGTCCTTGGCACGGTTGGCTTCGGCACTGGTTTCGAAAACGGCTGCGAGTACGTGTGTCATGATGGTCTCCCTGGGTTTAGACGCATGAGTTCGGTTGCAATACCAGTCTACGTGTTACGGCTTGAGTTTAGCGCTCGTTTGCCAAGAAGTAAGCACGTTTTACGTCGCGCGGACGGGCTTGCAGATTTGCACCTTCGCTGCTGCGAAGGCGCCGTGTTTTATGCCGTCAGCAGTTGTTGCTGCAAGGCCTTATTGAAGGCCGGAATGTCGTCCGGCTTGCGGCTGGTAATGAGGTTGCCATCGACCACGACCTCGGCATCCTGCCACGCCGCGCCAGCGTTGCGCAGGTCGCCTTTCAGGCTGGGCCAGCTGGTCAGCTTGCGGCCGTCCACCAGGCCGGCGTCGATCAGGGTCCACGGACCGTGGCAGATCGAGGCGATCGGTTTGCCGGTGGCGCCGAAATCGCGGATGAAGCCGATCGACGGTTCCGACAGGCGCAGCGCGTCCGGATTGGCCACGCCGCCCGGCAGCACCAGGGCGTCGTAGTCGCCGGCGTTGGCGTCTTTGACATCGCGTTCCACCGCGAACTGGCGCGACGCCGTCAGGTGCTCGAAGCCCTGCACCTGTTCGCCCTCGGCTTTCGGCGAAATCAGCGTCACCTCGGCGCCATGTTCCTCCAGGAACTGGCGTGGCTGCTCGTACTCGACCTGTTCGACGCCGTCGGTCATCAGGATGGCGATGCGCTTGCCGGACAAGCTGCCGTTGTTGGGCGTATTCATGAAGTCCTCCGTGAGTGGGATAGGGCCTATCAAGATGCCACGCTCTACCCGCCACGCCTGTGCGGGGACGAACATTGCGGGCGCCTTGCGGCGCCTGGGCCGCTATAATCGCGGGATGTTCATGCTTCGTGGAAAAACCATGCCTGTACGCTTCCCCTCCCTGATGTCCGCCGCGCTGCTGGCCTGCGCGTTGCCGACGGCTGCGGCGGGCGAATTGATCATGGTGGCGCCGCAGGAATCGACCATGCCGCTTGCCCGCTTCGAGCATGGTGTGCTGGCTGGCGGCATGCTCAAGGACGTCGGTGACGCGCTGGCGCAGCGGCTGGGCCGCCAGCCGTCGTACGTGGCCGCGTTCAACAAGGACGTCAAGCCGCTGCTGTCCGACGGCCGCGCCGACCTGCTGTGCCACGTGATGCCGGCGTGGATCGACGGCGACTACCAGTGGACCTCGCCGCTGTTTCCCGATGCGGAAGTGATCGCTGGCCAGCGCGACGCCAAGCCGCTCGCGTCGCTGAAAGACTTGCGCGACAAGCGCGTGGGCACGGTAATCCACTACCGCTACACGCGTATCTCACAAGTGCTGGGGCCGCATTTCATGCGGGTCGATGCGCCCACCATGGAACTGAACCTGCAAGCGATGGTCAAGGGCACGGTGCCGTACACCATCCTCAGCGAAACCACGCTGGCCTACCTGCGGCGCAACAACACCGCCCTCACCGTGCAGACGCAGCTGGTGTTTGCCGCCTTCAAGACCCACTGCGCCGTCTCGCGCAAAAGCCGGGTGCCCTTCCTCGACATCAACAACGCGCTCGACGACATGGCGCGCGAAGGTGTAATCGACCAGATCGTCGCCCGCTACCGCTAAGGCTGGCCGTTTTGACCTGGATCAAGGATTTTCATGCTCCTGATCAATACACTTCCTCCTGTTACTAAACGACCCGTAGAAATATGCCGTGTGGCATAGGGCGTACACCCCGAGCGGCAGATTATCGCCGTGGGCGGCGCCCACATACTCTGTCGCGCCGGCAGCAATGCACACGCATGCCGGCCAACCGAGAGCAGGTTACTTTTAAAGGAAGTGAAAATGAGCAAACTGATCGCCGCAGCCGCCGTACTGGCAACCCTGACCTTGAATATTGGCGCCGCGACGGCGCAAGAGAGCCCCTGGCAAGTGCGCGCCCGCGCGGTGTACCTCGATCCGGCCGACAAGTCGGCGCCGGTGGCGGGCGTGGGCGCGTCGGACCGTATCACCGTGAGCGACAAGACCATCCCCGAAGTCGATATCTCGTACTTCTTCACGCCCAACTGGGCGGCCGAGCTGGTCCTTACCTATCCGCAAAAACACGATGTGTACCTTGACGGCGGCAAGATCGGCACCTTCAAGCACCTGCCGCCCTCGCTGCTGCTGCAGTACCACTTCACCAACAGCACGCCGCTCAAGCCCTACCTGGGCGCCGGCATCAACTACACGCGCATCTCGAGCGTGAACCTGCTGGGCGGCGGCGCCGACCTGGAGAACGACAGCTTCGGCCTGGCGGTGCAGGCGGGCGTGGACTACCAGCTCAACAAGAACTGGTCGCTGAACTTCGATGTGAAAAAAGTACAAATCCGCAGCGACGTGTTCATCGGCGGCGCCAAGGCCAGCCGCGTGAAGGTCGATCCGGTGCTGGTCGGCGTGGGTGTCGGTTACCGATTCTGATGCTTGTGGGCATGAGGCTATAATGGTGTTTCCACGTTGCCGTCACCAATGGAAACACGCCCATGCGCAAGACACTGATCCTCCTGATGCCGCTGCTGCTGACGGCCTGCGTCGATGATTCCGCCTCGTACTTCGTCGATGGCAAGGCCGGCAGCCATGCGCTGACCGTGCACCGCGCCCAAAAATACTTCTGGAGTAATGTCACCACGGTCGAGCTGATCATGCAGCGCCTGCCCGACTGCATGCGCCGTTTCGAACTGACCGACCTGCCGGCCGACGAAGTGGAAATCGAAGTGCTGTCCGGCGGCGACAACGTCTGGACCCTGCGCTCCGGTAGCGAACTGTGGCAGGTGGAATCGCAGACCTGCACCATGTATCCCGACGTCAAGGGCGACGGCGGCGAACTGATCGGCGTGTTCCGCGACGACGGCAGCGGCAAGTTCGTGTTCGAGGAGGCGGTGCTGGAGCCGGTCCCGGTAACCCCAGCAGCACCAGCACCGGCGCAATAAGCTAGCGGCCCAGGGCAACGCGCTGCGGTACCGGGCGCGTACGCTGTGCCACCACCGCACCACCCTCCCCTCCCAGCCTGAACCGGCTTACCAGCTCCGCCAGGTTCCCCGCCTGCTCCTGCATGCTGCCCGCCGCAGCGGCCGCCTGTTCCACCAGCGCAGCGTTTTGCTGCGTCACCGAGTCCATTTCCGTGATTGCCATGTTGACGTGACCGATCCCCGTGCTCTGCTCGCTCGATGCGTCGGTGATCGCCGCCATGATCTGCGTGACCTTCGAGACGCTGGCCACCACCTGGTCCATCGTGGTGCCGGCCTCGGCCACCAGCGCACTGCCGGCGCTGATGCTGTCCACCGACGAGTTGATCAGTTCCTTGATTTCCTTGGCTGCCGCTGCCGACCGCTGCGCCAGGTTGCGCACCTCGGACGCCACCACCGCGAAACCACGACCCTGCTCACCGGCACGCGCCGCTTCCACCGCCGCGTTCAGGGCCAGGATATTGGTCTGGAAGGCAATGCCGTCGATCACCGAGATGATATCGACGATGCGGGTGGCCGAAGCATTGATGGTTTCCATGGTCTGCACCACCTGCGACACCACCTTGCCGCCCTGCGCCGCTACGCTCGAGGCCGACTGCACCAGGTTGTTGGCCTGCACCGCGTTGGCGGCGTTCTGGGTCACTGTGGAAGTCAGTTCTTCCATTGAGGCGGCCGTTTCTTCGAGCGAGCTGGCCTGCGATTCGGTGCGGGCCGACAAGTCCATATTGCCGCTGGCGATCTCGCTCGAGGCGGTGGCGATGGTGTCGGCGCTGCGGCGGATGTCGCCGATGGTGTCTGACAGCCGCGCCTGCATGGCTTTCATGGCGGCCAGGATGCTGTCCTGGTCGCCGGCCCCGGTGCGGATCTCGGCGCTCAGGTCGCCCTCGGCGATGCGGCGCGCCACTTCGCCCACGTAGGCGGGGTCGCCGCCGATCGAGCGCCGCACGCTGCGGTTGACCACGCTGACAATGCCCCACAGCAGTGCGTACACGGCCAGCAGCAAGCCGCCCGACCTGGCCAGCGAGGCGCGGAAGGCGCTGTCGATGTCATCGGTGTACACGCCGGTGACCAGGTTCCACTCCCACGGCGCGTAGCGCTGCACGCGGCTGAGCTTGGGTACCGGCTCGGTCGTGCCTGGCCTGGTCCAGTAATAGTTGACGAAGCCGGAACCCTCGGGCGAGGAACCGGCTGCCAGGATGTCGCGGTACAGGTAGGTGCCATGGGGATCCTTGACGTCACCCACGTCCTTGCCGTCGGTCTCGGCCTTGAACGGATTCATCAGCGAAACCGTGCCGCGGGTGATGGTGATGTAGCCATCCTTGCCGTAGCGCAGTCCACGGATCATCTCCAGCGCCTGCTTTTGCGCATCGTCCTTGCTCATCGCGCCGGAGGCGGCCTTGTCACCGAATTGCTTGACGATGGAGAGGCCGGCGTCGTCGATATGGCGCAGCTCGTTCTTGCGTTCTTCGAAGCGCAGCTCGCGCGTCTGGAAGGCGTGGACCACGAAGATCACGGTGATGCACAGCAGGCTGCACAGCAACGGCACCCACAGTTTTTGCTGGAACGACAGTTTGTTCATGGCAGGTCTCCTTTTTTGTTTCTTTAGAGAACAAGAATACAGAAATGGTTCCTGTGCAGCGGATAAATAAAGTAGGGGTGTTGTTTAAATGCGAGGCTGTTGAAAGCCATAAGAAAGGTTGATAGTAGGTGCACACAAGAAACAAAATCTGTCAGAATGGCGATAACCTATCTTAACAATTGTGCTTTTTATGAAACTCCCTCTGTCGGCGGCGCTGGTGGCCTTGTGCATTTCATCCAGCCTGGCGGCCACGCCTGCATCGCAGACTGCGCAGCCGTCGCCGGCAGCGCGCCGCGCCATCGACAGCGCCAGCTGGCTGGCCCATGTGACCACCTTGTCGTCCGACCAGTTCGAAGGCCGCGCCCCCGGTTCGCCCGGCGAAAAAACCACCACCGACTACCTGCAACAACAGTTCAGGCAGCTGGGACTGGCGCCCGGCAACCCGGACGGCAGCTACGTGCAGGCGGTGTCGCTGGCCGCCATTTCCAGCTATCCCACGCTCAGCTACAGCATCGGCGGCAACTCTACCCAGCTCAAGTTCGGCGACGACTACGTGGCCTGGTCGGCACGCCCGCAAAAGGAGATCGACGTCCATGGCTCCGAGCTGGTGTTCGTCGGCTACGGCATCCAGGCGCCAGCGTTGCGCTGGGACGACTACAAGGGTATCGACCTCAAGGGCAAAACCCTGGTCATGCTGGCCGGCGATCCGCCCGGCGTGAAGGAGTTCGGCACGGGCGCCGGCAGCTACTACGGCCGCTGGGCCTACAAGTTCGAGATGGCGGCACGGCTCGGTGCGACCGGGGCGCTGCTCATCCACGATCCGAAGACGGCCGGCGCCTCGTATGAGGTGCTGCGCAACACCTGGACCAACGAAAATTTCTTCCTCGACAGCAGGGAACCGAACCCGGACTTTCCGCTGGTGCCGGGCTGGTTGCAGCACGACCGCGCCCGCACGCTGGTCAAGGCCGCCGGTTTCGATCTCGACAAGCTGACCCGGCAGGCCGGCAAGCGCGACTTCCACCCGGTGCCGCTGGGCGCCACGCTCAATTTCACGGAAGTGAACGCCTGGCGCACGGTTGCCACCAGCAACGTGGTGGCGCGCATCGAAGGATCGGACCCGCAGTTGAAGCACGAAGTGGTGTTGTACAGCGCGCACTGGGACCATTTCGGCCTCGACGACACCCTGCCCGGCCCGCGCGCGCAGCAAATTTTCCACGGCGCGCGCGATAACGCCGCCGGCGTGGCCGCGCTGCTCGAAATCGCCAAAGCGTACCAGGCGCTGCCGGTACCACCGAAACGCACCATCGTATTCCTGGCCACCACCGCCGAGGAACGCGGCCAGCTGGGCGCCCGCCACTACGCGCGTCAGCCGCTGTATCCGTTAAAAAACACGCTGGTGAACCTGAACATCCACGGCCTCAACGTCTGGGGCCGCACCAGCTCGGTCCTGCTGCGCGGCATGGGCAAGTCCAGCGCCGACGATATAGTCGCTGCCGTGGCGCGCCGCCAGGGCCGCGCGCTGCGCCCGGAAGGCCCGCTCGAATTCGGCAACATCTACCGTGGCGACCAGTTCGAATTCGCCCGCGCCGGCGTGCCGGTGGTCGCCCTGGGCGAGAGCGTGGACTATGTCGGCCGCCCGCCGGCCTGGGGCAAGGACAAGCTGATGCGCTACCACGCCCAGATTTACCACACGGTGCACGACGTGGTGGACCCGAAATGGGATTTACGGGGTGCGGTGCAGGACATGAACCTGCTGTTCGAGGCGGGATACCAGTTCGCGCAGGGCAAGGACGGTCCCGTGTGGCGCGAAAAGGCTGAATTCAAACGCTAACCGGGCTTGTGCGCCGCCAGCAACCTGGCCGCAATCGACACCACCACCGGCGACTCCGGCCATTCATCCCCCGGCCCGAACCACCGCGCATCCGCGATCTCGCTGTCATCGAGGCGGATCTCGCCGTCGAGGTAGTCGGCAGTAAACGCGATCATCAGCGAATGGGGGAACGGCCACGACTGGCTGGCGAAATATTGCAGGTTGTGTACCCGCAGCCCTACTTCCTCATACACCTCGCGGTGCACCGCTTCCTCGATCGATTCGCCGGCCTCGACGAAGCCGGCCAGCGCGGTGTAGCGCTTGTACGGCGAATTGGTGTGCATCGCCAGCAACACCTGGTCGCCCTTGCGGATCAGGACCATCATGGCGGGCGAAATGCGCGGGTAGGCCATCATGCCGCAGTTCGGGCACTTGTAGCAGCGCTCGCCCTGCAACTGTGCCATCGGCGTCGCGCAGACGCCGCAATAGCGGTGGGTACGCGCCCATTCGGCCAGCTGGAAGGCGCGGCCGGCCAGTCCCAGGAAGCCATCGTCGAGCACCCCGAACAGCGCGCGCAGGCCGTGGTAGCCGTGCTCCGCGTCCGGCGCCAGCGGCGCGTCGAGCCAAGCCAGCTGGTAGTAAACGCCTTCCCACAAACCCAGCGCGTGGATGCGTTCGGGGGCGATCGGCAACGCCGCAACGGTGGCGGGCGCCGGCAAGCCCAGCGTGGCGTTGTTTAGCAACAACTCTCCGCGGTGGAAGACAAAGGTGCGCGGCGCGTCGGCCGCTTGCGGGCGGATCAGGGGTTCGAAGGTGGCGGGCGTAGACAGCATAAGGCGGGCTCGGTAACAGGCGGGGTCCCATCTTACCGCCTTTCAGATTTGCCCATCGCCATCCCCCGATCAGGCAGGGTTTTACATTGTTGCTTCACGGCCAAAATGTGACCATGTCCCTGCGGCGAAACGGTATGATAGGTGAACACTTGCGCCGTCTTTTTCTCCATCTGACCTGCCTTCATGACCACTCCTGCCCCTGCCACCCCCGCTTCCGTGACGAACACCCCCGCCAGTGCGCTGGACAATGTGATGGCGCTGGCGGCGCAAGGGCGGCTGGCGATCGCCGACCTGTTTGGCGCGGCGGCGGTACTGACCGAAAGCGGCCAGCCGCAGGTGGCCATCGCCCTGTACCACACCTGGATCGCCCACAGCGACACCAGGCTGATCTATGCAGCCTGCTTCAACCTGGCGGTGCTGCTGTCCCAGACCGGCGACGACGTGGGCGCCGAGGCCGCCTTGCGCCAAGCCATCGCCAACAATGCCAATTTTGTCGAGGCGCGCCTGAACCTGGGCAGCCTGCTCGAGCGCACCGGCCGTCCCGATGCGGCGCTGGCCATGTGGCAGTCGATCCTCGATGACGGCCTGGTGCCGGACATCAAGACCACGCCCGCGCTGTACGTGCAAACCCTCAACAACCTGGGGCGCCTGCTGGAAATCCGCCGACGCTACCCGGAAGCGGAAGCAATGCTGGCGCGCAGCCTGCACGTCGATCCGCAGCAAGCCAACGTGATGACGCACTGGGTGCACCTGCGCCAGAAGCAGTGCGCCTGGCCCGTGTACAGCGGCCTCGAGCACATTTCACAGGCCACCATGCTGGAGGGCACGTCGGCGCTGGCCATGCTCAGCGCGTCCGACGATCCGGCCATGCAGCTGGCCGCCGCGCGCCGCTTCGTGGTGGAAAAGGTCAACGTTGCCGTCGCCCCGCTGACCGGCGAACACGGCTACGACCACGCGCGCCTGCGCATCGGTTACCTGTCGTCGGACTTTTGCTCGCATGCGGTCTCGATCCTCACCGCCGAGCTGTACGAGCTGCACGACCGCAACAAGGTCGAGGTCTATGCCTTCAGCTGGAGCCGCGAGGACGGCTCGCCGCTGCGGGCGCGCGTGGTCAAGGCCATGGACCATTACATCCGCATCGACCACCTGACCGACGAGCAGGCCGCACGCGCCATCCGCGCCCACGAAATCGACATCCTGGTAGACCTGCACGGCCTGACGCTGGGCGCACGGCCCAACATCCTGGCCTACCGGCCGGCGCCGGTGCAGATGACTTACCTGGGCTTCCCCGGCAGCACCGGCCTGCCCGGCATCGACTACGTGGTGGCGGACGAATTTTTGATCACGCCGGAAATGGCCGAGCATTTCAGCGAAAAGCCGCTGACCATGCCCGACGCATTCCAGATCAACGACCGCCAGCGCCCGATCGCGCCCACGCCCACGCGCGCCAGCGTCAACCTGCCCGACGACGCCTTTGTCTTCTGCTCGTTCAACAACAACTTCAAGTTCACCGAGGAGATGTTCGCCAGCTGGATGAACATCCTGCGCCGCGTACCGAACAGCGTGCTGTGGCTGGTGGCCGATTATCCCGAAGTACGCGACAACCTGTGGCGCTACGCGGAACAAGCCGGCATCGACCGCCGGCGCCTGATCTTCAACAGCCGCGCGGTGCCGGCCGAGTACCTGGCGCGCTACCAGCTGGCCGACCTGTTCCTCGATACGTATCCGTTCAACGCCGGCACCACCGCCAGCGACGCCCTGTGGGCCGGCCTGCCGCTGATCACCCGCACCGGCCGCACCTTCTCGTCGCGCATGGCCGGCAGCCTGCTGCGCGCGGTGGACCTGCCGCAGCTGATCACCGACAACGTGGCCGACTACGAGGAACTGGCCGTGGCGCTGGCCCACGACCCGGCCCGCATCGCCGCCATGAAACGCCAGCTGGCCACCAACCGCCTCAACTGCGCGCTCTTCGACAGCCCGCGCTTCGTGCGTAACTTCGAGGCGGCCTTGCAGCGCGTGGCCAAGCCGGCCGCGCCGCGCCTGCCCGCACCGGTGCACGCCGTACGGCCCTCGCCGGAAACCGTGCCGGCCAGGCTGGACCAAATCCCGATCATCACCGTCTCGCACAATGCGCCGCAACAGATCGACACCTTGCTGGCCAGTGTGCGCCGCTTCCACAGCAACCGCGTGACCATCATCGACGGTTCCAACCCGGACGTCGCCGAGCGCATCCGCGCCGTCGCCGCCCGGTACGACAATGTCGAGTTCATCGCTTTTGGCTACGACATCGGCCAGGGCCCCGGCCTGGCCTGGGCCATCGAGCACCTGGGACTGTCGGGCGAGGCGCTGCTGCTCGCCCCCGACGTGGAGCTGGTCAACGACGGCCTGCTGGCGGCATTGCACGCCGAGCTGGCGCCCGGCATGTATGGCGTGGGCGCCATCCACGCGGTCAACGAACTCGGTTATGCCCGCCCCGACGGCGCCTTGCGCTACCTGGATCCGGCCTGCCTGCTGGCCAACCTCGACGTGGTGCGCCAGTGGCCGCTGCCGATCAAGCACGGCGCGCCGCTGATCGCCGCCATGCTGGCCCTCGACCACGGCGGCAATCCGGACCTGATCAGGCACCTCGACTGGGTGCGTGCCGATCTCGCAGGCGGCGCCGGCGCCCACACGCCCCGCTTCCTGCAGCGCTCCGCAGCCGGTGAGGTAAAGCCGGTCCTGGCCCACCACTACGACCTGCCCGGCGCCGCCACCACGGTCAATGTCGACCTGCTGCAATTCGTGCCGGCAACGGCGCGCAAGCTGGTGGAAGTGGGCTGCGGCGACGGCACGTTCGCGCGCGCGTACCGCCAGCGCAACCCGGTCTGCAACTTCACCGGCATCGAAGCGGAACCAGGCCCGGCCCAGGCCGCCCGCCAGCATTGCGACTTCGTGTTCCACGACCACATCGACACCACCGGCGCAGCCTTCTGGGACCACGTGCGCGGCGCCGACTGCTGGATTTTGGACCAGTCGCTCGAGCACATGGACGACCCGTGGAGCCTGCTGCAAAAAATCCGCACCAGCATCGCCCCCGGTGGCAAGATCGTTGCCACAATCAACAACTTCCAGCACTGGAGCACCCAGGCACGGCTGAACGCGGGCGACCTGCGCTACGGCGCCGATGGACTGGACAAGTCGCGCAAGCGGGTATTTACGCGCGGCACTGCGCTCGACCTGTTCCAGCAGGCGGGCTTCCAGGTCAGCGGCGGCAGCGCCCGCATCATCGACGAGCCGGCCCGTGAAAAGTACCTGGCGGCGATCCGCCTGATGGCCGGCGCGTCGGGCATCGATCCGGTACAGGCGGTGGAAGATGCGCTGCCGTGGCAATATATGATCACGGCAGTGGCCAGCTAGCCGTAGGGCACGCCGTCTGCGGCGTGCCAGACTTGCAACGCGGCATTTCATCTGTCATCATTAAAAATCAACTTCGAGACCCTTCGATCCAGACGCCGGCTGCCGGCCAGAAGCCTGCTTGCAGCTGTTATCGCTACTCCGGTTACTCCGGTTACTACAGCCATCATGTCTCTACCCAAAGTCAGCATTGTCATCCCGTCGTACAAGGCGGTCCATTTCGAGGCATGTTTACGTTCAGCCATCGGACAGACTTACCTGAACACAGAAATCCTGGTCAGCGATAACTGTCCCACCGAGGACATCAAGGATATCTGTGCGCGCTTTCCGTGGGTAATTTATCAGCGCAACACGGTGATCCGCGAGGACAATGTGCTGTCGGTGCTGTTCTCTGCCAAGGGCAAGTACATCAAGCCGCTGTTCGACGACGACCTGCTGCATCCGTTTTGTATCGAGCGCATGGTGTCGGCAATGGAAATGTCGCCGCAAAACCAGCTGATCTTTTCCGCTTCGCAGGTCATCAATTCCGACAACCAGCGCACCGATGTCCGCCGCCCCTACGAGGCCAACGGCAACCTCGACGGGCGCGACATGCAGCGCTCGATGGCTTTGGGCATGCGCAACTTTGTTGGCGAATTTTCCAGCATCATGTTCCGCCGCGATAAGTTGTGGGCGATCGGCTACAAGGACCTGTTCCGCATCGGCCGCCACGATTTCACGCGCGGTCTGGCGGACGTGGCGGCTTACATCAACCTGGCGCGCGACGGCCAGGCGTTCTATATCGATGAAGAGCTCACTTATTTCCGCCACGACCCCCGGCTGGAGTCGAATTCCAATATCAATGCCAATCCGTATTTCGGCAACTGTTTTTCGGACTACATCGATCTGCTCGTCGTCAGTCATGAGGCCGGCGTCATCAACACCGAAGAGTTACTCGCGCTGGAGGCCCAGGTAGCCGACGTCAGCGCCCGTTTGCACGACGTATTCGTGCAAATGGCGCCGGCACACCAGCGCTACCGAGACTACGTGGCCACTCTCCGGCAAGTCTGATCTGTCATTTCGAAAAGAATTTTATATCTCATATCGACCGATGCCGCATCATCCAGCCGCCCTCGAAGGGGCGTTCAAACGCGTGCTCAATTCCGGTTGGGCAGCACAGGCCCACGGCGCGCGCCAACGGTCTGGCAATTCACGGTCTTGCTGAAAGGCGCCCGCATCATCCGTTTATTTAACGCCGGAAGCGCCTGCAGCAGATTAATCCAGCATCGATACAGGAACCGCCGCCGCTGACAAGCAGCGGTTTTCGTTATCTACATTGGTGCCTGTTTACGGTTCGCGGATCGACTCGTCCAGCGCCCGCGTGAGCGGGTACAGCAGGTACGACATCACGGTGCGCTGGCCCACCACGATTTCCGCCGAGACCGTCATACCGGGCAGCAGCTGCGTGCCTGGCGCCACCTTCTTCAATGCCCCCGTGTACGGAATCCGGCTCAGGTAATAGGTGTCGAGGCCGCCGCCGTTCTTGTCGGCGGTGTCGCGCTTGAACGAATCCTGGCTCACCGTGCGCACCTTGCCCTCCAGCATGCCGTGCTTCATGAACGTGAACGCATCGACCTTGATGTGGGCCGGCATGCCGGTCTTGATGAAGCCGATATCGACCGAGTCGATCTGCACTTCCGCTTCCAGCTCGGCGCCCAGCGGCACCAGCGTGAACATCTGTTCGGCCTCGCGGATCACGGACCCCACCGAGAACTTGGCGATTTCCAGCACCACGCCGTCGGCCGGCGCCACCATCTGCACCATTTTCAGGCGCTTGTCGGCCTTCGACAGCTGCTCGTTGATGCCGTCGCGGTCGCGCGTGGCGGACAGCAGATCTTCCATCGCCTTTTGCCGCCAGCTGCGCTCGAACGCGGCGCGCTCGGCCTGTACCGACGCCAGTTCGCTGGCCATCTCGACCGCCTTGTTGCGCTGCATGTCCATGTCGCGCTCGACTTCCAGGCGGCGGTCGCGCGCTTCGAGCAAGTGCATCTTGGCGCCGAAGTTCTCGGCAACCAGCTGCTCCTGCATCGCCTCCACTTCGCGCAGGGATTTGACGCGCTGGGCCAGCACCACCTGGTCGTGCTTGTTGGTTTCCAGGCCGGCGCGCAGGCGTGCGATGTTCTGGTCCATCTTCGATTTTTGCGCTTCGTAGTTGCCGCGCCGTTCCAGCGACAGTTGCTGCTGCAGGCGGGCGTCGTCGCTGCCCGCCTCGGTGCTGCCGGCCTTGCCGCCCAGTTCGGCACGCAGGCCGGCGGCCTGGTTGTTCAGGCTGTCGAGACGGATGCGCAGCTGGCTTTCATCGGCCGCGCTGAAGGTGGGGTCGAGCGTGGCCAGCAACTGGCCCTTCCTGACGATTTGCCCCACCCGCACGTCGATGCTCTGGATGATCGACGTATCGAGCGGCTGCAGCACGATATTCGGCAGCGGGTTGACCAGGCGGCCGTGGGCGATGACGACCTTGTCGATCGGCGAAACGCTGGCCCAGACGATGAAGCCGACCAGCGTGAGCACCAGCAAATGCAGGGTCAGTTGCACGAAGCGCGGCAGCGGGCCGCGCTCGATGGCGTCGGCGTCCGGCAGGAACTCGATCTCGGTCTGGTCCTTTTGCTGGCGGACCTTGCCCGGATTTACAGGTGGCTTGTTTGCTGGTTCCATAAATGCTGGTAAGTGTCGCTACGGGTAAGCAGTTCTTCATGCCGGCCGGCATCCACCAGGGAGCCTTGCTGCATGACCATGATTTTGTCGGCATTGACCAGCGTGGACAGGCGGTGCGAAATCATCACTACCGTGCGGCCCACCGCGATCTTCGACAGATTTTTAATGAAGATCGCTTCCGATTCCGGGTCCAGCGCGGAGGCGGCCTCGTCCAGGATAAGAATGCGCGGGCGCGCCACCAGGGTGCGCGCGATCGACAGCCGCTGCTTCTGGCCGCCGGACAGGTTGGAGGCGTTCTCTTCCAGGATGGTGTCGTAGCCCTGGGGCAGCCGTTCGATGAATTCGTCGGCGCCGGCCGCCACCGCTGCCGCCACCAGTTCCTCGAACGGAGCGTCGGGCTTGGTCACCGACAGGTTTTCGCGCACCGTGCCGCGGAACAGGAAGTTCTCCTGCAACACCACGCCGATCTGGCGCCGCAGGTGCGACAGTTCGATTTCGCGCGCGTCGATGCCGTCGAAACGGACGATGCCTTCCTGCAGCGGGTACAGCCCCTGGATCAGCTTGGTCAAGGTGGTCTTGCCGGAGCCGGAGCGGCCGACGATACCCACCACCGTGCCCTGCTCGATGGTGAAGCTGGCCTTGTTGAGGGCCAGGTTTTGCGCGCCGGGATAGCGGAAGATCACGTTGTCGAACCTGATCTCGCCGTCCAGTTGCGGACGCAGGCCGGTGGCGCCGGCGCGGCCTTCCGGCGCGCGGTTCATCACCTCGCCCAGCATGCGCACCGACAGCGCGGTTTCCTGGTATTCGTTGACCAGGCCGACGAGCGAAATGAGCGGCTGCGTGACGCGGCCCGACAGCATCTGGAACGCGATCAGCGCACCGACCGACAGGGTGCTGTCGAACACGTCGGCCGCGCCCACCACGATCAGCGTGACCGGCAGCAGCTTGCCGAGGAAATCGGTGACGGCGTTGCCGGCAATCGAAATCTGCCCCACCCGGAAGTGCATGGTGATCGCCTCGGCCGAGCGCTGGTCCCAGGTGCGGCGCTGCGACGGCTCGATCGCCAGCGCCTTGACCGTGCGCATGCCATGGATGGTTTCCACCAGCATGCCCTGGCGCTGGCCCTCGGCCGTGTATAGGGCGTTGAGGCGGCGCTGGAAAGTCGGCACCATGGCCAGCACCACGCCGCCGATCAGCGCCGCGAACAGCAGCACGATCAGGGTCAGCTTGAACGAGTAGCTGAACAAAATCGGAATGAACACCAGCAGCGAGATCAGGTCGAGCGCGGTGAAGAACAGCCGGCCGGTAAGAAAACTGCGGATCTTTTCCAGCTGCTGCATGTGGCGCGTGATGACGCCGGCGCTGGTGGTCTCGAAAAAATCGATCGGCAGGGACAGCAGGTGGCCGAACACGCGGCGCGTCAGGCGCATGTCGATTTTATTACTGGCGGCGAGCGTCAGGGTCTGGCGCAGGAAGCCGAACAGCGCGTCGAACACCAGCGCCATGGTGATGCCCACGGCCAGCACCTGCAAGGTCGTCACGCTCTGGTGCGTGAGCACCTTGTCGATCACCAGCTGGAAGAAGATCGGCGACGCCAGCGCCAGGATCTGCATGGCGATGGCGGCAATGAAAATGTCGCGGAACGCCGCCTTCTGGCGCAGGATTTCGGGAATGAACCAGCGCAGGCCGAACGGCTGGTGCGGGTCGGTAAACTTGTGCTCGCGCTTGACGAACAGCACCTCGCCCTGCCAGCGCTGCTCGAACTCGGCGCGCGCGACCATGATCACGGTGGCGTTGGCCAGCGCCGGATTGAGTACCGCCACCTGGTCGGGGGCGCCGTCCTCGCCCGGCTTGACGCCGACGATGATGACCATGTTGCCGCTGACCAGGCGCGCCATCAGCGGGAACACGCCGCCCTGCGCCAGCAGGCGCGACCAGGTCAGCTTGTCGGCCTTGGCTTTCAGGCCGATCTCGGACGCCATGCGCAGCAGCATGCCGTTGCCCGGCTCTTCCGCGCGCAGCGCGTACTCGTCGATCAGGCGTTCGGGGTTGATTTGCAGGCCGTGATGCTGTGCGATCGCTGTCAGGCACTGTACCGCGGTGTGGGGAAATTTATCTTGCATAGGGCCTGGTGGGAGTGGGGAACCGGAGTGATACCAGCCTTGGAATTCTACCCGCCAAGGTGTTGCTTCGGGGGATTTTGTTGTTTGGAAGCACAACCCATTTTACATTTCTGTTCGACGGATGAAATCGCTGCGCGCTCCGAAAAAAAAAGCGGCAAGACCCGCAGGTCTTGCCGCTCTCATGGTGCAACTACGTCAGCTTACTTGGCTGCCAGGATGCCCTGGCCATGGCCGCCTTGCAGCGCTTTGAGGCGCAGCGAGTCTTCGGTGGCCGCCTGGTGGGTCGAGGCGGTCAGCTTGTGCTCGAAGTTGCCGATGGCGCTGGCCATGGCGGCCACTTGCGAGTTCACGCTCGATGGCAGTTCCAGCTTGGCCGTGTTGGCGGTGCTGGTGGCTGCCGCGTCAAAGCTCGACAAGGCGTTCGACAGGCTGCTCACCGACGAGGTCAGGCTGCCGGCAGTCTTGCTGCTGTCCTGGAACCAGACGTCCGCTGCCTGGTGCACGGCGCCGTCGGTGGTCTCGAAGGTCGAGACCATGCCGATCAGGTTGCCGTTATCGACGATGGACGTTTTCTGCACGTCGAGGTTCAGCTTGGCGATGTTGAGGTCGGCCAGCGACTTCAGTTCATCGGCCTGGCTGACGCCGTCGGCATTGCCATCGACCCACACGCGCAGGTTGTTGAACTGGGTGTCCTTGGCATCGATCACGCCGTCGCCGTTGGAATCGAGCTCCGCCAGCGCCTGGTAGCCGTTGGCCGCTTTCTGGCCGTTGGCCAGGGTGGTGCCTTCGCCGAACAGTTCGCTACCGTCGTTGATCACGCCGTCGCCGTTGCGATCCAGGACCAGCAGGCCATCGCCACCACCCACCCAACCGACGTTGGATTTGTTACCGGTGGCCAGCAGATCGAACTGCACGCCGGCCGACAGGTTGAGGGTGTTGATGCCGTTGCCGTTCAGATCGAGAACGATAGGGCTCGACAGTGGCATCGCTGCTTGCTGGTCGGCCGTGATCGCCGCTTTCAGCGTCGTCGTGGCGTACAGCGCATCGACCTGGGCCATGGTCAGCGCCTTGATCTGGTCGGTGGACAGTGCCACGAACTGGTCGGTGGTCAACTTCACGAACTGCTGCGTGGTCAGCGCCGCCAGCGACGCGGTTTTCAGCGCCACGATGTCGGCCGTCTCCAGGGCAGCGATGCTGCTGGTGGACAGCGCGCGCAGCTGGGTGCTGGTCAGCGCGTTGATCTGGTCGCTCGACAGCGCCACCGCTTGCGCAGTGGTCAGGCCGGCGGCCAGGGCAGTGGTGCTCAGGCTGGCGATCTGGGTCGTGGTCAGCGCCGCCAGCTGGTCGGTGGTGATAGCAGCGAGCTGGTTGGTGCGCAGCGCGGCAACCGCTTCCGTTTTCAGCGCGTTCAGGTCCTGCGTTTCCAGTGCAGCAACGCTGGTGGTGCTCAGCGACGAGACTTGCAAGGTGCTCAGCGCAGCGGCCTGGCTGGTGCCCAGCGCAACGATCTGGTCGGTCGTCAGGCCGTTGGCCACTTGCGCCGTGGTCAGCGCACCCAGTGCCGCAGTCGTCAGGCTGCCGATCTGGTCGGTGGTCAGTGCACGCAGCTGGGTGGTGGTCAGCGCGGCAATCGACGTCGATTTCAGCGCGTTCAGGTCGGCCGTTTCCAGCGCGGCAACCGCATTGGTGGTCAGTGCAGCCACTTGCAGCGTGCCAAGTGCGCCAGCCTGGGCAGTGGTCAACGCCACCACCTGGTCGGTGGTCAGGGCACGGATGCCGGCGGTGGTGAAGGCCGCCAGCTGGGTGCTGGACAATGCTGCCACCTGGTCGGTGGTCAACGCGGCGATCTGCGTCGATTTCAGCGCGGCAACGCCAGCGGTGGTCAGGCCGGCCAGGTCGGCCGTTTCCAGCGCAACGATGCTGGCGGTCGACAACGCACCCACTTGCGCGGTGGTCAGGCCAGCGACCTGGCTCGAGCTCAACGCCACGATCTGGTCGGTGGTCAGGCCGTTGGCAATGTTGGCCGTGGACAGGGCCGACAGCGACGCGGTGGTCAGCGCCTGCACTTGCGCGGTGGTGATCGCGGCCACTTGCGCCGAGGTCAGGCCGGCAATGGCGGCGGTTTTCAGCGCGGCCAGGTCGGCCGTTTCCAGCGCCACGATGGCGTCGGTGGTCAGGGCGGCGACTTGCTGGGTGGTCAGCGCGTTGGCAGCGGTGGTGCTCAGGGCCACGATCTGGTCGGTGGTCAAGGCACGGATCTGGCTGGTGGTCAGCGCGGCCAGGCTGGCGGTTTTCAGCGCGGCGAAATCAGCCGTCTCCAGCGCCACGATGGCGTTGGTGGACAGGGCTGCCGCTTGCGCCGTGGTCAGGGCGTTGGCCTGGCCGGTGGTCAAGGCGACGACCTGGTCGGTGGTCAGCGCGGCGATACCGGTGGTGGTCACGGCAGCCAGCTGGGTGTTCGACAAGGCAACCACCTGGTCGGTCGTCAGCGCGGCAACTTGCGCCGTTTTCAGCGCCGCGACGCCGGCGGTGGTCAGGCCGGCCAGGTCGGCCGTTTCCAGCGCAACGATGCTGTTGGTGGACAAGGCGCCAACCTGGGCCGTGGTCAGGCCGGCAACCTGGCTCGACGACAGGGCGACGATCTGGTCCGTGGTCAGACCGTTGGCGATATTGGCCGTGGTCAGGGCGGCCAGGCCCGTCGTGCTCAGGCTCTGCACCTGGGCCGTGGTCAGGGCAGCGACTTGCGCCGAGGTCAGCGCGGCGTACGAAGCGGTGTCCAGGCCACGCAGGTCGGCCGTTTCCAGCGCGACGATGGCGTCGGTAGTGAAGGCGGCAACTTGCTGGGTGGTCAGCGCACCAGCGCCAGCCGTGGTCAGCGCAACCACCTGGTCGGTGGTCAGGGCGCGGATCTGGTTGGTGGTCAGCGCGGCGACAGCAGCGGTTTTCAGCGCGGCGAAGTCGGCCGTTTCCAGCGCCACGATGGCGTTGGTGGACAGCGCAGCGACTTGCTGGCTGGTCAGCGCACCGGCTTGGGCCGTGGTCAGGGCAACGATCTGGTCGGTGGTCAGCGCAGCAGCGCCGGCGGTGGTGAAGGCAGCCACCTGGGTGCTCGACAGGGCCACCAGCTGGTCGGTGGTCAGGGCGGCAACCTGCGCGGTTTTCAGGGCGGCGATGTCGGCGGTGGACAGGCCGGCCAGGTCGGCCGTTTCCAGCGCGACGATGCTATTGGTGGACAACGCCGCCACTTGCCCGGTGGTCAGACCGGCAACCTGGCTCGACGACAGGGCGACGATCTGGTCGGTGGTCAGGCCGCTGGCGATATTGGCCGTGGAGATGGCCGACAGCGCAGCGGTGGACAGTGCTTGCACCTGGGCGGTGGTGATCGCGGCCACTTGCGCCGACGTCAGCGCGGCAAACGACGCGGTTTTCAGGGCCGCCAGGTCGGCCGTTTCCAGCGCGACGATGGCGTCAGTGGTGAACGCGGCCACTTGCTGCGTGGTCAGCGCGGCAGCGCCGGCGGTGCTCAAGGCAACCACCTGGTCGGTGGTCAGCGCACGAACCTGGTTGGTGGTCAGCGCAGCCAGGCTGGCGGTTTTCAGCGCAGCGAAGTCGGCGGTTTCCAGGGCGGCAATCGCGGCGGTGGACAGGCCGGCCACTTGCTGGCTGGTCAGTGCACCAGCCTGAGTGGTGGTCAAGGCAACGATTTGGTCGGTGGTCAGCGCGGCAGCACCGGCGGTGGTCAGCGCGACGATCTGGTTGGTGGACAGGGTCACCAGCTGGTCGGTCGTCAGGGCCGCCACTTGTGCCGTTTTCAGGGCGGCGACACCGGCGGTGGTCAGGCCGGCCAGGTCGGCCGTTTCCAGCGCGACGATGCTATTGGTGGACAACGCGCCAACTTGCGCGGTGGTCAGGGCAGCGACCTGGCTGGAGCTCAGCGCAACAACCTGGTCGGTGGTCAGGCCGTTGGCGATATTGGCCGTGGACAGCGCCGCCAGCGACGCGGTGGTCAGGGCCTGTACCTGCGCGGTAGTGATCGCGGCCACTTGCGCCGAGGTCAGACCGGCGATTGCGGCAGTTTTCAGCGCAGCGAAATCGGCCGTTTCCAGCGCCACGATGGCGTCGGTGGTCAGGGCAGCCACTTGCGCGGTGGTCAGCGCGTTGGCGGCGGTGGTGCTCAAGGCCACGATCTGGTCGGTGGTCAGGGCGCGTACCTGGTTGGTGGTCAACGCGGCCAGGCTGGAGGTTTTCAGCGCAGCGAAGTCGGCCGTTTCCAGGGCGGCAATCGCGGCGGTGGACAGGCCGTCCACTTGCTGGCTGGTCAGTACGCCGGCCTGGTTGGTGGTCAGAGCAACGATCTGGTCGGTGGTCAGCGCGGCAGCGCCGGCGGTGGTCAGCGCGACGATCTGGTTGGTGGACAGGGCCACCAGCTGGTCGGTCGTCAGGGCGGCGACTTGTGCCGTTTTCAGGGCGGCGACGCCGGCGGTGGTCAGGCCGGCCAGGTCGGCCGTTTCCAGCGCGACGATGCTGGCCGTGGACAAGGCACCCACTTGCGCGGTGGTCAGGCCAGCGACCTGGCTCGAGGTCAGGGCGACGATCTGGTCGGTGGTCAGGCCGTTGGCGATATTGGCCGTGGTCAGGGCAGCCAGACCCGTCGTGCTCAGGCTCTGCACCTGGGCCGTGGTCAGGGCAGCGACTTGCGCCGAGGTCAGCGCAGCGTACGAAGCGGTGTCCAGGCCACGCAGGTCGGCCGTTTCCAGGGCGACGATGGCGTCGGTGGTGAAGGCGGCAACTTGCTGGGTGGTCAGCGCGCCGGCGCCAGCGGTGGTCAGTGCGACGACCTGGTCGGTGGTCAGGGCGCGGATCTGGTTGGTGGTCAGCGCAGCAACACCGGCGGTTTTCAGCGCGGCAAAGTCGGCCGTTTCCAGCGCCACGATGGCGTTGGTGGACAGGGCTGCCACTTGCGCGGTGGTCAGCGCATTGGCCTGGCCGGTGGTCAGGGCAACCACCTGGTCGGTGGTCAGCGCGGCGACACCGGCGGTGGTGAACGCTGCCACCTGGGTGTTCGACAGGGCAACTACCTGGTCGGTGGTCAGCGCGGCAACTTGCGTGGTTTTCAGGGCAGCGATGGCGGCTGTGGAGAGACCGGCCAGGTCGGCCGTTTCCAGCGCGACGATGCTATTGGTGGACAACGCGCCGACTTGCGCGGTGGTCAGACCGGCAACCTGGCTCGAGCTCAGGGCGACGATCTGGTCGGTGGTCAGGCCGTTGGCGATGTTCGCCGTGGTCAATGCAGCCAGGGCGGACGTGCTCAGGCTTTGTACCTGGACGGTGGTCAGGGCAGCAACCTGGGCCGAAGTCAGCGCGGCAAACGAGGCGGTATCCAGGCCACGCAGGTCGGCCGTTTCCAGGGCGACGATGGCGTCGGTGGTGAAGGCGGCAACTTGCTGGGTGGTCAGCGCACCAGCGCCGGCCGTGGTCAGTGCAACCACCTGGTCGGTGGTCAGCGCCTTGATCTGGTTGGTGGTCAATGCGGCGACAGCGGCGGTTTTCAGCGCGGCGAAGTCGGCCGTTTCCAGCGCCACGATGGCGTTGGTGGACAGCGCAGCGACTTGCTGGCTGGTCAGCGCACCGGCTTGGGCCGTGGTCAGGGCAACGATCTGGTCGGTGGTCAGCGCAGCAGCGCCGGCGGTGGTGAAGGCAGCGACCTGGGTGCTCGACAGGGCCACCAGCTGGTCGGTGGTCAGGGCGGCAACCTGCGCGGTTTTCAGGGCGGCGATATCGGCGGTGGACAGGCCGGCCAGGTCGGCCGTTTCCAGCGCGACGATGCTATTGGTGGACAACGCCGCCACTTGCGCGGTGGTCAGGCCGGCAACCTGGCTCGACGACAGGGCAACGATCTGGTCGGTGGTCAGGCCGCTGGCGATATTGGCGGTGGAGATGGCCGACAGCGCAGCGGTGGACAGTGCTTGCACCTGGGCGGTGGTGATCGCGGCCACTTGCGCCGACGTCAGTGCGGCAAACGACGCGGTTTTCAGGGCGGCCAGGTCGGCCGTTTCCAGCGCGACGATGGCGTCAGTGGTGAACGCGGCCACTTGCTGCGTGGTCAGCGCAGCGGCGCCGGCGGTGTTCAAGGCAACCACCTGGTCGGTGGTCAGCGCACGCACCTGGTTGGTGGTCAGCGCAGCCAGGCTGGCGGTTTTCAGCGCAGCGAAGTCGGCGGTTTCCAGGGCGGCAATCGCGGCGGTGGACAGGCCGGCCACTTGCTGGCTGGTCAGTGCACCGGCTTGGGCGGTGGTCAGGGCAACGACCTGGTCGGTGGTCAGCGCAGCAGCGCCGGCGGTGGTCAGGGCAGCGACCTGGGTGCTCGACAGGGCCACCAGCTGGTCGGTGGTCAGTGCGGCCACTTGCACGGTGCGCAGGGCGGCGATGTCAGCGGTGGACAGGCCGGCCAGGTCGGCCGTTTCCAGGGCGACGATGCTATTGGTGGACAACGCCGCCACTTGCGCGGTGGTCAGACCGGCAACCTGGCTCGAGCTCAGCGCAACAACCTGGTCGGTGGTGAGGCCGTTGGCGATATTGGCCGTGGACAGTGCGGCCAGCGACGCGGTGGTCAGGGCCTGCACCTGCGCGGTGGTAATCGCTGCCACTTGCGCCGAGGTCAGGCCGGCGATTGCCGCAGTTTTCAGCGCAACCAGGTCGGCCGTTTCCAGCGCCACGATGGCGTCGGTGGTCAGGGCGGCAACTTGCTGGGTGGTCAGCGCATTGGCGCCGGCGGTGCTCAAGGCCACGATCTGGTCGGTAGTCAGCGCACGCACCTGGTTGGTGGTCAGCGCAGCCAGGCTGGCGGTTTTCAGGGCGGCGAAGTCGGCGGTTTCCAGGGCGGCAATCGCGGCGGTGGACAGGCCGGCCACTTGCTGACTGGTCAGTGCGCCGGCCTGGGTGGTGGTCAAGGCAACGATCTGGTCGGTGGTCAGCGCGGCAGCGCCGGCGGTGGTCAGCGCGGTGATCTGGTTGGTGGACAGGGTGACCAGCTGGTCGGTCGTCAGGGCAGCCACTTGCGCCGTGCGCAGGGAGGCGACACCGGCGGTGGTCAGGCCGGCCAGGTCGGCCGTTTCCAGTGCGACGATGCTGGCGGTGGACAGCGCCGCCACTTGCGCGGTGGTCAGGCCGGCAACCTGGCTCGACGACAGGGCGACGATCTGGTCGGTGGTCAGGCCGTTGGCGATATTGGCCGTGGAGATGGCCGACAGCGCAGCAGTGGACAGCGCCTGCACCTGGGTGGTGGTCAGGGCGGCCACTTGCGCGCTGGTCAGCGCGGCGATCGAGGCGGTTTTCAGGGCGGCCAGGTCGGCCGTTTCCAGCGCGACGATGGCGTCGGTGGTGAAGGCGGCAACTTGCTGGCTGGTCAGGGCATTGGCGGCGGCGGTGGACAGCGCGACGATCTGGCTGGTCGTCAGGGCCTTGACCTGGGCGGTGGTCAGGGCCGCGATCGACGCGGTCTTGAGGGCGACGAAATCAGCGGTTTCCAATGCGACGATGGCGTCGGTGCCGAAGGCGGCGACTTGCGCGGTGGTCAGCGCGCTGGCCTGGCTGGTGGTCAATGCCACGATCTGGTCGGACGACAGCGCACGTACTTGCGCGGTGGTCAGGCCGCCCAGGGCGCTGGTGGTGAGGGCGGCGAAGTCCTCGGTGGCCATGCGCGAAATGGTGCCGGTGGAGATGGCGGCTATTTGCTGCGAACGCAGCGCAATCACCTGGTCGGTGGTCAGCGCCACAATCTGATCAGACGTCAGATCCGTGAAATTGGAAGTCCCCAGCGCAGCGATCTGCGTGGTGGAAATTGCGGCAACGTTTTGCGTGCTTAAACCGGTGAAATAGCCCATTGTAATTCTCCTAAAAGAAGGCGCTGATTCGATGTCTGTCCAAAAGTTAACGACGGCCCTGTCCGTCGTCGTTGGCCTTCGTCAGTGGCAATATGCCGTTTTATTAATATGTATTTACAACCAACCCGTGACTACCGTCGCAACAAGGCGCTCGTATCGTTCTTTACGTCAACAAAAATGTTAACTTTAGCAAACGGTACGAGCTTTTTTCGTTGCGCAATATGCAAAAAATATTACTTGTCTAATTCACCACAAGAATCCGGGGGCAAAGCGCCCAATGTAAAAGACCACCGGCGGCATGGTTACAGGGCGACCGGCGCGAATCTTCCACTAAGTAAACTTATTCCCGTCAGGAAAAATATTCCGATACAGCTTGATCCATTCCGCATCCAAAAACATAAGTCTTTGAATCAAATAGGCTTTTTTCAAACGCTGGGGAGCTGACCAGCTACCCGGAACGCCCGAAGTAGCGCGAAGTATAGCCGAGTTACTTGCTGAAAAGAATTTATTTGATGCCGTGTCTCGTTGCCGCAACCAACTTTTCAGCAATATTTAGGGGGCAATAAAGATGCAAAAACGACTACATTGCATTACTTTCACAGAATTAACCTTGATTAATGGCAATAAAACATCGTTTTCGTAACAGTATTTCACTTCTGTAACTTTGTGAAATGATACTTTGCATTAATATTGTGACAGTGCAATGACTTGCTGATGGGCGGGGGTCAGCGTGCTGAAGACGCTGGAGAGGATCGGTGACGCAGGCGCCAGGCCAGCACCACCGCGGTGACGGCCAGCAAGGCCAGCGCCACCATATTCAGGACGAACACGCCGTGGCCGAACCGCGCCACCAGGCCCAGGCTCACGCCCGCCTTGACGCTGAACTGCCAGCTGCCGTCGTAGGGGAAATAACTGCCCACCTGGGGCAGGTAATAAAGAATGCCGCCGATTAGCCCGCTGATCATGCGCTTGAGCGAAAGCACGGCCGCCAGGAAGCCGAGCATGGCCACGCCGAACAGCACGGCCAGCGCGTCGCCATACTGCGGCTCGCCCAGCAAACCGAGGCTGACGCCCAGCGCCAGCGCACTATTGAGTAACAATACCCGCGCCAGCCATTTTTCAAATTCCTGCATCTGGTGATCTCTTCAATAAGGCCGCGCCCGGTGCGCGCCGCAGATTGTACCGTTTGTACCGCGCCGCGTGCACCGGGCTAACCTCAGCCAGCCTGCCTGCTGCGGCCATGCACCAGGCGATACAACAATGGCAATACCAGCAGGGTCAGGGCGGTGGATGACAGGATGCCGCCGATGACCACCGTGGCCAGCGGGCGCTGCACCTCGGCGCCGGTGCCGGTGGCCAGCGCCATCGGCACGAAGCCCAGCGATGCTACCAGCGCCGTCATCAGTACCGGTCGCAACCGACCGAGCGCGCCTGCACGGATCGCCTGCTCCACCGTCAGGCCATCGTCGCGCAGCTTGCGGATGAACGAGATCAGCACCAGGCCGTTGAGCACCGCCACGCCGGACAGCGCGATAAAGCCCACCGCCGCCGAAATCGACAACGGAATGCCGCGCAGCGCCAGCGCGGCGATGCCGCCGGTGAGCGCGAACGGGATGCCGCTAAACACCAGCAAGCCATCTTTCATGCTGCCGAACATGGCAAACAGCAAAATCAGCACCAGCGCCAGGGCCAGCGGCACCACCAGTTGCAGCCGCTGCGACGCCGACTGCAACTGCTCGAACTGACCGCCCCACGCAGTCCAGTAACCGGCCGGCACCTTGACCTGGGTGCGCAGCGCGCTTTCCGCCTCGGCCACGAACGAGCCGATATCGCGCCCGCGCACATTGGCGCTGATGACCACGCGGCGCTTGCCATCCTCGCGGCTGATCTGGTTGGGACCGGGCGCGATGGTGAAACTGGCCACCTCGCCAAGCGGGATGAAGTTGACGCCAGCCGCGCCCCTGGGCAGCGGCACCGGCAGCCGGCGCAAGGCTTCCAGGTCCTGGCGCTGCGCGTCCGGCAGGCGCACCACGATGTCGAAGCGGCGGTCGCCCTCGAACAGCGTACCGGCCTCGGTGCCGCCGATGGCGGTGGCAATCGTGTCCTGCACGTCGCCCACGTTGAGGCCATAGCGCGCGGTTTTCTCGCGGTCGATCTGCACGGTCAGCATCGGCAGGCCGGTGGTCTGCTCCACCTTCACTTCGGCGGCGCCGGCTACGCTGCCCAGGGTGGCGGCGATTTTCGCGGCGGTGTCGTTCAGCACCTGCGTGTCGTCGCCGAACAGCTTGACCGCCACGTCGCTGCGCACGCCCGAGATCAACTCGTTGAAGCGCAGCTGGATCGGCTGCGAAAACTCGTAGCCGTTGCCGGGCAGGCGCGCCAGCGTGGCCTGGATATCTTGCAGCAGCTCGTCGCGTGTTTTACGGGGTTTCGGCCATTCCGACTGCGGCTTGAGCATGATGTAGCCATCCGAGATATTCGGCGGCATCGGGTCGGATGCGATTTCCGCCGTGCCGGTGCGCGCAAAAATGCGGTCGATCTCGGGGTACTTGTTCTTCAGTGTGACCTCGATCTGTTTTTGCATTTCCACCGACTGCGTCAGGCTGGTGCCGGGGATGCGCAGCGCCTGGATGGCGAAATCGCCTTCGTTCAGGCTGGGCACGAACTCGCTGCCCAAGCGCGTGGCCAGCAGCACCGACAGCACCACCGCGATGCCGGCAAACGCCAGCACCACCGGCGTATTGGCCAGCATCCGTTCCAGCACGCGGCCATACCAGGCCCCCAGCTGCTTCTGCTCCTTTTCCACCACGTTGTCGCCGATGAACAGCGCCACGGCGGCCGGAATGAAGGTAATCGACAGCAGCATGGCGCCGGCCAGCGCCATCACCACCGTCAACGCCATCGGGTGGAACATGCGCCCCTCCACGCCGGTGAGCGCGAAGATCGGCAGGTACACGACCATGATGATCAACTGGCCGTACAGCAGCGGGCGGCGCGCCTCCTTCGCTGCCGCGAACACCTCGACAAACCGCTCGGCGCGGGTGAGCTTGCGGCCTGCCTGCGCTTGCGCGTGCGCCAGGCGCCGCACGCAGTTCTCGACGATCACCACCGCGCCATCGACAATGATGCCGAAGTCCAGCGCACCAAGGCTCAGCAGATTGGCGCTGACCTTGAAGGTGACCATGCCGGTAAAGGTAAACAACATCGACAACGGGATCACCATGGCGGTGATCAGCGCCGCGCGGATATTACCGAGGAAGACAAACAGCACCGCGATTACCAGCACCGCCCCTTCCAGCAGGTTTTTCCTGACCGTGTTGATCGCCTTGTCCACCAGCACGGTGCGGTCGTACACGGTGATCGCTTCTACTCCGGCCGGCAGGCTGCGGTTAATCTCCACCATTTTTTTGTCCACCGCCTGCGACACGGCGCGACTGTTCTGGCCGATCAGCATGAACACCGTACCGAGCACCACCTCGCGGCCGTTCTCGGTGGCAGCTCCCGTGCGCAGTTCGCGCCCGATCAGCACCTCGGCCACGTCGCGCACGCGCACCGGCACCCCGCCGGCGTTGGCCAGGATGATGTTGCGGATGTCGTCAAGTGACTGCACCTGTCCCGGCGCGCGCACCAGCAACTGCTCGCCGCGTTTTTCGATGTAGCCGGCGCTGGCGTTGCCGTTGTTGCGGTTGAGCGCCGCCACCACGTCCTGCAAGGTCAGGCCATACGATGCCAGGCGCTGCGGATCGGGCGCCACCTGGTATTCCTTGGCGTAGCCGCCGATGGAGTTGATCTCGGTCACGCCCGGCACGTTGCGCAACTGCGGCTTGATGATCCAGTCCTGGATCTCGCGCAGGTCGGTGGGCGTGTACGGCGTGCCGTCAGCCTTTTTTGCGCCCTCCTTCGCTTCCACCGTCCACAGGTAGATTTCACCGAGGCCGGTGGAAATCGGCCCCATCGCCGGCGCCACGCCGGCCGGCAGCTGGTTGCGCGCTTCCTGCAGGCGCTCGTTGACCATTTGCCGGGCGAAGAAAATGTCGGTGCCGTCCTTGAAGATGACGGTGATCTGCGACAGGCCGTAGCGCGACAGCGAGCGGGTTTGCTCGAGGTGCGGCAGACCGGTCATCACGGTTTCGAGCGGGAAGGTCACGCGCTGCTCGGTTTCCAGCGGCGAGTAGCCGGGCGCCGACGTGTTGATCTGCACCTGCACGTTGGTGATGTCGGGCACCGCGTCGATCGGCAGTTGTCGATAGTTGTAGATGCCCAGCGCCGCCATGGCGGCCACCACCAGCATCACCAGCGACCGCTGGCCGATGGCAAATTGAATCAGACGTTCGAACATATGGTCTCCGGTCTTAGTGGGTGTGTTCGGCGCTGTCTTTGCCCAGCTCCGCCTTCAGCACGAAGCTGCCGGTAGAGACGTAGCGCACGCCGGGCTTAATGCCGGCCAGCACTTCGGTCATCTTGCCGTCGCTGCGTCCCAGTTTCACCGGCTGCGCCAGGAAGCCCCCCGCTGTTTCGACGAACACCACCGGCTTTTGCTCGACCATCTGCACCGCGTCGGATGCCACGGCCACCACTGCATCGGCGGCATTGGCATGACCCGAAAGAACATCGACCGTGATGAACAGGCCCGGGCGCCAGGCGCGGTCCGGGTTGGCCAATGCCACGCGCGCCTTGGCGGTGCGAGTTTGCTCGCCCAGCAGCTCGCCCACGTAAATGATCTTGCCCTTGGCTTCAGCGGCAAAGGCGGTGGCCTTGACAGTGACCGTCTCGCCCACCCGCATCAGATTGAGGTCGCGCGGCGGCACGGCGATTTCGGCCCACACCGTGGACAGGTCGGACAGCGTAAACACGATCGCGTCTTCCTTGACCGCCTCGCCCTGCGCCAGGTGCTTTTCCATCACCACGCCCGAGAATGGCGCGCGCAGTTCCAGGCGGTTGAGGTTCTTTCCCGAGCCTGAGCCCACGCCGGCACCGATGGCGCTGAGCTTCTGACGCGCATTCTGCACCGCGATCTCCGCCTCGCTCATGGCTTGCTGCGCCTGCAGATAATCCTGCTCGGCCGAGATCTTGTCCTGCCACAGGCGTTTTTCGCGCTCCAGCGTGGTCGATGCCAGGGCCAGGCGCCGCTGTGCCGACAGCAGCTCGCTGCGCTGGTCGGACAGGCCGCTGCTGGCGATCACCGCCAGCACCTGCCCCTGTTTCACGCTCTGGCCCAGGTCCGCGTGCACTTCCATCACCACGCCGGCCAGCTTGGGCACGACGTGGGCGGTGCGGTCTTCGTTAAAACGGATCTCGCCGGGCAGCGATGTCACCACGCTTATTTTTGCCGGCGCGGCGGCGGCCAGCGCGATGCCGGCGGCTTTTACCTGGACGGCGTCGAGAACGATTTTTTCCGGGCCCTCTTCGTGCGCGTGCGCGTGTTCGCCCGCAGACGGCGCTGCGACCGCCCTGGCCGGTGCGGTTGCCGGGGCCTTGCCATCGTGGCCGTGGTCGTCGTGCGACTCGCCGGCCTGTTTCGGCGCCAGGATCCACGCGGCCAGCAGCAGGCCGATGACCGCCATCACGGCGATGATGATTTTTTGTTTCTTGTTCATTGTTCTGCTCCGAGTATGCGGGTGATGCTGGCATGGGCGCGGTGTGCCTGGGCCAGGGCGTTCAGGTATTGGGACCGGGCGTCGAGCAGCGTGCGCTGGGCGTCGAGCACGTCGAGGAAGCCGAACTTGCCGTTTTCAAAGCCGGTCGTGGCGGCGGCGTAGGCGCTTTGGGCGCCGGGCACGATGTCGGTGCGCAGCGCCAGCGCCTGCTCGCGGGCCAAGTCGAAATCCTCGCGCGCCTGCGCCAGGTCCGAGTCCAGCCGCAGCGCGGTCGATGACAGTTCATCTCTTGCCTTGTCCACCCGGCGCGCGGTCTCCAGTACATTGCCCTGGTTGCGGTCGAACAGCGGCAGCGGCACCGAGAAGCCCACGATCAGTTGCGAACGCCCCAGTTCCTCCGAGCGCTTGCTGCCCAGGTTGAGGGTGACGTCCGGTACGCGCTTGGACAGCTCCACCTGCGCCAGCGACTGCCGGCTGGCCAGTTCCGAGCGCGCCAGCGCCATGGCCGGCGCCTGCGCCAGCCGGTGGTGCAGCATGGCCTGGTCGGGCAGCGCCGGCAGCTGGTCGATGTCGCCATCGGCTTTTTCAAACCGAGGCGACGGGTTGCCCCACATCGCCGACAATTTTTTTCGCGCCACCGCCAGTTCGCTGCGTGCGCGCAGCAGTTCCAGCGTGACCGAGGCGGCAGCCACCTTGGCCCGCGTTTCCTCCACCGGCGAGACCTTGCCGGCGACCACGCGGCGGCCGGTGGCTTGCGCCGCGCGCTGCGCCAGTTCCGACGATTCCTGCGCCAGCCGCAGTTGCTCCTGCGCGGCCAGCACGGCAAACCAGGCGTCGATCACATTGGCGCGGATCTCGGCCTGGCGCGCAGTGAGCGCGGCAGCGGCGCTGTCGCGGCCACGCTCGGCGGCCTGCACGCGGGCGCTGCGCTTGCCGCCCAGTTCCAGCGGCTGGCTGATCAAAAACGTGGTTTCGCGGACATCGTCGGCGCGCTTGCGATCGACACGTTCGACTTCGAGCGTGGGGTTGGGCAGCAGGCCGGCCTGTTGCACGGCGCCGTCGGTGGCCGACAGCTCGTGGCGGGCGGCCGACAGGTCGGCATTGGCGTCGGCAGCCAGCGCCAGCGCGGTCTGCAAGGTGAGCGGCGCGGCCGGCTCCGACGCGGGCAGATTGAAAGCCGTGGCCAGCGCGAACGCCGGCCATGCCGCTACACAGAGCGGCAGGAAATACTTGACCATCGAATTCTCCAGAATAAAGGGAAATTCGACGAGACGGTGGCGTCAGGGGTTAAACGAACGTCTCGTCGCCTAAGCGACAAGACGCCAATTGGGCCGGGGCGGCCCTTCGGCAATATGGGATAGATACTGGGGAGTGAGCGGCGGCGCATAGCCGCTGGCGGTGGCCGGGGCGGCCACGCCATGCTCGTCGAGCACCGAGGCCTGCACCGCGTGGTGGCAGACTTCGCAGTCGCTGTGGGCCTTGGTCTTGCCCGGCTGCTGGTCGTCGTCATCGTCGCCGGCTTGCGCCTGGTGCTGGTGACCGTGATGACCGAAATGGGTGGCAGGATGCTGCTGGCTGCTTTCCTCGTGCTGGCAATAGACGGCCGCCATCGACCAGGCGTACTGGATCGGCAGGATGGTCAGCAGAAAAATGAGCAGGAGTTTTTTCACCGGGCCATTGTAGCAAACAACGCCAGGCAAGAATTTTTTTCATCCAGCACCCCGCTTGTAACAAGCACGTCATATCCGGTCATTACTCTATGGCCTCCTTCATCTGCCCTGGACTCGACATGCACGTTTCGCCCCGCCCGCTCATCCTCGCCCTCAGCATCGCCGTCGCGCTCAGCGCCTGCGGTGGCACCTACCATGAAGGCCCGCTGGTCATTCCGGCCGCACCGGCCGACCAGGGCGCGGCCGATACGGCGCCTGTACCAAGCGTGACCGCGTTTGTCGACACCATCGCCACCAACCAGCGCGGCGATGCCCGCTATGCCACGCTCGAAACCAACGCCGGCGTGCGCGTGCTGGCCGGCATGCTCGACATCTGGACCCCGCTCACCCAGCTGGTCGATGCAGGCCAGACCGCGCCGGCCGTGGGTACCTTCCCTGCCGTCGCCGCCTCCGCCTGGACCGGCGTGCCGAACGATGGCACCAACGGCGGCACCATCCGCAACGCCACCGTCCACAATTACAATATCGATTACGTGGTCAAGGCCACCACCGCCCGCACCGCCGAGCAGACCACGCTGGCCTACTTCGACGACCGCCGTGGCAAGGGCTACAGCGTGACCGATGCCATGGGTCCGCTGACCACCGCCTGGCGCGCCTCGACCCAGCAGACTACCACCATCAATAACGTGCCGGCCGACGCCACCACCGTGCTGTACAACGACGGCGGCAACAACAACGGCGTGGGCGGTACTGCCAACGCCAACTTCGGCACCGTGGTCGATTTCGTCAACATGGTCGGCGCCAACGGTTCGACCGAACCGGCCAAGCGCTTCTACAAGTATGCGCGTCCGTTCCGCTGGAGCAGCGCGGTGCAGGTGGTGCCGGCGCTGCTGCCAGCGCGTTCGAGTACCCCGGCCACCGACGGCGGCTTTACCAGCGGCCACTCGGCCGAAGCGATGCGCAACGCGCTGGCAATGGCCTACGTGGTGCCGGAACGCTTCCAGGAAATCTTGAGCCGTGGCCTGGAGCTGGGCGAATCGCGCATCCTGGCCGGCATGCACTCGCCGCTGGACGTGTTGAGCGGCCGTATCCATGGCGAGGCTGTCGTCGCCGGCAATCTGGCCGACCCGGCCAACCAGGCCCTGAAAGCCAACGCCTACGCCCAGGCCCACACCACGCTGATGGCAGCCACGTCCACCACCGCCACCACGTACGCGTCGTTTGCGCAATCGGGCACGCTGAGCACCGACCGCTTTGCCGACTACGCCACCAACAAGGCCAACTACATCCGCCGCAGCACCTACGGCTTCCCGCAAATCGCCAGCACCACGGCAGCGGCAGTGGTGCCGAAGGGCGCCGAAGTGCTGATCGAAACCCGCTTGCCGTATTTGAGCGCCGAGCAGCGCCGCGTGGTACTCAAAACCACCGCTCTGGCTTCCGGCTACCCGGTGATGGACGATGCTGAAGGTTGGGGCCGTTTGAACCTGTTCGCGGCAGCCGACGGCTATGCCGCTTTCAAGGGCAATGTCGTGGTCAACATGGATGCATCGAAAGGCGGCTTCAACGCGGCTGACCGCTGGCGCAACGACATCAGCGGCACCGGCAAGCTGGTCAAGCAAGGCACGGGCGCGCTGAAACTGGGCGGCAACAACACCTGGACCGGCGGCACCGAGCTGACCGCCGGCATCCTGGAAGCGATCTCGAGCACCGCGTTCGGCGCCGGTGACGTGTACGTGAGCAGCGGCACCCTGGTCGCCAATGCGGCGACCCCGGTCAAGGCGGCCAAGTACACCCAGCTGGCCGGCGCCACTGTGCTGGAAATCAACGCCCTGTCCGCTACCCAGGCCGGCCTGACCGTGACTGGCGACGCCACCATCGGCGGCGGCGCGCTGAGCATCAAGTTCCCGGGCAGCTACAAGCCAAAAGCAGGTGACACCATCACCGTGCTCGGCGCCGGCCGCCTGCAAGGCACGTTCACCACCATCACGGTGGCGGGCTTTGCCAAAGTGACGCCAACCTATAGCGGTACGACCCTGACTTTGACGGTCACCAACTAAGCGGCGCCAAAACGGTATGATAGGGGCGTGTTGCACGGTGTGCAGCACGCCCTTTTCTATCGGAAGCCCTGATGAACAAAGACGACCTGACCGCGCATCCGCAAGGCGAGTTCTTCAACACCCAGGCCGAACGCTTGCAGGCGGACCTGCAAAATTTTACGCGCCAGGTGGCCAGCTGCGACAAGCTGATCCGCATGGCGAATATCAGCCTCAACCAGATTGACGACCGCATCGCCGCAGCCGCCCAGGTGGAGGCGCGCGCCGCCGCCATCGTGGAAGCGAGCGCCAGCGAAGCCTCGCGCGCGGCGACCGAAGCGGCCACCAAGGCCGTGGCGGCGTCGGTCGCGCAACTGACCGCCGTCACCAGGCAGGCCGAGCACGTCTGCAGCGACCTCCATCGCGCCCACGGCCGCGCCGCCTTGTGGAACGCCGGCTATATCGCCTGTGCGCTGGCGGCCTGCCTGCTGACCGGGTATGTGACGTACCGCATCGGCAAATCGGCCGCGATCACGCCCGACATCGAGCGCGCGCTGGAGGTGGCCGAGCAGCACGAAACGCTGCTGCGCAAGGCCACCGACAAGGAAAAGAAGCAGATCGCCGACATCATCGCGCGCAAGCCAAAATCGAAGTAACCGGCCTTTGAGACAGGAGATGGCTCCCCCCGGGTGTGATGCACGTCTCCCAAAGTGATGAGCATTTTCCCTCCACGGTGTCCTTTCTCACGCTCGCGGCCCACGTTCGCTTGACCGGCCTCAGGCTGATCCGCAGACTCGATGGCATGGCACCGGCATTCCGCCGACCATCCCTTCCTCTATCGATCATGACACCGACACCACTTGCCGCGCGCTGTTCTATTGCCTTGCTCACCCTGGGCGCCCTCTCGATTGCGGACACGGCCGGCGCCGAGGAGCGGCACCTGGCGGTGATGCTGCAAAACGATGTATTTGCAGGCACCGATGGCGGCGGCTACACCAACGGCCTGGCCATCGCCTACTTGCGCAGCACGGCTCCGGGCGAAACGGAACTGGCGCCGCACTGGCTGCTGGCGCCGGTCGCGCCGTTCCTGGCGGTGGGACCGGCGGCGATGACGTCGGTCTCGCTCAACCAGGTCATGATCACGCCGCGCGACATCACCACCAGGGAGCCGAACCCGATGGACGCACCGTACCTGGGCGCGCTGTGGGTACGCGCGGCGCAGGTGTCGGTGCAAGGCGACGTGGCTGACATGTTCAGCCTCAATCTCGGCATGATCGGACCGGCCTCGGGCGCGCGCCAGGCGCAGACCTTCATCCACCGCATCACGGGATCGACCCGGCCCGAGGGCTGGGACAGCCAGGTCTCGAACCGGCTGCTGTACGGCATCGAGCGCTACCGCGCGGTGCGCTTTGCCAGCGGCGACGGCGACAGCGCGGCGCCTTCGCTGGACGCGATCGTGCTTGGCGGCGCCGAGGCCGGCAATATGTTGTCGTCGGTGGGTGGCAGCGTGATGCTGCGGTATGGCACGTCGCTCAAGCGCAGCTATGCATCATCAGTGCGGCAACTGGCGCGCAGCGGCGATCCCCTGATTTTCGGCCGTGGCTGGATGGCTTACCTGGCCGTGCACGGCGACCACTTCTTCTCGCACGCCGGCATCAGCAACGACCTGCCGCCCGGCGGCACCCGCGCCGAACTGCGCGAATCGCAGGTGATCGGCCAGGCCGGCATCGCCTATGGCTGGGGCGATTCGTCGCTGTCGTTCTCGCTGCAAAACACCAGCGCACTGACCACGGGCAGCGGGCGGCGCAAGGCGTATGGTTCACTGACCTATACCACGGCGTTGCGGTGAGCTTCTGACTTGCCACGCAAGAAGGGCCCGATCTTCGCGTAGATCGGGCCCTTTTTTGCTTGAGGCGTAGCACCCGGCATGCCGGGCAACCGCATGGCTGCTTACTCGCCCTGCACTTTTTCATCCTCGTTCTTGGCATCCTGCATCGCATCGGGTTCCAGTTCCTCGGCCGAGCGGTTCAGGTGCACGAACACGCCCCACGCCGCCAGCAGGATACCGACGCTGCCGATCAGGGCTGCCGCATAAACCAGCTCGCTTAAATCGTCATGCACGGCGTGGAACGTCGCCACCAAACCCTCGATACCGAGCGCCACGACCACCACCACGAAAAAGCGCGACAGGAAACGGCGCACGCGCGTCGGCGCGCTGATGTCGGCATCGCGCACGACTTCTTCCTCGACGATGGTTTCGGCGATCTGCAAGGCCACCACGGCGGCGGCCAGGATGCCGATCGCCTCAATGACGTCCTGGGCGGCGGTCAGGCCGGGTTCACCGGCAGACATGGCCTCCCAGCCGATCTGGGCGCCGATCACGATCAGGCATATGCCGCCGGCGGCAAACAACAGGGCGGTGATGGCGTGTACCACGCCAAAGGCTAGCATCAATTTTTTCATGGGGTGTCCTGGCAGTGAAGAAAATACGGGAATCGTCCTCATTGATTCTAGGGGCATCCCTGCCCACACTATGTTCGCTGCAGAACACAACTGGTTTCTTGCTGGCTATTGTCTTGCTTATTGTTGCAGCAAGGGGCTGCTGGCGGCAAATTCGGCCAGGTGTTCGAGCAGCACCCGTACCCGCGCCGGCAGGTAGCGGCGCTGGGTCCAGACTGCGTACACGTGGCGCGGCTCGGGCATCCATGCGGGCAGCACCTGCACCAGGCTGCCATCGGCCACCTCGAGCCGGCTTTGCAGCAAGGGACACAGCAAAATGCCCAGTCCCGCATGCGCCATCTCGACGGCCAGCCGCATTTCGTTGACGCGCAGCCGCGCCTGGGCCTGCGGCGAAATCACGACTTCGGCGCCATCACCGGGCCGGCGCAGGCGCCAGGTACGCAGCGGCTCGGCCACGATCAGATCGTGCTGCGCCAGTTGCGACGGATCCTGCGGCACGCCCGCGCGCGCCAGGTACGACGGCGCCGCCACCATCACCAGGCCGGCGCTGCCCAGGCGCCGCTGCATCAGCGACGAATCATCGAGCGCACCGACGCGTATCGCCAGGTCGGCGCCGCTGGCCACCAGGTCTTGCAGGCGGTTCGACAATTCCAGTTCGAGCTTGATGTGCGGGTACCGGTGCATAAAGCTGGCCCATGCCGGTGTGAGCAGGCCGCTGGCAAAGTTGACGGGCGCCAGCACCCGGATCGTGCCCGAGATATCGGACAGGCTGGCGTCGAGTTGCTGCGTGGCCTGGCGCAGCGCCTGCACCAGCAGCCGGCACCGCTCGTAGTACTGCCAGCCTTCTGCGGTGGGCTGCAAGCGGCGCGCACTGCGGTTGAGCAGGCGGTAGCCGAGTTCACTTTCCAGTTTTTGCAGGCGCCGCGTGACGGTGGCCGGCGGCAGGTTTTCGCGGACGGCGGCAGCGTTCAGACTGCCCTCCTCCACGATGGTCACGAACAGGGCTAGGTCATCGAGCATGATTGCATTTCCGGAATTTGAAATTGAATTTATCGGTCTAGTATAGATAGTTGCAAGCGACTACGCTGTCTCTTTCAACTCACGAAGGAGATGCAATGTCCGATATGTTCCGCCTGCGCCTGGTGTTTGCGCTGTTGATGTCCCTGCTGATGTCGTCGATGATGAGCGGCTGGGTCACCTGGCTCAACATCGGGCTGCATCCCGACTTTTTATCGCGCTGGCGGTATGCGTTCATGGCCGCGTGGCCGGCGGCGTTTACGGTGGTGATGGTGTGCGGACCGCTGGTGCATGGGGCGAGCCAGCGGTTGGCCGTGCGGTTGCGGCGGGGGTAAGTGCGCAGTTGTTACCACTCGAACTTCAGCTCCATCCCCAGGTAATCCACATCGCGCCCGCCAGCGCGACGCAAGCTGTCGCCCACCTGGAAATGCACCGCCTCCAGCGCCGCCGTCACATTCGGCGTGACCGCCCAGTCGGTGCGCAGCTGGGCGTAGGCGCCGGTCCAGCGCGAACCCTGGCCCGCCGTGCGCGGCACGCCGGCCATGCTTTGTACGTACACCGCGTCGCCCATGGTCTGGCGCCATTGCAGGCCCAGCGCCGTCGTCACGCTCAAGGTCCTGGTAGGCTTGACCTTGATCGAGGGTTTTACGTGTATCAGGTTGCTGTAGCCGGTCAGGCCCGCCAGCGAGAAATAGTAGCCGTTGGCGAACAGCGGGTTGAAGGTACCGAGCTTGTCGTCGCCCGCGTGCTTGTCGCCCGAGGCCATGTCGAATTGCAGACCGACGCGCGGCGTCCAGGTCGCGTTGGCGAAGGTGTAGCCGGCGATCGAACCGAGCGCCCACGCTGAGGCACGCTTGGCGCCGACCTGGCCGTGTTGCAGCATGCCCTCCACGTCCCAGTCCACCTTGCCGGTGACGCCGCTGTAGCGTAAATCATAGACGTCGCGGCGTTCGTTGCCGGTGGCGTCGAGGAAGCGCGCATCGTCACGCCGGTAGCGCGAGTAGTAGCCGGAGATGTCGCCCGGTCCGAATCCCTGCCGTTCCAGGCGCAGGCCATTCAGGGTCAGGTGGCCGTTGGAATAATCGTCGAACGATTTTGCGCTGCGGTTTTGCACCGGCTGCGTGACGTAGCCGATCACGCGCCACGGTCCGTGTTCCCAGTCGGCCCACACGCCGTCGAACGACTGGCGCACATTGGGGCCGTCGCGCGCGGCGATAAAGCGCTGCAGGTCGAACGCCATTTCCTGCCGGCCCATGCGCATCTTGATGGCGCCGTCCGCCGTGGGAACGGCCACGGTCACGAACAGCTGCTCGACATCGAGCTTGTCGCGGTCCGGCGGGGCAATCGTCTTCTTGTCAAACGTGCGCGCATCGACCAGCTGGCCGAACACTTGCACGTAGGCGCCCAGGCGCAGGTCCGCATGGACGTTGGCGCGCTGGATCACGTAGCCGTCGGCCAGCGCGGTGCCGGCGCCGTACGACGGCGCATCGATATGCTCGTAACGCTCGCGCAAGCCGGCGCCCAGCGACAGGTAAGAGCTGCCATCGCCGAGCGGAATATATTTGAGGCCGTCGAGCGGCTGGCGCGGCAGGCAGGAGCTGGCCAGCACGTTCCAGTTCTCGGCCCAGCGATTAAAGTTGATGGCCGGGCGCTTGGCGTTGCATGCTGTTGGCGTTGGTGCTGCCATGGTGGCTGCCATCGCTGCTGGCATTGGCGCTGGCGTCGCCGTTGGCGGTGCCGTTGGCGCTGCTGCGGTCTCCGCAGCAAGCGCCTGTGCGCCGGCTACGCCGGGCAGCCCGCTCACACCGCCCACCGCGCCGACCACTAGCGCCAATATGCGCCTCGCGCGCACCGCTTTGGTGTCGACTTTAACGCTTGGCTGCATCGTGTATCTCGCTGATGTAACCGCCCGGGAATTGCAGCATTGCCGTCATGTTGCCGGAACTGGTCTGGCGCGGCGCGGCCAGCACGGTGGCGCCGTTGGCGGCAGCCTTGTTCAGCGTGTCCGCCATGTCGTCCACCTGGTAGCCGGTGGACTCGCGGCCGTACGGGAAGGTCAGCTTGCCGTCTGTGACGAACACCTTCATCTTGCCGAATTTCGATTCGAGCTGCACGCGGCGGATAGTGTCGCCGGCGCGGCCGATTTCGCCGCCGTCGATCTGGCTGTCGGCCACGATCTTCGCATGGGCAAAGGTCTTGAACTGATTGAGGAATTTATTGGCCGAGACTTTTGATATGTACACGCGGTTGTCCGGCACCGAGTGCAGCGGCGCGTACGACGGCGCCCTGGTATGCCAGTACAACTGCATGTTGACACCACCGGCCCACTGGATCAGCACATCCTTGCCGATCGGGTCATCGAACGGCTCCACCACCACGTCGGCCCCCGCCTCCACGGCCGCAGCGCGCGCCGCATGGATATCGGTGACCAGGTAGCCGGTGCGTTCTTCGCCAAAGCCGTACGGGATCGGCGTCTGGAACGCGAACACCGACAGCATGCCCACCGGCGTCTGCACGTATTGCGACGCGGTCTTGCTTGGCGTTGGCGTGACCGTAAACACCGCGCGCGGCGAGGCCTTGCCACCGAAGGTGCCGACAAAGCTGGCGACGAACGCATCGAGATCGGCGTTGGCCACATACACGTGCGTGGTGTCGTACTGCGGCGCGACCGCGACATCGGGCGCGGCCAGCGCCAGCGCCGGAGCAACCAGGGCAAAGGACAGCACGGCGGATGCGATGCGGGTGCGGAAGGTATGGATGGTCATGGATGACTCCTGGAGAAGGGGGGACAAAACCGTGACTTCACTATACGCAGCGCAACAATGGGCTCCACCTGCCATCGGACCAGGGCATGCCTCCGCTTTAGGCGCCCCTGCGCGCCCCCACCTGGCGCATGCAATAAAAGCAAAACCCCGGCTGGCACGAGGTCAACCGGGGTTTTGCGATGATCGCCAGTGCGGTACTACGGCAACTACCTGGCCCAGTGAATCACTCCCCGCTGCGCAGCAACAGCGCCTTCGCAATGCTGCTCGAAACGCAAATCAATTGCGGTCAGCTGCCCCAGCGAATAGCTGACACTGTCCACCACGACCCAGCCGGTGAGCATATTGCAGCCGCGGCTATTGCCGGACCAGTTGAAGCCACCCCTGGCAGTATTATGGAACGGGTAGCGCTGCAAATCGCCATAGTAGCCAGGCTGCAGCTGCCCCAGGCCCAGCATGCCGACAAAGTCGCCGCTCCAGCCGCCCACGCTGATGCGCAGCGCTGCGGTCAGGTTGTCGGTCATGTTCAGCGTGCTGTTAGCCGGCGTGAGCAGCTCGGTTCGGCCGGCGCCGATGTAGTCGCCAGCGTCGCTGACCAGATACACATAATTCCCGCTTGGGGGCACAAAACTGGTGGACGGTTTCCACAGGCCCGCCGGTGGCGGGTTGACCGGTCCCGGCGGCGCAGTGGCATCGGTCGCAGTCCAGTGCAGCTGTCCGCGCAGCGCACTGCTTCCGCTGTCACAGCGCTGTTCGAAACGCATATCCAGCTCGGTCAGCGTGGTGCCATTGTAGGTGGCCTTGTCGATGACAAACCAGCCGCTGAGCGTGTTGCAGCCGCGCCCTTCGCCCGACCAGCTCAGCCCGCCAAGCACAGGATTATTGAATGGATAACGACCCAGTCCGCCATAGTAGCCGACGCCCAGCTTCGACATGCCGCTCATGGCCTTGAAGTCGCCGCGCCAATCCTGGTCGCCCGCGACGGTTACGCCGAGATAGCCGTCCGAAGGGCTGAGCTTGATCGTCGCGTTTGCCTGGTTGTAGCTGTAGGTACGGCCCGCGCCAATATAATCGCCTGAAGCGCTTTCCAGGTACACGTAGTTGCCGGTCGCCGGTACGGCGCCCGCAGCAGCACGCCACAGGTTGGCGGGAATCGGTGCCGGACCGGTCGGCTGGCCCGCCGTCACATCGGCCTTGTTCCAGTGGATCTGGCCGTGTAGCGCAGTGGAACCGCCTTCGCAATGCTGCTCGAAACGCAGATCGATCGATTCCAGGACGCCGCTCACCAGCACGATCTTGTCGATAACAACCCAGCCCTTGATTGCATTGCAGCCACGGCCTTCGCCACCCCAATCGATGCCGCCCACCGCCGCATCCGAAAATGCGGCGCGCGTCAGATCCTTGAAGTAACCGGCCTGCAAGGTTCCGGCTGCGCTTGGCAGCTTGAAGTCACCGCGCCAGTTCTGGTTGCCGCTCAGCGTAGCGCTGATCGCCAGGCCCTCGGACGCTATGGCAATTTGCGTGTCGGCGTTGGTGTAGACATAGGTGCGGCCACCACCGACATAGTCGCCACTGTCACTCTGCAGGTAGACATAGTTGCCGCTGACGGGCACAGCGCCTGCTGGCGGCGACCACAAGTTCGTTGGAATCGGATAGGCGAGCGGCGGTACGACGACCGGTGGCATCACCACCACCGGCGGCGTGACAGGGTTCTGAGATGGCGTATCGGTACCGGTGCCACTGCCGCATGCTGCCAGTATCGCGCACATCAGCAGGGTCGCCAGATGGCGTACCGCTAGAAAATTTTTCATGAGTTAAAAATAATTTTTTAAAGGCAATATATTAATTATCTTTTGTTTAATTGTCCATGTGAAATAAAAAAGTTCCGTAACTTCGCAGTTACGGCGAAGTTGTAAAATCGCAGTGAACCCACAGCCGAAAGGCCACCATGAACGATTACGCCGCCCCCAAAACGCTGCACATCGCCCGCAAGCTGCTGTCGCTGCTGGGAAAAATCCAGGTCACCGATGACGACGACAATGTCGTGTACGAAGCCGCCGCCCAGTGGCGCTGGTTCATCCGTCCATGGCGCATCACACAAAACGACCGCGAAGTGGCGGTGGTCAGGCGCAAATTCCTGTCATTCGCCCCCACCTGGTACGTGCATACCAATGACGAAAATTTCGAGCTGCGCGGCAAGCTGTGGAGCTGGCGGCGGCAGGTGGTCGTCGTGGGTGGACGCTTTGACGGCGCTATCTTGCGCGGCGGCTTGTGGGATATGGGGTTCGAGCTGTCACGCCACGGTCAGGTCATGGCCAGGGCGCAGGCCAAGATCATGACCTTGCGGACGCGGCACAGCATCGAGTTGTTCGATGCCTCGCCGCAGGCGGAATTGTTGACGGTGATATTGATGACGACGCTGGTGGAGCAGAAGAGCGAGGAGAGCAGCTTGGGGGCGGCGGCGGACGTGTCATCGCACGGGTAACGTAGGCTTGCTATCCTCTGGATTACGTAAGCTATTTTTTTACAGGTAACCGGTTTTTTGCAAATAATAGGTGACGTTCTTAAAGCTACCGAGTGTTTTTTTACCGGGGTGAACTTAGCATCAGCAACGCTTCGGATACAATTAAGAAAAAATTCCCAGAAGAAATTAATACAAACATTCATTGCCAGGCAGTGCAAGAGATTTCTATATGACAATAAATGACCAATGCAGCAAGTGCTTTGAAAAAGACCGAGATCCGCAAAATATTTCCTGCGATAGACGAGCGTTATGAATTGCTTGGTTCGAAGCCGATCGGAGCCGCTAGCGGCTTTGGCGCCGTGTGGAAGGCCACTGATAAATGGCTGGGCCGCGACGTTGCGCTGAAATTCAGCAATCAAGATATGACGGACGAGCTTAGCCTTTGCCGGGATATAGAAGGCCAAACCGTTAGAGTCTACGATTATTTCAGATCAGACAATTGCTGGAATGCTTACGCGATGGAGCTTCTTGACTCACCGTGGATATCAGTGAGCGGATTCATCAAGCATCACAAATATAAGATTGGTGACCTCCAGCACTACTTCGACACCTTTGAAATTGCTCAAAGTCTACTATCCGGACTAGGTCATATTCACGGACGTCCCTACAGTCGGGCCGGGCGATTTGTTCACGCTGACGTTAAGCCCGATAATTTATTCCTGCGTTTATTGCCTAAGAAACGTCCTCGAACAGTATTTCGTTTGCCCGCTGCAGCTACGCTGGTAAAAATCATTGACATGGGCATAAGTACCGAAAACGGTCATTATTTGATGGGACATACCCCAGATTACAGCCCAAAAAAGCCATATGCCCGACGGGGTGTCGATTTTTACGCAGTTGCTGTCACTTTTCTCGAACTATTAACCGGAAAACGTCCTAGCAAAGAAGTATTGGGACACAAAGCAAGGATCCGCGCATTCGTCGAAAAAATGTCGTCGGGATCAGTGTATTTTGACGAGGTGGCGATTGAATTTGCACGAAACTGCGCCACTGCCAGCACCCGGCCAGGCGAGACTGCACGAGTCCACACACGCCACCTTGAAGACTACGTTTTCGGACTCGACGGACTCGAATTAATCGCCATCCGCGCAATTTGCAAAAATTATCCGGACGGCGCGAGCAAGTCAATTTTGGCGGACTTTCTGTTCGGAATTTTAGCCCCAACGAAACAATGGAAAAATCAGACAGAATATCGAATCGAAGCGATGAAGGAAATGGTCAAAAATTTATACCTGAACGAAGAGCTGGTTCTGCGCGGCCAGACCTATTTTCCGAGATAATCTATATAACCACCATATGCCGCAGCGTGCAATTGGATGCAAAATCTCATCCAGCCCTTCAAAGAATGGCGGTTGCAAAGGACTGAGTGACACCACATTTGCGATATCGGAACCTAATAAAAATTCAAAAAAACAAAAACGCCCTGTAAATTAAAATTTACAGGGCGTAGTTTACTAAATTAGATTATTGCGCTTCAGAACGGAATATCGTCATCCATATCCGAGAAATTCGGCGCCGGCTTTGGTGCCGGGCGTGGTGCCGGTGGCGCCATGGCCGGGCGCTGCTGCTGCGGCGCTGCCTGGCGTTGTGGTGGCGCGTCATATCCGCCACCGCCGCCGCCATTGCCACCGCCGTAACCACCACCGCCGCCAGCGCCACCACCGTAGCCGCCGCCGTCGTCCATGCCGCCGGCGCCTTGACGGCCGCCCAGCATTTGCATGTTTTCAGCAACGATGTCGGTTGCGTATTTTTCAACGCCGTCTTTGTCGGTGTACTTGCGGGTTTGCAGGCGGCCTTCGACGTAGATCGACGAGCCTTTTTTCAGGTACTGGCCCACGATTTCGGCCAGCTTGCCGAAGAACGAGATGCGGTGCCACTCGGTGGTCTCTTTTTGCTCACCGGTGTTGCGGTCTTTCGACTTGTATGAGGTCGCCACGGCAATGTTGGCGATTGCATCACCGCTAGGCATGTAGCGGATCTCCGGATCGCGACCCAGATTGCCGACGATGATGACTTTGTTGACTGATGCCATGAATAAAACTCCTGAGTAACGACGGCCGCGTGGGCAGGCTGTGTAGTGAAATCTAAACAGGGATTATAGACGAATGGGCCGCAGCCCTACCAATTTTGGCTGCCGTCCCCATGTAGCCTGTTCTGCGCCGAAGCCTGTTGAATCGACGCAAGCAAATACTGGTATTATATACAGTGTCAAGCCTCCCGCGCGTGATCCAGCGCAAGGACGGCGCATCTTTTCAAAGCCCGCTATGATGACGGGTTGATATCTAAGGGCTTACTCCATGGAACAGATCCGCATTCGCGGCGCACGTACGCACAACCTCAAAAACATCAGTCTCGACCTGCCGCGCAACCAGCTGGTCGTGATCACCGGGCTGTCCGGTTCCGGCAAATCGTCGCTGGCGTTCGACACCCTGTATGCCGAGGGCCAGCGCCGCTACGTGGAGTCGCTGTCGGCATACGCGCGCCAGTTCCTGCAACTGATGGAAAAGCCCGATGTGGACCTGATCGAAGGCCTGTCGCCGGCCATCTCGATCGAGCAAAAGGCCACGTCGCACAACCCGCGTTCCACCGTCGGCACGGTCACCGAGATTCACGATTACCTGCGCCTATTGTATGCGCGCGTGGGTACGCCTTACTGCATCAACCACCCGGACCAGGCGCTGGCCGCGCAGACCGTGTCGCAGATGGTCGATGCGGTGCTGGCCATGCCCGAGGGGACCAAGCTGATGGTGCTGGCGCCCGTGGTGGCCAACCGCAAGGGCGAGCATTCGGACCTGTTCGAGCAGATGCAGGCGCAGGGCTTCGTGCGCTTCCGCGTGCAGAGCGGCACCCATGAAGCCAAGATCTACGAAGTGGACGAGCTGCCCAAGCTGAAGAAAACCGAGAAGCACACGATCGACGTGGTGATCGACCGCGTGAAAGTCAACGCCGACATCAAGCAGCGCCTGGCCGAAAGCTTCGAGACTGCGCTACGCCTGGCCGACGGCCGCGCCGTGGCGCTGGAAATGGACACCGCCGTCGAACACGTGTACTCGAACAAGTTCGCCTGCAACCAGTGCGGCTACTCGCTGCAAGAGCTGGAACCGCGCCTGTTCTCGTTCAACAACCCGATGGGCGCCTGCCCCGAGTGCGATGGCCTCGGCCACATCGAATTCTTCGACCCGAAACGCATCGTCGCCTTCCCCAACCTGTCGCTCGCTTCCGGCGCTGTCAAGGGGTGGGATCGCCGCAACCAGTTCTATTACCAGATGCTGTCCAACCTGGCCGCGTACTACGAGTTCGACCTCGACGTGCCGTTCGAGCAGTTGGCCAAGTCGGCGCAGGACGCGGTGCTCAACGGCTCCGGCAAAACCGCGATCCCGTTTACGTACGTGAATGAGCGCGGCCGCACCGTGGTCAAGGAACATACGTTCGAGGGTGTGGTCAACAACCTGGCGCGCCGCTACCGCGAAACCGATTCGATGGCGGTCAAGGAAGAACTGGCCAAGTTCATCAACGAGAAAAAATGCCCGTCGTGCGAAGGCGCGCGTCTGCGCATCGAGGCGCGCTTCGTGAAGGTCGGCACCGGCAAGCAGGAAAAGGCGATTTACGAGATCGCCGAAAAGCCGCTGCGCGAAACGCTGTCGTTCTTCGAGCAATTAAAACTCAAGGGCGCCAAGAAGGATATCGCCGACCGCGTCGTGAAAGAGATCATCTCGCGCCTGCAGTTCCTCAACAACGTCGGCCTCGACTACCTGTCGCTCGACCGCAGCGCGGATACTTTGTCCGGCGGCGAGGCGCAGCGTATCCGGCTGGCGTCGCAAATCGGTTCTGGCCTCACCGGCGTGATGTACGTGCTCGATGAACCGTCGATCGGCCTGCACCAGCGCGATAACGACCGCCTGATCGACACCCTGCGCCACCTGCGCGATATCGGCAACAGCGTGCTGGTGGTGGAGCACGACGAAGACGCAATCCGCACCGCCGACTACATCGTCGACATGGGTCCGGGCGCCGGCGTGCATGGCGGCGAAGTGATCGCGGCCGGTTCGCTCAAGGACATCCTGAAAAACAAGAAGTCGCTCACAGCGCAGTACCTGAACGGCACCCGCAAGATCGAGGTGCCGGCCAAGCGCCACCAGGCCGATCCCGATCGCCAGTTGGTGATCACTGGCGCTACGGGCAACAACCTGAAAAAGGTCAGCCTCAAGCTGCCAGTGGGCCTGATGACGTGCGTGACCGGCGTGTCCGGTTCCGGCAAATCGACGCTGATCAACGACACGCTGTTCCCGGCCCTGTCGCGCCACCTGTACGGTTCGCAGACCGAGCCGGCGCCGCACGATTCCATCGCCGGCCTCGAGCACTTTGACAAGGTGATCTCGGTGGACCAGGCGCCGATCGGCCGTACGCCGCGCTCCAACCCGGCGACCTACACCGGGCTGTTTACGCCGATCCGCGATTTGTTCGCGACGGTGCCGACCGCGAAGGAGCGCGGCTACAGCGCCGGGCGCTTCTCGTTCAACGTCAAGGGCGGCCGCTGCGAAGCGTGCCAGGGCGATGGCGTGATCAAGGTGGAGATGCACTTCCTGCCGGACGTGTACGTGCCGTGCGATGTCTGCCACGGCAAGCGCTATAACCGCGAGACGCTCGAAGTGCAGTACAAGGGCAAGAACATCACCGAAATCCTCGATATGACGGTGGAAGACGCGCACGAGTTCTTCAAGCCGGTGCCGGTCATCGCGCGCAAGCTGCATACGCTGCTCGACGTGGGCCTCGGCTACATCAAGCTGGGACAAAGCGCGACCACGCTGTCCGGTGGCGAGGCGCAGCGCGTCAAACTGTCGCTGGAACTGTCCAAGCGCGATACGGGCCGCACCCTGTACATCCTGGACGAGCCGACCACCGGCCTGCACTTCCACGATATCGACCTGCTGCTGAAGGTGATCCACCGCCTGCGCGACCAGGGCAACACGCTGGTCATCATCGAGCACAATCTCGACGTGATCAAGACGGCGGACTGGGTGGTGGACCTGGGGCCGGAGGGCGGTGCGGGTGGCGGCAAGATCATTGCCACCGGCACGCCAGAGGATGTGGCCGCGAATGCGAACAGCGTGACCGGAAAATATCTGGGGCCGTTGTTGAAATAAGGTAGTAAACCAAGACCCGCACCTGCGGGTCTTTTAGTTTCACGGTTAGCGAACCAGGTCCTCCACCTGGTGGAACACGCGCTCCGGCCCCTGCGCCACCAGCGCATCGACGTGATTGAAACCCCACGCCACCGCGCCGAAGTCGAGGCCCGCCTCCGCCGCCACCCGCGCATCGCGGATCTCGTCGCCGATCAACAAGGTATCGGCTGCCCCGATGCCGGTGGCAGCGAGTACCTTGCGCACCTTGGGCAGCTTGCCGAACAGGCCCGCGCCGCACTCCACCTGGTCGAACAGCGCCAGCAACTCGGGGCCGAGGATGCGCTGCACGTTGGCGCGCGCATTCGAGGTGACGATGGTGAGCACCACGCCGCGCTCCTTCAACGTGCGCAGCGCCGCCTCCACGCCGGCGAACAGCGTGATCGAATGCGCCTCGTCGCCGATGCGGGTGCGCATGAAGCGGGCGATAGCCGGGGTTTTCCAGAGCGGGATGTCGTGCAGCGCCATGATCTGGCGCGCATCGAGGCCGCGCAAAGCCTGGGCGTTGGCGCGGTCGAGCGGTTTGAACTTGTATTTGGCCGCCGCTTCGTCGAACACGCGCACGAAGCAGGGAAACGTATCGGCCAGGGTACCGTCGAAGTCGAAAATGATGAGCTTGCGGTTCACGTGGTCCTCGATGGCGTAGGAGTGGTCGGTTGAGCCGGTCAGCCGGGCCAGCATACACGAAAAAAAAGCGGCGCATGTTTCCATGCGTCGCTTCCGTCTCCACCTCAGGCCGGCTTATTTTGCCAGGCGCTTCTCCAGCTCGGCTTTCACCGCCGTCAATTCTTGCGGCAGGTGGTAGGCCAGCTTGGTGAACAGTTCTTCGTGCAGTTTCAGTTCTTCGCGCCAGGCATCCTTGTCGATCGAGGTGATGGTCTCGAATTCTTCAGGCGTGAACGGCAGGCCGTCCCAGTGGATGTCGCCGTAGCGCGGGGTGGTGCCGAAGATGTTTTCGACGCCGCCGGCTTTGCCTTCGATACGTTCGAGCATCCACTTCAGCACGCGCATATTGTCGCCGAAGCCAGGCCAGACGAAATGACCCTGGTCGTCGGTGCGGAACCAGTTGACGCAGTAGATTTTCGGCAGGGTGGCGCCGTCGATCTTGCCCAGTTTTTCGCCCAGGTTGAGCCAGTGCTGGAAGTAGTCGCTCATGTTGTAGCCCATGAACGGCAGCATCGCGAACGGATCGCGGCGCACGATGCCCATCTGGCCGGCAGCAGCTGCCGTGGTTTCCGAACCCATGGTGGCGGCCATGTACACGCCTTCCACCCAGTTACGCGCTTCGGTGACCAGCGGCACAGTGGTCGAACGGCGACCGCCGAAGATGAAGGCCGAGATCGGCACACCGGCAGGATCGTCCCAGGCTGCGTCGATGACGGGGTTCTGGGTAGCGCCCACGGTGAAGCGTGCGTTCGGGTGGGCAGCCTTGGTGCCGGACGCCGGGGTCCAGTCCTTGCCTTGCCAGTCCACCAGGTGATCGGGCGCCTGCTTGGTCAGGCCTTCCCACCATACATCGCCGTCGTCGGTCAGCGCGACGTTGGTGAAGATGGTGTTTTCACGCATGGACGCCATGCAGTTGAAGTTGGTTTTTTCGTTGGTGCCCGGGGCCACGCCGAAGTAGCCGGCTTCAGGGTTGATCGCGTACAGGCGGCCATCGGCGCCCGGCTTGATCCAGGCGATGTCGTCGCCGATGGTGGTGACTTTCCAGCCGTCGAAGGTGCCTGGCGGGATCAGCATGGCGAAGTTGGTCTTGCCGCAAGCCGACGGGAAAGCGGCAGCCACGTAGTGCTTTTTGCCTTCCGGCGATTCCACGCCCAGGATCAGCATGTGTTCGGCCAGCCAGCCCATGCCATCCTTGGCCTGATCCTGGTAACCCATGGTGGAAGCGATACGCAAAGCGAAGCATTTTTTACCCAGCAGCGCATTGCCGCCGTAGCCCGAACCGTACGACCAGATTTCGCGGGTTTCCGGGTAGTGAACGATGTACTTGGTAGCGTTGCACGGCCAGGCCACGTCGGCCTGACCGGCTGTCAGCGGTGCGCCCACGGTGTGTACGCATGGCACGAACTCGCCATCGGTACCCAGCACGTCGTACACGGCCTTGCCCATGCGGGTCATGACGCGCATGTTGACGGCCACGTATGGCGAATCGGACAGTTCCACGCCGATGTGCGCGATCGGCGAACCCAGCGGGCCCATCGAGAACGGCACGACGTACATGGTGCGACCGATCATGGCGCCGTCGAACAGCGGGTTCAGGGTGGCGCGCATTTCGTCGGGCGCCATCCAGTTGTTGGTCGGGCCGGCTTCTTCCCTGGTGGCCGAGCAGATGTAGGTGCGGTCTTCCACGCGCGCCACGTCGGTCGGATCGGACAGGGCCAGGTACGAGTTCGGACGCTTGGCTTCGTTGAGTTTTTTCATGGTGCCGGCGGCAACCATTTCCGCACACAGGCGGTCGTACTCTTCTTGCGAGCCATCGCACCAGTAGATGCGGTCCGGCTTGGTCAGCGCGGCGATTTCCGTGACCCAATTGATCAGTTTTTGATGCTTGATGTAAGCTGGGACGTTCAGCGTTGCAACGCCACCCATGATGGGCTGATTCATACTACCTCCAATGCCAATTAAAATTCTTTCGGCAGGATCGTCGTCAATATCAGCTTGAATAAAGCTTGAATAGCCTGGCGCGCGGAAGCCCATCCGGGATGGGGCGGCGCCTCGGCGTATTCTACGGCGGTCTTGTCGTGGGACCAGGTTCCGTGAACCCGGCAGTGACAGCAAAATCGATGTTCGGCTGTTCATTTTTTGAGCGATTGTACACCGCTCGTCCCACGATTCAACAGAAATGTAGGAGAAATTGTTGACTAAAGTAGTAAGCTATTCAGCTTTTTGCAGCGCTCGTTATTCCGCTACGAATTTCAACCTAAGATCGGTTAACTGACATGAAAATCGCCATACTTGATGACTACCAGAACGCCAGCTCCGGAATAAAAAGTTATCAGATATTGAACGGACACGACGTAAAAGTGTTCAACAATACAACACGTGGCCTCGGCCAGCTGGCAATCCGCCTGGCGCCGTTCGATGCGCTGGTCTTGATCCGCGAACGCACCGCACTCAACCGTGCGCTGCTGGCCAAGCTGCCCAATCTGAAGCTCATTTCGCAGACCGGCAAGCTGGCCGGCCATGTCGATGTGGCGGCCGCAACCGAGCTGGGCATCGCGATTGCCGAGGGTGTCGGCTCCCCCACCGCACCGGCCGAGCTGACCTGGGCCCTGATCATGGCGGCAGCGCGCAAGATCGTGCCGTACGCGAACAACCTGCGCGACGGGCTGTGGCAAACCGCATCCGTCAATCCGCAATTGAACGGCCTGGGCTTCGTGCTCAAGGGCCGCAAGCTCGGTATCTGGGGCTATGGCAAGATCGGCCAGCTAGTCGCCGGCTACGGCCGCGCGTTCGGCATGCAGGTGGTGGTGTGGGGCAGCGAGACCAGCCGCAACAAGGCAGTGGCCGATGGCTACGCGGCCGCCGCGTCACGCGAGGCGTTTTTTGCCGAGGCCGATGTGCTCAGCGTGCACCTGCGCCTGAACGACGCCACCCGTGGCATCGTCACCGCTGCCGACCTGGCGCGCATGCAGCCGACGGCGCTGTTCGTCAACACCAGCCGCGCCGAGCTGGTGGCCACCGGCGCGCTGGAACAAGCGCTGACACAAGGCCGGCCCGGTTACGCGGCGCTCGACGTATTCGAATCGGAACCGCTGGCGCCCACCAGCGAACTGCTGCGCATTCCGACCGTGCTGGCCACGCCGCACCTCGGTTACGTGGAGCAGGACAGCTATGAGCTGTACTTCCGCCATGCATTCCAGAACATCGTCGATTTCGCGGCTGGAAAGTTCGATGCGATCAACAATCCCGATTTCCAGCACAACGCGCGCAAACTGTCGCCTTAGTTTCAGCCCGGTGGTGCACAAAGCGCTGATTGCACGCCCCGGCAGCGGGGCCGGCGTTGCTCGTCAACGCAAGACGTGTCGTGCTTCTTTGCTGCGCCCTCGCTACCGGGACAGTTCTCAATCGGTTTCTTCCGGCAGTCCGGTCAGATTGACACGCGGCGCAGGCATCACATGCACCTTGCTCCACAAGCCGGCCCAGCCGGGCGGCCAGGTGATGTCCGGGCCGCTGTACGGCGGCAAGGTAGCGCGCACCGGGACCACCGGCACCGGCGGCATGTCGATCAGCGGTGCGCCTGCAGGACGTTGCATGTCCAGGCTGTACATATAGCCGGGCAGCAGCGCGTCGCACACGCTGGCGAACCAGGCGGTGTGGTCGTCGTCGCGGCCCAGTGCCTGCGCCAGTCCTTGCGGGTCGAATTTGGCCAGCGCGTGGATCAGCTCCTCGGTGGAGGCGCCCGGGTTGTCACCCCACCCCATCACGGGATTGCTGTTGTAGTCGGCGCCGGAGCCGTACCAGCCTTCGCGCCACGAGCGCTGCATCCAGTCGCGCTTGCCGGTGAACAGGTGCCAGCGCCAGTGCAGGCCGGACGGCTTGGGCCACGCATACAAATACAGTTTCTGATAACCGGCCTGGTGCAGCGCGCGCACCACGGCCATCAGCCGCGCGTGGGGCATGCGGTCGGGCGGCGCGCGGCGGAACAGGATCGCTTCGCCATCGGTGTACTGCACGGCGTCGGTCGATAAATTCAGGTCGAGCGTGCGCGCTTCGCTGCCGAAGCGCGCGGAAATCCAGCCGGTCAGCAAGTTGACGGCCGTGATCACGCCATAGCCGCGATGGCGGTGAAAAATGACAGTTCCGGGTGCAAGTGCTTTCATAGACTATCCACGAACAGGGGCCTCAGGAGGGGCCCGCAAACAGACAATATAGGCATAGTACGCCGATATTTCCAGTGCGAAGACGGCGGTTTCCGGATTCTTTTTGCGCAGCAGTTTGGGTTATGATGCAGATCATTTTTACTGAACCGAGCTTTCACCATGACCCTGCGCATCCTCGCCACCGGCGGCACTTTCGACAAACACTACAACGAACTGAACGGCACCCTGGGCTTCGCGGACAGCCATGTGCCCGCCCTGCTCGAGCGTTGCCGCCTGACGGTGGACGTGGCGCTGGAACAGTTGCCGCTGATGGATTCGCTCGACATGGTCGACGCCGACCGCGAACGCATCCTGGCCGCGTGCCGCGCCGCCACCGAAAAGGCGATCGTCATCATCCACGGTACCGACACCATGCCGCAAACGGCCGCCGTGCTGGGACCAGCCGAGCTGGGCCAGACCATCGTGCTGACCGGCGCGATGATTCCGTATTCGATTGCGAACTCGGATGCGATGTTCAATCTCGGCTTTGCCTGCGCCGTGGCGCAGACCCAGCCGCCGGGCGTGTACGTGGCAATGAACGGCAAGATTTTTGCCTGGGATAATGTGCAGAAAAACAAAGCGGCTGGGGTGTTCCAGCCGTTGTAGGTAAAACATGCTGTCTATGGGTCCCCGCATGCGCGAGGACGACAGATTTTAAGCCGCTGGCACTTGAGCCGTCATCCCCGCGAACGCGGGGATCCATAGAACCCCGGGTTCATCGATGAAGCTTTAAGCCTTGGCTTCGCCGCCCAACGCTTCGACCACGTCGGCCATCATCTTGGCCAACTCACCGGTCATCAGCATGAAGTCGCCGTCAAAACGCTCTTCGTCGTTGCGGGTGCTCGATTCCTTCTCGGCCAGCACGTCGAGCGCCTTGACGCTCTTGATCGCCAGCGATTCGGTCAGCACGAACGAGATCTTGCTGTCCCACGTCAGCGCCAGGCGGGTGCACTGCTTGCCCGCTTCGATATGGCGGCGCACTTCGGCCGGTTCCAGCGTGTGGCGCACGTAGCGCACGGCAGCCTTGCTCTCGCCCGTGGCGCGCAGCTCGGTGTCCATATCGACCGTGAAGCCGGCTGGCGCTTCGTCGGTTTGCAGCCATTCGGTCATCACGCCCACTGGCGAGCGCTGCACGCGCAGGCTTTCCAGCGGCAGCTTGTCGACCGCTTTCAACAGCAGCTTGATCACTTCGTCGGCCTTGGCCGGGCTGGCCGCATCGACCACCAGCCAGCCGTTGACCGGGTCGATCCAGGTCCAGACATTGCCACGGATCGAGAAGGCGCGCGGCAGCAGCTCGTCGGCCACGCGTTCTTTCAGTTCCTTCATGGCTTTTTTGCCCGGGGCGAAGCCTTGCGCTTCTTCCATCTCGGCGGCGCGGGCCTTGGCCACCTGGTTGATCACGCTCGACGGCAGCAGTTTTTTCTCGGTGCCCAGCACGATCAGCATTTGCTTGTTGACCACGTGGACCAGGCCGCCGTTAGGACGCGGCTTGTCCCAGCCCTGGCGCAGCAGTTCGTTGCTGCTGGCAGGAACAAACGCGTGCGGTTCGAGCGCTGCTTCCAGTTGTTCGGGGGTGTAGGCCCACGGGGCCGGCAGACGATAAATCTGAAGATTCTTGAACCACATGAGTGTTGCCTTGTCCTGAATTGAATGTACCAAAAGAGCGCCATTTTACACGGTGATGGCGGCGCTGAACCGTTTATGAACTGAACAGGTCGCCCTGTACGGGGAGCGGCTTGTGCGCGGCTGCGCCCGGTACTTCCAGGGTGCTGGCGCGCACCCCGAGCAGGCGCAGCTTGCGTTGCAGCGGCACGCGTTTGAGGCACTCGCGCGCAGCCTGCAGGATGGCGGCCGCATCGGCTACCGGCGCGGGTACGGTGACGTTGCGGCTGACGATCTGGAAATCGTCGTAGCGCAGCTTGATGCTGATGGTGCGGCTCACGTAGCCCTTGCGTTTCAGGTCTTCCGCCAGGCGGTCGCACAGCGTGGTGAGGATGCTTGAGAGCGTTTCGCGGTCCTGGCGCGCGTGCAAATCGCGCTCGAACGTGGTTTCGCGGCTCATCGATTTACTCATGGTGCGGTTGGCCACCACGCGCTGGTCGATGCCGTGGGCCGCTTGCGACAGCCAGGATGCGTAATGCGCACCGAAGTAATCCTGTAGCATCCCTTGATCGGCCCGCGCCAGCTGGCCGATGGTCTCGATGCCGAGTGACGCCAGCTTGGCCGTGGCCTTGGGGCCAATACCGTTCACCTTGCGCACATTGAGCGGCCAGATCCGCTCCGGAATATCATCGAAACCAAGGATGGTGATGCCGTTGGGCTTGTTCAGGTCCGAGCAGATTTTCGACAGCAGTTTATTGGGCGTGATGCCGATCGAGCAGGTCAACCCGGTGGCGTCGAACACGGCCTGCTTGATGCGCGCAGCCAGTGCATCGGTCTCGCCTTCCACATCGGTCAGATCGATAAAAATCTCGTCGATGCCGCGATCCTCGATCTGCGGCGCAATCGCGGCGACGGCCTGCTTGAACAGCCGCGAGTAGTGGCGATAGTCTTCGAAATTGGCGGGCAATAAAATCGCATCGGGCGCCAGCTTGGCCGCCTTCATCATGCCCATGGCGGAACCGACGCCAAACGCCCGCGCTTCATACGTGGCAGTGGTGATCACGCCGCGTCCCACGTAGGTGCGCAGGCGGGCGAACTGGTGGCTGCCGTCGGCCAGCAACACCGGCGTGGCGTGGCGCCCGCCGATCACCACCGGCTGGCCGCGCAGTTCCGGGTAGCGCAACAACTCCACGGACGCGAAAAACGCATCCATGTCGAGGTGGGCGATCCGTCGTGGGGGTTCAACCATGCCGCTGCAAAGATTACTGTGAATACATACAGTATCTACGGAAACAGCGGCGGCTGCAACCCTATCGTGCCGAGGGTGCCTTCACCGCAACGACGACCAGCACCGCCCCTGCCACCAGGCTGGCCGCCAGCAGGTAGATGCCGCTGGCCGTGCTGCTGGTCGCATCCTTGATCGCCCCCACCAGGTACGGGCTGACAAAACCGGCCAGGTTGCCCAGCGAATTGATCATGGCGATACCGGCCGCCGCTGCCGCGCCGCCGAGCATGGCCGTGGGCAGGCTCCAGAAGATCGGGAACGTGGACAGGATGCCGGCTGTGGCCACGCTCAGGGCGGCCAGCGCGATCACCGTGTTGTCGCTGTAGGCGGTGGCGACGATCAGCCCCAGCGCACCGGCCACGCCGGCGCAGGCCGCGTGCCAGCGGCGCTCGCCGGTGCGGTCCGAGTGACGAGCGGCCGCCACCATCACCACCGCCGCAACGAAATATGGAATCGCGGTGAGCAGGCCGATGTGGAATACGTCCGCCACGCCGCTGTTCTTGATCAGCTGCGGCAGCCAGAAGCTCACCCCATACAAGCCCATCACGAACAGGAAGTACACCAGCGCCAGCAGCCATACCTTGCCGCTTTTGAATACCTGCGCCAGCGGCAGGTGTTGCTGGCCCACGCGGTCCTCGGCGATGGCCGCTTCCAGCACGCGCTTGTCGGCTTCGCTGAGCCACCTGGCATCGCGGATGCCGTCGTCGAGGTAGAACAGCGTCCAGATGCCAAGCAGCACCGACGGAATGCCTTCGAGCAGGAACAGCCACTGCCAGCCGGACAGGCCGTGGTTGCCATCGAACGCCTTCATGATCCAGCCCGACAGCGGGCCGCCCACCACGCCGGCAATCGCCACGCCGCTCATGAACAGCGCCACCATGCGCGCGCGGCGGTGCGCCGGGTACCAGTAGGTCAGGTACAGGATGATGCCGGGGAAGAAGCCCGCCTCGGCCGCGCCCAGCAAAAAGCGCAGCACGTAGAAGGTGGTCACACTGTTGGTGAACATCATCGCCGACGAGATCAGGCCCCAGCTGATCATGATGCGCGCGATCCACAGGCGGGCGCCGGCGCGCGTCATCAGCAAATTCGACGGCACCTCGAAAATGAAATAGCCGATGAAGAACATGCCGGCGCCGACGCCATAGACGGTATCGGAAAAACGCAGGTCGGCCAGCATCTGCAACTTGGCGAAGCCCACGTTGACGCGGTCGAGATAGGCGGCCACAAAGCACAGGAACAGGAACGGCATCAGGCGCCAGCTTACGCGGCGGTACAGCGCGTTGTGGGCATGGGGATTGTCGGACATGATGGGCTTTCCGGTAGTGAATGCGGCGGCGCCCATGATAGGGCCTTCCCCGGCAATTTTCTAAATAATTTATAAAACCCCTTGCGGACATGCGAAACGCCCCTGTAGAATACGGCCTCGTTCAGCAGTTGTGACAAACGCTGATAAGTTTTCTGGGTGCTTAGCTCAGTTGGTAGAGCGGCGCCCTTACAAGGCGTAGGTCGGGAGTTCGAGCCTCTCAGCACCCACCAGGAAAACTGAAAAAACGAGTTAGGAGTGGTAGTTCAGTTGGTTAGAATACCGGCCTGTCACGCCGGGGGTCGCGGGTTCGAGTCCCGTCCACTCCGCCAACATTCCTTAAGGGCCCGAAGCGTTATGCGCTTCGGGCCCTTATTCATTTCCGCATCAGTTTCAGGCAATATGCTGGAACCCGATGAAGACGCTCCCCTATTCCTATCTTTCTTTCCGCCGCCGCGTGGCGCGCGCGGCGCTGGTGCAGTTTATTGCCAGCGTGGTCAACTCGCTTGAAATGGTGTTGCTCGCATTCGCGCCCGTCATGCTGGGCCTGTTCGCGTGCATCGCCCTGCCCGGCCTGCTGGCGCCCACGCTGCCGTGGTTCGAGGCCCTTGGCCTGCTGGTCGCGCAAATACTGCTGGTGGCCGCGCCCGTGTGGCTGCTGCGCCAGCGCCTGCATCCATTGGACGTGGCGCGCTGGAGCCGGGCGCTACCCATTTCATCGCGCCAGCAGTGGCAGGCGGAAGCGTCGGTCGCCGGCCTGATCGTCGGACCGGTGGCGCTCGCGCACGTGGTGTCATGCGCGGTGTGGTGGTACCAGTGGCCCGATTGGCTGCGGCCCGTGGCGCCGCAGGCGCTGGCGTGCGCGGTGCTGTCGTTGTTGCTGGGGTGGGTGTTGGCGACGGTGCTGTTGATGCGGCGGGCCCGCCCCGGTGCGCCGCGTGCTGCTGCCGTGGCCGTGGCCAGGGCGCCGGCGCATTACGCCGCGCCACCGCGTGCGCGCGTGCCTGCACTGGCGTACTGGCGCCAGTTGTTCTGGCTGCCATGCTGGCGCGGCGAGGGCGTGGTCGGCATCCAGCAGACCTGCCTCTTTCTCGGCGCCTTGCTCAGCATGGCGCTCTGGCTGTGGCGTACGCCGCTGGTGGCCTGGATGCCGCCAGCCGTGTGGGGCGCCGGCACCGCCATGCTGTTGATACTGCTGACCGACCGCGGCGACAAGGCCGTAGCGGAACAGATCGCGCGCCTGCGCCCGGTGGTGGCCCAATGGCCGCTATCGATGGAACGCCTGTTTACCATCGCGATCGTGGCGGCCTTGTTGCCGGGCGCGGTAGTGATGGCGTGCTTTGCGGCGCTGGTGTTCGCTGCTGGTGCTGACGTTCCTGTCGCCGCTGCTGCTGGTACTGGCGCTGTCAATCTTGCTGGTGCTGCCGGTGTTGCAGGCCATGCGGTGGACGCGGGCATGAGCGCGGGTGCAGCTGGCGCCATTAGCCACGGTATGAACCACAGCCTGAGCCACACCGTCGCCCTGGTCTGGCTGGCCTGCGCCGTCGTGGCGCAACTGGCCATCGTCGGGCTGCGCACACTGACCGCGCGCGGCCGGGTGGCGCTGGTGATGGGCGCCATCCTCATCCTCACCGCCATCGGAAGCGAATTATGGAACTGACTGCCGTACTGACCATCGACCAACTGAATTTCAACCATCCGGGCCGCGCGCTGTTTCGCAACTTCGATCTGCAACTGGGCACCGGCGTGACCTGGCTGCGCGGCGAAAACGGCGCCGGCAAGACCACCTTGTTAAAACTGGCCGGCGGCGCGCTCGATGCGCACGGCGGCAGTATCCGCCTCGACGGCATCGATATCGCGCAGCAACCGCTGGCCTATCGCCTGCAGGCGTTTTACTGCGGCGGCGACCTGCCGCAACTGCCGTGGCTGACCGTGCGCGAACTGCTGGACCTGCACCTGTCGCTGTACCCGGCCACCGACGCCACGCTGCTCGATGCGCAGGTGCAGGCACTGCACCTGGGCGGCGCGCTCGAGCAGCCACTGACCACGCTGTCGCTGGGCCAGCACAAGAAGGTACAACTGGCGCTGGCCCTGGCGCTGCCGGTGCGCCTGCTGCTGATCGACGAACCGTTCAACGGTCTCGATGCCGATGCGATGGCCTGCCTGCGCCGCCAACTGGCCGATCCCGCACGGCTGGCGCGCCAGTGCATCGTGCTCACCAGCCACCTGGAACCGGAACTGCCGCTGGCGCGCACGGTGCAGTTGTAACACCTGTGGCGCGGTGTACTACATCGCTAAAATATTTCACTCTGGACACTGCCAGAATGACAAACAATGCGGCAAACCAGCGACAATAGTGGCTTGCCTTCAGTTCGCTAGCGGAGTTCGTCCCGATGTTCGGTTTCCTCAAGTCCCCCACCATGTCGCCGCGGCTGTTGCAGCTCAAGGCCTCGCCGCTGTTCGACACGCTCACGCCGCTCGAACTGCAATCGATCGATGGCCTGATCCACGAGCGCCGCTACCTGGCCGATGAAATCATTTTCGACGAGGGCGAGGAAGGCCAGGCGCTGTACCTGGTCATTTCGGGGCGGGTACTGATCAGCCGGCTGCACCACGGCGGCCGCGAACTGGTGGCCGAGCTGGAACCGGGCGACTTCTTCGGCGACATGGCCTTGCTCGACAACGCCCCGCGCAACGCCCAAACGCGCGCCATCGACAACTGCGAGCTGGCCGTGTTCTTCCGTGGCGACTTCATGGGCCTGATGGAGACCGATGCCGTCATCGGCTACAAGATCGCGCTGGCCCTGGCGCGCCACCTGGGCGGCCGCCTGCGCGAATGGATGGTGGGCGCCTCGCGCACCGAAGTGTTATGAGCGTGCTGGCCACCCATCAGCGCGCCGGTCCCGTCGTGTGGATCGGCATCGTCGTCACCACCTGCACGCTGCTGTTCCTGCTGCAGCAGATGCTGTTCCTGGCGATCCCGTTCCTGCTCGGCATCGTGCTGTACTACATCCTGCTGCCGCCCATGCGCAAGCTGCTGCGCATGGGCTTTAGCCACAGCGTGGCCGCGCTGCTGGTGGGGCTGATGTTCGTGCTTGCCGTGGGGCTGGTCGTGTTCCTGATCATGCTGTGGCGCTCGGCGCCGTCGGAATCGTGGCAGCATACCTTGTCCGTGTACCTGGCCGGCGGGCTCGATTTCGTGCGCCACACTACGCAGGCGCTGGAGCAGCAGTTCCCGTTTCTCAAGCAGGTCAAGTTCGCGCGCAACATCAACAACCGCCTGACGTCGTTTACCGGCGGCTTCGTGCAGAAGCACCTGACCGACATCCTGGTCTCGGTGGCGGCGTGGCTGCCGTCGTTGCTGCTGGCGCCGTTCCTGACGTTCTTCTTCCTGCGCGATGGCACGCGTTTCAAGAAGTTTTTGGCGCGCGCGGTGCCGAACGCCTTTTTCGAGCGCACCCTGTTCCTGCTGCACGAGGTGCACCAGACCGCGTACCGCTACTTCCAGGGCCTGCTCAAACTCACCATTCTCGACACGGCCGTGCTGGCGCTGGGCCTGTGGGCGATCGGGGTCTCGTCGCCGCTGCTGCTGGGCTTTATGGCGGCAGTGCTGGCGTGGGTGCCGTACGTGGGTTCCATCGTCGGCTGCATGCTGGTGGTGATGGTCGCGTCCACCGATGCGCCCAACAACCCGATGGTGGCTTACCTGGCGATCGGCGTGTTCATCTTCGTGCGCCTGCTCGACGACTTCGTGTTCATGCCGCTCACGCTGGGCCGCAGCCTGCACATGCATCCGCTGATCACGGTCCTGATGATCTTCATCGGCGGTTCGGTGGCCGGCATTGCCGGCCTGATGCTGGTGCTGCCGCTGCTGGGCGTGGTCATGGTCATCGGCGAAACCCTGGGTCGCCTGATCACCGATCCGCGCCTGCGCGCCCGCCACAGCAACGCCATCCACCTGCGCACGCGGCAGGCCAGCGTGGACCTGGTCAAATAGCGGTCATACCCACACGATTCATCCTCGGGCCCGCACGCTGGCCCGACTGGGCACCATGCTTGAGCACCATGCCATTTGTGTGTAGTAGTCACGCTGCATCGGCTCTTTAAGAGCCAGCAACATGACGAAATGGGACCAGCTCAATTGTCGCGACAGTGTCGCGACAATTGGCTCATCAGTATAGGTGAGTGCGAATTTAACCATTCTTCGCAGATTTTTCTCGCCAAATCCGCGACCATATTGAAGCGTCAGTTGCTTGGCGAGGGAAACTAAAATCTCCTCGCCATATTCAGCTCGCCTGCCGGCCAATAGTTCTACATGTATCCGTTGACCGATACGCCAGAACAGCAGTGTAAGCTCCGCATTGACAGCTACGGCGGACCGTTGGCGCGATGTCTCGATCAGCGCTTGTATATCGCCCAACAAGCCTGGAGAGTTAAGGGATACAGGAAATTTCATGGCCACCTCCGTCGTTCAAACGGATTAGACCGGACGTCATAACACAGGTTCTACCCTAATCCTTGCTTGGCCCGACGCGGCCACAAAAAAAGCCCGGTCAGCGAATGAACTGAACCGGGCTTTCTGTAACGCGCGGGAAGCTTACGCGGTCATCGCGTGCTTCTCGGCCGACTCTTCCACCACCTCGATATCCGAACGGATCAGGTGATCGAAGGCCGACAGCGCGGCTTTGGCGCCTTCGCCGGTGGCGATGATGATCTGCTTGTACGGCACCGTGGTGACGTCGCCGGCAGCGAACACGCCGGGGATCGAGGTCTGGCCGCGAGCATCCACTTCGATCTCGCCGTGGCGCGACAAGGCCACCGTGCCTTTGAGCCACTCGGTGTTCGGCACCAGGCCGATCTGCACGAACACGCCTTCCAGCTCGATCTTCTTCGCTTCGCCCGACACGCGGTCGTTGTAGCTCAGGCCGTTGACGATCTTGCCGTCACCGTGCACTTCGGTCGTTTGCGCCGAGACGATCACCGTCACGTTCGGCAGGCTGCGCAGCTTGCGTTGCAGGACCGCGTCGGCGCGCAGTTCTGCGCCGTATTCGATCAGCGTGACGTGCTTGACCAGGCCGGCCAGGTCGATCGCTGCTTCCACGCCCGAGTTGCCGCCGCCGATCACCGCTACGCGCTTGCCCTTGAACAGAGGACCGTCGCAGTGCGGGCAGTAGGCAACACCCTTGTTGCGGTATTCCTTCTCGCCCGGCACGTTGATCTCCCTCCAGCGGGCGCCGGTTGCCAGGATCACGGTTTTGGCTTTCAGTACCGCGCCGCTTGCGGTTTGTACTTCCACCAGCTTGGCGCCCGGCACCAGTTTGGCGGCGCGCTGGGTGTTCATGATATCGACGTCATACGACTTGACGTGCTGCTCCAGCGCCACGGCAAATTTCGGGCCGTCGGTTTCCTTGATCGAAATGAAGTTTTCAATCGCCATGGTGTCAAGCACCTGGCCGCCGAAACGCTCGGCCAGTACGCCGGTGTTGATGCCTTTGCGGGCCGCGTAAATCGCTGCTGCCGCGCCGGCAGGACCGCCGCCGACGATCAGCACGTCGAACACGTCTTTCTTGCTCAGCTCGGCCGCCTGGCGCACGCCGGCATTGGTATCGAGCTTGGCGAGGATTTCCTCGACATTGGTGCGGCCCTGGCCGAACAGCTGGCCGTTCAGGAACATCATCGGCACGGCCATGATCTGGCGCTCTTCGACTTCTTTCGGGAACACGCCGCCGTCGATGGTGGTGACCTTGATGCGCGGGTTGATCACCGCCATGGCGTTCAGCGCCTGCACCACGTCCGGGCAGTTATGGCAGGTCAGCGACATGAAGGTTTCAAATTCGTAATCGCCGTCGAGATTGCGGATCTGCTCGATCGTGGCTGCGTCGAACTTGATGGTGTGGCCGCCCACTTGCAGCAGCGCCAGCACCAGCGAGGTGAATTCGTGGCCCATCGGGATGGCGGCAAAGCTCACGCCGATCTCGGTGCCGGTACGGTTGATGCGGAAGGACGGCGTACGCACGCCAGCATCGGTGCGTTCGACCAGCGTGATCTTGTCGCTCAACTCGGCAATTTCGAGGAGCAGTTCTTTCATCTCGCGGGCCTTGGCGCTGTCATCGAGAGAGGCGACCAGCTCAAGCGGATACACCACTTTTTCCAGGTAGGATTTCAGTTGGGTTTTGAGGGTTGCGTCTAACATGATTATTTTTCCTTTTACAAATATTTAGGCGTATGCCGGGCCGGACGCCCGGTCCGGCATCGCGGTAACTACTTGTTTGCTGCGGTGTCGCTCAAGGGTTCAGCCTTGATTTAGATCTTGCCGACCAGGTCCAGCGATGGGGTCAGCGTGGCGGCGCCTTCGGTCCACTTGGCTGGGCACACTTGGCCTGGGTGCTCGGCAACGTATTTGGCTGCCTTGACTTTGCGCAGCAGTTCCGATGCGTCGCGGCCGATGCCGTTGTCGTGCACTTCCAGCACCTTGATCTGGCCTTCTGGATTGATCACGAAGGTGCCGCGCAGTGCCAGGCCTTCTTCTTCGATCATCACTTCGAAGTTACGCGACAGTTTGCCGGTTGGGTCGCCGATCAGCGGGTAGTTCACTTTCTTGATGGCGTCCGAGGTGTCGTGCCATGCCTTGTGAGCGAAGTGGGTGTCGGTCGATACGCCGTACACGTCCACGCCCAGCTTGGCGAATTCAGGTTGTTGTTCGGCCAGATCTTCCAGTTCGGTTGGGCACACGAAGGTGAAGTCGGCTGGGTAGAACATCAGGACGGCCCACTTGCCTTTCAGGGATTCGTCGCTGACTTCGATGA
>Ga0308164_10000385_pt1 | contig 82194 bp, 54 predicted proteins | sample PhyTR2_FD_201031 | JGI IMG/M metagenome (GOLD analysis project Ga0308164, IMG submission 201031) | Phyllosphere microbial communities from UC Gill Tract Community Farm, Albany, California, United States - DLSLT.R2 | ecosystem: Host-associated > Plants > Phyllosphere > Unclassified | place: USA... | reverse complement strand
CAAACAGGTTGATTCTGTAGTGATTGCGACCGATGCGGATCGTGAGGGGGAAGTGATCGCACGCGAATTACTGGAGCATTGCCACTTTACCGGCCCGGTTCAACGGCTCTGGTTGTCTGCGCTGGACGAGGCCAGTATCCGGCATGCTCTGGCAAACAAACTCCCTGGCGAGAAGACAGCACCCCTGTATGAAGCCGGCCTGGCACGCGCCCGGGCTGACTGGATGACGGGGATGAACCTGACCCGACTTTATACTCTAAAGGCGCGGGAACAGGGATACGGCGAGGTGTTGTCGATCGGGCGTGTACAGACCCCCACGCTGGCGCTGGTCGTGAACCGTGACCGCGAAATCGCCAACTTTATTTCCAAACCCTACTGGCAAGTCAGGGCGAACCTGCAAAAGGATGGCATTACTTTTCCTGCGAACTGGGTGCCGGCTGCCAACTACTGCGATGAAGAGAAGCGCTGTATTCAGCAGAATGTGGCGCAGGCCGTGGTGCAACTGTGTCAGCAAACAGGTCATGCCGTTGTGCTTGAGGTAGGGACCGAGCGTAAGAAAGAGTCCGCGCCGCTGGCCTTTGACCTGGGGACGCTGCAGCAGGCTTGCTCACGCAAGTGGGGGATGAGCGCAAACCAGGTGCTGAGTATCGCGCAGTCGCTGTATGAAACGCACAAGGCGACCACATATCCCCGGACAGATTGCGGCTATCTGCCGACATCGATGCGGGAAGAGGTTGCCGATGTGCTGAGTGCGGTTACCCGCACGGATCCAACGCAGAGCGAAAACGTGGCCAGGCTCGACAGGGCCTTTGTTTCCCGCATCTGGAACGACAAAAAAATCACGGCGCACCATGGGATTATCCCGACCAAGCAGCCGTTCGATTTGAGCAAGCTGTCTGCCGATGAGCTGAAGGTCTATCAGCTGATCCGTCAGCATTACCTGGCACAGTTCCTGCCGTTACATGAAGTGGATGTAACTGAGGCTACCTTTAATATCGGCGGACAATTGTTCCGAACCCGTGGCAAGGTCGAGGCGGTGGTAGGTTGGAAAGCCCTGTTCCAGCATGACGTGAGCGAGGCGAAAGAGGAGTCGGCCGACACGGATGATGTCCGGCTGCCGACGCTGGTAAAAGATGAATCCGTCGCGGTTGCCGGCGCGGAGCTTAAAACGCTGCAGACGAAGCCCCCTGGGCATTTTACTGACGGGACACTGATCGCCGCCATGAAAAATGCTGCGGCGTTCGTTAGTGACCCGCAACTGAAGAAGGTGCTGAAAGAGAATGCGGGACTGGGTACTGAAGCGACACGCGCCGGTATCCTGGAAACGCTGTTTAAACGCGGCTATCTGGAGAAGAAGGGAAAAATCCTGTTCTCCACGCCGATTGCCGGCGAACTGATAGATGCGTTACCGACCGCGCTGACCAACCCCGGGATGACGGCGCTGTGGGAGCAGGCGCTGGACGAGATTGCCCAGGGACAGATGACACTCGAGACGTTCATGAGCCGCCAGGCACAGTGGACGGGCCATCTGGTGGAGAAAGGGAAGACGCAGGCGGTGAAGTTCACCGCGCCTCCTTCACCGCCGTGCCCGACATGCGGTGGGACGATGCGCCGGCGTGCGGGTAAGAAAGGTAGCGGTGCTTTCTGGGGTTGCAGTAATTATCCCACTTGCCAGGGTATCATCAACATTGATGCAAAAGGTGGTCGTAAGGCTAAGCGCTATAAAGCAAAATCACCGGCTAAAAATAAAACAATCGGAGCGGAGTAAGAGATTGTCTGATGTACATAGCTGAAAGTTTTGCTAATGTGGGCGAGCTTTGATGCAGAGCACCCCGTGGCTGCGGATGGCAGGAAAGTTTAATGCATGGACAATTCTGCTTCAGCCCGTATCGATGGCCTCCACACTCAGGTTGATTGATTAAGCGCATGCGACTTCGTGAAAAGCGCGCCAGGAGTTTACTATCTCTCCTCGAAGTCAGATGAGATCTACTACCAGTTATGGTGCAAACTCCGCGGCGCAGTCTTTGACTGTGCCGTTTTTGTTTTCTCAATTCACAAAATTGATATTCCTGGTTGACAGCAGCAACACCTGAACTAAAAATGAACAGGCTTACTTGTTGTCTTCGGACAACCACCAATGCTCAGTGGGTCTGTGATGAGCGCCTTCGGGTGACCCTGCTGTTAATTGACAGCCACTAATGATCCCGTTACCTGAGAGGATCGCCTTCGGGTGGTAACAAAAGAACGCTTCCTTAGCCTGAGAGGGAGTACGTAGTTTAGCTGCGTGGTACATCTGCCCGCCTTTGAGAGTAGATATCGTTGATAGTGAGCGCGACTTTGCGTAACGATTAAGGCTTATTCAATCTGATCAGACTGTCAGGATATGGCGTATACCCATACCTGGCTCCCGACGGGAAATACTTTTCCCGTCAGGGAAGGTGTATTTCTCCGTCACCGAATCTTTACTCCTGGAGAAAACATCATGTCTACCCAATCTCAGCAAGCATCTACTAAAACTGAATACTTCAACCTGACTATCAAGGGCATGGGGTACCTCAGCAACATTCGTCAAGTCAATGGCCCGAATGGCACCTTTATCAGCTGTGTCGTCAATGGACTCTCCGGTCCTACCGATAACGCCAGTTACACGCGTTTCGATGTGACGGTCGCCGGTAAAGAAGCCAGCAGCCTGATCAACCGCTGTCAAAAATCGGTTGATGAAGACAAAAAGGTCCTGATTGGTTTTGTGCTCAGCAATCCCAAGACGGACATCTTCACGCTCAACAGCGGCGAACATGCCGGTGAACAGCGCGTCAGCCTCAAAGCCCGCCTTATCAAGGTCGATTGGATCAAAATCGGTCAGGAAAAGGTATATCAGGCTGAGAAATCCGACTCTACGCCGCCTCAGCAAGGTTCCGCACAGCAACAATACGCGGAAAACTCTTTCTGATAACGCCCTTTACGCCTCGATTTTTCGGGGCGTTTTTCCCTTTCTAACTCTATTCCCTGTGAGGATTTGATTATGGCGTCTCGCGGCGTAAACAAAGTCATACTTGTCGGTCATCTCGGCCAGGATCCGGAAGTCCGTTACATGCCAAATGGTGGCGCGGTTGCCACCCTGTCGCTTGCGACTTCCGAGACCTGGCGTGATAAACAATCCGGCGAACAGAAAGAAAAAACCGAATGGCACCGTGTGGTGCTGTTTGGCAAGCTCGCTGAAATTGCCGGCGAATACTTGCGTAAAGGTTCGCAGGTCTACATTGAAGGCGCTTTGCGCACGCGTAAATGGGCAGATCAGAGCGGCCAGGATCGCTACACTACTGAGGTAGTCGTTAACGTGGGCGGCACGATGCAGATGCTGGGTGGTCGTAGTCAGACCGATAACCCGGGGCCCTCAGCGTCTGGTAGTTGGGGGCAACCTCAGCAACCGACCCACAGTGGTACACCCCCTCAGGCGCCTGCCGGCAATGAACCGCCGATGGACTTTGATGATGACATCCCATTTTGACCTGGATGGCATTCATTGACATACTGCACATAGCGTCTGCTGTGTGCAGTTTTTCTATCTACTATACCGGAGGCTCCCATGGGAACTCGTTACGATACCGACGTGGTCGCCTGGGCGAATGAACAGGCGGCGTTACTGCGTGCCGGTAAACTTAGCCAACTGGATATTGAAAACATTGCCGAGGAGATTGAGGACGTGGGCAAGAGTGAAAAGCGCGAACTGGCCAGCCGGATGGCGGTTTTACTGGCTCACCTTCTGAAGTGGCAATTTCAGCCGGGGCGTCGTGGCTCAAGCTGGCAGCGAACAATCAAAGAGCAGCGTAAATCAGTACGCTTGCGTCTACGCAAGACGCCAAGCCTGAAAGTCTGCCTTGCAGACGCGGAATGGCTCGAAGAGGTGTGGTCTGATGCTGTCGCCAGTGCGGCAGAAGAAACTGGCCTCGATGGTTTTCCTGAGAATTGTGTCTGGTCTTCGGTTCAGATCCTGGATGAAGACTTCTACCCAGAGCAGTAAATCGGGAAAGACAGTATGAGCGCCGACCCTTGGTTGGCGCTTTTTTTTATTTTGCAATAAAGAGTTGTTAATTGAGCCTCCCGGACGGTAACCGCACAGTGACACCTGCCAATTGTCACTGAACAGGAAATCTTCCGGATGAAAAAAACAATTCTCGTCTCTTCCCTGGCAGCATTCATGCTGACCGGGTGCGTTACTCAGCAGCCACTGCAGCAGCGCGATATTTCCCCTGTCACGCCTTCGGTTACCGTCACTAGCAACGTTCAACCGGTCAGCCCGGATGCTTACGGGCAGGTGCCGGAGGTCGTGCGCTATGACCGTTATTTACTGGTCAGCACCGACCCGGCGGCCGTTCAGCGTGATCCGCTCTCGCAAATCATCGATATCCGTATTCCGGCGTCAGTAAAACCGACGGTGGCTGACGCGCTGCGTTATGCGCTGCGCCAGTCGGGCTATTCCCTGTGCGCGACCGGACCGGCAAACGGCGTGCTGTACCGCCAGGCGCTGCCGGCGGTGCAGTACCAACTGGGGCCGATGCGTTTGCGTACCGCGCTGCAGGTACTGGCAGGCCCCGTGTGGCAGCTTGAGGTAGACGACGTGCAACGTGTTGTCTGCCACAGCCTGCGTGACGGGTATCAGTTGCCGGCGACACAGCTGCCGCCAGTGACGGTGGCGCCGGCCAGGGCGGTTTCAGCACCGGTTTCAGCGCATCCTGCTGCGACGGTCATTGCACCTCAGCCCGTTAACGCGGTACCGGCAACCGGCGGGTGGCTGAAAAAATGACTGAGCATAATGAAGACATGGTGCCGATGACACCGGCAAAAAAAGGGTTGCTGCGAAGCCAAACCTTCTGGGGGGCAACGGCCGGCGTCGTTGTTGTCCTGGTGGCTGGCCTCGTCGGTTCAGGGGCTATCAGGCATGTGGACCAGCGTATTGCCCTGCTTGAGCAGGCACAGAAAGCACTGGCGCCGCAGGATGGCATGAACTCTATGGCCGATGAGCTGCAGGCGCAGGCGAAACAGCTTAAAAGCCTGGCTGAACGCCAGGACTCGCTCATGCGGCAGATGGGGGCGCTGACGTTAACCAATGGGCTACCGGAGAAACTTGAGCTGCAGCTGCAGGCTCAACAGGTTGAGTTAAATGCGCTGAAAGACAGCATTGAGTCTGTGAAAAAGTCAGCGACTGAAAAGCCTGTTCCGGCAGTGGCACCCTCAACGGACGTACCCGCTGCACCTTCAGCCACCGCCAAAATCACCCCAAAGCACAAGCCCACGCCAATTAAACCCTCCCCGCGTAATGCGGTACCTCGTATGGCGCGCAAAGCGCCATTCGTGCTGACCGGGGTGGAGCAGCGCGGGACGTCGGCCTTTGCGGCTGTAGCGCCGCAGGGGTTCAGTGATTTATCGCAGGTGCGGTTAATCGGGGAAGGGGAGTCGGTCGCTGGCTGGACCCTGGTCAGTGCCGGCTACGGGCAGGCGACGTTTCGTGTGAACGGTCGTTTGCAGACCGTCAGCGCCCAATAAGGAGTGCGTGATGAAACAGAAATACAGCGTGATTGCCCTTGTGCTGCTGAGCCCGTTATCACAGGCGGCGCAGCAGTCGGCTATCGAGAACAGCCAGTCTGCCCTGAGTGAGCTTCAGCAGAGCCAGGCCAACAAAACGGCGCAGCAGGGCAAGCAGTGGGGACTCAGCGGGGAAGAGTACCAGCGTTACCAGCAGTTGATGGATGGCCCCCGCGGGACCCAATCTCCGGGGCTTGATCCATTAACCGCCCTTGGTATTGAGGCGCAGAGCGATGCCGAACGTAAAAAGTACGCAGACCAGTGGGTAAAACAAGAGTTTGCCCGCACGGAGAAAGAACTCAAGTTCCAGCGTGAGGTGGATGCGGCCTGGCAACGCCTGGGCGTGCTGCCGGTCAATATGGGCAACGCCGCGGGTATTGCACACGACACCGGCGGGCGGCTGGCGCTGTTCGTGAAAGCGAAAGACTGCGGTCAGTGTGATGCACGACTGGCGGCGGTGCTGGCAGATAACCGGCCGGTCGATATTTACCTGGTCGACAGCAAGGGGAATGACAGCCTGCTGCGTGACTGGGCCCGGGCGCATCACATTCCCATCGGCAAGGTGCGTGCACGTCAAATCACGTTGAATCACGACGGTGGCCGCTGGATGAAATTCGGCAACGGCCTGATGCCGGTGGTGCTGCAGCAGGGGGAAAACGGATGGACACTCGCCGCGTTCTGACCCGGGGGCTATTGCCTCTGTTTGCTTTCCTCTCCTCTGTGGGGGGCGGAGCCGTTCATGCTGCTACCCAGCAGGTCCCTTCCGGCTATCGGGAGGTGGCGCTGCGTCACGGCGTCCCTCCGGAATCCCTGTATTCGGTGGCGCTGGCCGAGACGTCCATGGCGCCGAAAAGCATTGTTTCGGTGACCCGCGGGGCCGGTCCGACCCCGGATGTGGAGCGCCCCTGGCCCTGGACCATCAACGTGGCAGGCAAAGGGTACCGCTACGCCAGCCGCCTGCAGGCCTGGGAAGCGTTGCAGCGCTTTTTGAAAACACATCCTCGCAAACGTATTGATGTCGGGATTGCTCAGGTCAATCTGGGCTGGAACGGCCATCACTTCACGTCGACCTGGGCGGCGTTTGATCCGTACACCAACCTCAACGCGGCGGCGACCATTTTGCGGGAATGTTATGACCGCAACCCCGGGAGTTGGTTGGTTGCTGCCGGGTGTTATCACCACCCTGCCGGCGGTGCCCCTGCAGCCCGGTATAAATCCATTGTGAGCGGCAAGCTGGCACGTCTGAACGGCAGGGCATCCGCCCCGATCCCGGTGGCCAGTACAACCCCCACGCCCACGGCGTTACCGGCACAAACGGCGGCGCTTACCTGGATTGAACCACGGAGTCAATAAACATGAAAAAAGTGAATTTCCTGCTGTTCGGCCTGAGTCTGGTGACCACCACTGCGCTAGCCAACCTGAACGTGATCGCCGATATCGGTGGTGAAGATGCTTCGCCGTATTTTGAAGGTATCAACCGTCAGGAGGGGGCGCAATCGTCTCCGGTCGTGCCGCCGGCGCCGGCATCGTTCGCTGAGGCCGAGGCGGGCGCGTTGCCTGTGGCAACGCCAGAACTTACGCCCGGCGATGTGGCTGACAGACCGCTGCAGCTGCCCGGGATTGGCGCGCTGTTCATTGTGGGGGATGACGATGCCAGCCGATTCTGGCTGCAGGCGCACGCTGAACAACTCAAATCCCGGCATGCTGCGGGCCTCGTCGTTAACGTCAGTAACCTGACTGCACTGCAGGCACTGCGTGAGCTGGCGCCGGGGGTACCGATGGCGCCGGCCTCCGGCAGTGAGTTGGCGCGTCGTCTGCAGTTGGCACATTACCCGGTATTGATCACTGATACCGGTCTGTCACAACAGGTTTTACCATGATCTCGGCGCAACACATCACCGCAGCATTGATGGTGAACCCTGTGCTGACGGTTGTGCTGATCGTGTTGTTTGTTGCTGTCATGCTGGGGCTGAACTGCCGTGGCCGGGAGACAGCCAGCCGTCGGCGCCACCGCCGATATCAGGCGACGGCCATGCGGGTGCTGGCGCGCTTACCGCTGCTGGGTGGAGATGGTCAGCGTCTGGCCTATCTGCGCAAAATCAATCCCTATGTTTTCGAAGAGCTGTTGCTCCTGGCGTTTGAGCGCCAGGGCTATGCCGTGATCCGCAATACCTCCTACAGCGGCGACGGCGGCCTGGACGGTCAGGTCATTATCGAAGGTAAGACCTACCTCATCCAGGCTAAACGTTACGGCCGGACGATCACACCGCCCCATATCACGAGTTTTGGTGCGTTGCTGCGACATCACCATTGCGACGGTTTTTTCATTCATACCGGCCGTACCGGTCAACTGAGCCGGGTTTTGTTGCAGAACCATCCCCATGTCCACCTGGTCAGTGGCCAAAAGCTGCTGGCGTTGCTTGCGGGCAATGCGGAGTGGACGTCTTTTTTATCCGGAAATACGGTAACCAAACGGAGTATATCCCATGTCTCTGAAGGGAGAGTGTCATGAACGACAAGCCTTTTATTGAGCGCGTGTCAGCGAATAAGCCGGCCTGGGCCGATACGCAGATTGAGTTCTGGAGTCGGGTTGGGTACCGGCAGGCCGAAGATTTTATCACCCGTCATTACTGGACTGATCGGGGGAGCATTAATGTGTTCCGTATCATGGGCACCGATCACCCGCAGTATGCCGGGATGAGCTGGCTTGACCTGTTGCACCGGGGCAAACGCATGGATATCAACATCCCGCTTATTGAAAGCAACCCGGATTATTACACCGAAGCCACACAACCCCATAACGGGATGAGCTTTGTCAGCCTGGACGGACTGGACTGGTATGTTAGCGCGGATGGCAATCACCGCAGCTGCCTGGCGCGTTTTTATTTCCATCTGCTGGGGTATGGCGTGACGCAACTACACAATGTCTCTCTGAGCCAGTATCAGTTCGCCCCCCCCTTTATGACAGCGTGTGAGGCCCTGTCAGCGATGGTGTCGGTATTGCGGTCGCGGGGCGTGTATCTGGCACTGTCAGTACGCCGGGTGTCGGTTTCCCGTGATGATACTCCCGGCTGGAAAGTGGATACCTGGCACACCGATGTTACGGTGGCGCTGGATGATACGACCGGTAATGACGGGGAGCAGCGGTTTGTCCTGCATCAGGCCGGGGACGCTGAGCAGTTACGTCGCCAGCTTGAAATCCGGTACCTCGAACCGGGTGCCACATCGAAGACAGTTTCCTGGTGGAAGCGCCTGTTTGCGCCAGGCAAGGAGGGGGCATGAGTAACCGTCATGTGATGGAAGCGCTGCTGCGCCCGGCGGTAGAATTGAATACCGCGATCGTTGCCGGCGCTGCCGCGGTGATTTGTTTTGTTGCTCCTTGGTCGGTTGCACTGGCACCGTCGGTGAGTTATGTCACTGCCGGCGGGTTTGCGGTGTTGTCCGCGGTACGAGCACGGCAGGGCCTGCGGGTGGTCCGTTATCGCCGTAATCTGCGTCGGTTACCGCGCTATGTCATGACCAGTGCACAAATCCCGGTGAGCCGGCAGCGGCTGTTCCTGGGGCGGGGTTTCCGCTGGCAGCAAAAACACACCCAGCGCCTGATGGATACCCGTCGTCCGGAAGTGGAAAAGTACGTCCAGCCTCAGCAGTTGTACCAGATGGCACGTCGTCTGGAGCTGAAAACCGAATATACCCTGCCGTGGTTGTCCCAACTGCTGCGTACTGATTCACCGCTGAACCCGGTGCGGCCGTTGCCACCGGTTGGGGGAAACCCGGCCATTCACGGGATTGAACCCGATGAGCTCGATGTCTCGATGGCGCTGGGTGAACGTGTAGGGCATAGCCTGGTGCTGGGCACCACACGAGTGGGTAAAACTCGCCTCGCTGAGCTGCTGATCACCCAGGACATACGCCGCGGCGATATCACCATCGTGTTTGATCCAAAAGGGGATGCGGATTTGCTTCGCCGGGTCTGGGCGGAAACGCACCGAGCCGGCCGCGGGGATGAGCTGTTCATCTTCCATCTGGGCTGGCCGGATATCTCGGCGCGTTATAACGCCGTCGGGCGCTTTGAACGCGTCTCCGAGGTCGCTGGCCGTATTTCCGGGCAGTTGAGCGGGGAGGGCAACAGTGCGGCGTTCCGTGAGTTTGCCTGGCGATTCGTCAATATTGTGGCGCGTGCCCTGGTCGCACTGGGTCAGCGTCCAGACTATCAGTTGATCACCCGTTATGTGAACAACATCAGCGAGCTGTATGAGACCTACGCAAAGAGAGTGATAGAAGCACGTATGCCGGCGCTGCAGCAACAAATTGACAACAGCCTGCAGGTGCTGACGGAGGACGATGTACCGCGCAATATGCAGGGCCAGCCGAACGCAATAAAAATCATGGCGGTGGAAATGGCGCTGAGTTCCGAGGCCGGCAAGCAGCTGTATGACCCCATTCTCGATGGCCTGCGGTCAGCCGTCCGTTATGACCGTACCTACTTCGATAAAATTGTGGCCTCCCTGTTGCCGCTGCTGGAAAAACTCACCACCGGTAAGACCGCCGAGCTCCTGGCGCCGAACTATATGGATATGAGCGACCAGAGACCCATTTTTGACTGGGAGCAGGTTATCCGCAAGCGCGGTATTGTCTACGTGGGGCTGGATGCCTTGTCGGACGGGGTGGTCGCCTCTGCCGTCGGCAACAGCATGTTTGCCGACCTGGTGTCCGTGGCTGGTCATATCTATAAACACGGCATGCACGGCGGGTTGCCGACCCGGGCAGACGGTAAACTGCCGATCAACCTGCACTGTGACGAGTTCAACGAACTCATGGGGGACGAATTTATCCCGCTTATCAACAAAGGAGGTGGGGCCGGTATGCAGGTGACGGCCTACACGCAAACCGAGTCGGATATCGAGGCGCGCATCGGCAGTACCGCCAAGGCGGCTCAGGTGACGGGTAACTTCAATACCCTGATCATGCTCCGTGTGCGTGAGAACCGGACCGCACAGTTGCTTACCACACAGTTGCCGGAAGTGGATATCTACACCAAAACCCTGGTATCAGGGCATGCCGATACGGCCGATGTGGAGAAGGGACAGGATTTTACCTCCAATACCCAGGACCGCGTCGGTACTGTGAAAGCCCCTTTGCTCACCCCGGCGGATGTGATTAACCTCCCGAAAGGACAGGCGTTCGCGCTGCTGGAAGGCGGTCAACTGTGGAAGATTCGGATGCCACTGCCCAGCGGTGACAGGGATGATGCGCTTATGCCAGCGAACCTGCAGAAGATTGCCGAGGAGATGCAGCGCAACTACCGTACCAGTGAGTCCTGGTGGTCTGCCAGCACGGTAATGCCGGATGTTGCCATCAAAGGGGGGGCTGAATGTCGCAAGCGGTGAATAATCAGCCCCAGCAGCCCGTACAACCCCGTAAGCATGGGCTGTTTTACAATGTACTGTGGGGCTGGCCCTGGATGTTGATCGGGATGTTCCTGGCCTCGCTGCTGGTGAGCCTGGTGATCGAATATGTCGGGATGGCATTCTTCTGGCCAGAGCTTGGCGCGTCGCACAGTGAAGCGGTGATGAACACCGAGTTGGGGTACCTGTTCTCTGAATTTACGCGTAGTCTGCTGCTGTCTGAACCGTCAGTGACCGTTACCCGTTGGATTATGACGGCGTATCAATGGACCTTCGTGGACAGCGGCTTTTTGGGCTGGATTAAGCAGGCGTATGATACGCAGGTACACAGCCAGAATGCCGTTGCCAAGGAGCTGAACAGCTGGAGCGGTTGGCTGGTAGCCACGCTTAAAGAGTACCTGATGGCGACGGTGTACGTCACCGTGATCACCCTGGTACGTGTGACCATTCTGGTGCTGTCCATCCCGCTGTTTATCCTGGTGGTCCTGGTTGCGCTGACCGAGGGGTTGGGGCGGCGTGATATTCGGCGCTATGGTGCCGGCTATGAGTCGAGCTTTGTGTATCACCACGCCAAGCGGATGGTGAAGCCGGCGGTGTATATCCCCTGCATGCTTTATCTGTCCTGGCCAACAGCGGTATACCCCAATCTGCTACTGTTGCCGGCCGCTATCCTGCTCGGTATTGCGGTAACGGTAACGACAGCCTCTTTCAAAAAATATCTCTGATTCAAAAATTCGAGCTGGACGGCGGCGTACAAAACTGGCTTTTGTGCGCCATCGTCAGCAGACAAGCCCTGTAACAACGGTTACAGGCGCGTCAGTGTTGTGGCAACGACCTGCATGTCTAAATTCAGCAACCTGAATTCACACAGTGTTTTATCGATATCCAGAATCTGATGTCTTCCTTCATTCTGGTTGTGTTGATTGAGGATTGTCCCTGCCTGGACGCAATGGCACCCAAGCTTCACTTAAACATGAGCGGTTTGCTCATGTTGACCCCGGTGATTTGAAAGCCTGTGCTTACATAAACATGCAGGGCTCGCTTATTAACCTCCCCACCCCCCTCGGAGCTTTATTTGTTTAAATGTTTTGATTTTTAGTGGGTTATAGTAAATCGCCAAGGCCTGTTTACGGTACGCCAGGAGGATGTGAAAATCGCAGATGAATGCGGAATATTAGGCGACAATTACCCCGTCCGCCAAGGTAGTTGACGCCTAATAGCGGAATGCGTTGTCGCGTCCTGTTTGTACCAGAGATATCAGATAACTTCAGTCTGCTCGACGATACACAGTAAGACGTGGCCGTTTATATTGATACCATCAGATACGTCAGATGTGATCTCCCGCTTTGCTTGTGCCAGAGAGTCACTGTCGGAAAGCCGATAGTTAGAGGCGATCTCGGATGCATTGTCAGAGATAAAATAGTCGAGATATGTTAAAAACTCGTTTTTTTGCATTAGTTTTAACGAAATCAAGGGATAAATACGTTATCGAGTTGTAATGGGGACGACCATTATATTATTTGATGGGCTGCATTCGTAGACAGTTTTCACGGTATCTCATAGTGTACCGCGAGACCGTACTTTCTTTTGTGCTGTGATGAACGACAATAGTCGTGAATTTCCCTGTGTTATCAAGAAAAAAAAACCGCGTCATGACTACTGACGGGGCTTTGTTATCTCCCTAGTGTTGGGATATGTGATGATACCGAGCATTTGTTTTAGCCTAGTCAATCGGGCGGACTCTGTACAATTGGAATTCCAGATCGATGACAGAATATTGCTCGTTAAAATAGATCGATTTGCGAGAGTCGCCTGTTCAGCGTCATCATTTTTCCTCCTTGCTGGTATTAGCCCATTGGGGGTAGCAAAAGCATCGTTACTCGCGCTCAAAGGTGATGATCGAACGTGTGGTACCTGGCCAGTTTGGCATTTGTCGCCATGGGGTTAACACCTTCAGGCGATTACCGTTGACCTGAAACTCGCGGCACTGGGTCGTTGCCACCCACTCAGGATTCCATGCGGCCTCGACCCGGGTACACCATTGATTGCCGGTGGTGTACTCCGTACCGGTGTAGGAGACCAGCGAATTCAGCAGAGCCGCTTTTTCTGCATCTGTTTTTCCTGCCTTACGTTTATCACCGGTTAAGACAAATGATACCCGGTGGTCTGATGTGAAAATGACGCGACCCGTTGGGTGTTCACCCATGGCCGGGATCATCTGTCGGGTATCCCGGGATTCAACCTGATAGCTGATGAGCCGCCATGAACCGACTAAAGGTGAGTGCTCAGTCGTAGCCGCGCAGGTGCTTGTTACGCTGGTGAAGAGTACTGCACCAATGGTCATATAGTGTGATTTTTTCAACATAACGACTTTCCTTGATGATGGGGGAACGATGTTCAGATGTAAGATCGGTGTTTGAACACTGTAACATGGCAAAACGAATGTGCATCCTGGTCTAACCCCAACGTTCTTCTCCTTTCAATCTTGCTGGTGCGTGAGCAAAAATTATTAAAACTTCATAAAGAGTTATCCACTGACCTCCCGGCCCATCTATCGCACCCTGACAGCACCCTAAATCGTTAAGGAGTGCTTGTGTATGCTTATCTCCGTTGTTCGCGGTCTCGGCGCCGGCTGTTTGCTGGGACTGACTCTGCTGACTGCCCTGCCTGCCCAGGCTGCTGAAAAAGATGAGCTGGCCTCTGCCCAGCGCATGCTTATTCAGGTACAGGCAGCGCTTGAACGTGCGCGTGTTGCCGCCGTTCAGGCGGACCCGTCGGAGCGCGGTCGTTTCTTCTTCGACTATGCCCGCGCTACCGCCGATCTCAAAACCATCAATGCCGGCATTGACCGCTATCTGGAACCCTCGCGTGCCCAACCACGTGATGGCAGTGCGGTGGCCGGCAACTACCGTCGGGAGCGCCCCTGATGGCCATGACCGGTGCGCAGGAGCAGGCCTTCAAGGCGGCCAGCGGCGGCGTTGAAGTCAATATCCTGTCGCTGATTTGCATCGGTGGGTTGCTCGCGGTGCTGTTTGTCTGGGCAGCCTGGGCTCTGGTTGATGTTTACCAGGGCTGGAGTAACGAAAAAGTACGCAATGGGGCGTTGGTTCACTTCGTCATTAAAACCGTGCTGTTGCTGGTTGTTTCAATCTGGATGTTTGCCAGCTGACCTGCGAGAGGCGCTGGACCGTATTTCACGATGATATTTTCATACACCAATAAGGAATGTCTTATGAATGCTGTAGTTCGTCTTTTCCGTCAACTCTGCGCGCGTGCCGCAGTAGCCACTTCCCTGGCGTATGTCGCCAGCCAGCCGGTGCAGGCGGCTCTGCCGTCGGTTGAGCCCCCTTCCTCCGGCGGTGGCGGTGGTCTGATGGATACCATCAAAGGCTATTTCCAGGACGGGATCGTTATTATCGGTCTGGTCGCCGCTGCGGTGGCCTTCCTGATTGTCGCCAATGCTGCGATCCATACCTTTGCCGAGGTCCGTGATCAGAAGGCGACCTGGGCCAAGTTCGGCGCCATCGTGCTGGTTGGGGTGGTGCTGCTGGTCACCGTCATTTGGCTGGTTGGCAAGTCTGCCGAAATCCTGTTCTAAGGTTACCCTCCATGCAGACTATCCGATTTTTACCTGACCGCCTCAATGCCGAGCCCGTCGTTTTCCGGGGGTTTACGACCCCGGAGATGGGACTGGCGGCGTTAGCCGGCGTGGGACTGGGTCTGCTCGTGTCGTTGCCGTTTTTTCCTCTTGCCGGTTGGGTCGTGATACCCACCGGCATGCTGGTGACACCGCTTCTCGTCATCTGGTTTGGAGGCAGCCGGCTGACGCGCCTTAAGCGCGGTAAACCGGAGAATTATATCTGGCAGCGCCTCGAGGCGCGTAAACGTCGCATGGGGTGGGGGGATCCCACCCTGATTATCGACAAACAGGGCTGGTCGTTGCGTCGCAGCCGCGTTGTTAAGAGGTCCACATGAGCCGTTTCAGACATGCGGTTAAAAACCGCGATCAGCACATTCTCACGTTACGTGTTGCCTGCGGCGTGCTGGTCGTTTTTCTCCTGGTGGCCAGCATCGGCTGGATGCGGGCGCCAGATAATTTGACTATCCATAATCCCCCCGACCTGCGCAGCGGTTCTACCCGTGCCTGGTGGGAGGTGCCACCGTCCACGGTTTACAGCTTCGGTTTTTATATCTTCCAGCAACTCAATGCCTGGCCAAAAAACGGTGAGGTTGATTACCCGGCAAAAATCAATGGCCTGTCACCGTACCTGACGCCGTCGTGTGAGCGCTTTCTGAAAGCGGACGCCAAAAAGCGTAGTGAAAGTGGCGAGCTTGCCGGCAGAACGCGCGTGGTGTTCGAAATCCCCGAACACGGCTACAACGGCCGCTATAACCAGAGCCCGGTGACGGTCAAAGGCCGTGATAACTGGGTAGTGCGTCTTGACCTGGTGGCGGATGAGTCCTTTGCCGGCGAACCGGTGAAACGCGCACTGACACGTTACCCGCTGAAAGTGGTGCGCGCAGAAGGGGATCCGGAGCGTAATGAGTTTGGTCTGGCGCTGGATTGTTACGACAGCATGCCACAGCGTCTTGCTGCGGCGCCGGCGGAACCCGCGCCTGAGAAAAAAGGAGTCTTCCAATGATGAAAGCACGTGTTCTGGCGCTTTCCCTGAGTGTACTTCCCCTGACGGCGACATTCACCGTGCCGGTTACCCAGGCGGAAGAGTTGATGAAATGGGAGCGTATCCCGTTGCAAATTCCGCTGGCCGTCGGTAAGGAGCGGGTGCTGTTTGCCGATAAAAATGTCCGCGTCGGCTTCCCCCCGGCGCTGAACGGCAAGCTGCGGGTGCAAAGCAGCGGCGGTGCGGTCTATCTGAAAGCGGATGCGGCTTTCTCGCCAACGCGTCTGCAGCTGCAGGACGTCGAAAATGGGGAGGTTATTCTTCTTGATGTGACGGCATCGGACAAAGGCTCGGCCGAACCAGTGCGCATTGTCTACAGCGGTGACGTGACCTCAGTCAGCAGCAGTCATGACACGCCTGCTGCTTCAGGGGGAAATAACGCGGCGCCCGGGGCGGATAACGGCACTCAGACGAAGCGTAAAAAAGTCAAATATAACGCGCCGCTGCCGGTCGTCCTGACGCGTTACGCAGCACAAAGCCTGTATGGCCCGGTGCGCACGGTTGAAGCGGTGCCCGGCATTCATCCGGTCAACCCGCACCTGCCGAAACGTATCACCACACTGTACCCGTCAGAACCGGTGGCCATCACGCCGCTGGGCGGCTGGGGTATTGGCAGCCGCAACGTGGTGGCGCTGAAGGTGCAAAACACCGCCAGCCGCAAAATCACGCTCGATCCCCGGGTACTGCAGGGTCAGTTTGTCACGGCGACGTTCCAGCACCGTTATTTGGGACCCGTTGGCACGCCGGAAGACACCACCACGCTGTACCTGGTCACGTCCGGTCGCCCGGATGGCGCGTTTGTCGCTGAGCCATCAGCGGTTCGCAAAGCCGTAAAAGCGGTGAAGAAGGGGGCAAATCATGGCTGACGTGAAATCCAACATGTTGCCGAAAGTGATTGTGTTCGGCGTGCTGGCCACCGCGATCATCGTCGGGCTTAAGGCCTGCAGCGGCGGTAAAACACAGGAGGAGACTCAGCAGGCGCATAACGTGCTGGCCAGCATGTCGCCGGAAGAGCTGCGGGCGCTGGGTGTGGAGGGGGATACCCCGGAGGACACGCTGCGTACCCTGGTGGGCACTCTACGTACTACCCGAACCCAGCAGGCCGAGCTGCAGAAAAATATTGATAAGGTGTTGAAAGAAAACGAAGAACTTCGCAAGCGTAATACCAATGTGTCCGGTCAGGTCAATGAGGCCGTGGCCGGCTTCCAAAAACAAGCGCAGCAGCGCCAGCAGCAGCTTCAGCAGGAGCAGCAAACGCTGATGGGAAAAATCCAGACGCTGACCGAGCAGTTGAGTGCGAACAAGGACAAGGCAAAAAGCGACAGTGATATTCCGCTGGGGCTGGGACTGGATGGTATGGGCGTCGGGGACGGTGGTGCCGCTCCTGGTCAGGATGGCCTGATGTGGGTCGGACCGAAAGACATGAAAGAACCCGACCCGCGCAATCCGAACAGCGCCAAAGAGGGCCCGCAGTTCCCGACGTCATTCCTGTCCGACAATGCGATCACGCGCCAAAAAGCGGCCTATGAGCAGCAGGTGAAAGGGCATACCAATGAAAAAGGGGCGGAGGAGAACGCCGAGCCGGTGTTTACCCTGCCCGAGAATTCCACCTTGGTGGGCAGCCGCGCCATGACGGCGCTGCTGGGCCGGGTGCCGATAAACGGCACGGTGACCGATCCCTATCCTTTCAAGCTGATGATTGGTAAAGACAACCTGACGGCGAACGGCATCGAGTTGCCGGACGTCGAGGGTGCGATTGTCTCCGGGACCGCCAGCGGGGACTGGACGTTGTCGTGTGTGCGCGGCCAGGTCAACAGCATCACCTTCGTGTTTGCGGACGGGACGGTCCGCACCCTGCCAAAACCCAACACCAACATGAATGCCAACGGCAGTAACAATAATTCCGGCAGTAATGCGAAGGATGTCAGCACCACCGCTGGCATTGGCTGGATCTCCGATGACAACGGTATCCCGTGCATCGGTGGAGAGCGTAAGTCCAATGCCTCGACCTACCTGCCGACGATCGCCGCCTTGTCGGCCGCCAGCGCCGCCGGGGAAGGGATCAGTCAGGGACAATACACCACGCAAAACAATGTGAATGGCATCACCTCGACCATGACCGGTAATGCCGGCCAGGCCGTGCTGGGCAAGGCGCTGTCAGGCGGGATGAAAGAGACCGCTGATTGGGTGCGTGAGCGCTACGGCATGATGTTCGACGCCGTGTATGTTCCCCCGGGCCAGAAACTGGCCGTGCACATTACCCGCCAGTTGGCGATCGACTTTGAGACCAAAGGGCGCAAGGTGCGTTACGACGACTTCAGCCTGCCTGGCGAAGACGGCAACACCGGCGGGCTGGATTAACACGTCATTCAGAGGAGGAGAAGCATGCTGTGGCGTCAATGCGAAAGGATGAGTCGCCCACAGAGTTGGGCGCTGGTCTTGCTGTCCTGCAGCGCGTTTTGGTTAGGTGTGCTGCTCCTGCTGTGTTTGCTTATAAGAGAATGATAATCATGCGGAAAAATCTGTTTAACCGAGTCCTGGCCACTGCTGTCATTGTCAGCGTCATGGCGTTGGCCGGCTGTTCGACGTCGAAAGAAGAAATGCTGCCACCGGGCGACAGCTCGATGCTGGAATTGTGGCAGGGTGAAGACGGTGGCGGTTCAGCGCGCAATGCGGTGGCGGCGCGCGACAGCCTGCGCCGCCCGCTCACCGAGAACGAAAGCCAGGCAACAGCCGCGAGCGATCGCAGCTACAGCCGCACGCAGGAAAGCGAAATCAGCCAGCAGTTTCCGCGCCTGCCGAATCCCGACCTGGTGATGTACGTGTTCCCGCACCTGACGGATGGCAACGCACCGGTGCCGGGCTACAGCACCGTGTTTCCCTTCTACAACCAGGTGCAGTATGCGATGCCGGGTGAACGGACGGAGGCTTACTGATGCGGTTTTCCCTGTTTGATAAAAAGCGCCTGACGCGTAAAAAGCCGGCTGCTGCTGCCCAGGGCGCACTGAACGTGACCGAGGACGGTGTGCCGCTGTCTGTCGACGGCCGTGAGCCATTACGGCGCCAGGGCAAGATGACGGTAAAGGATGAGCAGCAGGTGTATCACGCCAATCCGTCCATCATTGATTACCTGCCCTGGGCGGAGTTTCTCGACCGTGAGCAGTGTATCCTGCTCGATGACGGCGTATCTGTCGGCGCTGTGTTTGACATCACGCCGGTGGCGACCGAAGGGCGGACGGACGATCGCCTGGAGCAGATGCGTGACACGGTGGAGGATGCCCTGCAGGACTCGTTTGACGAACATGATGAAAACCCCTGGATCGTGCAGTTCTTCTGCCAGGACGAGAACAATGTCGAGGCGTATATCGACAGGCTGCGACAGTATGTCAAACCCCACGCGCAGGGCAGTGCGTTTACTGAAGACTGGTTGAAAGAGACCGAGCGCCATCTGCGCGGGATTGCCCGTCCGGAAGGCCTGTTTAAAGATACGCTGATAACAGACCAGCCATGGCGTGGGCAGCAGCGACGGACCCGCATGGTGGTCTATCGCTGGATTGGCAAGAGCAATCATGATCCGATGCCACCGATTGCCATGCTCAATCAGACCTGTGAGCGCGTGACCGGGGCCCTGGCCGGTGCCGGCGTTGCCTGCGTGCGTCAGAACGGGGCGCAGGTCCATGACTGGTTGCTGCGTCATTTTAACCCCAGCCCGGAGTGGGTGGATAAAGAGACGCTGTACCGCGATGCCGCCTATTTTGACAGCCGTGACACCCCGGAAGGCGCGATGCCGGTGCAGAATGATTTTGCCGAAACCCTGCTGTTCACCCCGCCCGTATCCGATCCTGACCACGGCGTATGGTGGTTCGATAATCAGGCGCATTGCGCCATTCCGGTCGAGAAACTGCGCCGTCCGCCGGAGCCGGGCACCATTACCGGTGAAATGAAACGCGGCGAGAAGAAAATCAACGCGCTGATGGATCTGTTCCCGGAAGGGACGATGGTATGTATGACCATTGTGGTGCAGCCACAGGACACGCTGGAAAACGATTTTAACCGGCTTGCCAAGAATGCCGTCGGTGAGAACACCGAATCCGGGCGCGTGCGTCAGGACGTGGCGCAGGTCAAGGAATACCTGGGTAATCGTCACAAGCTGTACCGTGCCGGTATCACCTTCCTGCTGCGTGCCGGCGATCTGACCGCGCTTAATCACAAGCGCGTCGAGCTCACCAACGTGCTGCTCGGTGCCGGCTTGCAGCCGGTTCGCCCGGAGTTTGATGTGGCACCGCTCAATACCTACCTGCGGGCGCTGCCGATGTGTTTTAACCCGGAGACGGACAAGAAACACTGGTATACCCGGTTGACCTGGGTGCAACACCTGGCGGGGCTTTTGCCGGTGACCGGCCGCGAAACCGGGACCTGTCACCCCGGCATGAGCTTCTTCAACCGCGGCGGGGATACGCTGACGTTTGACCCGCTCAACAAGCACGACCGGAGTCAGAATGCGCACATGCTGTATTTTGGTCCGACCGGCGCGGGGAAGTCGGCGACGTTGTGCGCGACCCTGTCGCAGCTGATGGCAATACACCGACCGCGGCTGTTTATTGCCGAAGCGGGGAACTCGTTCGGACTGCTGGCCGATTATTTCGAAAGTCTGGGGCTCAGTGTCAACAAGGTGAGTATCAAACCGGGCAGTGGCGTCTCGCTGCCGCCGTTCTCCTACGCGCATAAACTCGTCGACGATGCGTTAACCTCGCTGGCCCTGGATGAAAATGACCTGCCGGACATCGATGACGACGAGGATGAAGACAAGCGCGATTACCTGGGAGAAATGGAAATCTCGGCGCGAATGATGATCACCGGCGGCGATGCGAAGGAAGAACATGAACTGAAACGCGCCGACCGCGCGATGATCCGTGAGGCGTTGCTGATGGCAGCGCGGCAGACCTATGACGAAGGGCGGCAGATGTTGCCGGCAGACCTGCAGAAGGCACTGTACGCCATATCCAAAGACGAAGGGAGTGATATCCGTAACGTCCAGCGCCGGGCCAAAGCGGCCGAAATGGCGGAGTCGCTCGGGATGTTTACCCAGGCCGGCAGTTTTGAAGCAGAGCTGTTTAACCGTGAGGGCAGCCTGTGGCCAGAGGCGGATGTGACCCTGATTGACCTTGGGCATCTGGCACGTGAAGGCTATGAGGCGCAGATGGCGCTGACGATGGTGAGTCTGACCAACACCATCAACAACATTGCCGAGCGAGACCAGTACTCGGAGCGGGATATCGTGTTCGCGGTGGATGAGGCGCACATTGTGACGGTGAACCCGCTGCTGGCACCGTACATGACCAAAATCGTCAAGATGTGGCGTAAGCTCGGCGCCTGGCTGTGGCTGGCCACGCAGAACCTGAAAGACTTCCCGGACATTGCCGAAAAGATGCTGAACATGGCGGAGTGGTGGGTCTGTCTGACGATGCCGCCGGAGGAGATCAACGACATTGCTCGTTTCAAAGCCCTGACCGAGGAACAAAAGGCGGTGCTGCTGTCAGCCAGCAAACTCTCCGGCTGTTATACCGAAGGTGTGGTGCTGTCGAAAAAACTCGAGGCGCTGTTCCGTGCAGTACCGCCGAGCCTGTACCTGGCGCTGGGGATGACTGAAAAAGAAGAGAAGGCCGAACGCCGCGCGCTGATGCAGAAGTTTGGCTGCAGCGAGCTCGAGGCGGCTCGCAGGGTAGCGCAAAAGCTTGATCGCCTGCGTGGTCTGGCGGCGAACGGGGAGGCACGGGCTGCATGATGACGCTGAAGTACCCGGAACCGGTTGTTCGACCGCATGGCCAGGTCTGTCGTGAGCCGTCGTTGTTCACCCTTCCTCCACAGGGTGCGGCCACCTTAAGCGAAACTGATGCGCGGCGGTTTGATACGTTCTGTGCGGCTATCCGCGATCGGCTCTTGGGGCCGGTCCAACTTATCGCCCATCCACATCGCATCGGGAGTCGTACCAGTGTGGCGTTGCATCTTGAGGGGCGCCTTGGGCGTTGCATCGATGTGCTGATCACGGTGACCGGCAGTACGTTGTGGCCTCAGCCCGAGGAGTACGATCACCCTCGCTGGTATGTCACGGTGCCGGACGCCGCTGATGTGGTGTATCTGTTGCTTCATCTGAGCGAGCTGTGCGAACGGTTCCGGGTGAATTAGTTTGAAGTGCTATTACTTTTTGACCGGCCTGTTGGCCGGTTTTTTTATGCGTGCCGAGAATGCCCAGTCGGTCGGGGAAAATCCCCTTGTCCCGTCTGATAGTGGCGAAGGCAAGTATGTAATTGCGAAGGCCATAGCCATCAAGCGTCGGGGGGAGATCTGGCAGGTATGTGCTAGAGACGGACGTGATTCCTAGTAAGTTATTAGCAGCAGTTATTCGAAAGTACCTAGATTACTGTGTCGATTCGGAATAAATGACGGGCTAATGTTCGTTCTATTTGGTACCTCTGTTAGTATTCAGTGAACTTGATAGGCCTAATCTATGAGAGCTCTGGCCAATCACGTATACATTGTTGCTTATGTACTCGAAGGTGACTAGTATAAACTTAAAACCCTTAAGATATCGAATTCAGCATGCTGTCAAATCGCAATGTGATGTGTATTATAAAAGTTGTATATAATTTTTGAAAACGCATGCTGTCCGCTGGCAGTATGTGAAAATGACGATGGTTATTTTTTTTGTATGCCAGAAGTAGACTTTAAGAACGAGATAAGGACATATCAATTGAAACTTCACAGCTATGACCTGCTAATCAGTTCTCTTAGCATGGATATAAGAAAGGGAAACGAGGTTTGCTTTTTATTTGGTTCAGCAATTAGCCTTCCCGATAGCGGAATTGGCATGCCTTCTGTAGATCAAATGGTTGATATCATCGGGAACTATCTTTCCGAACTCGGTGATGATGGCTTGGAAACATACCTTAAAGATTGCAACGGTTCGTCTAGGTATCAGACTGCTTTTGAATATCTCTTGGCGGTAGGAACGCAGGAGGACGTAAAGGCAATCATGAAAATAGCTGTAGATCGTGCTAGGGATACAGCAGGTAAATGGGTCATTCCCAAAACTATACGTGATTTTACAAGCTTAGTGGAGTCAGGAGCGTTAAGAGTACGAAATATCCTGACTACGAACTTCGATCCTTTAATTGAAGAGTCGTTGAGTGGAAGTAAATTTGACATCAACAGAATTGAGCTGACTGACGATCTGACTTTTGATAGCAGCAAAAGCCATAATAATGAACGAATAAATGTCATCCACCTGCACGGTTATTACGAAGGGGATACATTACATACACCTGACCAGCTGACGGCTCATCGTGATGAAAGTATTTCCTGTCTAAAAAGTATCTTTTCGAGAAGCAAGTTATATATAATAGGGTATGGTGGGTGGGATGATATCATCAACCAGACCATTATAGAGATGGTTAACGAAAAGAAAGGAAAATATGAGTTTCGTTGGGCATTTTACTCAGATGATGAACAATCCCTTTATGAATATAACTATGATTTTTTTACCAGCCTGTTACCCGCGAAGGTGCTCTCACGGTTCAATGCTTATAAAAACGTAGACTGCAGAAAGATCTTCGAGGATGTAAATAGAAAAGCTCACAGTATAAATATAACTATGACTGAGCAGAGTGTGACAGACACATCAGTTGAGAGCACGCAGATAATTGCTTTGGCGGATATATATAATCCGCCAAAAAAAATCAGTACTATCAAACTAAATACGTTCCCACTTGCTTTTTCGCCATCACATGAAATGATCCGCCTGAATGAGCAGGAAAACGCTCGTGAACATTTGAAGGCTGATGGAAGTGTGATGCTAATCAGTGGCCTTGGATATGGCAAACTTGAGTTCACATCTTCATTTTTAAGAGATGATTATCCTGAATATGAAGCTTACCGATTGGACTGTTCTGGTATTAATAATAGGGAAGAGGCAAAGGATAGGTTTTTAATTGATATCGGTGTTGACTTTACAACGCTGGTCGCCTCGCATGAGACGGATAGAATCTCTGTGATATTGTTTGATAATATTACTGAACTGAACGCAGAAATGCTTGGTTATTTTAATGAGATAATAAGTATTCTGAAAGACTATGGCGGCGGATTGAAGGGGATATTTTATACTAATCGTAAGCTTAATCTTTCAAATAAATCGATTGAGCTTCATCCTCTTAACCTGGCTGATATCAACGAGTATCTACGTCGCGACGTTAGTTACCCTCTTACCACTGAGGAGTTGGAGCGGATTTCACGCAGATCGTCAGGGCTCCCGGGAAAACTTGACAGTCTTAAAGATTACTTCTCAATTTCCACTGTATCTCATGTTTTAAACACGCCAAGTCAGGGAATGGATAGTGAATCCGGGCTCCTTACTGACAGTATACCTAGACATCTGGTTGATTTGATAACGGAACTTTCTAAAGCAGAAAGCGAAGAAAACAGACGCGTATATGCATTACTTCAGGTTCTTTGCGTCATTGAATGCGGTGAAACCCCTGAAAATATCATGAGGCAGTTCAGGAACTATAAATTCAAACTCGATGATTTTTTTAGGCTCGTTAATAATGGACTCATTCATTCTGTTACAATAGCAGATCTCAGGGATTTCAAAGTAAATCGTGTCAACCCGATAATAAAAGATTTTGTTAGAAGTAAAATTGACAAAGATATATTTTCATCCATCAGGCAGAATGCCATCAGAATGGTTTCCGGAGATATCTGGTCAAACAGGCATGTTACAGTATCAAGAACCACAAAGATTCTTCTTAATAATATTGATTTCCAGCCGGGTAATGCCCATCTGTTAATTTCAGATTCACTCAAAACTGCCATTGATCCGAATGAACTAAAAGTTTACTGTGACGCCGCTGTTTCGTATGCATACTTCCTTGAGCGTAAATGTCGTTACAAGGAAGTGGTTTCTTTCGTGAATGAGGTACTTCCTTGGTTTACAGAACAGAATTTATCCTATTTTAGATTGATTAAGTATCTGTCAGAAAGTATGCGAATGCTTGACAGGGAAGAAGATGCTATTGAATCTCTGGAGAAAGCTCTTGAATGTTACAATGAGGATAGTAAATTATATAATAAATCCCTGCACGAAAGTATGACCTCAACGCTTTTACTAGCATATTTAAAGTGCAATCAAGAAAAAGCATTTTTGATGGCTGAAAAAATAAAGAGGAATTCTGAAAAGAACAGCTATCGGAGATTTTTGGCAGAGAGCGTTCTTGCAGAAAAAATAAGCGGAAATGAGAAGGTTGAAAAGTTACGCAGGCTTGAGAGAAAAGCCAGGAATTATAATGAGATTACCATTGCTAATAATATCTCTCTTGACCTTGCTGTTCTGGATCCGGGATCAACCGATAGATATATAAATACCGTTCTTACTTCAGAGAAATCAGACTATACGTGGGTGCGTGCAATTCTTAAAAAGATGGAGGGGTTATTATCTGACCCAAAAACTATCCGAATTGCCTCCAAAGATATAATCAATCTCAGTGAATGCTACAAATATCTTTTCATTCAGAGGATTGACGGACTTTTTAACCGCTGCCACGCACTGTTATGGAAGGCCTTGCTTATTGAGTGCCGATTTGATGAACTCTTTGAAGTCTTTCTTAGTAGTTCGCTCGTCTGGAGAATTTCAGGTCATACAGATAAAGAACGAGCTTATAGTAAAGAAATTATTGACGTGCTGGATGTACACGCAAAAACCTATCCTGTTTATATTGCTTACTTGTATCGTCGTTCAAGCGTGTTATCAGAAACGCTGAATCATAATCCCACTTAGCTAAGATTGCTGGGGGTTCACCGTACGTTGATGAAAGTGAGTAGCCACTTTGTCGCTCAGCGCCGGGAAGCTCGCACTCATTTGGACAGTACAACTTATGAAACGGACTGACCCAGCGTTGTTGAACAAGACCTTCCGCCGCTAATTACTTCATCGTAATCTGGTAGTCTCCGCGAACTATGTTAGGAACGCCCGCTTTACGCTGTGAGTTCCACTGGTCGATGCAGTTCCAACTGGGGTGATCCTGACTTCAAATATAATCCAGTCATAATCAGGAACAATCGACTTCAGTCTGGCTGCATATTCTGGCAATCAATAGATTATTCGTCGAACTTGGATGGGATTAGCTGCGCAGGCGATAAAATTTTCATAATCCAATAAAGACTTCTTTGCTGCCTTTCTGACCATGTCGTAGCACCCTGTGTGGATTCTATCCATGCAGGAGTGTACGCCATGAAAATCAGCACGTTGCTGACGTTGTTCCCTCTGCTGATGCCGGCATCAGTGCTTGCCGGCACGGTACTCTATACCGACTCTCACCATCCCCCGACCAACATCGATGCCTCGGTATCTATGATTTATCTTGACGGCCCGGAACAGTTACAAAAGCAAATGTTCGGCGAGCTGTCGTCAAACCCTGATGAGGCGGAGCGCCAGGCGCAGGCCGTACTGAAATCCCCGCAATGGCAGGCGAACGAGCAGCAGCTGGCCACGGTTTACCGTGCAGTGGTGCGCGCCTGGGAGCTGGGTATCAAAAAAGTGCCGGCGGTGGTGTTTGATGACACCGCCGTGGTGTACGGCACTGCGGATGTTGCGCAGGCTGTGGCGCTGCGCGCCCAGGCGCAGGGAGGACACTGATATGCAACATCACTTTCCTGCCACTTCGCTTCCTGGTCAATCCCGGTTTAACCTCCAATCCCTCGGTTTGGCCATGATGCTGTCAGTGGCCAGCGTACCGGCAGCAAACGCCGCGCTGAACAGCGCGCAGATTGTTGCCAGTGCCGTGTCGCAGGCTTGTATCAGCTGGCGCGTCAGTGGCATTTGTTATTGGCTGCTGTGCACGCCGTTTGGCTGCAAGGTGCGCACCTCCGTCAAAGTCACCCACTTTATCCCGGAAGCTGTGGTGTCGGCGTACAACACTCAGGGAGGCAATCCCTGGAGTGAAATGTTGATGGTGAGCCAGGCTGCCGGCGGGCTGGAAAACAGTATCACCAGCGCGCTGAGTGGCGTGTCTGCCGGCGGTGGTAACAACGAGCTCAAAATCCCCGGGGAACGTAAAACCAATCTGCACTTCAAGTATGCCGATGCCATTGGTCATCCGGCAACGTCCCTGATTGGCGGCAGCATTGCCGGCTATTCGTGCCGCAGCGCGGCGACCCCTTTTGTACCGTATTTCCTCAGCACGCTGGACAGCCTGGCGTGGCGTACCGGTATTCCCGAATCCCTCTACCCGGAGGCGTTGGTGCCGGGGATGCGTGAGGTTGGCAGTCAGGCGGCCGCGAATATGTGGGGCAACGTCTATCCCCGCTCGGGGTTTGTGACCCAGGTTGATGACGACAAGGCCGGTGCCCTGGTTGCGCAGCGGGTGGCGGACATCATCACCCGTTCTGGCCAGCCCCACGTCTATCAACCCCTGATGGGCCTGCGCTCTGAGGGGTACTGGCCTCCAGACGCTGTGACGGAGAACACTGGTACCAGTAACCACAAGTGGCAACGTCTGGCGCCGCAGCTCAGCCAGTCTTGCGCCGTGTTCCCGGACGGCGACCATCCGCCGGCAGCGGATGCGAACGCTGCCTTTGCCCTGTGGCAACCCTACAGCTGCTGCCAGCGCCGCGGGCAGCGTTTCCTCTCCAGCACGGACTTTTGAGGCATGAACGATGAATAACACGATGAATAAACGCACTTTCCGAGGCCGGCGCAGCATGCTGTCTCTGTTGGTTGTCAGCAGTCTGATGCTGGTCGGCATGTACGCGCACGCTGACGACAATGATGATAACGGTACCTTGTTTGGCATTTCGTTGCCCCAGGTGAATGACAGCAATATCGGTTATGGGAAGAGCGCCAGCGGCGCGGTCTCGGACAAGCTGTTTTATTCCCTGGGCGGCGGCTCGGTGATCTCACAGCCGGCGACACGCGGCAACATGCAACGCCTGGGCATGAACCTGGGCTGGAGCTCAGATTTGATGTGCGGCAACTTCGACCTGAAGACCACCATTGGCAACCAACTCAACGGGGTGACGGACGGTTTCAAGAACCTGATGGGCAGCGTTATCCAGGGGGCTACCGGCGCAGTGGCCAGCCTGCCGGCGATGGCTATCCAGCGTGCCAACCCGGGACTGTATGAAATGCTGACTAACGGAGTGCTGCAGGGCGGCGTCGCGTTCGACAAGGCGCAGTTGAACTGTCAGAACCTCTCCAAGCGCATGATGGACATGGCGGATACCGGCGGCTGGAGCCAGGCGGCAGCGATGGAGGAAGCCAAGAGTCTGGTCAATAACGGGGACGCGGATGCGGTGCGTTCAATGAACGCGACGGAGAAGGTGACCGGGCAATCGGGGCAGACCTGGATCGGCGGTCAGAAGCGAGGTGGTGCCGGTCAGCCGGCCATCAAACCGACGCACGACCTGGCAGCTGCCGGCTACAACATGATGAATGCGATGCCCGTCACCAGTACCTCCAGCGTGTCTGGCAGCAACTGCACTGGCGGCGCCTGTGCCAAATATGCCAGTAGCGAAGAAGCGGCAGCAGCAGTAGTGAAGGTGCTGGGCGATACCTCACTGCGTACCTGTAAGGATGCGGCGCAATGCACCAGTGGTGAAGGCAGTGAGCAACCAGGCAGTACCGTGGCCGGCACCGGTTTTGCCCCGATGCTGGAAGAGGCGACTAAAGCAAATAATGAGCAGTTGGCCAAACTGGTCAACGGAGCAGAGAAACCCACCACGGCCAACCTGGCCAAGCTCAAGACGGGCAGCCTGGCGGTGACCGCCGGGGTTATCAAGGCGCTGCAGCGTGACCCGGATAATGCTGCCCTGGTCGGCCGCCTGGCCAGCGAACTGGCAATGGCGGATACCATTGAAACCGCCTTCATTATGCGTCGCATGATCACTACCGGGATGTCCGAGCCCAATGCCTCCGCACAGAAAGTGGCGATGGAAGAGGGCGATCGGCGTATCGAGGCGCTGGATCGCGAGATCACTGCGTTGAAGAATGAAATGGAAATGAAACGCGAGATTTCCCGCAACGCGGTGCTGACCATCATCGATCGCGAGAACAACCGTGCGGAAACCAACCCGCAGCGCCAATCGGTTGACAGCCCGGACACCAAGTTCAACCAGCTGGCCGTACCGGAAACCGACCAGTAATCGTGGGGAGGCATCAATGACTGGAACAGAGAATAAAGGTATGTCGCCCCGCAGGGGCGGCCGGCTCGGTCACCGGGCAAAGCGTGTCCTGCAGATGCTGGGCATGCTTGTGATTGCGATGGTAGTAGCGCTGGGCATGGCCCATTGGGGCGTCAATCATCCAGGGAAAAGTGCCGCGTTGCATGACTGGGTGCATAGCACCCGTTATGGCTGGCTGAGCTGGCGCCTGGTCCTTTACGCCGTGCTGGCCTGGGGATTCTGGAAAATCTGGCATGCGCCGGGCTGCAAACCGGAATACCGGCAACCGCTCAAACGTATGGCCATTGCGTGCGCGGTATTTGCCCTGGTATGTGAATACAGTCTCTTTGGCGGAGGGCTGACGTTATGATGACCAACAGCTATCTGGAGTATTTCCTGACGCTGCTCGGCTGGCTGATTAACAACGGCCTGTGGGAGCTGCTGGTCAGTACGGGGTTGTTTGTGCTGCCATTGCTGTTCAAGGTGGCGGCCATCTGGCTGAAGGTGCGGGAGGAAGGTGAGGATGAGGGCAACAAAGGGATGTTGTCCCTGCCGCGCATCGAGAACCTGCTCTACGGCGCGTTTTTTGTGATGCTTGCCTGCTGCCTGCCGCTAATGAATGTCAGCCTCGACACCATCAAGTACGACAGCAGCCGGGCAGCAACCTGCGGTACCTGGACACCCAAAAAGCCGGATGAAACCGGGTACGCCAATATTATGTCGAGCATGAACGGCCAAACGGCGAAGGTGCCAGTGTGGTGGTTGGTAGTACATAAGCTGTCGAAAGGGATCACGTCGGCGGCCGTGGCCACCATTCCGTGCCGGCCGGATCTGCGACAGGTCCGTTTTGAGGTCCAGCACAGTCGGGTCAACAATCCGGGTCTGGCGAAGGAGCTGCAGGACTTCACCAATGACTGCTACGCGCTGGCGCTGTATACTTGGCAGAACCGCGACCAGGGACAAACGACCGACAAGGCCACGCTGCGCGATATCGAGTGGCTGGGGGCGAAAACCTTCCTGAACGGCAGCTACTACAACAACCTGCAGTCGAAAACGCCGCGTGCCAGCTTCCCGTGGAATGAAGGACGGGACAGCGGCCGGCCAAACACCGGGCGGGGTGGGTACCCGACCTGCAGCGAGTGGTGGTCAGCTGGTGAAACGGGCCTGGAGGCCAGAGTCGTGAAGCAGGTCGACCCGGGCGTGATGCTGCGAATGTCCGCTGCGCTGAAGATGTTGGGCCAACCGGATGCGGACTATAAAGAGGCGGTGGTGCGTCGCCTGGTCAGTCCGGATAACCTGACGGTCTCCCAGGGCGGACGGGCGTATGCCGGCTATGGCGGCAACGCTGACTTTACCCTGGACAACTCGGTTAACCGTATTGTCTCTATGGGCGGGACCGCACTGGGGAGCCTGGCGGCGTATCCGGCGTTTGATGCCATGCGTCAGGCGCTGCCGATGGTACAGGCTGTCATGTTGATGGCGGTGTATATTATGGTGCCGCTCATCCTGGCCTTTGCAGCCTACGAGTACAAGACGGTGATCACCGTGACATTTGTGGTGTTTGCGCTGAACTTCCTGACGTTCTGGTGGGAGTTGGCGCGCTGGCTGGACAGCTGGTTACTGGAAGCGCTTTACGGCTCGGATACGCACAACCGCTGGAATGTGGCTGGGTTCCAGAACAGTACGGATGATCTGATCATGAACCTGGTGATGGGGTGCATGTTTATTGTTTTACCCGTCGTATGGATGGGAGCCTTATCGTGGGCAGGGGTAAGCGTCGGTGCTGCATTAGCTAGCTCTATCAAAGGTGGAACAGAAGTTGCTCAGAAATCTGGAGGGAAGGTTGGTGAAATTGGTGGCAATGCGGTGGGTAGTATTGCAAGTAAAAATCTGACTGGTAGGTAGTTAATTCGTTATTGAGACTGGTTGGTATTTAAAAAGACCAATCAGTCTCCACTTGGCGATTTGTATGGAGCTCCATCGTAATCATCATTTAAGATGCTATTCGTCACATATTCATCTTCATCAAAACAATGAGATGGTTCTGAACTGGCATCTGAGTATTCAAGGTTATCCACTTCTTTACTCTCAGGCGATAATGCTCCACTAACAAGAAGAACCAGCGCGCCAACGAGTACTGCTGAACTCGCAATAACCATCCCGCCGAATACAAGTGCTGTCAGCATTATGGCAGCAAGCACGCTCATCGGAATATGCCCAATCCAAGCAGGTAGGTTGTATTTACGAGCCTTTGACACCCAGAACGAATCCCACTTCAGAATTGTACCTCTAAGGCGTTTCCATAGGCTTGCTATGCGGACTCCACGCTGATAGGCGTGCTGCTGTTTTGTATCTTTCATCATCACTCCTTAGCCAGGTGATAGCCTATCCCCATCTTAGCTTAAATAACAATCAATTGCTATTTGCCAGGTTCATCAGGCGGTATGCCTGGAGATAGAACTCCGCTATCAGGTGAAGTTTCTGGAAATTGGTACGGACAAAGATCACGTGCATTTTCTGGTGCAATCAGTGCCTACGTACAGCGTGACCAAAATCGTTACACTCATCAAAAGCCTGACGGCTCGTGAGATATTCAGGCGTTGTCCCCTGGTGAAGAAGGCTCTGTGGGGCGGTGAGTTTTGGACTGACGGTTATTTTGCGAGTACGGTCCGTAAACACGGAGATGAGCAGATGATTGGACGATACGTCAAAAACCAGGGTAATAAATACCACAAACTGCATGCAGATCATCAACTGGCACTGTTTTGAGATACCCCGCTGCTTGCGGCGGGGTTGTTCATTGGTCTTTTGCTGGGCCTGTAGTACAGTAGCTTTATTATCAATAGAAGGAACTTGCAATAACGCCTATATTGAGTGAAATGCTGCCGATGATATCGTAGAACTATTGCTTATGTTGTCAAATACTCCTTGATTCGTTTACGATCAACAATCAGAAAGCAGTTCTTGGACTTTCTAATAATTCCTTTTTTAAGAAATAGGCTCATGAAAAATCCGACACGGGAGCGAGTTGTACCGATCAAGTGCGATAAATCCTGATGAGTGATCTTGTTTTTTATCAATGATAAATCATCCCTTTTATTTTTAAACTCAGATGACATCATCATTAATAAATAAGCAAGCCTTTTGTCACTGTTAAAAGCAATGAAACTAGACAACGTGTTTTGATGAATAATTATTTTTTGAGATAAATGTACTATCAAACTATGTGAGATATCATGGTTTTGACTTTTATTGATTTTTTTTATGACATCTATTCTTCTTATCGTGGAATCAGTTAACGCAGTGGCAGTTTCAGGTATGACCTCTCCAGAGAAACCAGTTTCACCAAAGAAGTCTCCTTCAGCATAAAACCCAATATTACACATTCTTCCATCATCTGTTTGAGTAGATACTCTAACATGGCCTGACTCTATAAGGAAAAAACTCCCTCGGCCACCGAGGGTGTATATGTTTTCATTCCTTTTAAAATTAATTTTTTTAGTTTCTAAACTGTTTTCATTCTTGAAGAGTTCAATTATTTTATCCTTTGAATTATCGATGCAATCATTCATTTTTCAGCTCCATTGGTTGATGAATAATTTCCCGGTTAAAAAGTGATAAATATCATAAACTTAAAATTTTTATTTATATCATAGCAGTTTTTGTAATGACGATATGCTCAATATTGAACAGATTGTCCGCATTGGTGTAGGCTTTGTAAACAAACAGCAAGATATATTACTCAGCTAATATTATGGTAGTGAAAAATACTATCACCCGTAAATGTGGTAAGTTTCATTGCCGATTTTCAGTGGTTGTAATTGTTATATAGCGTTATTCTCAGTTGGCTTACAGCATGCCAGAGCAACCTCTCTGTAAACATGTGGTGTAACTGTGTCCGGGCATAGCTGAGGTTTTTAGGTTGCAGCAGTTTTACTGCCATTAAATTTTAAGTTAATAATTGCCTTGATTTTTATCCTGATGTAAAGCAAGGAAATAAATTTCTGAAAATGGCTCATTTTTGAGCACTGGTGTGATCTAAAAAAAACTATTGTTTGCTTAGTACAACTGGAATTTTTATTCAATTGAAGTTTAAACAGCGTAGAGGAAAGCGAACATGGACAACACACAAAAAATAGCTATTGTTGGAATATCATGTCGTTTTCCCGGTTGTTATGACCAGGAGTCGCTCTGGGCATTATACCAACAGCGGAAAACGGCAATTGTTGAGATCCCAGAGTCCAGATGGTCGGTTACCAGGCATTACTCAGCCGATTTTGAGAAAAGCAAATCTCTCAGCTGCTGGGCTGGTTTAGTTGAGGGTTTTGATCGTTTTGACGCCCCTTACTTTAACTTACTCCCACGAGAGGTTGAATTGATGGATCCACAGCAGCGTATTTCATTGGAGCTTTCCATTGAGTGTTTAGAAGATGCGGGCTATGGCGTCGGCGACGTAAAAGGCTCTAATATGGGGGTGTTTATTGGGGTATGTAATTTTGATTACAAGGAAAGGTTGGAGAAATCCAAGGTAAATATTCAAGGGCATCTTTCAACTGGAACTTATACTTCACTCATTCCTAATAGAGTCTCTTTTTACCTGGATTTGAAAGGCCCGAGCGTTCCAATTGATACTGCTTGTTCCAGCTCCTTGGTCTCGCTTTCTTATGCTATGCAGTCTATTCAGTCAGGAGATTGTGATGCCGCCTTAGTCGGCGGTGTGAGTTATCTGTTTAGCCACACCTATTTCGTTGCATTCTCTCAGGCAGGTATGCTATCGCCTACGGGACAATGCAGAACCTTTGACAAACAGGCGGATGGGTATGTCCGAGGGGAAGGTGCAGGCATGATCCTGATAAAACCTCTCGATAACGCGTTGAAAGATAATGATAAAATTTATGGTGTTATCGACGCGGTTGCTGTCAATCATGGTGGTAGTGTTGCCTCGATAACTTCCCCTAGCGCCTATGCTCAGGCGCAGGTAATAAAAAAAGCGCTGCAGAAGGCCAATATCTCCGCAAACTCGGTTTCCTATATCGAATCCCATGGCACCGGGACTCCTAAGGGGGACCCCATTGAAATCAATGGACTAAAACGTGCATTTCGCGCTTTTGCCAAAGAACGCGGGGAGGCTGTAGTAAGCGATTCTTGCGTTATATCCGGTTCAAAGGCAAATATTGGGCATTTGGAGTCAGCCTCAGGCATGGTTGGTTTGATCAAAGGATTACTGGCTATTCAAAAACAACGTCTGTTGCCGATATACAGTCTTAATGAATTGAATCCCAAAATATCATTGCAGGGCAGCCCGTTTTGCATTCTTACTGAAGAGTGTGCTTGGCAACCCACCCAAGGAGTTCGGCGTTTTGGTGTGAGCAGCTTTGGTTTTGGTGGTGTCAATGCGCATACTATTGTTTCGGAGTATCAGGATACAAGAAACGTTAGTACATTACCTGGCTACGATCTGTTTGCTTTTTCTGCCAGCTCGCCTCAGGCATTAAGAGCCTATGCATTTTTGATCTCAGAGTTTTTGCAAAATACGCCTTCGGCTCAGCTTTGTCATTGTGCGTACACTCTGGCCAGAAGGACAAACCTGCCATATCGGCTTGCTTTTAGCTACCAGACTCGCAAAGAACTGTTAGAGAAACTTATTGCTTTTGCCAACGGGATCCCGAAGAACTCTGCTGCAACGGATGAATACACTGACTCTAAACAGGTGATGGCCTGGTTAAATGGTGAGCAAGGTAGTTTAAAAGAGTTGTTCGCAGAGGCTCATCACCGTATTACCTATGTTCCACCTTATGCTTTTCAGCACCAGTCGTATTTTCCTCGTGAACTTTTAATACCGGAGCTCGATGACTCGGAAAAAGAGCCGTCACCAAATGACTCAATGGCTTTGCATCATGTCGAGCCAGTATTTTCTTTCATGGAATGGCCTCATGATGAACCAATGGATGATAAGGAGTGGCGGCCGGTTATTTTCTCCATGCTGGAAGAGGGTATATCATCGACTCTGAAAAAACATTTTTCCGCTGAGCAGTATGTTGAATTACCCAGATTACCCAATGATGCCTCGGGTAGTGATTGGATTATCTGGTATTTAAATTTCATGGCGGTGTTAATCCAAACTGTAGAAGGGAAAAAAACCAATGCTTGGTTATTGTTGTCCGAGCGGCAGGATAGCTGGGCAGGGACGCTTTATGCTCATGCGCTTTCTCTTGAAAAAGAGTTTGGTCTTCCTTGCGGATGGTATCAATTCGCAGAAAACACCACATCACTCCAGGTAGATCGATATCAAAAACTGTTGTTGCAGCCTTTTGCCAACTCTTTTTGCCGACAGTTAGCCTACCATCGGGATGATGGTACCCTAACGCTAAATGCCTTGAACTACCAAGTTTCCGTATTTTCGTCTCGAACAACCAATGAAGCGCTTTTGCCTGGTGGCAAACCCAGCGTGCTAATCAGCGGAGGGGCTGGTGGCATCGGTAACATATTTGCCAAGTATCTGGCGAATACCTTTTCTGCCAATGTGGTGATCCTCGGCCGTAGGAGGGAGGATGAATTGTCTGCCGATTGTACATCCTCCGAGAAAGGGAGAATTGACTACATCCAGGCAGACTGTTGCGAACGAAAATCACTCGGTGATGCCATTGAGCAGATGCTCAAGCGCTACCAGAAGATTGATCTCATCCTGCACAGCGCAGGAAGTCTTGATGACAAAAGCATGTTCATGAAGACCGAGTCGGGTACCAGGCTGGTTGTCGAAAGTAAAGTCATCGGCTGTGAGTTATTGGATGAGTTGACACTGTCACTACCTATTAAACAGTTTATTGTTTTCTCATCGATAACCGCCATGTTTGGTAATCCCGGGCAAACCGATTATGCCGCAGCTAACCAGTATCTGGTTGAGTTTGCCCACCGCCGTAATAAAAGACAAGCGGCAGGCTTATGTTCTGGGAAAACAAGCGCCGTTTATTGGCCTTATTGGCGTGAGGGAGGGATGAGGCTCGATCAATCAGCCCTATCCATGCTGCGGGAAACAACTGGTACTGAGGCGCTGCCAACCGATGATGGTATTCGGATTTTTAATCACGTCCTAATGCATCAACCCGCGGAAATTTGTGTGGTCAGTGGTTTGAAGGAGACGATAGCCAGGGCGCTAAACCGTCAGGTAATCCATCGACCCACGAGTAGCGACAGAACGAGCCTGGTAGCGGTTATATTATCTGTTATTGCTGAGGTCACGGGGTTGGCGCCGCAAGGCATCGATTTAACAACACGATTTTCCGAACTAGGAATTGATTCCATCGCAATGCAGGGTATTTCACGGGACCTCCGTCAGGTAACGGGATTTCCGGTAACCGGTGTCATGCTGGCAAAGCATTCTACTGTGCATGCTCTGGCCGAACACATGAACCAAGGTTCAGAAGATCCACAGCCTGATAAGGAAGCACCGCCATTGTCTCGGAAGCCCGGACCTTGTAACTCCTCCTTGCCAGATACCGATGAAGAGGGCGTTGCCGTCATAGGGCTTGACCTGCGCATGAGTCATTCAGAACACTGGCGTGATGCCTGGCCGTTGTTCAGCCAGAAGATATTGGCTCCCGAAAGCTACCCGCAAGCGCGTTGGCGGCTATTGCCCGATGCATTGACAACGGGTACTGAAAGGGAGGAAATTCAGGGATACTTTATTGAAGACTGTCTGGCTTTCGACCATAAGTTTTTTGGTATATCCCGTCGGGAAGCCATGCTATTGGATCCTCAACATAGGGTATTGATAGAGAGCGTTTGGTCGGCGATTGTTGATGCGGGCTATTCCTCCGAGCAGTTTAGCCATAGAAAGACGGCGGTTCTGGTTTGCATTGATGCAAACGACTACGCATTGATAGCCGAATTTGATTCATCTATTGATGAGTTTTCAATCGGCTCGTCAACCCCCTATTTATCAGCCAACCGCTTATCCCATTTATTTGATTTAAAGGGGCCAAGTGAAACGGTTAATGTTGCCTGCGCCAGTGTTTATTGTGCCATTGAAAAAGCCAAGGCGTTAATTGATTCAGGTGTGGTGGAGCAGGTGGTCGTTGCCGCCACGCAGATAAATTTGTTGCCTTCACGTTTTAAAGCCTTGGCAAAAAGGAATTTGCTGAGTATGGATGGTGTTGTCAATCCCTTTGACCAGGATGCGCATGGATTTATTCGCAGCGAAGGGGTCGGTTGTATCTTGTTAAAGAGCTTGAAATTGGCTATTGCCGATGGTGACGAGGTGCTGGTAACAGTGAAAAGTGCCGCAACGTGGCACGGGGGGCAGGGATACTCCTTTACTGCCCCTAATGCGTTGACCCATCTGGATGCGATGAACACGGCGTTTGGCAAGGCGCCTGAGGATGTAAAGAAATTGCACTATATTGAGGCTCATGGTATCGCATCTAATATCGGAGATGTTAGCGAAGCCGAGGCGATTGCAACGTTCTTATCAACTTCAGCGCTTGCCTCCTGTTCAGTGAGTTCAATGAAGTCCAATATTGGTCATCTTGAGATATGTTCCGGGATTGCGGGCATGGTGAGAGCAATACTGGCCATCAGGCATCAGCAGGTTCCTGGTATTCCCCAGTTACGTCAGTTGCACCCGGATATCGACAGTAATCGGTTACATATCAGTAATAGCAACCAACCTTTTACTGAACCGGATGGGACTATCGGATTACTGGCTTACGGCCTGGGGGCGGTTTCTTCATTTGTTGTGCTACAGCCCTTTGCTGAGCGGCTGGATAAATGCCCGCAACCGCTAGCTATTGAGCAGGAAGCACTCTGGTTCTGCCTATCTGCACAGGATCCGCAATCATTGAAACGCTATGTGGCTTCGGTTATTGAACAGATTTACCGTTACCGTTCGATAACCCCGTTGCCTCAGCTCATATCGACCCTGCGTTTTCATCGCAATCATTTAACTATACGGCTGGCGGTAAGTGTCAGCAGCTACGATGAACTACTTGGCAAACTGGAAGCTTATTTGGCGGGGGCTGTTGTGCCTGGATTGCTAACATCGATGAATGGTCTGGATGATGCTGAAATTTTGGCAGACCTACCGGAGAGGGTACGTCTCTGGCTGAAGAAAAAGGAAAGTGATAAAAGAATGCCGCCATCAAACAATAAACGGAGCTTTTGGCCAAAATATCCGTTTGAACGATCTTCAATGTTTTTCATCATGCCTAAGGGAAAAACATCGAACTGAAAGCCAATTATTTATTTACAACACGCACGAAAATAACTGAAGGAGAAGCCAGGTTATGGAAGGAAAAACTGAAACTTTAGTGGTGGGCGCTCTGAAAGAACTGGTCGCCAGAGCTATTATGCTAGGAATGTCGTGTTCTGAAAAAGATATGCAGGGCAGCATTTTGGATATGCAAAACGCAGATATTGTCGAGAAGATGGTATTGCTCCACGAATCGACAGGCGATTTTTTAGCAGCCGCAGGGATTGCCAAAACGGCAGACGAAATACTGCCGCTGTTAAAAGAGATTACTTTTCAACTTCCCATGGAGAGGTTATAGCATGGACAATCTTGAGCAAGTCAAGGCGTTTCTTCGCAACGAGATTATCGCAGCAATGTATATGGCACCTGACGAACTGGATGAGGATGCTTTGTTTTCCAGCTATGGTCTGGAATCGACGACATTGACCAAAATTGTCGTCAACATAAATCTGCGGTTCAGTACCAGGCTTTCCGCTCAGGATATCCTGCCTTACCAGAGTGTTAACCGCTTGACTCAAGTTATTTATGCCAGACTCGAAGGGAAAACATCATGACTGTAATGCGTTCAAATTATGACTATGTGGATCTGCCCGAAAAAGGACGTCAGGAATATGAGCGTATCTTTTTTCTGAGAAACTTTTTTTTAAAACCTGAGCTGTTTCACAATGAACTGAAGCGGCTTGAGTTGAATATGGCGGCAGAACTCCCGCCTTTAGAATCAGGCTACTCGGCGATCGAGACTTACGCAGCGGGCGATTTTAGTTGGCAACAACTGGCACAAATCTATGCTGAAGATATTCGCCCTATTGTCATTAAAGGGTTTGCATCTTCTTTCCCTTGTACAAAATTGTGGACGCCTGAGTATTTTCGAGATAACTACGGCGATTTCCCTCTATGGTATTCAACGACTGAAAAACTCTGTGAGGAGGATGGAACGTCGTTACATGATTATGTCAGTGCAGTTCTTAATGGTGATGTTAGCCGGGCTTATCTTGAAAACCTGAGCGATATCTTCAATGCGTATCCAATCTTGCACCAGCAGATTGGTATCGATCGCATCGATCAGTTTTTAGGTGACTTTGCCTCCTACCACAAAATAGCCCAGTTGTTTATTGGTGGGCCAGGAACCGGGGCGGTTTATCATTGCGCCAATGAACTTAATTGCTTTTTAAATATCCATGGCCGCAAAGAGTGGATATTTGTTCACCCTAAATATTCAGCGGCGATGTATAGCTCCAACTTTAACAAAGGGATATTCGTCGGCTCGTTTGTCAAGCATAATGCGCCAATCAAGTATTTGGAGGAACATCAGCCGCTGTATAATCGTATACCGAAGCTAAGAATTGTTTTGGAACCCGGGGATATGCTAATCAACCCCCCTTGGTGGTGGCATGCTATCAATAATCAGCCGCCGGTTTCCATTGCCGTTGCTTCGCGCTGGAAAATTGAAATGCCTTATCAACATCAAAATCCGCTCTATGAGTTTGTTCAATCCCAAAGAGAGGAGCGGTTGACCTTGGAGGGGAAGCAGATGTCTGCACATGATGTTGTCGTTCCCGATAGTGAGTTGCGTAAGAAATATGTTTCCTATGAAGACATGGGATGGGGAGGTGGCTAATCAAACGAGAAGTCCTGCCGTGGGAATATGATCGTTTAATCGATTGCTGTATGATTAAATATTAACCACAGGTAGTGTTGTGGTCGGTAGCCACAACATGGAAGTTAGCGAACTAAGGTGACAATTTTATGATGGATTTTCAAAGTGAAGATGTTTGCGCAGCATTTAATTCCTATCCTGAGCAGGGCAGGAATATGCTGTTGGCAATAAGAGAACTGATATTCGCGGTTGCAGTAAAGACGGCTGATGTGGGTTCAATTACCGAGACTTTGAAATGGGGTCAACCCAGTTATCTTACCCTTGAAACCGGGGCCGGGACAACCATACGATTGGATCGTTTCGGTGATTCGTATGTGGCTATCTTTTTTCATTGTCAAACGACGCTGATTGATACTTTCAGAACGCTGTTCCCTGAACTGATTTATTCAAAAAATCGGGCAATTGTCCTGGATCCACAAGTTGCCTTACCAAGGGATGAGTTGATTCTGTGTATTGAAATGGCACTCTCTTATAAACTGAGAAAAAAGAGAGCATAGGTTTACATATAAAACAGGATGTTAACGATGAAAACATTTGCGGTCTCCATGTTTCCGGGACAAGGTGCCCAATTGCAAGGCATGGGACGAGACCTTTTTGAAAAATATGAATATCACCTGAGATCGGCCCAACGTGTGTTGGGGTATTCTCTCGTGCAGTTATGCGAAGGTAAAATCGGCGATATCAATAGTACCGAATTCACTCAACCCGCGCTGTTTGTCGTCAACATTCTGCACTATTTAGACAGTCTGGAAAAACAGGAGCCTCTACCCGAGGCGTTTCTTGGCCACAGCCTCGGGGAGTATTGTGCTTTATTCGCGGCGGGAGCCTTCAGTTTTTCAACTGCATTAGCCCTAGTTCAAGAACGTGGGCGATGTATGGCTCTGTGTTCTGAAGGCGCGATGGCTGCTGTTATCGGCTTACCATTGGAACAGGTCGAGCATTTGTTATTCACGTCTAATTTCAGTGATTTGACTATCGCTAATTTTAATTCGCCAACTCAGTTTGTTATCTCTGGTGATGGTGTTGAATTGCTGCGGTTTAAACAAACGGTGCTACAGCAGAAAGGCATTTTTTATCCTCTACCGGTCAAGGGCGCCTTTCACTCCAACCGAATGGCCTGTGTTGCAGAGAGGTTTAAAACTTTCTTGCAACAGGCCGATATCTATCCTTTGAAAGTTCCCGTAATGTCTAATGTGACTGCAGGCGTTTACCCGCAAAACGATCGTGAACAGTTGATAGACCTGTTGGTTAAACAATTGTCCAGCCCGGTACGTTGGCAACAATGCATAGAAAATTTGCCCGTAAACAAACAAATTTTGTGTTTTGAACATGGTCCAAAACCGGTGCTTGGCCAACTGGCCAAACAAATATTAGGGGAACGTATTACTTTAATGAAGTAAACCGCTCATTGTTGACCTTATCTGCACTGAATTATCACGTGGTGGTAACCATTTTTTGCCACGGCGCTATGTATTTAAATAATCTATTGGCATGGGGATGAATTTATTCATTCCATTCTGGATTGCTGTGTATTCAGCACGGCATCTCATTTATTTGCCAGAAATAAAATAGGATAACTATTGATGGAGCATTCTATTATCGGTGTGGCGGCACGCTTTGGTGGCGGCTTGTCATTATCTCTCTATTGGCAGACCTTGGTTAAAGGTGGAACGTTGATCGACGTAATTGAAAAAGAGCGCTATCAACTCAATAATCGCCAGACACCGGTCAAATGGGGAGAGAGAGGGGAGGTAAAAGGGATGTTTTTTGATGAAATCGATACCTTCGATAGACATATCTTCCCGCTTTCAGGCTCGGCAATCATGTTTGCCGATCCCAGGCAAAGACTGTTTTTACAGATTTGTTGGCAAGTTCTTGAGGATGCGGGGCTACAGGCATCAAGCTTGTCAGGTAAAAAGGTTGGGGTGTTTGTTGCCCAGGATGGATGGTACCTAAGCTCTTATCTGAACAGGATTCCTGATGCCCATCTGGGCAGCCAGGAATTTATCGTACCTGGTAACGATCCTTGTTTTCTGGCAAACCGTGTTTCTTTCTTTTTCAACTTTGTCGGACCTTCAACGGTAGTCGATACGACATGCTCAAGCGCTTTTGTTGCTCTGGATACGGCTTGCCAGGCCCTTGAGTCTGGTGATTGCGACTACGCCATTGTTGGCGGTGTGTCGCTATTTTTGAACCCTTGGAAAGAGGGAGAGGTAACCGCCACACCATTTGAAACCGCTGAGCCGGATATTCACAGTTTTTCTGATAAAGCATCCGGATACCGAACCTCCGAAGGGTGTGCGGCTATGCTGTTACAAAGAGGCAACAAGGTGCTAGACCACAAGCATCATATCTATGGGGTGGTGCAAGCTACCGGCCATAATTCAGGGGGAAAAACCAATTCATTTGCTCAACCCAATAAAGATCAGCAAATTAGTCTGTTTCAAACTGTACTGGCGCGGGCAAACCTTTTACCTGAACAGATCCGCTATGTTGAAGCACATGGCGTTGCTTCCCAAATGGGGGACGCTATTGAGGCCAGCGCCCTGATCGATGTTTTTGGCCGCGCGGAGGGCGCAGCCCCATGTTACGTCAGTACGGTGAAGCCCAACATTGGTCATAACCATGCAAGCTCCGGTTTTTACGCCATGATAAAGGGGCTGTTGGCGTTCAAATATAACCAGATCCCCCTGATCCGTGGGCTGGATAAGGCTTCGCTAAATGCAGATATTCCCGCACAAAGGCGTGGCGTTCATTTTCTCACCGAGACGGTTGGTTGGGAAAAATCTCCGGAAGAGACAGCCAGGCATATCTTTTTCAGTAGCTATGGTTTCAGCAATGTCAATGCGGCCATCATTCTGCGGGAGCCTGATGCCCCCCCGGCGGCCAGCTCCGTAATGACTCCGGATAAACCGGTATTAGTCTGTTTATCTGCCAATAGCGATGAACAACTCTATCAACAGGCAGTGGATCTGCTTGATACGGTGAGTGCAGCTGATTTTACTCATGCCGTCAAGCTGGGCGATCTTGCCTGGACACTTAATGTGGGCAGAGAAGCATTAACGCATCGTTGGGCAACCACCGTGTCTTCTATTCAGCAATTACAAGATGTATTGCAGATTTTTATCGAGCGTCCGGCTCAACTGCCGACAACAATATATCAAGGACGGCAAGGCAAAGACGCAAGATGGAATATGTTAGCGGCGCAGGATAGTGAGCTTGAAGCCAAGGTGCATAGCGAGCAGTCCTCCGGCTCTTTGGCTGCGGTGGCTGAACGTTGGGTGGCCGGTGCCGACATTAACTGGGAGCAACACTGGGGGAACGCTAAAGGTAAACGTATTCCATTGCCTACTTATCCGTTTGCCAAAGATCGCTACTGGGTGCCACAAGGTGAGTTAAGCCAATCCCCATCAGACGCCGCCAGTCAGTTTATCCATCCTTTCGTTCATCACAATACCTCCAATTTTGCGCAGCAACGTTTTAGCACCACGTTTTCCGGCGAAGAATTTTGCCTGAAGGGGCATGTTATCCACGATATTCGCGTATTACCCGGCGTTGGGCATCTCGAGCTGACTCGGGTTGCGGCACACCAATCATTTGCTGAGGATCCAGGCCTCTCGTTGGATAAGGACAAAAAAACGGCACTGGTGCTGAAGAGCGTCGTTTGGGCGCAGATTATTGGTGTTATCGATCGGCCGCAACGGGTGCATATTCGTTTCACCAACCGTGGCGACGGTGAGGCAGGTTATCAACTTTATAGTGGCGTTGAGGAGGAGACGGTACATAATTCCGGCGTGGCGGTACTGAAAGAATTGGCTTCGCCACCTGTTTATGATATCGACAGTCTGAAATCCCGATATCTGTCAAACGCTTATTCGCCCGCGCAATATTATGAAATGTATCATGCCCTGGGTTTATATATGGCACCGGATTACCAGGGGATTGAACAGCTATATGTCGGTATGAACCATGTGTTGGCCAAACTGGCCTTGCCAGAGTCTTTGGAACCGACTCGGCAGCAGTTTGTATTGCACCCCTGCTTAATGGATGGCGCTCTATTGTCATCGGTTGGCCTGTTAATGCGTTTTGGCGATCTTGACCGGCCCATTCCCCCGAAATGTCTGATTCCTTTCGCCCTTGATGAAATTGAATTTCATGATGAGGAGTCGCAACTGCACTGGGCCTGGATTAGTTATAGTGCAGGCAGCAGCGCATCAGATCCCTTCCCGAAAGTTGATGTAGATTGCTGTGATATCAATGGCAAAGTGTGTATTCGATTTAAAGGATTTAGCTGCCGGGGGTTTGGCGCACAATCCCTCCCCTCTGTAGAAGCCGAACCCTATTTATTACGTCCTATGTGGCGCAGTGAGACGCTTCCCCTTCATGGGCCGTTACGGTCATTCTCACAACGCAAGGTATTCCTGTGCGAGCTGGCTGACCGACAATCAGAGTGGCTTATGCAGGACTCTGACAAGTGCCACTATACCGTCTTGCCCAAATCGGGCGGTGATGATGCCGTATCAGGCCGGCAAATTAATGTCACCACACTTTGTCGGCACATTGAGAAGTTAGCTGCTGCCAACTCAACGGAAAGCGTACTTGTTCAGGTGGTATTACCGTATGGAGAGAGCCTACCCGAATATGCTATGGCAACGGCGATATTAAAAACTGCCTGTCAACAAAATGCCAATCTGATGGGTCAGATGATCTATAGCGATAATCTCGACGGCCTGCCTGAAAGACTGTCAAATGAAGCCTCGCGGGTTAACTATGACAGCTTGCTGTGGCACTCGGCAGAACGCTGGGTACCGCATTGGGAGGCCTGGCAACCCAAAGGGGGGATGAACGCGGCAACATCGCCCTGGAAGGCAGATTCAGCCTACTTGATTATTGATGAAGCTGGCAGCATGGGGAACCGCCTTGCCAGCGATATTGTTGAACAGACAGGTTCGGCGACCGCTATTGTTTTGAGTGAGCCTGAAGCGAACCACCATCGTGTCACGATCGCATCGAAGACGGTCAATACCAATGATTCATCGGTTAATCTGGATGCCGATGGGTTAGGGGCACTGCTCGCCCGCGTTGAACAGGAGTTTGGTGCATTGCGCGGGGTAGTGTTCTGCGCAGGTGAGCGCTCTTCGGTTGCTGCCCAACAGGCAGAAAAGCGGGGTATAAAAGCACTATTTACCCGTTATCAGGGGGTAAGTGCGCTCGATGTGGCGACCCGCGAGCTGCCACTGGATTTCTTTGTCGTATTGACTGGGAGAGACGGTATCTTAGGGCGTTCAGGCCACCCCATGTTTGCTGCATATTGTGCTGTGGTAAACCAGTTCGCTCGTGATAGGCAGCAGTGTCGCCATTCACCAGGGCAAACTCTGTCGCTGGTTATCCCTGAATACCAGGGCGTGACGGAGGATGATCCAATCTCTCGTTTGACGCTTAAGGCATTGTATCAGGCGCTGCAGGATGGTGAGAACGGTGAACTGATGCTGATGGAGGGGGGGGCTATTGAACGCTTCAGGACCGGGATGTTGGGTGTGCCTCCCTGCTATCAATCACTCTCTGCATCGGATCCTGATGTCTCAGCCCGGTTGCCGAACGTTGAGGCAACGCCAGAGCAAGAAGCAGGATCGTGGTATATCGCATCAATTGCTACGGATTTGGTGAAGCAGGTGGTATGCCAGGCCGTCAGTCTTCCTCTGGCAGAGATTGATGAGCATGCCCTGATGGAGAAATACGGCATAGACTCCATTCTCTCCATCAAGATGACGGAAAAACTGGAGTTCCATTTTGGTCTGCTGCCTAAAACGCTATTCTTTGAATTTCTCACTATTCATGAGCTAGCGTTGTATTTTGTGCAACACCATCGTCAGGTGTTATTGGCCAAGATGTCGAATGACCTCCATGAGACGTCTGCACAACCAGTACTCTCTCAGACGCCTCTACAGCCAGATGCTGGCCGTTCAAACTCGGTTCCGGCACCGCATGCCCATCAGGCAGTGGCAGACAGGGCTGCGGGCAGCGGAGATATTGCCATCATCGGTCTGGCTGGGCGTTTTCCAAAAGCCAGAAATATGCACGATTTTTGGCAACTGCTAAGGGATGGTCAAGATTGCATTACTGAAATACCGCTTGAACGGTGGGATCATGCACGCTATTTCGATCAGGATAAAACGCAACTGGGTAAGACCTATGGTCAGTGGGGCGGTTTTATTGATGGTGTCGATGAATTTGATCCCCTGTTTTTTAACCTGTCGCCACGCGATGCGCGGGTTATGAGCCCGCAGGAGCGATTATTTTTACAATGCGCCTATGAAACCATTGAGGATGCGGGCTATAGCCATAGAACCCTGGGGGCGCGAGATTGGTCATTACTACCTAAAAACACGGGTGTTTACGCCGGTGTCATGTATGGCGAGTATGAGTTTTATAGCATAGAGGCGCTGGCTAAGGGCAATCTGCTTGAACAATCCATAGTGACAGGCAGTTTTGGCTCAATTGCCAACCGTGTGTCGCATTTCTTTAATTTAAATGGCCCCAGCCTGGCCGTCGATACCATGTGTTCCTCTTCATTAACTTCAATTTATCTGGCTTGTCAGGCACTCCGACAGGGGGATATCGAGATGGCGTTGGCCGGTGGGGTTAATGTTTCCATTCACCCGAATAAATATCTGATCCTGGGCCAATCCAAGTTTTTATCTGATGATGGGCGATGCCGTAGCTTTGGTCAGGGGGGAACCGGTTATGTTCCATCAGAAGGGGTAGGTGCGCTGCTGCTGAAACCGCTGGCTAAAGCGATCGAGGACGGAGACCATATTTACGGCGTTATCAAGGGGATTGCGGTTAATCATGGTGGTAAAACCAACGGCTATACCGTACCTAACCCCGTTGCACAAGCTGAGGTGATTACGCGGGCGATCCAATCCTCAGGGGTTGACCTGCAGGCGATTGGTTATATTGAAGCACATGGTACAGGAACCTCATTGGGTGATCCTATCGAGGTCGCCGGGCTTAATCGGGCATTCCGTCAATACACCCAGCAGAGGGCGTTTTGCGCCATTGGCTCGGTCAAATCAAATATTGGGCATTGTGAAAGTGCGGCAGGTGTTGCAGGGGTAGCCAAGGTGCTCATGCAAATCAAACATCGTCAACTAGCGCCGTCTTTGCACAGTGCTGAATTAAATTCAAATATCGATTTTGATACGTCGCCATTTTATGTGCAGCGTGAACTCAGCGATTGGCCAGTACCGATATTAGGTCAGACCGCACTGGCGGAGGGGGCAATACTGCCCAGGACGGCCTGTGTCTCCTCATTTGGTGCCGGTGGCACCAATGCGCATCTGGTTGTTGAGGAATATGTCCAGGGCCTGCGGCTTTCGCCGGCTAGTGATTATCGGTCACGCTGGGTGGCGATACCCTTATCGGCCAAAACCCCCGAACAGCGCCGAGAATTGGCTTATGGGTTGTTTTTGCATCTGCAAGAACAGGCAGAATGGCGTCCTCTGATGTCTGAAACCGACTTCCTGCACAGTATTGCCTATACCTTGCAAACGGGGCGTGAAGAGATGGAGGAACGGCTGGTGTTTGTCGTGGACTCCCTTGCCGAGTTACTCGATAGCTTACAGGCATATGCCATTTCTGGTTTACTGACAGAGCATGGGTGGGTAGGGCGGGTAGCACTGACCAGCCAAGTAACACCGCAGGCCCATTCTGTGTTTGCCGCCAATCAAGACATGGCAGACGAATACCCTCGGTTAAGGCAATGCGCCATCGCCTGGATCCAGGGGGAGCACATTGATTGGCAGCGGTGCTACCCCACGTATTCCCGACCTGAGCGAATAAGTTTACCAACATATCCTTTTGCTCGGGAACGCTACTGGGTACCGGAATCACAGGTTGAGGACACCCCATTGCCGGCCCCAGAAGGAGAATATGCCACCCTGTTTTATACCTCGGATTGGCAGCGCTGTGAGGTCGAGGAGCCCGCTGGGGAAGTTCTCCAGCCTGGTCACACGGATTTATTTGTGATCGGGGAACTGGATGAAGCATCGTTGACCGAGCTGGCCCAGTTGCCGGGTGTCGCGCGGATAAACTGTCTTGGCAGTGATAACCAGGATCCAAACTATTTATCCAGCCTGGTCATCCGGTTGGTGGACTATTGTCAGCAGAGAGTTCGCTTCGGCCAGGCGCTGCCCTCCATGCTGATGATCATCGCCCCATGGAAATCTCATGGGTTACCTTATCGCGCATTATCGGGAACGCTGCGTACCATTAGCATGGAGTTTCCCATGGTGCAGACCCGCCTGGTTTTTGATGCCGCATGGGACGGCGCAGACAGTGGTGTGTGTTGCCGCAATATTGCCAAGGAAATGCGTGTCATACACCAGAACGACACTGTCCTTTACCAGGCCGATGGTCATCGCTATGCCTGGCGCCAAAGGGAGATTGAGCCGGCCGATACGGGCGAACCTGGTTTGCTTAATCCTGCCTGTCGCGTGGTGTGGATCACCGGGGGGCTGGGAGGCTTGGGGTATCAGGTTGCGCAATATATTGGAGAGAAAACAGGTGCGCAGCTGGTGTTGTCAGGGCGCACCCCGATGGATGAGGTGAAACAAGCCCAGCTCAACGCCTTGGCCGAACTTGGTCTAAAAGCGGTATATGTCCGCTGTGATGCCAGCCAGCGGGAAGATCTGGAAAACACGCTGGCGTTTATCCAGCAACGGTTTGGCTCCCTGAATGGTGTTATCCACTGCGCCGGTGTGATCCATGATGCGCTGATTGTCAATAAGACCGAGCAGGATATTGAGCGTGTGATAGCGGCCAAAGCCTGGGCAGCCCATTTGTTGGATGAGGTCACGCAAGGCGAGCCTCTGGCGTTTTTTGTCATGTTCTCTTCATTGGCTTCACTGGGGAATATGGGGCAGGTGGACTATGCGGCGGCCAATGCCTTTTTAGATACCCTTGCCGAGTACCGTGCCGATTTGGTCCGGCAGAACCAAAGAAGTGGTAAAAGCCTGTCGATCAACTGGCCGCTTTGGCGACGCGGTGGCATGAATGTTAACACCAGAGGGAAAAAGCATCTGTTCGATACCTTTGGTATTGTGCCTTTAGATAGTCAAACCGCGCTGAATGCGTTGGCGATAGCGCTTGGTTCTGCGGTTAATCAGTTTGGCATCATGCAAGGGGATCGCCAAAAAATCGAGTGCTATCTGGGCGTGGCGGAAACGCCTTTGTCTCCCAGCCCTGCCAGTGAGCCAAACGCCCAGGATATTGAGGCCACCGTGTTACACGGCTTGTCTAGGCTGCTTGCGCTCAACAGCGTGAATATCAATCCGCAGCGACTGTTGAGCGATTATGGTATGGACTCCGTCAACTTAAGCGAACTGGCGAGTTATCTAAACCAGCATTACGATCTTAACTTTACTGGATCCAGCTTTTTAGAGTTAGCAACGGCCAGCAAGGTAATCGACCAAATAAAACGGAATCTGGCTCTTCCCGGTTTACCTGATGCCCGGCAAACGGCCTCGGGAAATAGCCTCTTTGATGGTGTTGCCGCAAAGCTGTCCGCACTGTTGGGGATGCGCTGTGACGCAATAGAACCCCATCGGCAGTTTAGCGATTATGGTATGAACTCTATTGGCTTGATGGAGCTTGCCGATCATATCAACGCACAATTTTCGGTGGCGTTCTCTCCCGCGAGTTTTTTAGAGTTCAACACCTTGAATCTGGTGGTTGAACAGCTGGAACAGTTGTTGTCACTGCAACCGGGGTGTGTCGATGCATCGTTAATGTCACTGAGCGAAGAGACAATGGACGACAGTGCCAACTCGTTTTCCATTGTAGGTTACGATTGCCGGTACCCCGGCGCCGAGAATGCGGAGGAATATTGGCAAAATATCATCCAGAAAAAAATTTCCATCCAGGGAATAACTGCCGAAGAGTGGCAGAAACGCCATATCAGCACGCCAGAAGATAATACTGATGCGGTAAAACGCATGCAAGCATCCGGCTTTTTACCCGGAATAGATCGGTTTGATGCCGGTTTTTGGGGGATTGATAACGCCACGGCAAAACTAATGGATCCGCAGCAACGTTTATTGATGCGATGCATTTGGCAGTGTATTGAACATGCGGGTTATGACTTGGAACACCTTACCCAAAGCAAGGTTGGGCTATTTGTTGCCATGGATTCGACAGAATATAAATCCATGTTCAAAGCGGCGGGTGATACTGGCGGATTACAGTCTGGTTTAAGCCTGGGCATGATGGTGAATCAGATCTCCTATTTCTTCAACTTCACCGGCCCGAGCCAGGTGGTAGATAACGCGTGTGCCAGTGTGTTTGTCGCGCTGCAACAAGCCCAGCAGGCTATTTCCCTAGGGGAATGTGATGTGGCCATCGTTGCCGGCGTGAAGGTGATGCTGGACTTTATGGAGTTTTATACTCGCGATCGCGGAGGCATTCTTAGCCAGTCAGGCCGGATGGCACCTTTTGACCAGAGTGCGGATGGTTACATCAGAAGTGAAGGGGTCGGGGCCGTGATGATTAAGCCGCTTGCACGGGCACGCCTTGATCGAGACCCTTCTCGAGCGACGATCAAAGGGATTAGCGTTTCTCATAACGGACGAAGCGCATTCTCATCAATGGCACCGAGCGTTGAGAAACAAGAGGAAAACATCAGAAATGCCTATCGTATCGCCGGCGTTGAGCCTGATACGATCGATTATATTGAAGCCCACGGTTCCGCAACTCAGTTTAATGATGTGTGTGAAGTTGCCGCCTTTAAAAAGATATTTTCGGCGCAGGAACGGCGTTGTGCTGTAAGTAGCGTCAAGGGTAATGTGGGTCACTTGGAGGCGGCTTCAGGTATGGCCTCACTGATTAAAGTGATATTGGCCATGAAGTACCGGGCTATTCCACCCATTGCTTCATTTACCCAATTACATCCCTCGTTATTGGTGGAGGATACTTCGCTGTACTTCCCGGTAAATCCGCTGGTATGGGAGCCATCCGAGACAAACCTGGCCAAGCCAAGATGCGCAGGGTTGAATTCAATCGGTATCACCGGAGTGAATGCCCATGTCGTTCTGGAGGAGCCAGGGCAGTTATCTGAGCCAGTCGCGTTTCCCGTTCAGGGGGAAGGCTGGCAGCTAATCACCTTATCGGCAAAATCGCCGCAGGCCTTACAGGCTTATTTGTTGCGCTGGTTGGATTTCGCCCGCGAGGTCAAGGACGGTGGAGCGGAGAATACCTTTAATTTAACGAACCTGGCTTACAGTTCGCAAACGGGACGTTCAGTGATGCCCTACCGTGCGGCAATTATTGTCAGCGATTTAGACCAACTGGTTGCCGTACTGGAGTCGGCGGTTATTGATAACCATAAGGCGACGGCGGACGGGCTGTTGGCGATGGGGGTGGCCACGCAAACAAATGGCATCTTGAAACGGCAGGTCAAATACTCCACCGAACGCTGCGAGTTGCAGCAGTTGGCGAACGAATGGGTTGTTGGTTCGGCCATCGATTGGCAATATTTCTCACGTCATCAAGGCGTCTATGTCGATATTCCAACCTACCCATTTGATGAACAGAGATATTGGTTCTTCGGTGAGTCAGTAGAGTAAACATTATAAGTCAAAGCACTCTGCCTGTGATTTTTCAATGCAATATTCATTGAGGGCACAAGCAGAGTGCACTATCCATTATTGTGTTAAATAAGGAAATTCAACTATGAATAAGAAACAGGATCTATTGGCATTGTTAACTGCTCGCGCTCAAGATATTTTACCGCAGCAAGCGAGTATCAGTATTGAGACGCACATTCAGGATCTAGGATTCGATTCTAAAACATTGGTGTTGTTTACCGATAGTGTTTCAACGATGTTAGATGAGGAAATACATCCTGGTATTCTTTTTGAGTATACCTCATTGGATAAATTTGCTGATTATCTGCTGACCCAGCACGTGGCCAAGGTAGAGCAGTGTCTGATGGCGGTAGAGAAAAAGGAGGGAATGTGTCAGGAAGGGGGCAAGAACACGCCTGCCTACCGCATCGCGGGCTTAACCCACGATAGTCAACCACAGATCCCGGTGATTATTGGTGGCGGCATCGCCGGTATGCTGATCAGCCATCAGTTATCCCAGGATAAGATCCAACATATCTTGATTGGTAAACCGGAAATCAGCGATATGCCAAAATTGGGTGAATCGATGACTGAGGTCGTCAGTATTGAATTCGCCAGACGTTTTAAACATCTTGCACACTATTTCCATCCCAAAGAGTTTACTCCCTTTTTTATGGGGGATCTGGTGGCTGGCTTGAGGTTCCATTTTTTTGCATCACTGTCCGAACTATTTATGTCAGAGGACATTCCTCAGCACTTTATTCACATAGACCGGTTGGGGTTTGATCAAGCACTCTATCAGGAGGTGGTGGCCGCGCCAGAATGCACCTGGATCGAAGCGTTTGTTGAACATATTGAATATTCGGAGGAGAGCGACACGGTTTCATTGCTGCAACTTTCCGATGGACAGGTGATTCGGCCCTCTTATGTTTGGGACTGCACCAATCACGTTCGATTGCTTGGCCGCAAAATCGGGCTGCCTTATACCGATCTTGACCCGCGCAGGGAGGTCATCTTCACCCATTACCATCAAAAAGCTGGCCACAGCCTGTGCGACGCGAAGGAACTACCCTGGATCCATGCGACATCGTTGCTCAGTGCTGATGAAGAGTTTGATCGGCTCAAGGGGGTCTCCTGGCTGATTCCCTTAGGCAGTTATGTGTCTGTTGGTATCAGCATGTTGTCTGAAGATATTGGCGATCGCAGCCCAGAAGAGATTATCGCCTTATTGACCAAAGCCTATGAGAGAAGGGGGCTGGCTTACTCAAAGCATTTCACCTGCCGTAAGGAAATTGTCAGCCTTCCATCGCAACATTTTATGTATGAGAGATTTACCGGCAAAAATTGGTCCCTGGTAGGCGGGAGCGGGGCAAGTACTTGGTTTACTTCTGGCTCCAATATGAGTATTGCTGCATTTATGGCCTCTATTGCGTCGAAGATCATTCAATCACCCGAAACTTATCATGATTATTATTCCGCCCATGTCCGTGGGTTTGCGAAAACCCAAACGATTTATGACAGTTTTATGGAGTCGAACATTGGCGCAGTGGATGCGCTTAAGTTTTTAAGTGGTGTGGTTGAACAGGCGAGAAACCGCATCACTTCCTTTTTCCTGCTCGATGAGATCGAGGGAAAAACCAGTGGAGATGTGGCCCGCGAACTTTGGCAGGAAGGAATTACCGTCGATAAAGTTTATCTGGATTATCTTCGCCAGATAGCGACTCATGCGCGGCCAGAAGATCGTCAGCAACAGACCGAGTTGATATTCGAGCAACTCGCGCAGTTGACACCAGTCAACCAACAGATCCTGTTACCTTATTTGAAAGATAGCAAGGTAAGACAGCAAAAGCCGCATTTATTCATGTGATTATACAACGGATGGTATTTCTATGACCGACAACACGACCTGGCTACTGCAGCATCCTTATCGGCAGTTTGTTTTGGGGATAAAGGCCGCTTGGGAAGATGATTTATCCGCTGAAGCCTTCAATCAGTTGTTTGATCCGACTTGCGTTTGCCATATGCAGGGCCATGAGTTGCACAACGCTGAGGAGTTCCAGCAATTTATACAATCGATAAGGTTGAATATCGCCCAACTGCGGTTGATACCGGAAAGCGTTATCGTTGAGGATGATCGGGTATATCTCGTTCATCGTTGGCAAGCGGAAAACTGGCATCCAGGCGTTATTGCTGGTGGGGCATACTCTAACTTTTGCCAGGTCGTGATACGTATCAGTAAGGGGCGAATTGTGGAGTTATGGCAACCAGCCCAGAACTTTCTTTTCCTGCTTGGCTACCCGCTATCAGGGGATCCGCTGCCATTCCCTGCCTGGTCAAACAACCTGTTGATGCGTGAACATGGACAACTGATAGTCGCCAGAGATGAACGTTCGGCTCAAATGGCTGAACGAGCCAAAAAATTGGTCGACTGTGCCTTTGGCAACGGTGCACTACGCCTGATTGACCGCCTGTTGCATCCAGAGCTGGTTTTCTATAATGGCGAGACCAAAGGCCAGGGTATTGCCGAGTGGAAGAGTTTTATCTATGCCCTGAGAACGGCGATCGGTGAAGAGGGCTTGGAGCGATGTGACGAGTTATGCATTCGCGAACGACATTCTCTGACCTTGTTTGTTCGGCTAAGCCTCAAGCAAGATCCTGCTTTTGTCCTGTCAGGAGCCAATGGCATGCTGTGTGTGCTGAAGCTGGAGATGGACGATCGCTTTATTACCCAAATTAAAACGTATCCTGAAAATTATATATTCTTCCTTGGCCTGGATTTTTCACAACATCTTGCTCGTCTACAGCAGCTTTTCCGCGGTGAACGACAACCCTTGGCAATCCCTTCCCGGAGAGAGCATCTGGCCGGTAGTAAGGCACCTCCTGTTCAGGATGAACAAGTGGCGGTTGTGGGGATCGCAGGCCGGTTTCCGCAAGCCGATTCCGTAGCGCTTTTCTGGCAAAACCTGCTGGAGGGGAAAACGGCTTTCTCGGCGTTTGAGCCGCAGCGTTCCTGGTTATCCAATGGCACGGCTATACAACATGCGGGGTTGGTTAATCATGTTTTCCGCTTTGATGAACAGTATTTTCAGCTCTCTCCGCTGGCCGCACAGTATATGGATCCCCAGCATCGATTATGGCTTGAAACAATTGTGCAAAGTATTGAGGACAGTGGCCATAGTCATCAGGATATGGTCGGGGAGCGTACGGCACTGTTTATTTCAAGCCTGTCGAATGATTATGAAAAATTGCTCAGGGATCTGGCTGTCCAGGAAAACTTTCATTATTGGGCCGGTAATGAACCTGCGATGGCTCTGGGTCGGGTAGCCAGATTCCTAGATATTCAGGGGCCGACCCAGTTTGTCAATACGGAGTGTACCGGGGGGGTTACCGCCTTGCTTGCTGCCTGCGATCTGATTCGTTCAGGGCAGGTAGACCAGGCGATTGTCAGCGCAGCCAGCCTGTTTTTACATCCCTACGGCTTTATCATTCGTCAGGATGGGTTGTTGTCACCCGCCGCGGCCCCTGAATTGTTCAGCAAGCACAGCAAGGGTCAGCTCAGAGGGGAGGCCGTGGTTGCCGTAGTGCTCAAATCATTGAGCAAAGCGCAACAGGATGGGGATGATATCTATGCCATTCTTGCTGGCGGGGCGGTCAATAACAGCGGAAAGACATTCTCCCTGATCGCGGCCAATGTTGAACAGCAGGCCAAGGTTATCAGGAAAGCTTGGTTAAACGCGGGCGTCAGCGCTGAAGATATCTCGGTGATTGAATGCAATGCATCCGGTGTCAGAGCGGGTGATTTTGCAGAGGTTACCGCGCTGAGGAAAGTATTTTCCCCTGAACAACCGGTCGCATTATCCACAGTAAAAGGGGCGATTGGCCACACTGAAGCCGCCTCGGGGCTGGTGGCGTTGGTGAAGGTTTTACTGCAATTACGCCACCGAACCATTACTGGTATCCAGGGGCTCAGTGACGTTGATGACAGCTTAGGCATCGCAGGCTGCGGATTATCCCTGAATCGGCAGAACAAGATCTGGGCACCGGCAATGCGACAAGGGCAGTTACTGCCTAGAGTTGCTGGCATCAATTCTTTCGCTGGCGGAGGGTATAACGCGCATACCGTGGTTAAAGAGTTTATTGCACAGGAAAATACGCCAGTCGGATACCGTGGGGCATCGCTGTTAATCCCGCTGTCGGCATACTCCGAAGCTTCACTGCACGAACACGTGCTGCAATTAAAACAGTATTTGCAGCAACAAGACGTCGATTTGGTGCGTTTGGCGTTCACTTTGCAACATCGGGAACCCCAACAATATCGTGTCATATTGAGAGTCTCCCGGATGCCTGAGTTGTTATTACAACTTGAGGAGATCCTCACCGGTGCTATCTGCATGCACAATATTAAGGAGCCACAGCCAGCAGACACCCTTTATGAGCTATTGTTGGCACAAAACACGATTTCATCTACGTTGGTCGATCGACAGCTTGCCGCACGGCTGGCTGGCTGGTTAAAGGGAGAGGATTTTTCTTGGTCGACTTTATGGGCGCAAGGAACACCACGTCGTTTGTCAGGTTTACCCGTGCGCGAATTCCTGGGGGCTGTTCATCGCCCTCCGTCCTCCACCCATAAATCTAAAATAGCGTTGGATACACCGTCGCAACCTTACCTGTATCATTTTAGCGGTAATGAGAGTTACTTGCGCCAACACCGGGTCGATCGGCAAAACGTGCTGCCTGGTGTGGTGCAACTAGAGCTGGTCAGGCAGGCGGCGATGCACAAACTGCCGGGATCAGGACAACAGCTGAGCCTGCGGCACGTAGGTTGGCTCAGGCCAGCGAGACTCACAGCAAGCGAACAGGGGTTAACACTTGCGGTAACCTTTGCTCCCGACACGGGTGCCGATGAAGGGGAAGATCTCGCAGTCGGTTTTGCCATCACTTTAGCCGAGGAGCAGGGGCAAAGCGCAACCAGCGGCCCAGTGACCACCGGCAGCGTGGTCTTTTCACCGGCACATCAGCGGCCTGCGCTGGATATTGCGCAGTGCCAGCAACATTGTCAGCAACGTCAATTATCCGGCGAGCGGTGTTATGAAATCCTGGCGTTGTTAGGGATAGAGATTGGCGAGGGTTATCAGGCCATCGAGGACATTTCACTTGGGCGAGACGATGAAGGCAATCCCGTTGTTCTGGCAAAACTGTCATTTGCTGCCGAGAGTCCATCGGTCTATCAGTTTGCGCATCAGTCGGTACCTTTCGGCGTTTGCCCGGCCATCATGGATGGCGCATTACAGGCGGCCTATCTGGGCCTGCTGGCACCCGACGAACTCAAATCCGATGCGCAGACCCCAATCCCTTTCGCCGTGGATGACATTACGGTAATACAGCCGCTACAAAGCGAGGCATGGGCCTGGGTGAAAGAGGCGACGTCTTTGGGCGCGCCATCGTCGATCCGCAAAATGGATATCGTCATCGGTGACCGCAACGGGGAGGTGTGCGTGGTCGTCAGCGGATTTTCAACACGTACAATGCTCACCCATGCCGGGTCTGATGTTGCGTCACCACCGCAGGCACATGACACCGCCTCACCACAGCTAACTGACCAATCATTAATTATCGGTCAGTTAAAAGAGATCCTTGCCAAGGAGTTGGGGGTATTACCAACACGGTTACGCACCAACGAGCCTTTGGACAAGTACGGTATAGACTCGGCGACCGCAATACAGCTGATTGCTGCTTTGGAGAGAACCTTCGGCTCATTACCCAAAACACTGTTTTATGAGTATAAGCGCATTGCTGATATTGCCCGCTATCTGGCTCAGTCGGCCGCCGCCAGCGCCGGGGTAGCGCCCAAATTGGCGGAAAGATCTGACCCACTCCCTGCTACGTTGCTGCAAACGCCGTTGGATAGCCGATTGAACATTGCCATTATCGGCATGAGTGCCAAATATCCTCAGTCGGAAGACGTGACCCAGATTTGGCACAATCTCAAGCAAGGCAATCGCTGTATTAGCGAGATCCCGGCATCCCGCTGGGAGTGGCAACGCTATTATCAAGCCAGCCAACAGAGCGCTTCTCCTGGCGCTCACGCCAGCAAGTGGGGCGGATTTATCAACGGTGTGGATGAGTTTGATTTCGCCTTTTTCGCTATGACCGAGCAAGAGGCCGCGACTCTGGATCCCCAAGAGCGCATTTTCCTGCAACAGGCCTGGAAGGCAATCGAGGATGCCGGTTACACCCCTGAAACACTGGTTTCCGTACCTGGCACCATCGGAGCCGTCGGTGTCTATGCCGGATCAATGTACAGTGAATACCAGTTGCATGACACGCAGACAGGCGAACAGCATCGCCCGATTGGGCTGGTGGGGAGCCAGGCCAGTATTGCCAACCGAGTCTCCTATTATATGGATTTCCATGGGCCAAGCATCACCGTGGATGCCATGTGTACCTCTTCAATGGTGGCCATTGAGCAGGCGTGCCAAGACTTGATACGGGGGCGTACTCATGCGGCCATTGTCGGAGGCGTCAATCTTACTCTTCATCCCAATAAATATTTAACCTTGAGCCGCAGAAAAATGCTGTCCTCAGATCCTCATCTCAACAGTTTTGGTACCGGTAGCAATGGCTACATACCGGGAGAAGGTGTAGGCATTCTGGTGCTGAAAAGATTGGACGATGCGTTGGCCGAAGGGGCGCACATCTACGGTGTGATCCAAGGTTGTGCCATTAATCAGAATGGACGATCGAATGGGTTTGGCGCGCCAGACCCGCAGGCTCAGCAAGCGGTTATCGAGCAGGCCATGCTGGAGGCCGGAGTCAAAGCGGATGATATCAGCTATATCGAAGCCCACAGTACGGGAACCCGGTATGGTGACTTGATTGAAGTTAGCGCATTGACCCAGGCTTTCCGCCATCGGCCTGCCAACAACCAGGCTGCCTGCCTGATGGGGTCAGGAAAGTCGAATTTTGGTCACTGCGAGGCGGCTGCAGGCGTGGGGAGTGTGATTAAGGTCTTGCTGCAGATGCAACACCGGGCTATTGCACCAACGCTTTATGGTGAAATGCTTAATCCAGAAATCGATTTTGAACAGACGCCGTTCAGAGTCAATTCGGTCCTGACGGATTGGGAGGTGCCTGACGGGGAGAGGCGGGACCAACCAAGAGTTGCCGGAATTTCCTGCTTTGGTGCCGGTGGGACCAATGCTCACTTGATCCTGACAGAGTTCTGTCAGGCAGAGCCGTTGCAGGCAGGAGCCCAAAGCCCCTGCCTGGTTCTCCTGTCGGCCAAAACCACAGGCGGGTTACTACGGCAGGTGCAGCAACTGCAAGCGTATTTATCACCGTATCAGCACAAAGACTCTCTTCACGGCCAAGGGGGCGAACCGCTGCTGGAACGTTTGGCATTTACGTTACAAGTGGGAAGAGAACACATGCCGATCCGTGCAGGTTTTCTGGTTGAGAGCGTGGCCGACTTGTGCCGACAACTGGCCCTGTTTGTCGACGGCGCGGATATCCTGTCAGATAGCAACGATGCCGAGCAGTTTGCCGAGTTGCCATGGCAAGAGCGGATCAATACCTGGCTAGGGGAACAGAACTACCATGAGCTACTGAATGTCTGGCTGCGTGGGGCTGACGTCGACTGGCGTTGTGGCTACCGGTATCGGCAGCCACAACGCCTCGGCGGCTTGCCGACCTATCCGTTTGAGCCGTGTAAAATCGAGCTGAAGGCCGCAGAGGCGGCGACATTGTTGCCCGCCGTCGCTCACCCGTCACCTTTATCCCGTGACCAAGGGTTCGCGTTTCTCGCTGATCCCATCCTGGCATTTCGGCAAAAGGCGCAACGATTTGTGATCCGGGCGCTTGAAAATATTATCGACAGCGAAATCCCTTCGCTAAAAATGTCATTTTCAGCATTGCAGTTGACCTCGCTGAACGTGGTGCGTTTCCTGGATTTCTGGCAAGTGGTTTTTGGCCAGTCCCTGCAATTTGTCATTTTCTATCAGCAGCGGAACGTTCAGACGTTTATTGATTATTTGATTGAGCATCAGCTGTTAACGCCGGAAGGTCTGTTGGTGGCGGCAGACCTGCTGGCGCATCCAGTGGGTGAAGGCACGGAACAGACCTTCCCGTTGACCGAACTGCAAGAGTCGTTTGTCATTGGTCGGGAATTATCCACCTATGGGCAGCGAGTGGGTAGCACCCTGTATTTTGAACTTGATATTACGCAGGCCATCACTATCGCGAACATTGAGTCGGCGTGGGCTCATTTGGTTGATTACCATGAGGCATTGCACATGGTGGTTAACGACGCGCTTAAACAAGAGCTCCTGGTGGATTATCCACGCTACAGGATCCCTGTCATAGATTTAAGCGCACATTCAGCAACCGAGGCGGCAGATTACCTGGCCAGCAGTCGATCATCGCTCAATTGTCAGATATTTGATCTGACTCGTTGGCCTTATTTCGACATCCGTGCATTTACATTGGGTGCCGAGCGGGTGGTCTTGCAAATTGCGTTAGATGAAGTGATTGCCGATGCGGCCAGTGTTTTCATGTTGATTGGCCAATGGCGCAATCTGTCAACGAACCCTCACTATAAATTACCGGTGAGCAGTTATTCTTTAAGGCAGCATTTTACCTTGCTTGCTGATATTCGCTCGGGGGAGCATTTTCAGCAAAGCATGGGCTATTGGCTTGATAAATTGGCGGATATGCCGCCTGGTCCACGGCTTGACTATGATGCAATGCAATCTCCACAGCAGCAGAGTGTGCATTGTTTAACTGCCGAAATTGACAGTGAATGGTGGTTGGCAATAAAAGCCCAAGCCAGTGAGTTGTCATGTTCACCTGGTGCCGTACTGCTCTGCGTCTTCTGCGAAGTGCTGCATCAGTTTACTGCGCAAGACCGCTTCAGCCTTAATCTGACCAATCTCAACAGGTTGGCAATCAATCAGCAGGTGAATGGGCTGGTTGGCTTGCTGGCCAATAGCAATATCTTTGTGTCGGCTTGGGATCCGCAGCAATCCTTCCAGTCACGAGTTGTTGCCTGTCAGCAACAGTTGGATCTGGATGCCAGCCATAGCTTTGTTGGTGCGGTTAATGTGTTGCGAAGATTGCGCCAGGATCCGCTTAAGCGTGCGGAGATGAGCTTGCCAGTGGTGTTTACCAATTTATTGTCCGCCGTGTTTCAGTCCCCAGGCTGCCAAGAGGGCTGGTCTGTGCAGCATATGATGAATACCACCCCTCAGGTGGCGCTGGATCACCACGTGTTTGAGGACAATGGGCGGTTGGTATACCGCTGGTATATCGCCAATGCCTTATTGGATCAGGGAGCGGTCGTCACCCTGTTTGAGGCTTATCGCCAAAAACTGATCGCTCGTGCGCAGACCGTTGCACATTGGCAACAGCCAGTCGGAGCCAATAGCGAGAGTGAAAGGGCCTTTCCGCTGCTAGGTATTCAAAAGGCTTTATATGCCGGCCATCTGATGCCAACCGCTCTTGGAGGAAAGGATTGCATCTGCCACCTCGAATTTGATATTGACAGGCTTGACGTTGGTCGATTAACGGCTGCCTGGAATTACATCGTGGCTTATCACCCGGTTTTGCGCACCTGTAATCTTGCCTCAATGCAACAGGCTGTTCTGAGTAAAGTACCGGACTATATTATTCCAACAGAAACCCTGTTGGGCACAGAGGAAGAGTTTGACCAGCGGTGTGATGAAATACGCCATGATTTGTTGGCAACTCGCTATTATGCCGATGAATACCCGGGATATCGCCTACGGGTATGCGCACTTAACCAACAGAAAAGCCGATTGTTTATCAATTTCAATTTTATTTTGATTGATGGTAGAAGTATTTTCTTCATTATTAACCAACTGTTTGCTAAATATCGTTCGCCGGGCTACAGGCCGCAGTTGCAGGACATTACGTTTCAGGATGTGGTACGCGACTATGGCCGCCAAAGGAAAACTCTGCCTAGCTCGAGTATGGAGTGTTATTGGCATAATAAATTATCCCAGATGACACAGGATCTTGCGGAGATAACGGAATCGGCGCGTCATGCATCATTGCCTGCGACGTTATCGCAAGAGTTACCCTATTACCGGCAACTTCAATTCATTGCCAATAGGCTCAATGTTTCCATTGACAGTATTCTGCTGGCGGCATTTGGCCGTACGCTGTTTAATTGGCATAAAGCGACAACCGGCAGAAATAAACCGATAACCCTGGCTGTAGTCAACTGGGACAGGGGAGTCGACCTGCCTGATACTACCACGGGGGTGTTTACCCGCCTTGGTTGGGTCAGCTTTACGGATGCGATTGCCGCGCGAGCACGAGACATTCTTCATATCCAGGCTCAACTGGACGAGGATCAACGTCATAGTGCGGTTGATGAGCTGGATGTAGCGCAGCACTACCCGCACCTGCATTTCCCCGTTGTTTACACTTGTCTGTTAACTCAGGGGACGGACTTCCCTGAGCCGACATATAGCGTTTCGCAGACGCCGGGTGTGGCTTTGGATAATATATCTACGGTGATCAATTCAGCATCTGTTCGTATCCAATGGGACACCTTGGCAAGTTGCCGGAATGAATTTTCAGCCTTGTTCCAACAATACTGTCTTTGCCTTGAACAATGGATAAACGATAGTGAACTGCTCAACTTTGAACAGCAATAAGTTGTCATGGCAGTTTATTATAGGCAGAACTAAATAATCGTGGAAGAAGCGAAAAAATAAGATTAAAAGGGGCAAGCATGGACGAAAGACAGGGTGTGAATAATGTCGATAGTTTTATGGAAGCACTACTGAGTGAGTATTCGGTTGAATTTCATCACGACTTGTTTGAGCAGGGGATGACGTCAATTTCCATCATGCAACTATTGATGCGTGTCCGCAAACAGTTTGGTGTTGATATTGACCTTAACGATTTTCTGCGTCGTCCGACAATCAATCATCTTAATCATCTCATTGTTAACCAGATAGGGGCCAACAAAGTAGATGTGGTGGATATTGTCGGCTCCCAATGGACGGATACCGTGCAACAACTGGTAACGCTAATTGAAGGCAAGGTGTTGCAGCAAAATCAGGATTTCTTCGAGCAGGGCCTCAGTTCGCTGAATGTTATGCAACTGGTCTTGGCGGTTAAAAAACGGTTTGGTGTCGACATTGAGCTTGATACCTTATTGGCAAAACCAACCTTGGACACACTGGCCACCCTGATCGATCGGCAACGGCAAACTGGTGAACCGAACGCACCGTTGGTAATGCAGACTCAGCCGGCAGCACAACCCCCGGCGAGTAACGAGCTGTCCGTACTTTCATCAATGGAAGAAAAACAGGCGTTCAAACGGCAAGGATTAAACATTCGCCACCTGGCCAGCAATGATGACACTATTCGTGCAAAAGCCGGACTACCGGAACAGTTTCAGCGCGAATATAACGCACGCCGGAGTGTTAGAGCATTCGATGAGGCACCGCTACAGAAAGAAAAGATGTTGGAGTGGCTTAGCGCACTGAATGCCATGCTGATCGAGGGTGAGTATCGTTATCTCTACCCATCGGCAGGGGGAACCTATAGCGTCCAGACGTATGTTGAGATCAAACCTGGTAAGGTCGAGGGCTGTTGCGCAGGGTTTTATTACTATAATCCGCAGGCTCACAAACTGGACAAGATTTCATCCGTTGAACTGTCAGGCAACAGCCATTTTTACTATAACCGTTCCTACTATGAGCATGCGCACTGCTGCCTGTATTTTGTGGTGGAATATGCGGGTATAGCCCCGCTATATAAAGATAAAAGTGATTTCTTTACCGCTATTGAAATAGGGGCCATTGTCCAACTGCTGGCACAAAAACAGGCGCATTACCAGATCGGCTCCTGCCCACTCTCTGGTGTGGATGAATCCTCATTGGCCACTGTGCTGGCGCTACAGAACAGTCAGCGTACGCTGATGGGGATGGCGTTTGGACGGGTGGATCCCATTCAGCCTTGGGAACCGGAAAGGGAAGACCAGGCTCCGTTGGAGCAGGACATTGCCATCATCGGGGTGCAGGGTAAATATCCGGGTGCCCGCGATTTTCAGTCCTTCTGGCAGAATCTTGAACAGCAGAAATGTTGTTTCTCCCATGTTCCTGACAACCGTTGGGGTGAGTCGGAAGGTGCTGAGTATTGGGGCGGTTTTGTCGATGCGATTACCCACTTTGACCCTGATTTTTTCGGTATCACCGAGCCTGAACGAGAGCAGATTTCCGCTCAGGAAGCCTGTTTTTTAACCAGCGTCTATGAGCTGTTGGATAGTGCAGGTTACAACGGGGAGAATTTGCAGCAGCTGGGGCAACGCGTTGGTGTCTTTACCGGGGTGATGTGGAACGATCCAATTGGCTCAATCGAGCAGGCCGAGCCTGACATGGCCTCTGAGGGGCGCTCGCCGTTCTCATCGATAGCTAACCGAGCCTCCTGGTTTTTCAACTGGATCGGCCCGAGCATTGCAGTAGATACCAGTTGCTCTTCTTCGCTAACCTCAATTTACCTGGCCTGTCAGGCGATAGCGCAAGGGAACTGTGATGTCGCGGTTGCGGGGGGAATTAACCTGTTTGCCCACGCTTCCCATTTTACAAATCTCAAACGATTTAACATGATATCCGATCGTGCCGATGCGCCAGCTTTTGGTGAGTCCGCCGCCGGAATTATTCCGGGAGAGGGGGTTGGGGTGGTGCTGGTTAAATCACTTTCCCAAGCGCAAGCGGATGGCGACCATATTTGGGCAGTGATCAAAGGGGGGAGCCTTGCTCACAGCGGCAGAGTATCGGGTTATGGTGTTCCTTCCCCCCAACAACAGAGTGAATTGATTGCCAACACGCTACGGAAAGCCGGATGCGAACCCGACGCTGTCGATTATATCGAAGCCGCTGCTGCCGGGGCGGTTTTTGGCGATGCGTCAGAAATCCTGGCGATACAGAAGGCCTTTGCCGAACGACGCGCTCCTCTGTTGGTGGGCACTCTCAAACCCAATATTGGGCACCTCGAGTCTGCATCAGGTATTTCACAATTAACCAAAGTACTGTTGCAAATGAAACATGGGCGTTTATTACCCGTGATGCCCTATAGCACCCTTAATCCGCTGATCAATCTGGAAGACAGCCCGATCCATATCATTTCCGAACCACACCAATGGCAAGGAACCCGGCAATCTCCCAAGCTGGCGATGGTCAATAGCTTTGGGAGTACCGGCGCATATGCAAATTTACTGATTCAAAGCTATCACCCGTTAGCAACGTCGTCAGAGAGTACGGGAGCTATTTTGCCCGAAGTTTTCGTGCTGTCAGCTAAATCGGTGGGGGATTTGCGGCGCTATGCCGAACGTTGGGTTGGCTTTATTGAGTCGGAAAACCCACATCATCACCTAACGTTAAGACAGATGTACGCCGTAACCCAGTGCGGACGAGAGCATTTCCATGAGCGCTTGGCCATTCCCGTCACTTCCTGGCCAGCACTACAGGCTAAATTGCAGCAATGGCTGGATATCGGGGCAGGAAACGGTATTTATCGAGGTAGTGTGAGGTATTCCGAGGCCGAAGAGCCAAGCAGCCCGGTATTGGCCGTGACGCAAAGCCATGAGATTGCAGCCGCTTGGGCCAACGGCCAGTGGCAGGACTGGCGGAGTTTTCATCAGGGAGAAGCGCTCCCTAAAGTTCCGTTACCGGGTTATCCGTTTGGCGCGCCTTCCCGAGATGTATCGTTGAAAAACCCTCTATCTGGCGGGCCAGGTCTTCCCGTGGAGCTAACCAGGGAGCCAGTTGTTGCTTCCCTACCCGATATAGAGCTCACCGCTGACAGCATCAAACATCGTTTGTCGGTGGTGATATCTCAGCTGTTACAACGGCCATTAATGCCCGCTGAACAGCACATGAGCCTGTTTGCGTTGGGCATAACATCGTCACAGATGGTCAAATTGGTCAGTAGGGTGGAACAGGACACCGGTATGCTCCTGCCGATGTCTACCTTGCTGGAGAAAAATTCGCTGATGGGTCTGTTGGAGTATCTGATGGAACATCATGATCAAATAAAATCGGTTACGCCAGGCACCGTGCAATTCCCGGTAGCTACGCAAGCGGGGCCACCAGCCAGTAAGGTAGTGACAGAACCACGACCGACAAAATATCCCTTATCCGAAGGACAGAAAGGGCTTTGGGTGGTGCATATTCATGCTCCACAAAACAGTGCCTATAATTGCCCTGCGTGTTTGCGGGTCAAGGGGCGGGTTGATCCTCTGCTGTTGCAAAAAGCGTTAGATTTACTCGTCAAACAATATCCCATTCTGGTCAGCGTCATTGCTGAGGATGAGGGGGTTCCCTATTTGTTCACCCACCCTCAACGTTCACTGACGGTGGGGGTCGAGACCTGGGGAGTATCATCCGCACAGGAATTGGCCGCCTATCTGTCAGACAAGGTAGACCAGCCTTTCGATTTTGGTAATGAGTTGTTGTTCAGGGCCAATCTGCTCCACTTGCCCGACGATGAAGCCATCATTCTATTGTGTGCACACCATATTATTGTGGATGCGCCCTCCATTAACCCGATGATCTCGGCATTATTGACTTTTTATCATCAGTTGGCCGGGGCACAACTGCCTGTTAGTGAGGGGCAGGATAAGTGGTATGACTTTGTGGTACGTGAGCAGGCGCTGTTGCACAGTGATGAGGGGCAACGTCGGTTAGAGTATTGGGTCGACAGATTGGCGGATGCCCCGGCATCAAGCAAATTGATAGCCGACAACGCCTCTGTTAACGCTGAAAAATATCAAGGTGCCACCTATAGCCGACAGTTGGCAGCGCCGATCTGTGAGCAATTAGCCGCGTTCTCTGCGGCGCACTGTGTCTATCCATCGTCTGTTTTTCTAAGCGTTTTCCAATTGGTCATTCAACGCTTTACCGGGCAGGAAGATCTGGTCATCGGGATGCCCGTCGATGCCAGAACAGAAAACGGCCAGAACGATCAGATTGGATATTATGTTTATCCGATCCCGGTGCGGAGCCTGCTTGAACAAAATAGCGCGTATTTATCGCACTTGAAAACCTTGCAACAGACCATTCTGGACGGTCTGGCCCACGCCTTGCCGTTCCCTGTGGTGACCAGAGCGTTAAATCTTGCGCAGAGTATGGACGATGCCCCGCTGTTTCAAATGGCCTTTGTTTATCAAAATGCCATGTCACAGCCTGCATGGGAGGATGTCGCTCAAGCCACAGGTGCCTTGGCGAGGGTCGAACACCTGGCACAATACTCGCAGAAAGGAGAATATGAATTCATGCTTGAAGTGGTTGAAAAGTATGATGTATTCACATTAAAAATCAAATACAACCCCACACTTTACCACCTGTCAACGGTGCTGAGGGTATTCGAGCATCTGGAGCGACTGTTGCAGGCGGTTATGGAGCAGCCACAGGGCAAGTTGATTGATTTTCCCATGATGGATAAAAAAGATTCGGTGCAGCTCATTGAGGAGTGGAACCGCACCGCAGTCAATTATGGCGAAGCCTCCTGCATTCATACGCTGTTTGAGCAACAGGCAGCCAAAACACCGGATGCGGTAGCGGTGGTCTTTGAAAATACCACGCTGACCTACCAGGAACTGAACGTTAAGGCAAACCAGCTGGCGTTCTGTTTGCAGGAAATAGGGGTTTCTCCGGGGACGCTGGTCGGAGTTTGCCTGCCGCGTTCAACCGAGATGATCGTCAGCCTGTTGGGGATTTTGAAAGCCGGTGGGGCATATGTCCCTCTGGAGCCAGATTATCCCGCATCGCGTATTGACTATATTGTGCAAGATGCGGCTATGGCCGTGGTGATCACGCAGCAGGATTATCAGTCTCTATTTGCCAAATTTGCTGGCAAGTTAGCTCTGTTAAACGCCGGGCGTGACCCTTTGTCAGTCCAACGTGTTGAACCGCGTTCAGCGGGTATCGTGCCAGAGAATCTTTGTTATGTGTTGTACACCTCAGGTTCTACGGGTAAACCGAAAGGATGTATGTTATCCCATGCGGCTATTGTTAACCGGTTACGCTGGATGCAGGATAAATACCAGCTAAATGCTACGGATAAGGTGCTTCAAAAGACACCGTACAGTTTTGATGTTTCCGTATGGGAGTTTTTCTGGCCATTGATGTCCGGTGCGACGCTGGTCTTTGCCACCCCTGATGGGCATAAGGATCCCAACTATCTGATTGAGCTGATAGATAAAAAACAGATCACCACCTGCCATTTTGTTCCTTCAATGCTAAATGCCTTTATCAATACCGTGGAAAGTGGTCAATGTGGCTCATTAACACGTATTTTTGCCAGTGGCGAAGCGTTGCCGTACAGCGTACTGGAGGGGGTGAGTCAAAAGTTGTCGGTCAAACTCCATAATTTGTATGGTCCAACCGAAGCCGCTATCGATGTCAGCTATTGGGAGGCTGAAAAACGACAGGATAAGAAAACCCTGATAGGCAAGCCTATTGCCAACACTCAGCTCTATATTGTTGATCGCCAGATGAATCTATTACCTATAGGCGCTCCCGGGGAGTTATTGATCGGTGGCGCAGGTTTGGCGAATGGCTATTTGAATTTGCCAGAGCTGACCTCGCAGTGCTTTATCCCTAATCCGTTCAGCAACTCATCTGCGGATAAGGTGTATCGTACTGGCGATCTTGCCAGGTGGTTAAGCGATGGCAATATAGAGTATTTGGGGCGAATTGATAATCAGGTCAAAATCAGAGGTTTTCGCATTGAATTAGGCGAAATAGAACAGTGCTTGACAAGCATTGCGGAGGTAGAAGCCTGCGCAGTACTTTTGAACGAGGACGAAGTACGTGGCAAGTCGATTACTGCCTATGTGGTATTACATCCGAATGCCACTATTAGTGTTAAAGAGATTAACGCTCAATTAAAACGCTTTTTGCCCGAGTATATGGTGCCTGCGCAACTGATGGTGTTAGACGCGCTACCGATTACCCATAATGGCAAGCTTGATAGGAAAGCTCTAGGTGCATTAAAAGGTGTCCCCCGAGCGAATGAAGGGTTTGTGGCACCGACTTCGGCCTTGCAACGGCAACTGGCAGAAATCTGGCTGCAGGTGCTTAACTTGCCACTGGTAGGGATTAACGACCATTTCTTTGACATCGGCGGGAATTCTTTAACGGCAATCACACTACTATCGCGTATCAAGAATGCGTTTCCTGAGTATAAGATTTCGTTGCTGCATTTTTATCAGGCTCCCACTATAGCAGGCGTGATAACGCATTTTTCTGGCGCCGAGCCTGAGAATGAAGGGGTTCTTTCTCTACTGCATAGCAGCCAGCAAGACACACAACTGACATTGGTGTGTGTGCCCTATGCCGGTGCTGCAGCTACGGTGTATCAACCCCTGGCTAATGTATGGGCGCAAAGGAAAGGCGGCTATTCGGTGTATGGCCTAACCGTACCGGGTAATGTTTTTGGTAGCCAATCTGAAGCTGAAATCAACTACGAAATGGTGGCCGAACTTTGTGCCAGGGAAATCATGGAACGGGTTACCGGTAAAGTGGCTATTTATGGTCACTGTGTGGGTAGCTATCTGGCGTTGGAAATTACCAGACGGCTGGAATTAAAGGGCAGGAAGGTCGAATTCCTAGTTGCCGCCGCGGCATTCCCCTTGCCTGGAATTATCAGGTATCTACCTGTAAACGATCGTTGGAAACATAAAAGTGACGAGTCCCTGTGGCGGCTACTCCAGACGTGGGGGATCCCAACTAATGAGGGGCTTGATGGATCGGTGGCCCAATTCCTGGTCTCGCGCTTCAGGAAAGATGCCCGTATGGCCTATCAATATGAAAAAAATCGTGGTAACTGGCGGATAAACACCCCGATGGTCAATCTGGTTAGTCAACAGGATCCGCTGACTGCTAAGTATGGGGTGAAATATTTAAAGTGGAAGCGCTGTGCTCATGACGTCAATTTAGCCGTACTGGATAAGGGGCACCACTATTTCATTGCTGACTATCCAGAACGGGTCGCCGATATTATTGAGCAACTATAGCGTAGACAAGTTAATTTTCCCGTTCAGTGCATCGATAACATCGCCAGCGTTCGGGGAAGCCAAAAGGGAATTAATATGAAATCGCAGAGTAAGGTATGGGTACGCCTTTGTTGGACGTGGATCGCTCTGGTCTGTGTAGTAACCATTATTCATGGTTTATATCGGACCTGGTGGGTGGCCGAGGGCGCAGGCGGCAACGTGCAACCGAATATGTTAAACCCCGGACAGGCTAATGATTTGGCGTACATTAAACATAACTACATGACCTATTTGCATTTGGTTACGGGTATTGTGATCTACCTATTAGGGCCGGTACAGTTTCTTGTCGGCGTCAGACGTCAGTGGCCGAAAATACACAAGTGGTCAGGCTATATTTTCTTTGTTACGGTAATGGTCGCCGGGATCACCGGAATTCTAATGGGATTTTTATTTCCGGTTGGTGGCACATCGGAAACGTCGTCATCACTTATTTTCTCTGTGATTATGATCTTTTGCGCCTTAAGATCCATTAAGATGATTTTAAATAAAAAGGTTGAGTTGCATCGCCAATGGATGATCCGCAGTTATATGATCTCTCTGGGGCCTGCCACCATGCATGCAATTATTCCATTTTTCATCCAGCTCGGAGGGAAGGATATTGGGGAGGCATTGGCACTCTCGTTGTGGATTGGTTTCACCATCCAGCTAATATTGGCAGAGGTTTGGATCCATCATTCATCGCCATCAGGGAAAATAAAAGGCAGGCAACCCAAAGCTAGGGAATATAACGCTATCACGCCTGTACATCAGGAGCGATATGAAATCACCCTTTAAATTATTGACATTCACTTAGGTAATTAATTCGTTGGAAATTCAGAATGTCATCTAGTGGCATTGGGTGACTATTTTCACTTCTATAAGGACAGAGTATGGGATCTTCAAGCAGAGTGAATAGCGCGGCATTAGCGTATGGGCAATGGGTAGTTAAAAGGCGCTACCTTAGTCTGGTTTTGGTTTGTATCCTGTTCTTGTTTGCTGCCAATGGGATGCAGAACCTGGCGTTTACCAGCAGCTACAAGGTTTTTTTCAGTCAGGAAAATCCATTCTTGAATGCCTATGAATCCATGCAGAAAACCTATAGCAACGGCGATAGTGCGTTGATTGTACTGGCCCCAAAGGATGGTAACGTTTTTAGCCCGCGTTTTCTTGGGGCGGTGGAAAAAATAACGCAAGATGCCTGGCAAGTGCCAAATGCGTACCGTGTGGATTCTATTACCAATTTTCAAATAACCAAGGCGAATGATGAAGGGTTGGAAATCAGGAGGCTGGTTCCCGATGCTACCAGATTAACCGCCACGGAGTTGATGGAGATCCGCAACCTTGCCCTGAATGAACCGCTGCTAGTTAAGCGTATTGTTTCTGAAGCGGGCGATGTCAGCGCGGTGAATATTTCGGTACGCCTGCCGGATGGTGACGATCAAATAGTCGCAGAGGTCGCCAGCGCGGTGCGTCAACTGAAAAGTCAGTATCAGCAACTGTATCCGGATATTGATATCTACCTGACGGGAGTGGCGATGATGTCTAACGCCTTTCCTGAAATCAGTATTCAGGAGATGTCAAGCACTATCCCCATGTTATTCCTGATTGTGCTGACGCTGTGTTTTTGTGTATTGCGGTCGTTTACCGCTACTTTTGCCACCTGTCTGGTGATTATTTTCTCTATTATTTCGGCGTTAGGCGCGGCAGGATATATGGGGATCAAGCTTACTCAGGTTTCGGCGAACGTTCCCATCATTGTCATGACCCTGGCTGTGGTTGACAGTATTCATATCCTGGTCACGATTGTTGGTCGTATGAAGCAGGGAGATAGCCGCCATGAAGCCATTATAGAGAGTTTGCGGTTGAACCTTGCTCCAGTGGTGATCACCAGTGTTACCACGGCCGTAGGTTTTCTTGGCCTGAATTTGAGTGATGCCCCACCGTTTCATGACCTGGGTAATATGACGGCAATCGGCATGGCGGCAGCGCTGTTTTATGCGATATTTTTGTTACCCGCCTTGATCGCCATTCTTCCTATCAAAGTCAAACCAGGTATTTCTCGCAAGCAGACCTCGTTTGAGGGGCTGGCAAACTGGGTGATAGACAATAGAAGAAAGCTGCTATACGGCACCATTGCTTTGGGATTGGCCATGCTGGCTTTTATACCCAGACTGACGGTGGATGAAAACTTCGTTAAAAACTTTGCCAAGGGGCTGGAAATCAGGGATGACTCTGATTTTACCCAGCAACACCTGACGGGACTTTTCAATATGGAGTTCTCATTAGGCACCGGAAGGGAAGGTGGCATAAATACGCCAGAATATATGGCTAAGGTCGATGAGTTTGCCAATTGGTCACGTAATCAACCGGGGGTGATGAATGTCAATGTGATTACCGATACCGTGAAGCGTATTAATAGGAGCATGAATGGGGGAGATGCAGCTTATTACACTTTGCCAGCGGATAGAGAAACCATTTCTCAGTATCTTTTACTGTATGAGATGTCGCTGCCTTTAGGACTGGATCTCAACGACCAAATTAACATTGGGCGTTCGGCGACTAAAATGACCGTCACCTTTGCCGATCTGAGCACCTTTGAAATGCAAAAGGCAAAAGAAGATCATGAACAGTGGTTGGTTAATCATGCTCCGCCTTCAATGTATGCTCATGCGGCCAGCGCATCGCTGATGTATACTTATTTGATGAATACCAACATTAAGGGGCTGTTGGTTGGTACGGGGATCTCTTTCTGCATTATCACGCTTTGCCTGGCACTTTTTTTCCGTAGCATAAAGTATGCACTAATCAGCATGTTGCCCAACATATTACCCATTTCTATGGCATTCGGCTTATGGAGCATTATTAATGGCGTGGTGGGGATCGCGGCGGCAACGATTGCCACAATGACGCTGGGTATTGTCGTCGATGATACGGTCTATTTTGTTTACAAATATCTCCGTGCCCGTCGTGAGCACAAAATGGAGCCAGAAAATGCAGTACGTTATGCCTTCTCAATGGTAGGGATTGCATTATTTTCAACCAGTATCATTTTTATCTGTGGTTTTGGTTCAATGGTGTATTCAAACTTCCTGATGAATGCGCAAATGGGGATCTTTACCGTCATGACGGTGACATTTGCGTTACTGCATGATTTCTTGTTATTGCCAACGCTGTTGATGACTATTGATGGTAAAGGCAATAAAAGCAAGAGAACCGTCAAGGAACAACCCTTGATGATTAAAGTTGAGTAATTGATAAAGTCATTATGCGATGGTTTTAAATGCGCCATATATAAAATATCAAGAGAGACAGTCTGATGAAAAAGTCATTGATGAAACGCATGTCGATAAAAATTTCCTTGTTGGCTAGCCTATCCATTCTTGCGGCAAGCAGCTTTTATACGCTGGCCGCTGATGAGCGTGGCAGGGAAATTATAGAGGAGTCTATAGCCAGAGATAATGGGTTTGGTGATACGGTGTCTGAGTTGAAAATGACGCTGAAAAATGCCGAAGGACAGGAAAGTCATCGTTATCTGAAAATCAATACGCTGGAAGTCGCAGGGGAAGGGGATAAGTTATTGACTTATTTTGATGAACCCAGGGATATAAAAGGAACCGCGCTCTTGACCTTTACGCATTTGGATCGAGATGATGATCAATGGGTGTATTTGCCGGCAACTCACCGGGTAAAGCGTATTTCTTCCAGCAATAAGTCAGGCCCTTTCATGGGAAGCGAGTTTGCCTATGAAGACCTCGCTTCGGAGGAAATTGAAAAATATACATCATACCAGTTTCTAAGAGAGGAACCTTGTGGTGAACAGACCTGTTTTGTGGTGGAAAGGAAGCCCGTGGATAAAGAGTCTGGTTACGCTAGACAAATAGTATGGATTGATCGACAGCACTATCGTTTTATCAAAATTGATTATTATGATCGACGCAATGCTTTGCTAAAAACCAGAGACTTTGCCGAATATCAACTCTATATGGACAAGTTCTGGCGTTCCTTGGAAATCACGATGACGAATCATCAATCCAAGAAAGTCACGAAATTGCTGGTAAGAAATATTCAATTCCAGCTTGGTTTAACGGACAGGGACTTCGATCTTACCGCCCTGAAAAGAACCAGATAGCGCACAGGAGCTGCCGATGTGGTCCATATCAGCAATAAAGCTGGGCTCAGTGCTACCCATGATCCGATTGTTGCCCATTTTCATCTGTTGGCAAGCGTCGGCAGGCAGTGTCGATGTATCGATAGGTTGGGAGCAACGCGTTTTCATTGAAGATAGCCTGCTCAGTTCACAAGAGGCTGAAAGCCACTCGTTTCAGCTCGGTGGCCAGTACTTTACCGAATGGGATAACGGCAAACAGCATCTGGCCGCTGACATGCTCTATCGTAAAGATTCCAGCAGCAATAATCGACAGCCTGTTGAACCGCGCGATTTGTATTGGGGCTACGTTCATGGTTCCTGGGAGGTCTCTATTGGATATCGCAAGGTATTTTGGGGGGTGACGGAGTTTAGCCACCCGGTAGATATTATCAATCAGTCTGATTTGGTCGACGATCCCTTTGGCAATGAAAAGCTGGGCCAACCGATGATTACTTTGACCAAGGTCAGTGACTGGGGGATTGTCGATCTCGTCTGGCTTGGTCAATTTAGAGACAGAACCTTTCCTGGTCATCAGGCAAGGTTGCGGGCTGAGCTGGATATCGATCCCAATCATGCTGTTTATCAGCATGCGAATAAAAATGCCACAATGGATTTTGCCGCACGTAGCCACCATGTATTAGGTGAAATTGAACTGGGCGTGTCTTACTTTCATGGAACAGGACGAACACCAGAATTTGTTGTGGGTAATCAAGGTGAGTTGCTGCCTTACTATGGTCAGATTCAACAGGCTGGAGTTGAATTTCAATGGAACATCAATGATTTTATTCTCAAATGGGAAGGTGCTTATACAGAAAAGAATCGGAATTTTTCAACAAGCCCTAAGACATCCTATCTGATTTATTCCGGAGGAGGGGAGTATACCCACTATGGCTTCTGGGGGGGGCAGGCTGATTTAACTTTTTTCCTAGAGTATATGAAAGACACGCGTAATGAGTTTTCAGACACTCCGTTTGATAATGATATTTTTGTTGGTGTACAGTATTCTGCCAACGATAAAAAAGATTCGGTGTTGTTTATTGGAGTAACCCAGGATGTTCATTATGGCTCCAGAGCCTGGACGTTTAATGGGAGCCAGCGATTGGGGGATAATATGAAAATTTCACTCAACGGGGCCATTTTTGAAAATATAGAACCACGGGACCTACTCTATAGCTTTCGTAACGACAGCTATGTCGGGTTAGAGTTTACCTACTTCTTTGGCTTTTAAATCGACTTGAAAGGATTGGAAATGGATAAGGATAACTTTCTCAATATGTCAGAGTTTCAACAGCAAAGTAGGCTATCAGAGCTCTTGGGGTTTAATGATTCGCCTCCTCTTGGGGCATTGACTCAGTTACTGGAACAGCATGAGCCAAATAATGTCTCGCTGGTTTCAATGTTTGAGTCAATGGCGAAACGTTACCCTGATAAAACGGCTTTGGTTTTCAATCAGGAAAAGATGAGCTACGGTGAGTTGAATGACAAGGCAAATAAAATTGCTGCCTACTTGTTGGGGAGAGAAGTCACCAGTCGTTGCATTGGTATCTTTATAGAACCATCGTTTGAGATGATTATTGGCATTATCGGAATATTGAAGGCTGGCTTTGCTTATTTGCCAATAGATATCAATAATGCTGATGCCAGAGTGGCCTATATTATCAATGATGCCGAGCCAGGAATGATACTTACGGCCGTTCGCCATCTGGCCAGACTTTGCTTTTATGCTGAGCAGGCGATTTTTTGTTTTGATCGTGACCAGGATACATTGTTGCCATTATCATGGCATGCCAAGGCGGACATCCAGGCTAAACAATGGGCCTATATAATTTATACCTCAGGTTCCACGGGGGAGCCTAAGGGGGTCCCGATCACCCATGACAGTGTGATTCACTTGTTTCAGGCAAGTGATACACTGTTTGATTTTTCACATAACGATGTTTGGAGCTGCTTTCATTCGGTGGCATTTGATTTTTCTGTCTGGGAAATTTGGGGTGCCTTGTTGAAGGGGGGGACTCTGGTATTGGTTCCTTACGCAATTAGACGAAACTCTCCAAGGTTTTATGAGTTACTGGTACGCGAAAAAGTCACAGTACTAAATCAAACGCCGACGGCATTCAGGTTGCTTATGCAAGCCGATGACTTTATGTCTGATGAACTGCCCGCGCTTAGCCTGAGATATGTCATTTTTGGTGGGGAAATGCTGAATGTATTGAGCCTTAGGCCCTGGCTGATGAAATATGGCTACCAGTGCCCTGAGCTAATCAACATGTACGGGATCACCGAGACCACGGTACATGTGACTTTTCATCGAATTCAACCGAGTGATTTGGAAAGTGGTTCAAGCCCCATCGGTCTGCCATTGCCTGGCGTAAAGGTCTATTTACTTGATGAACTAGGCAATCTAGTCAAGGATCAGGAGGTCGGTGAGATGTATATTGCTGGCCCGGGTGTGGCTGGCGGCTACTTGAATCGACCCGCACTCACCGAACAAAAATTTATCTCTAATGCTGAGAGTCGCCAGTTATCGGCAACGTTGTATCGCAGCGGCGATCTGGCTTACCAGATGAGCAACGGCGACCTCTATTATTTAGGACGCATTGATAATCAGGTACAGGTAAGAGGCTATCGTATTGAGCTTGGTGAGATCGAGGCCGCGATGCGAGCCTTAAACTTTGTCAAAGACGCCATTGCCACAACTTTTCGACAGGGAACGGGTGATTTAAAAATTGTCGTGGTTTATCAATTGAAAGGGCCAGAAAAGATTGAGCATAAAACAATAAGGCAGCTATTGAAAAAATACCTGCCGGATTATATGTTGCCAGACTTTAGTGAATGCGTTGGGGTGTTCCCAATGAATAAAAACGGCAAATTGGATTTGCAACAGCTGACGTGTTTTCAGGAGGATATTCATTGATGTGATTATAATATAATGAAGAATACATTGATAATGTGAATGTAACAAATCTTTTGTCCTTGTTTTATGTTGTCAGTTTGTTATATTCCCTCGCTGGGCAGGCCTATTGGCTGTGGCTGATGCCTCAGTGAATAGGTTTTGCATTTTGGACGATATGACATCGAGGAATGACAATGCTAGGCTATATTACATTGGGTACAAACGATTTTTCTCGTGCGGCAGAATTCTACGATCAACTTCTTGCAGAGTTTGGTGCGCATCGAGTTATGGATACTCCAGCCTTTATTGCTTGGGGGCCGGATTTTAATGTTACGAGTTTATGTATTATCAAACCCTTTGATGGCAACGTTGCAACGGTGAGCAATGGAGGAATGGTTGCGCTTAACGTCGATAGCCAAGAGAAAGTGAATCAAATATACAGTAAAGCCATCGCTCTTGGTGCCAAGGATGAGGGAAAACCCGGTGCCCGCGGTGATCAGGGTTTCTATGCCGGTTACTTCAGAGATCTCGATGGTAATAAACTGAACGTGTTTTGCATGTCACAGGGATGAGCCTAGTTAGCTAAGCAGACACAGGTAACTATTATTGGGTTGTCTGTGTCGCGGAGCTACATCTTTCAGCAGACAACTCTTGCTCCAATGACTAGAGTGATCACCTGTTGCGGATGAAGTTGATATTGACACTGATATAAAACATTCAATGAATGCAGCTTGGCAAAGTCCGGGCATGTTGCGAAAGTCAGCGTGCTTTTCTTTTTATTGACATCAATACAACTCATAGACTCAAAGCCGAAATAGCTATTGACGGTTGGGTAGATGGCTTTAAACAAACTTTCCTTGGCGGAAAACAGTAATGTTGTTGCAGTCGCCGCGAGGAAACCAGATTGCAATAGTAATGATAGTTCCTGGTTGGTATGCACCTGATTGGCAACCTGGTTAGCCGTTTCTTCAGTAAAACACGGTTCAATATCTACCCCAAGAGAGTGAATCTCTGTTTCATCGGCAACGACACATATGGCATGTCCTTCACAATGTGAAATTGAACCGATATACCCTCGTGGCCAGACAGGACAACGCCGCTGATCGGCTGCAATTAGCAATGGTTCACATGTTGTATAGTGGCAGCTTGCCAAGGCCAGTTTTGCAGCATATCGGCCAGCAAGGAACTCCGCTTGCCTTTTATTGACAGAGGTTGACAGACCTGCGGGATAGTGAATATCCAGCGTTTCAAAGAGAGAGGGGAAATAATGGGTTTGGTTAAAGAGACATTTTCCCCAACCTATTTTATTTTCCTGATTAAAACCGGCGTCTTCGGTTAGTAAAAATTTAGTTCGCAAGTCAGGCGTTGGATCCATGGTGATAACTTAAATGTAGTGTGGGAGAACAGTATTAAACACAACTCTATGGTCCATGGCAAGACGAAAGGTTTAAAATAATCGTTATGGCGCTATCGGACAGTTTGACAGAGTGATATACATAAAAATACCCCCTGATTTTAATAGTGTTCAAAATTGAGCAAACTTATTTAATTAATTGATTTACTTTTTATCTATTCTTATCGCTAACAATAAGTAAATTAATCTTAATAGGGTTTATTAACATGGATAAAACAGAGGGCTCCGTTGTGGCTGTGATGGGTGAAATGACGCCGTTAGCCGTTGCTTCTTCGTCAGAAGAGATCGTTATACAACTTCTTTATCAGCTTATTATTATATTAATCATAACGCGGATCTTTGTCTGGATTGGGCGAACTTTCCTTAGGCAGACTGCCGTTGCAGGAGAGATCTTGGCGGGTATTGTGTTGGGGCCAAGCCTGATAGGCATGCTGTTTCCCGAGCTGATGGGGGAGATCTTTTCCAAGGAAAGCTCAATTATTTTTATCGGCATCGCCCAGATTGGCCTGATTTTATTGATGTTTGAAATCGGGCTTGAATTCGAGTTTGGCAGTAAATTGAAAGAAAGCCGCTTTGCGGTTGCGATGATCAGTATTGCAGGCATTGTTTTACCTTTTGTCGTCGGTTTTTTTGCGGCTGGATGGCTATGGAGCAGCCTTGCCGAACCTCGCCCGGATAAACTGATTTTCCAGATGTTCTTTGCCTTGGCGCTATCTATTACGGCGATCCCTGTCTTGGGGCGGATATTTATGGAGTTGGGTATGTCTCATACTCGCACTGCCGCGATCACCATAGGCGCAGCCGCGATTGACGATATTCTGGGATGGCTGTTGCTAGGTGTTATATCAACGCTGGTTGTCTCCAACTTTAATGCTACCTATTTTATATTCAATATGGTTGCCATTGTTGTGTACGTGCTTTTGATGTTTATCGTCGCCAAGCCTTTATTGCTCCGCTGGTTGTCTACCGAGTTAAAAAAAGACAATAAACTCAGTCATAAAACCATCGCATACATCATTATTTTCCTGTTCTTGTCCTCTACGATAACCAGTCACTTGGGGATCTTTGCCCTGATCGGCAGCTTTACCATCGGTGTCGCATTGCATGAAAATAGACAGTTTGTTGCACTTTGGAAGGAACGTATTGGTAGTTTGGTTTACGTGTTTTTTCTGCCTATATTTTTCACCTATACGGGGTTGCGTACCGATATTGGTTCTCTGAACGGACCTGATGAATGGTTGATGTGCTTGCTGGTGTGTCTGTTGGCTTTTTCGACCAAATTCGGGGGGGCTTATATTGCCAGCAGGCTATTGGGCGAGAGCCATCGGAGCTCTGCAACTATTGGTATTTCGATGAATACCAGAGCACTGATGGAGCTGATAGTGCTCAATATTGGATATGACTTGGGGGTGTTGCCTAAAAACATTTTTACCATGCTGGTCATTATGGCGATCCTGAGTACGTTTATTGCGACACCACTGATTCGAAGGTTAATGACGCAAACAAACCACAAAAAACAGCAATCAGACGAGATGATGTAGAGTTGGGTACTAGCCGGTGCTTAGCTGCATTTGTTCATCTATTGCTGTGTTACGCGTGACATTATACGTGCGGTTATCAAATCGCTGGATCGCATCTGGGTGGAGGGCCACAGATACATGAAAGCAGGCGTGATGTTGGCTGATTTGTAAGCGTCATCTCAGCACCGTCTGGCGAATATCTGACACATTCGACAAAGTGGTTCCCACCAAATAATAGTGGGAACCAAAAATGTCATATATCCAGAAAAATGGTATTGCCGGCAGACGAAAAGGCTGCCCCAATTATTCTCTTGAATTTAAACAACGTCTTGTTGCAGCCTCCTGTGAACCCGATGTCTCTATCTCAAAACTGGCTCTGGACAACGGTATCAACACCAATCTGTTATTTAAATGGCGTCAAGATTGGCGGCAAGGAAAACTCCAACTATCGTCATCGTCTGAAGCAAATATGCCCGGGTTACTCCCGGTAACGCTTGATGCTGAAGCCGAACAGGCTAATCAACTCCCGCCGCCCCCTGCGGAGTCAGTAGCGCTCCCGCTGTCCTGCGAGATAACGTTCCGGCATGGCACACTCCGCCTGAATGGCACCGTCAGCGAAAATCTGCTGGCAATGCTGATACAGGAACTCAAACGATGATCCCGCTATGGGTCCACGACTTCGTTCAGTGGTACAACACCCAGCACCGCCACAGTGGAATAAGGTACGTTACGCCAGATGAAAAACACAGTGGAAAGGATATTGAGCTCCTTGCCCGGCGCAAAAACTCTACGAAACAGCGAGAAAAATGCATCCGGAACGCTGGTCACAACAGACCCGAAACTGGTCCCCGGTAGAAACCGTATCGCTAAATCCAGAAAAAGAACGCCAGGCAGCATAAAAACACGACAACTACCTTGAAAGTTACTGGAAATAACGCGTTCACGTTCATCCGGAACGACCGTTCATCTTCGCCAGAATACGCATGTGGCGATGGAATAATAGTATTTCGGGACTATTGTTCCAACATACAGATAGTTATGGTTTATTCTTGTGAGTATGGAACTCAGTTGCTATGTTGCTGGTAAAGGATGTTGGATTAGGTGGCAGAAGGTTAGTTTAACCGATATGGAGAGAGTATTATGTTTAGAGGGATAATTAAAAGGTTTAGTAAGGAAGTGAATTATGAGACTGAATTCACTTCTGCTGTGAAACGCTCTTGGAATTGGAAGCTTGAAGTGCCTGATATCACATTGAGTAAAACTCCATTTCTGACTGGGGACAAAGCTGAGTCTGCGCTAAAAGTTATACAGAGTATTGCTTCAAAGCATACTCTAGAAGAAGTTTCACAACAATGTTTTGGATATATGTATTTCGTTCAAGATGCATTAGAGGAAGCTTTGCAAACTCCGATTTATTATACTTTAGGTTATGTTGATTATGAAAAGAGACCGGTTTTTTATACAAGCGAGAAAGGGTTGAAAAGTAAATTGGGGAATCCGATGTCAGGTGTTGGGGCGATAAATTTACATGCATGGCTGACGACGCCAAATATGGAAATTATCGACCTTACGTTTGCCACTACATATGGAATCGTGAATAACATCCCATCAGTCATTGGCCGCTACTCATTTCAACATTACTCTGAATTTAATGAAAACATGGTTTATCATCCTCAGTTGGTCGGCGAGGATTATTTGAAGCAGATCGGTGCTTTCGTTGATTTTAGGGCATTAAATGTATTTGTAATATAAGGTCATTTTTTTCAATGTGTTTTTAAAGCGAGGGTATGCCTCGCTTTTTATTTTCTCGGTGGGTACGTATTAAATATAATCAACGTAAAATATGATGATTAGTTTGATAGTTAACTTGTTGTGATTGACGACATTCGATCAGATCATTTAATCTATCTACGTTGTACTGTCGTCTTCGGACGACCACCAATGCTCAGTGGGTCTGTGATGTGCGCCTTCGGGTGACCCTGCTGTCGATAGGCAGCCACCAATGATCTGGCCATCTGCGAGGATCGCCTTCGGGTGATGGCAAAAGAAAGCTTCCGTAGCCTGAAAGGGAGCACGCCAGGTATGGTGTGGTACATCTGTTCGCCTTTGGGAGCAGATATCGCCTGCATAACGTAGTATTCGGGGCGGTTAAGGCTGCTGAAAAGTCATAACAATGCCATGGCGCTATTAGCCTGGCACACATCTACATATGGCAGTCCTTGCCTGGATAATTCAGTCTCAACAGACTGATATCACTTACTTCTTTAAAGCTGTGAAGGCTTTTATGACGTGTTGCTGACGATGCGACTTTTGAACGCACGTATAAGGCCATTTGGTACATTTGGCCGCTTACGTGAGTCTCATTAGGAGCAGAGGAGCGCGCGTCACTTGTGAAGTGGCGAAGACACTACCAAGTGACGCGCGTAGCGCATAACGTCTCAACCCACGTACGACGTGGCTTTCAACGTTTAACTACCATCTGACCAACATGTAGTCTGTGTCAGTACGGTTTTAAACACTCATTCACTTCAACGTAATTACGACGGAAAACACCGTTTTGAACGTTTCACTATCTAAAAGGAGGAAATCGACTCGGTATCGATGGCGACACTACGAACAGTAGTGTTGGAGGCAGCTTGACGAAAGTCAGCTCTGCATTAGCAGCAAACGGATCAGAGATCTGGGGTGCCTCGCAAGAACTCAACATTTCGCCGCCCCGATGCACAGATACCAGTCGAGACGC
>Ga0308164_10000384_pt1 | contig 82211 bp, 64 predicted proteins | sample PhyTR2_FD_201031 | JGI IMG/M metagenome (GOLD analysis project Ga0308164, IMG submission 201031) | Phyllosphere microbial communities from UC Gill Tract Community Farm, Albany, California, United States - DLSLT.R2 | ecosystem: Host-associated > Plants > Phyllosphere > Unclassified | place: USA... | reverse complement strand
TGCGCACATCCACATTCGTGGCAAGGTCACCCGAGGCGATCAGATTGGCAATCTGCGCAGTATAGGCAGGCTCGCCACCCAGCTGTTTAAGCAACAGGCGCTTGATGGCGGTCGATATGACGACACTTAGCACGAACGCTGCGATGGTCAGCCCGATCACCCAGTTACGGGCGGCAGCTTCAGCGTGTTCGGCTGATGCGTCCGCGTCAGCCAGCTCACGTTCGGCGTTGGCGACGATTACCGCAATGTCTTTCACGATCTGATGGCGCAGCGGGCTGCACTCTTCGACCAGGAATTTCCCGAACGCTTCCATCTGGCCTGCTTCACGGAACTTGCGTGGTTTTTCCAGTGCAGTGGCCATTGCCAGCAATCCTGCGCGCACCTTGTCGAACTGGGGATCGCCGGCAAATGCGGGCGTCATGCCCTCGAGCGCGTCGAGATACACCTTCTTTTGCTCATCGACCAGCTTGAGCTCGTTGGTGGCTCGCTCTTCGCTGGTAAAGATATAAGCATTGCGCGCTGCCAGCCCTGTCTGCGCCAATGCTTCGCGGGCGATGTACAGTGGCTTGAGGTGCTCCTGGTTGACGCGATGCAGCTCCTTCGTTGCATCGTGAATCGCCGTCAAGCCGAAGATGGCAAATGAGCCGAGTAACAGCATCAAAGCGGTGACCAGACCGAATCCCAGCATGAGTTGCGTGCCGATTTTCATATTCTTGAATGCGTTCATTTTTTGCCTCGAAAGGGTTCTGCTAGTTGATGTCAACGCTGCGATGGGCACGCTCGCCCAGTCAATACAGGCCTCAGTGTAAGCAAGAATTCTCGGCAAAACGCCATGCGGTGTACATAAAGAACCTTCCGTTGCCCTAAAACAACATAACGTCACCTCTACTTGTTGGTGTTATTTGTATTCAAAAAAATGACGATCACCGGGCGCGCTCCAGCATCACCCCGTCCATGCGCTTGCGACGACATGACTCCTGGTGCGATTTTCACTTGATGCGCTGTCGAACCGGTGTGTCTCTGGCACACGACAACAGCTTGCATCGGGCTCAAATTACCCAAAAGTGATAAAATATTTCCACTGCACAATAAACATGATCAAGAAAATATTATTTTTGATCTTTACCCTTCATGACCGATCTCGCCGATATCGCCCAATGGCGCGTCCGTATTTTTGCCTCCCTCATGTCGACCTTGCGGGTACTGGCAATCATCGGCGTGGTACCCAGCGCGGCGCTGGCTGTGTATCGAGGCGCGCTCGCCGTTGCACTGATGGATGCAGTCGCACTGGCCTGGATCCTTGTCATCTGCCGCATCAAAAAGCTCGACTACAAGTGGCGTGCCCTTAATTACCTGGTCATGCTGTTCAGCGCCGCGGTATGCACGATGATGACCGTCGGGCCCCTGGGGTTGTTGTACCTTCTGGCGGCGCCGGTCATGTCGGTCATTTTATTGGGCGTGCGCGCGGGGCTGGTCATGGTGGCCCTCGGTGCGGCATCCATGATGGTGCTCGGACTCACCGGCTACAGCCATTTCCCGATAGACAACGCCGATGCCAATTCGTTTGGCACCGTTGCGATCTTTACATTGAACTATGCCTGCGTGGGTGCATTCATCACGCTCACATGCGGCAAGCTATTAAAAGGATTGTCTGCATCGCTGGACGGCCAGCGCTTCGTGGCCGAAGCCCTGGCCGAGCGGCAGGCGGCCTTGAGTGCCTCGAACGACGATTTGCGCCTGACCTCCGCAGCATTGGCCGGACTGAACGATATGGTCTTGATCGCCAAAGTTGCTCCCGAGGGAAGCCCGAAGCACCCGGTCATTTTTGCCAACGCAGCGTTCGAGCGCCGCAGTGGTTACCGTTCAGATGAGATCATCGGGCGCAGCCTGCGCGTACTGCACGGGCGCGATACGGACGTGGCGGTCGCCAACAAAATCGCTGAAGCGATGGCCCGGCAGGAGCCGGTCGCGGGTGAACTCATCCACTACACCAAGTTCGGCGAGCCGTGCTGGATCGAAGTGGAGATGGTGCCATTTGCCAATCAGAGCCGCGAGGTCACCCACTGGGTCGCCGTGGGACGCGACATCACCGAACGACGTCGCTCGGCCGATGCCATCCACCAGCTGGCATTTTTCGACGTCCTGACTGGCTTGCCGAACCGGCGCCTGCTGATGGAACGGCTGGACCTGATGGTAGCGCGCACGCATGCGGGCGACGGCATGGGCGCGGTGCTCTACATCGACCTGGACAATTTCAAGCACGTCAACGACGCCCGCGGCCATGCGACCGGTGACGCCGTTCTGCGCCATATCGCCGCATGCCTGTCACGTGCCGTACACCCCAAGGATACGGTGGCGCGCCTCGGTGGCGACGAATTTGTCGTGCTGGCCGAACATCTGGACTGCATGAGCGGCAGTGCCATCAATGCGGCCCTGGCGCTTGCCGGCAGGGTACGCGCGGCCATGACCGAAGGCGTCCTCATCGACGGCCAGTTGTATCAGCTCACTGGCAGTATCGGTATCGCCCTGCCAACGAGGCCAGGCCATACAGTGCCGGATCTGCTGCGCGAAGCGGACACGGCGATGTATCACGCCAAGGACAACGGGCGTGATGGGGTGGCGCTGTTCGAGCCTGGCATGCTGGCCGACGCCGAGAACAAACTGATCCTGGAACGCGACCTCGCCCATGCGATCGTCAACGATGAACTGGCATTGCATCTGCAACTGCAGGTAGACCACGATGGGACGCCCATCGGGGCCGAGGCCCTGCTGCGCTGGCGTCGGGCGGACGGTGCGCTGGTGCCGCCGGACGTGTTCATCCCGGTGGCCGAAGCATCCGGCCAGATCGTGGCGCTCGGCGCCTGGGTGTTACGCCAGGCCTGTCTGACCTGGTGCGAGCTCGACCGGGTGGGCCACGCACTGCCGCTGTCGATCAACATCAGCCCGCGCCAGTTCCGCGAGCCGGATTTCGTGTCACAAGTAAAGGCGATCATCGGCGCCTCCGATGTACCGCCACAGCAGTTGATCTTCGAAGTGACCGAAGGCCTGCTGGTCGACGATCTGGAACTGACGATTGCACGCATGACCGAGCTGGCGCAGTTCGGCATCCGCTTCTCAATCGACGATTTCGGGACCGGTTATTCGAACCTGGCCTATCTGCGGCGCATGCCGCTGTATGAACTTAAAATCGACAAGAGTTTCATGCGCGACATGCCGCATGACATCAACGGCACCGCGATTGTCCAGTCAATCCTGGCGATGGCGGGTCATCTCAAGCTGCGCGTCGTTGCCGAAGGGATCGAAACGGCTGAACAGGCGCACTTCCTGACCGAGCATGGCGGCCCTTGCATGCAAGGCTACCTGTTCTGCCGGCCAATGGCGCTGGCCGATCTGATCGAACGCATGATGACTTCCCGGCAGGCCGTCGCCGGGCTGGAAGTCGTCGCCATCCCATAAAAAGTCATTGACGGGCCCGACCGTGAGCCGTCGACCCGCGCGGCCGCGGCCAGCGCAGCGTCTGCAATGGGCGATTTGCTCTACACTGCCTATCGCCCCTCTGGACCAACCGCGCCGGCGCCTGCTTCGCGCGCGCAGGCGACAGGTGCGCACCGTCTCAACAACCTGGCATCAATTCGCGAATGGAGATCTGGAAAACATGAATTCAAGAACGCTCGGCCTCGCCACCACCTTCTCGCTCACCCTGCTCGCGTTCGCCGCCGTCCCGACGGCCGCAAACGCCCAGGCCAGCGCAACCGCGACCGGTCTGCCTTTCGACGTCAAGCCGGTAGGCACATTCAACAACCCATGGGCGATGGCCTTCCTGCCTGACGGCAAAGTGCTGGTGACGCAAAAGGAAGGGACGCTGGTCCTGTTCGATCCTGCAACCGGTAGCAAGAAGACCGTGTCCGGCACACCGACCGTCAGCAGCAAGGGCCAGGGTGCGCTCATGGACATCGTGCCCGCTCCCGACTTCGCGGCCAGCAAGATGCTCTACTTCAGCTACTCTGAAGCGGGCAACGGTGCCGACACCCGCGTCATGCTCGCCAGGGGGACACTGGATCAGGCAGGCGGCACACTCAAGGATACCAAGGTTATTTTCCGCGGCCAGGATGCGTCGACCGGCGGGCACTATTCAGGCCGGATCGGCTTCTCGCCGGATGGCAAATACCTGTTCTTTACCAGTGGCGACCGCCAGCTGTTCGACCCGGCGCAGGACCCGAAATCAACGCTCGGCAAGGTGCTGCGCCTGAACCTCGACGGCACGCCAGCATCTGGCAACCCGCTCGCGACGAAGGGGTTCAACCCAGCCGTCTGGTCGTATGGCCACCGCAATCTGCTGGGCGTGGCCTTCGACAGGCAGGGGCGCTTGTGGGAAATGGAGATGGGCCCGCGCCATGGCGACGAGATCAACCTGATCAAGCCAGGCCTGAACTATGGCTGGCCGATCGCATCGAATGGCAGCCACTATGACGGCCGGGACATCCCCGACCACAAGCCTGGCGACGGCTTCGAAGCCCCGAAAGTGTTCTGGGATCCGGCCATCTCACCAGGCGGTCTTGCCTACTACGATGCGGACCTGTTCCCGAAGTGGAAAAATTCCCTCTTCATCACCGGTCTTTCGGGCAAGTCGCTGGACCGCATCGCCCTCGACGGCGAGAACGCGAAGAAGGTGGACCATTGGGACATGGGCGAACGCATCCGCGCCGTTCGCACCGGGCCGGACGGCGCAGTATGGCTGCTGGAAGACGGTCCGCGCGGCAAGCTCCTGATGCTGACACCGAAAAAGTAGGCGCAGTCAGCGTTGTCTATTGATCACGCTGACTGCAATGCAGAACAATTGTTCTGCAGAACTGACCCGCCCACCATCCAGGGCCCAGCGCCAACCCAGATAATTGCGCAGGTAACGTGACGCCACGCCGAGAAAGCCCCGTAGCCAGGACTTGAAACGCCCGTGGTAAGCGTTGACGTTCTGTACGTGAATGGCGCGGTCGCCCGCATGCCTGGTGCGCACGCCGGCACGCAGATTGACTGCCTCATGGGCAATTTTGAACTTGCGTGCGAAAGCCCGATAGGCAGCATGGCTGTCGGTGACCAGCAGTGCCTGCGGATCGAGCCTGGGCAGCAAGTCGCGTTCGAGTTGTGCGGCTGTCAGAGCACCCCGCCCGGTGACGGCATCGATGGTATTACCGCTGCGATCGCGCGCGACCAGGATGCAATCCAGGTGCCGCGATATGCCACGCGTGGGGGCATGCCCGCCCCGCCGCCGCGGCGGGCGGTCCAGCGTGCGCGATCCCTTTTGCGATTCGAGAAGAAACGTCTCATCAGCCTCGACAATACCGTTCAGGGATGCCGGCCGGTCAAACTTGACCCAGTCGAGGAAGCGGTGACGCCATCGGAAAGCTGTGTTGCGATGCACGCCAACCCGGTCTGCCGCCTTGCGCACTGGTAGTGAATCGAGCAGCACCTGCGAATAGGCGAGCCATTTGCCCTTGAGCCTGAGCCGCGCCAGTGGCGTGCCGCTCAGATCGTTAAACGTGCGACCACACGCGCAGCAGCGAAAACGCTGTAGATCATTGGCGAACCCGTGCCGGTGGCAACGTTGGTCACCACAGCGGGGACAGCAACGGCCGGGGCCTCTCGCCTGAGCGATGAGTGCTACTACCTGGTCGAGCCCGGCTGCAGGATGCAGGGCGTCGAGCACTTGCCGGCGCTGTGGGACGTTCAGCGATGGCAGTCTGGCGAACCAGCTCTTGAAACGAGGCGCTTTCATGACCGGCTCCTGTCGTTGAGGACAGGAGTTGGACCACGGGACCGCTCAACAGTTCAAAGCTCGGCTCTATTTAACGCTGACTGCGCCAAAAAGTAAGCCAGCGGGCACTGCTTGGCGCGGGCCTGCCCGCTTGGCCCTATGGGTTGTTCACGCAGGCCAGCGTGCCGCCGGCAAGCTGGCTGCGCACGCCGGCCGAGATCGCCGCAGCCAGCTTGGCCAGCGCGGCGCGGTGCCCGGCTACCAGTGCCTCGTAACCCGGCCCCACGTTTTCCTGGAACACGCTGCGGCACGTCTGCACGGAGCCGCCATCGACCTTGCGCACGTTCCAGACCGCGTCGATCAGCGCGTAACTGCCCTCCTTCGACTCGAAACGCTGGACGTTCGCGCCGATGCGGTACAGCGTGCTGCCAGTCGGCGCCGGATTGCGGTACACATCCACACCGCCCAGATCGGCCGCGATCCCCAGTGACAACCCGGTAGTGATTTCATCGGCCAGCGGACCGGCCCAGCGGTGGTGCTCCATCAGCTCGATCTTGCCGGCCTCGCCCGCCACCATCAGCTGCGGCCGGCGCACCTGCGCGGGAATTGTCACCGGGCGCATCTCGAAGAACAGCGGCGCGCTGGCCGCCGTCGACGGCACGACCGTGGCGGCGCCGCCGCTGAGCGTATAGAACTTGTCGGTCGGCGTACTCGAGCAGCCTGCCAGCAGCAACGGGGCTGCCAGCGCCGCGCCAGCCAGTGCACGGCGCGCTTGGATAAACAGCGTCATTCCTTCTTCTCCTGAGGTTTGCCGCGGATGAGCGACTGCGGGTTGCGTTCGAGGTAATCGGCCAGCGCATCGATCTTGGCCATCGTGTCGGTCACCGACTGCAGCGCCTTGCGCAGGTCGGACTGCAGCGGCGCATCCTGTGCCAGCACGCTCTCGGCGCTGGCGAACGTGGCCTTGGCGGCATTGAGCGTCTGCTGCATTTCAGGCAGCACCTTGCCATCGATCCGTGCCAGTGTCGCATTCGCCTGCTTCAGCGTCAGGTTCAGGTTCACGCCGATCTCGTCGAACGGAATCTTGTCGAGTTTGCCCGCGATGCGCGAAATCTGGCTTTGCAGCTCATCGAGCTGGCCCGGCACCGTCGGCAACACCAGCAAGTCGCCCTGCGCGGCGATCGTTGCCTTGCGCGCGTTCGGGAAGAAGTCCAGCGCAATATACAGCTGGCCCGTCAACAGGTTACCGTTGCGCAGCTGCGCGCGCAGGCCACGGCCCACCATCGCGGTCAATGCGCGCAGGCCGCCGTCTTCACGCTCCATCGCCGCCATGAAGCCTTTGCCAAGACGGCCCGGATACAGGTCGACCGTGATCGGCATGGTGAATTTCTGGCGTTCGCGATCGAACTCGATGCCGACGGCGCGCACTTCGCCCAGCGCGACGCCACGGAAATCGACGACGGCGCCTGGCGACAGTCCGCGCAGCGACTGGTCGAAGTACACCACGGCCGTGACCGCCGGCCCATCGGGCGGGCGCAGCGCGGCGCTGCGGTCTTCGGACAGCAGGAAGCGGGTGCCGGCCGGCGCCGGCGTCACCGGCTTGCGGTCGTCGGCCGATTCGAAGGCAATGCCGCCGGTGGCCAGCGCCGCCAGCGATTGGGTATTGAGTTTCAGGCCGCTCGCATCGAGGCGCAAATCGACGCCGCTGGCATGCCACCAGCGTGAATCCGGCCCCACCAGGCCGATATAGGGTTGCTCGACGAAGACCGACATGTCGATACCGTGCCCGGCCTTGTCCAGCGCCACCGATGCCACCTGCCCCACGCGCACGCGCTTGAAGTAGACGGGTGAACCGGGCGCTACCGAACCGAGCGTCTCGCCATGCAGCTTGTATTCGCGGCCTTTCAGGCCAATCGGGATCGGCGGCGCCGTTTCCAGGCCCGTAAAACTGTTGGTCGTGTCTTCTTTCACGCCGGGCGCCGCGCCGATATACGGACCGGACAGCAGCGTGCCCAGGCCAGAGACGCCGCTGGCACCGATCTGCGGCTTCACGACCCAGAAGCGCGAGTCGATGGCGGTAAAGCGGTCAGCCTCCTTGGCCATCTCGATCTTGGCCACGACACGGTTGCCGTCTTCGCCCAGCGTCACCGAGACAACGCGGCCGATGTCGACGTCCTTGTACTTGACCTTGGTCTGGCCCGCCTCGAGCCCTTCACCGCTGGAGAAATACACGTAGACGGTCGAACCCTTGTTGGTGACCCAGCTGACCACCTGCCAGGCGCCAATTAGCGCCGCAAGCACGGGAATCATCCAGATCAGCGATGGCAGCCAGCGGCTCGGGCGGTCGATGGCGGGCGAGGCCGCCAGCGGCGCCGATGGGCCCACGGGCGGGTCCGGTGGGGTCGGCGGGGTCGGCGGCGGGTTGGCCGGTGGTGTTGCGCTGTCCTGCTCAGACATGTGGTTCTCCGTTCGATTCAATAGGGTCCCAGATCAGGCGCGGGTCGAACTGGTGGGACGCGACCATCGTCACGATCACCACGCAGCCAAACGCGATCGCGCCCGGTCCGGCCGTGATCACCACCAGCGCATCGAAGCGCACCAGCGCGACGGTCAGGGCAACCACGAAAATATCCAGCATCGACCAGCGGCCGACGAATTCAATGGCGCGATACGCGCGCGTGCGCGCCATCGGCGCCGTGCGCGAGCGCGCCTGGGCGGTGGCGTTGAGCCAGGCCAGCGCGGCGAGCTTCGACACCGGCACCACGATACTCGCAATGAAAATGATGATCGCCAGGCCCTTCGAACCGGTATTCCAGAACAGCACGACGCCGCTCATGATCGTGTCGCCCTCCGTGCCCCCGATCGAGCGGGTGTACATCACGGGCAGCATATTGGCGGGAATGTAGAGCAGCGTGGCAGCCAGGAGCATGGCCCAGGTCCAGCCGACGCTGTGGGGAATCCGGCGATGCAGCGCCGCGCTGCAACGGGCGCAGCGATCGGTGCCGTCGCGCGACGGGCAGGTGTGATTCACGAGGCCGCAGGCGCTGCACGAGACCAGCACCGAGTCGGCTTCGGGAATCGTCGTGGTCTGGCGCGCCGGGTCGGATTTGCGCAGCGGCGCCAGGCGGTCGGCCAGGGCCCACAGCGCTTTGGGTTCGTAGCGCATGACCAGCGCGCACAGGATCGTGAGTATGCCAAAGGCGAACAGGGCCGGATGCGGCTCCACGCGCGCCAGGCTGGTCATCTTGATCACGGTGATCAGGATGCCGATCATGAGCACTTCGGTCATTGCCCAGTGGCGTGCGCCCTGCACCGTGCGCAGCACGAGATTGAAACCGGGCACGCGCACGCCCCGGGTCAGGCCCAGCGCCACATAGAACAGGGACCCGAGTTCGATGCCGGGAAAGATGATGGCGCAAAAAAAGACCATGGCCGCAATGACTTGGTCTCCCGCGCCCCACAGCACGGCCACCGCCTGGTACAGCGTGGCGCCCGAGAGCATGCCGCCCATTTCGAGCGTGACGATGGGGAACCACTGCGCCAGCAAGAACACGAACACGGCGCCCAGCGTCAGCGCGGCCAGCACCTCGGCCTGGCGCGCCGGGCTGTCCTTGTGCCAGCGGTACAACTCGTGCTGGCAGCGGCTGCAGCTGGCACGCTCGCAGGCGGCCAGCTGCAGCCAGTGATACAGGCTGCCACAGTCATGACACGCGACCAGTTGATCCGTTTTCACCCACTCCCCTTACACCAGTGCTTTCACACTAGGTATTATGACCGAGAGCAACTGAACGTGCAGTTCAAACGTGAGCGCAGTACCGATCAGAAGCGGACCTTGACGTAGGCCGATGGGCCGGTCAGCTTGAGGTCGATATCGGCGGTACGGTCGCCATTGCGGTGCAGGTCGATTTTCTGGATGCCGTAGTCCAGAACCAGGCCGATGTTCTTGTGCGGGAAGTATTCCACGCCAAGCGCACCGTTGTAGATATGACCTTCGACGTTGCCGCCGTTTTTCTTCACGCCCGAAGCTTCTGCATAGAAGCGCACCTGATCGTTCAGCGCATGGCGCCATGCCAGTTCGACGGTCGGCGCCCAGACGCTTTCGCTGGCCGATGCCGAGCCGCTCCACGTGTAGTTTTCCACTGGCGCGGTCGAACTGACATTGGCCGTTGCCGAACCGGAAATTTTCGCGCGCAAGTGGGCCGCGCCCAGGCCGACGCCGAAGACGTTCTTTTCCTTGCCGAACCACAGCTTGTACGACAGGCGCGCCAGTTCGATGCGCAGGTTGGCGTCGGCGCGCAGCGCGCCGCTGACCGGACGACCCTCGTACACGGTGTCGCCCTTCAGGTCGGCACCATAACCTTCGTCGAAGCGGAAGTAATCGAACGAGATGCCATGGCTGTCGCCGATCAGGACTTCGCCCTTGACGCGTGGCAGCGTGACGTCGCTGATCTCCTGGTCCGGGGTATCGACGCGACCGTAGCGGGTATCGCCGCCCAGGTGAATTTCAGGCTCGGCGTAGAACGCGCCGGCCGAGATGCTGACGCGGTCGAGCGCCGGCGACTGCTGCGCCTGCGCCATGCCTGCTGCGGCGGCGCCCAGCAAAATGGCGCCCTTGAGTGCGCGAACGAGGGTGGTGTGGATGGACGGGGCAGCAGTGCGTGGTGCAGGGCGGGACATGGATTCTCCGGATAATCAATTGATAGAAGTGCCCGCCAGACTATGTCTCGACGCGGCAACAATTAATTATCGCAAGATGTTAGTTTGCCAACCCGCACGATTGAAATGACTTTGTGGTCATTAAGCCACACGGCGATTTCATGCCATGCAGGTTGCATACATGTGACATCCGCCTCGCGTCATTACACGAACGCACCCGGTGCTTTGCAATGCATGGTTTATCATCCAGAAACATTAACCTTTTCACAAACGCAGCCAATGAAGCAATTTACCCTTCCGCAGAATTCCTTTCTGCTCCTGCTCACGATCGTCACGATCGCGTTCCTCTGGATCCTGTTGCCGTACTCCGGCGCCGTGTTCTGGGGCGTGGTGTTCGCCATCATCTTTGCGCCGTTGCAGTCAAGGCTGTTGCGTGCCACCAAGGGCAAGCCAACCGTTTCCGCCCTGCTCTCGCTGCTGGTCATCGTCTTGATGGTGCTGCTGCCACTGGCAATGATCACGGCGTCACTGGTCGACCAGGTCGCCGGCATCTACACGATGGTCAGCAGCGGCCAGATCGATTTCGCCGGCTATTTCCAGATCGTGATGCGCGCCTTGCCGAACTGGGCCATTTCGATCCTTGAACGGTTCGAACTGACCAACCTGGCGTCGCTGCAGACCAAGATCACCGAATTTGCAGCGCAGATCAGCCAGGCAGCCGCCACGTATGCGCTCAATATCGGACGCAACACGCTCGATTTCGTCGTCAGCATGACGATCATGCTGTACCTGTTGTTCTTCCTGCTGCGCGACGGCCGCATCCTGGCAGCGCGCATCCAGCGCGCCGTGCCACTGAGCGTCGAATACAAAAGCCGCCTGTTCCAGAACTTCACGACGGTGATCCGCGCGACGGTCAAAGGCAATGTGCTGGTGGCAGTCGCGCAAGGCGCATTGGGCGGCCTGATCTTCTGGATGCTGGACGTGTCCGGCCCGCTGCTGTGGGGCGTGGTGATGGCGTTCCTGTCACTGCTGCCAGCCATCGGTGCGGCACTGGTGTGGGGCCCGGTAGCGATCTATTTCCTGGTGACGGGCGATATCTGGCAGGGCGTGGTACTGGCCGCGTATGGCGTGCTGGTCATCGGTCTGGTCGACAATATCCTGCGTCCGATTCTGGTCGGTAAGGATACCAAGCTCCCTGACTACGTGATCCTGCTCTCCACGCTGGGCGGTATGGCGCTGTTCGGCCTGAACGGCTTCGTGATCGGGCCGGTGATTGCCGCCCTGTTCATTGCAGCGTGGGATCTGTTCTGCCGCTCGGACGAGTTCCAGGAAGAGTAACAGTAAGGGTAAGATACGCGCTTTGCCCCGGCCAGCGTCACGTTGGCCGGGGTGTTGTCGCAACCCGATTCAACGAGACACTCAATGCTTACTACCCTGCTCGACTGGTTCCTCCACCTGGACCGCCACCTCGCCGTACTGGCTGCCGAATACCAGTTGCTCGTCTACGTGCTGCTGTTTGCCGTGATCTTCGTTGAAACGGGCGTGGTGGTGATGCCCTTCCTGCCCGGCGACTCGCTGCTGTTCGTCACCGGCGCGCTGGCGGCCAAAGGCATGCTGTCGCTGGAAATTTTGATCCCGCTGCTGATCGTTGCAGCCGTCACTGGCGACATCGTCAACTTTGCCATTGGCAGTGCGTTTCGTGAACGGGTCAAGCGCGGCTACCGGTTTCGTCTCATCAAGGACGAGCATATCGCGCACACCGAACGCTTCTTCGAGCGTCATGGCCCCAAGACCATCGTGCTGGCGCGTTATGTACCGATCGTCCGTACGCTGGCACCGTTCGTCGCGGCGCTGGGCAGCATGCGTTACGCCACCTTCCTTGCGTACAACGTTGCTGGCGGAACCTTATGGGTGGTATCGCTGACGATTGCCGGCTATATCTTTGGCAATATCGAATGGGTCAACAACAATCTGACTGCCGTCATCATGGGCATCATCGTGCTGTCGCTGGTGCCGGGCATTGTGGCCTGGCTGCTGGAACGGCAGCGCGGCCGCCGCGCCTGATCTGACGGCGCCTGCAACCTGCTGCAGGGCCTGACTTCAACGACTCAGGCGGCGCAAACCGCAACCGGCAATGCGAGCGAGACGGTAGTGCCCATCCCCGGCCCCGCACTGCGCACGTAGATCGATCCGCCATGGGCTTCGCACACGCCCTTGGCGATCGTCAGTCCCAGCCCGGCACCGACGGGTGCCCGCCCCGGCGCCAGCGCGCGGCGCTCGAATGGCTCGAAAATATGTTGCAAGTCCTCGGCGGCGATGCCTGCTCCGCAGTCGATTACCTCGGCACGCAGCACATTGCCTTCGATAAATACCCGCAAGCAAATCTCTTCGCCGTCCGGCGTGAAGGCGCTTGCATTGCACAAGACGTTGCCAAGCGCTTGCGCCACCCGCTCCGGATCGCACATCAGCTCGGCGTCGGCGTTGTCGACCTCGACGATCAGGCGCTGCTTGCGCGAACGGACCAGCGTTTCGACCGCGTCGAGCGAGAGATTCACGATCTCGCGTTTCGTGCAGATGCGTGGCTCGACCGGCAAAGCGTGGACACAATCGACGCGTGACGCGTCCAGCAGGTCGGCGATGAAACGTGCGAGCTGCCTTGTCTGTCGCTGAACGACGCCGGCCATCTTTGACACGACCGGGTCATTGTTGGCACGCTGCAGAAGGCCGGCGATACTCATGATTGGCGCCAGCGGATTACGCAGCTCGTGCGCCAGCATGGCCAGAAATTCCTCGCGCGAATGGGCAGCATCCCGCTCCCGCTCCTGCAGGCGGCGCTGCTCGCTGATGTCAGTCAGGCAGCACAAGGCGCCAACGACTTCGCCACCCGCATGAAACACAGGCTTGGCGTGAATCACGATGCGGCGCGCCTGGCCATCCCGGCACACGGCGAGCAGTTCGGTAGGACACGGTGAGGCGCCACCAGCGGCAAACGCGGCCGGGCTGGATTTCTTGTCGAGCAACTGGCCATCCAGGGACCGCAGCGTCTCGAACCCATCCCACTGCATATCTTGCACCAGTGGACAGGCGTCGCCCCATATCCTCTTGGCCGCAGCGTTGACGTGGACCAGCGCGCCCGTCGGGGAGCAACAATATGCCGGACACGGCATTTGCTCGATCGCCCATGCGTACGATTCGGGCCAGCCATTGTCCAAGTCGTTAAATTCGCCCTCGAGGGGCGTGTTTTCATTGTTCATGGTGCAAATGCGGAAAGAGCACCGCTATAAAAGTCTCAATCGACATTATCGAGGTTGCAACATTTGCACTACGTAGGAGACACACTACCATTCTTGTCGGAGGTTGACGTGCCGGGGCGCGCGCGCGCAAGCAAGATGTGGGGCGAAGGGTCACGGATTCTCACCGAATGCGGCCGAAAGTGAGCGTTGTTTTATATGAACAATCACACTTTATTTCAATAAGGTAACTTTAGTTACTGGAGTTTCAACGTACTATCTGTCTGTCGCCGCTGTAGTTGACACGGACACGCGACACGGATACGCGAGACGCAGCCTCCCCGGCTGTCTCAATTGCAGTGGCGCCTGGGACAGGACGCTGCACACCTCAACTGACACAATTGCTTCCTGCAAAAAGCGGGAATGCCCCAACACAGGAACACGTTCATGCATCCCACCCGCGCCGGTTTCACCTTCGGCATCGCGCGCCGACTTTATTGCGGATTCTCGCTGATCGTCGCCATCCTGTTGGTGCTGCTCACGGTGTCATATACCAACTTTTCAAAACTCACCCAGGCGAACAGCTGGAACACGCACACCTACACCGTGCTTGCCGGCAGCCAGGACATGATGCAGAGTCTGGTCAACATGGAGACCGGAGAGCGTGGGTTCGCGCTGACCGGGATCGACGCTTCGCTCGAACCCTATATTGCTGCCAAGGCGGCGTTCCAGCAAAGCCTCAACAGCGTCATGGCGCTGACGTCCGACAATGCCCAGCAGCAGACGCGCCTGCGCGCGCTGCAAGAGATGGAGTCGCAGTGGCGCTCCGTCGCCGCCGAACCGGTCATCGCCTTGCGCCGCGAGGCGAACGGTAACCCAGCAGCCATGGATGCGGTGGTCCGCTTCGAGCAGACCGCCAAAGGCAAGGCGCTGATGGACCGGATGCGTGCCACGCTGGGCGAACTGGCCCAGGCCGAACAAATCCTGCTGACCGAACGCTCCAGCGTGGCAGAAGCGCTGCACAGCGCAACCAACAGCACACTCATCGGCGGCGGTGCCGTGGCCACCATCCTGTCGATCGTGCTGGCCATCCTGCTCACGCGCATGGTCCTGGGTCCGCTGCGCGTCATTCTGGCCGCCACCGAAGATCTGCGCAGCGGTGACGGTGACCTGACCTACCGTCTGCCGGTCTTGCCGGCTGAATTTGGCCAAGTGGCACAGTCGTTGAACGGTTTTATCGAGAAGCTACATGTGATCATCACCGATGTGCGCAAGGGAACCCAATCCATTGCCGTGGCCAGCAGGGAAATTGCAGACGGTAACCTGGACTTGTCATCGCGCACCGAACAGCAAGCCAGTTCGCTGGAAGAAACAGCGTCATCGATGGAAGAATTGACCTCCACGGTGCAGCAGAATGCCGACAACGCGCGCCAAGCCACGGGCCTGGCGACGAATGCCGCCAACGTGGCCGTGCTCGGCAGCGGCGTGGTGGCCGAAGTAGTGACTACCATGAGCGCCATCAGCGATTCGGCCCGCAAGATCGGTGACATCATCGGCGTGATCGATGGCATCGCGTTCCAGACAAATATCCTGGCACTCAATGCTGCGGTCGAAGCGGCCCGCGCCGGCGAACAGGGCCGCGGATTCGCGGTGGTGGCATCGGAAGTGCGCAACCTGGCACAACGCTCGGCCACTGCGGCAAAAGAAATCAAGACGCTCATCAACGACTCGGTCCAGCGTGTGGAAACGGGAAGCCGCCTCGTCGGCGACGCCGGCAAGACCATGGACGATATCGTCGTGAGCGTGCGCCGCGTGACCGATATCATGACCGAGATCAGCGCTGCCAGCAGCGAGCAGGAAACCGGCATCGTGCAGATCAATACGGCGATCAACGAGATGGACAACGTCACGCAGCAGAATGCCGCGCTGGTCGAAGAAGCGGCTGCAGCCTCGCAGTCGCTTCAGGAACAGGCATTGCGCCTCGAAGTGGTGGTCGGCACCTTCAAGCTCGATGTCGCGCATGCCGCTGTCGATGTGGCCGGCTCACGGCGGGCACGATCGGATCAGGGTGCCGGGACATTGCGCCTGGCGGCCGCCTGAACGTTTTCTATTGCACTGCAAGCGGCGCCTCGTGTTCAACCGCCATTGCTTGACCGGCGATTGACCGGCGGCTGACCGGGGGTTGACTGTGCAAAGGGCGGCGATTCGATGGTTGCCTGTGGCAGGCTGAGAAGTAATCGCCGCTGCCCTGCCATTGTGCCTTGTATGGCTTCCTGTTAATTCTACGCTTTACAACCGTCATGATGACATCTCTACCTATCGATCAAGCACAACCGACCGTCCGGCCAAAGCGCCACAGCGCACCGCAGCACACGAGCGCGTGGAAGGCCCACGGCATCTGGATGCCGGGCGTTGTGGTCATGCGCACGATCGGATTTCGTGCCAAGGCCGCGATCATCGCCGCCCTGTTCCTTCTGCCGCTTGCCATGCTGGCGACCGTCTATTTTTCACGGGCAGCAGACAACCTTGCGTTTTCGCGCAAGGAGATCGTCGGCGTTCATTACAACCGCGCGATCTATCCGTTGATCGACCTGGCGCAGCAACTGCGCCGCGACACGCTCGTGCTGCAGGCCGACGGCGTGGCGCCGGCGACGATGGCTGCGGTCAGGGCGGACCTCGCGACAGCCTACGCCAGGCTGGGCGCAGCCGAACAGGCCGAGGGCAAGACGCTGCAGACCAGTCAAGCCTATGGCGCAGCGCTGGCCGCCTACGCCAACGTGATGAATGTTACCGGGAGCACCGCCGTGTTCCAGGCGCATACAGCGCATGTGCAGGCGCTGGTCCATCTGATGGAAGTCGTCACCGACAATTCAAATCTGACCCTCGATCCGGAAATAGCGACCTTCTACCTGATGGATGCCAGCTTCGCGCGTATTCCTGACATCGCGGAGCGGACCGCGCAATTGCGCGGGCTCGGGATCGGGGTGCTGAGCGCAGGCAATGCGACGCCCGCGCAACGGCGTGACATGACGACCCAGATCACGGTGGCAAAATTTCAGGCAAACAGCATGGCGACCGGCCTGGCCAAAATCAAGGGTGACAATACCCTGATCACGCGTCTAGCCCTGACGGCGCCATCGGCCGCGACGACGGCGCTCTTCGCGTATGCCGACCGCAACCTGATCGACGCGGTATCCCTCGAGCCGAACACCGCAGGTGCGTTCCGCAACCTGGCCAACGGCGTGCTGGAAAAACAGTATGCGCTTGCGGGCCGCCTCATGACGGAGCTCGATGCCCTGCTGCAGGCACGCGTTGCCGCCATCACGCTCGAACGCGACGTGCTGCTGGGCGTGCTGGTTGTGGCGATACTGGGCGCGGCATATTTCTTTTATGCGTTTTACCGGGTGACGAGCGGCGGTCTGACGCTGATCAGCCGCCATCTCAAGGAAATGGCGCGGGGAGACTTGCGCCGCATACCCGCGCAGCCATTGGGAAAGGATGAACCGGCAATGGTGATCCTCGACCTGCGCACTGCCTACGATGCGCTGCATACCCTGGTGCGCGCCGTCAGCCGCTCGGCCGATGAATTGCACGGCACCAGCAGCGAGATCGCGCAAGCGAGTCTGGACCTCTCGGCACGCAGCGAAGCGGCGGCGGCATCGCTCGAGCAGCAGGCAGCAGCCATGGAACAAATCGGCGCCACCGTCGGCGGTAACGCCGAGCGGGCCGGGAATGCCGAGCGCTTCGCGGCCGACAGCGCCAGCCTTGCCGCCGACGGCGGCAAGGTGATTTCCAGCGTGGTTACCACGATGCAGAAGATCCATGCCTCGTCGGCTCAGATCAGCGACATCACCAGCGTCATCGACGGTATCGCCTTCCAGACCAATATTCTTGCATTGAATGCGGCAGTCGAAGCGGCACGCGCCGGCGAGGCGGGTCGTGGTTTTGCGGTGGTTGCATCGGAGGTGCGGACCCTGGCACATCGCAGCGCGGCAGCGGCTGCAGAAATCAAGACCTTGATCGCGGCGTCGGTCTCCCAGATTGCAGGCGGAACCCATGTCGTGACGCAGGCCGGCGCCACGATGACGGTCGTTGTCGGCAATGCGCACAAAATGAGCGGCTACCTGAAAGACATTTCCACTGCATCGACGGAACAGGCACATGGCGTGAAACAGGTCAGTGCGGCGATCCATGAACTGGACGACCACACCCAGAGAAATGCCGCGTTGGTCGAAGAGACGTCTGCCGCATGCACGGCCTTGAAGCAGCAGGCCGACAGCCTGCAGCAGAGCATCGCAAAATTTCTCGTATGAATAGGCGCAGTCAGCATTAAATAAAGACGAGCTCTGAACCGATGAGCAGTATGGTGGTCCAACCCCTGTCCCCAGTGTCAGGAGTCGATCATGAAAGCGCCGCGTTTCAAGAACTGGTTCGCAAAACTGCCGTTGCTGAACCAGCCGCAGCGCCGGCAAGTGCTCGGCGCTTTGCAGCCTCTGGTGGGGCTCGAGCAGGTGGTCGCGCTGATCGCAGAGATCAGAACACCGGGGCGCTGCTGCCCCAGGTGCGGCCACGAGCGCTGCTACCGCCACGGGGTTGCCAATGACCTGCAGCGCTATCGATGCTGCGCGTGCGGCCGCACGTTCAACGACCTGACCGGCACGCCACTGGCGCGGCTCCGGCTCAAGGCCAAATGGCTTACGTATTCGCAAGTGCTGCTGGATTCACTGCCAGTACGCAAGGCAGCAGATCGCGTCGGCGTGCATCGCACCACCGCTTTCCGCTGGCGTCACCGCTTCCTGCACTGGAGCAAACTCGACCGGCCGGCATTATTGAATGGCATCGTTGAGGCCGACGAGACATTCCTGCTCGAATCGCAAAAAGGATCGCGCACACTGGATCGGCCAGCGCGCCGCCGCGGCGGCCATGCCGCCAGGCGCGGTATTTCCCGCGAACTGGACTGTATCCTGGTCGCGCGTGATCGCGAAGGACGCACGATCGATGCCGTCACCGGTCGTGGTGCGCTGACGGCAGCGCAACTCGGGCGCGACTTGCTGCCCAGGCTCGATCCCCGAGCGCTGCTGGTGAGCGACAGCCATCGCGCCTACCGGGCGTTTGCACGCAAGCACAATATCGCGCATGCAGCGGTCAATCTGCGCGCAGGCGTGCGGGTCAGGCATCTGGGCAACCGCGCGATCCACGTGCAGAACGTCAATGCTTATCACCAACGTTTCAAGGCATGGCTGCTGGGCTTTCGTGGCGTGGCGTCGCGCTATTTGCCGAATTACCTGGGCTGGCGCTGGGCGCTGGATGGTGCGAGGGTCAGTTCGCCGGAGCACTTGCTTCGGATTGCAATCAGGGTCATCAACAGATAACGCTGACTGCGCCTTGAATACCAGGTATTCATCAGGGCCATCTACCGATAACGCTGTCTGCGCCACGAAAAACGCCCTGCATCAGGCAGGGCGTTGAATCGGTGCCGGGAGTCGTCCCGGCCGAGCAATCAGTGTGACGCGATCAGTTCGACTTGGCGTGCGCTGCCAGGCGGCGCGCGACGGCTGGCGAGACGGCATCGGCGCCGCGGGTCATGCGATACAGCGCCCAGACATCGGCACTGCCAGTGGTGCGGGCTGCAGCGGTTGGAGCAGCCTTGACTTCACGCACGAAATCGAAGGCGGTGCTGACCAGGGCGGACAGTTGGGCAGCGAACGACGGGCGGAGGGACAAGGTGGTCATGATTTTCTTCCTGTGTGTTTGATCTGGTATGAAGCTAGTATGCGCTCTATCAGATAGAAATCAAATTGCGATCCATGATAGTCGTCATTCACAAATCGACTATCTCTGCATTCAATATTTGATCAACAACAGAAAATCAGGCGGCGCCAGCGCAATGCCGGCACCGCCCTTCAGCAGACGCAGGCGGTATCAGACACCAGCAAGTGCAAGGCGTCCAGTTGGCGCCTCCTGGCTGCGCGCTGGCGCGGGTTGCTGGCCTGCGCCTGGGCGAACGTCCGTTTTGAACACGCTGACCACATCGGCCAGGTGCGCCGCCTGCTCCTGCATCGAGCCGGCCGCAGCAGCAGCTTGCTCCACCAGGGCGGCATTTTGCTGCGTCGCCTGATCCATCTCGGTGATGGCAGCGTTGACTTGCTCGATGCCTGCGCTTTGCTCGTCGCTGGCATGCGAGATCTCGCTCATGATGCCGGTCACGAGCGAAATACTGTGCACGATATTGGTCATCGTCGTACCTGCATTGTCGACCAGGCCGGTACCGGCTTCGACTTTCTGCACCGAGTCGTCGATGAGGCCCTTGATTTCCTTGGCTGCAGCCGCCGAGCGGTGCGCCAGGTTGCGCACTTCGCTGGCAACGACGGCAAAGCCACGGCCCTGTTCACCGGCACGCGCTGCTTCCACGGCTGCATTGAGCGCCAGAATATTGGTCTGGAAGGCGATGCTGTCGATGACGCTGATGATGTCCACGATCTTGCGCGACGATGCATTGATTTCGCTCATCGTGCCGACCACTTGCGCAATCACGGCGCCGCCCTGCCCGGCAATGCTGGCCGCTTCGGATGCCATCGTGTTGGCACGGCGCGCGTTGTCGGCATTCTGGCGCACGGTCGACGTCAGTTCTTCCATCGACGAGGCGGTTTCTTCCAGCGAACCAGCCTGCTGTTCGGTACGGCGCGACAGGTCCAGGTTGCCCGCGGCGATTTCTGCCGATGCGGTCGCGATCGTTTCGGTGCCGGTGCGTACCTGGCTCACGATCCCGAGCAGGTTATCGTTCATTTTTTGCAGTGCTGCCATCAACTGACCGGTCTCGTCACGCGTTGTGACGGTGAATTGGCTGCCCAGGTCGCCCGACGACACGCGGTCGGCAACGGCCACTGCATCCTGGATCGGCCGCACGATCGAACGGGTGATGAAGATGCCGAAGATGATGCCGAGCACAATAGCCAGGCTCCCCAGGCCGATCAGCGTCATACGCGCCGTCGCATAGGCATCGGATGCATCGGCCACGAATTTTTCTGCCGACTTGCGCTGTGCAGCTGCAAGCTTTTCGATCGATTCTAGATAGGCAAGGCTGGTCGGCTTCATCCGGGTCTCGAAGATAAGTCGCGCACCGTCGGCGTCGCCGGCGGTCTTGGCATCGAGCAGCGCCTTGCGTGCGTCCAGATACGGCGCCCGGGCGGTCACGACCTCCTGGAACTGCGCCTGCGACTTCGGGTTGCGCAAGCCAGCCTTGATTTCGTCCTGCAATGCGGAAGAGCGAACGGATCCCGCTGCGATGCGGTCGGTGATGATCTTGACCTGGTCTGGCTCGACGGTACGGTAGGCCATTTCCATCAGCGTGGTGTTGACTTCAATGATCTTGGACCATTCGGCCACGTTACGCTGGTTCTTCATGCTGGTATTGACCACACGATCGGTCGCATCGTTCATGTCGCCCATGCGACCGAGGGTAATGACGATCACGATCGCCATCAGGAGCAAGACGGCGGCGTAGCTGAACGCCAGGCGCGTGCCTATTTTTAAGTTTTTCATCAACGATTATCCGGAGAGGTGTAGGAGAGGTCGGCGCCCTGCGAGTGGCTGGAACGACCGGCGGTAAAAATGCCCAAAAGAAATATCATCGCACATGTACACGTTAAATGTGTTGCACACGGCCAACATCTTCGGTCAATAGTCACGAATTAGCGCGTAGTGCGCGCATGTACTTTTAACCTCAAACATGGTCGATTCGGCATGCATGTGACGATGTGTCACTACCCTGCGTTGAGGACTGCGTCAGCTGCCTGCTACCGGCGTCATGGCACGGAAAATCTGGATGACTGCCGGCCCCAGCAGTACCACCAGCAGGGCCGGGAAAATGCAGAAGATCAGCGGAAACAGCAGCTTCGTTGCAATCTGCGCCGCCTTTTCTTCGACCAGTTGCCGCCGCCGTGTCCGTAGCTGCTCCGACTGCACCCGCAGCGCCGTACCGACACTGGTACCGAAGCGTTCGGCCTGGATCAGCATCTTGACCAGCGCATCGACATCTTCCACGCCGGTGCGCAGCGCCAGGTTGCGCAGCGCCTTTTCCTTGGCGCTACCGGCGCGCAGTTCGAGCGTCACCAGTTGCAGTTCGTCGGCCAGCACCGGACTTTTCAGGCCGATCTCGTTGCCCACGCGCGCCAGCGCCGCATCCATGGCCAGGCCCGCTTCGACGCACACCGTCATCAGGTCGAGCGCATCGGGAAAGCCCTCGAAAATATCGCGCTGCCGGTTGGCGACGCGGCGTTTGAGGAGAAAATCCGGCAGGTAGTAACCAATACTGGCCGCGCTCACCAGAAACAGGAAGGTCAGCGCCAGCGGCCGCGTGCTGTGATGCGGCAGCGCGATCCAGACCACCAGTGGCAAGCCGATCGTCAGCGCCGTTTTGGCGGCGTGGTACAGCCCGGGGGCCGACGGCGCGCGCCAGCCGGCGTTAATAAAACGCAGCCGCAACGGTGACGATTCCCACCCTTCGGTCGGCACCGACAGCTTGGCCAGCGGCTCGGCGAAATCGGCCAGGCGCTCGCGCCAGCCGTCCCCGCGCCTGGTTTTCGGCACATCGCGTTCGTCCAGCGCCACCAGGCGCGCCTTGACGGGATCACGCGTCAGCAGCAGCAGGGCCACCACCGCGACGCCGAATACCAGCACGAACATTGCAGCCAGCATCACTATTTTTGCCATGGTCATCGTGTCGTTCTTTCGTTACATCCGGATGCGCACGATCTTGCGGATCGCCAGCACGCCAAAGCCCATCATGCCCAGCGCGGCGCCGCTCAGCTGGCGCCCGATCGGGTCGTGTATGAGCACGCCCATCGTCTCGGGATTGGCCAGCGCCATCATGCCGCCGGCGCCAAACGGCAGCAGGCCCAGCACCCAGGCCGAGATGCGGCCCTCGGCCGACAGCACGCGCACCTGGCCGGCCAGCTTGTGGCGATCGCGGATGATGCTCGAAATCGACGTCAGCAATTCGGTCAGGTTGCCGCCGCTTTCGCGCTGGATCAGCACGGCCACGACGAAGTACTGCAAATCCATGCTCGGCACGCGCTGCGCCAGATTGTTCAATGCATCGGCCATCGAGACGCCAAAATTGACTTCGTCGAACGCGGTCTTGAATTCTTCCCCCAGCGGCGCCGCCACTTCATCGGCCACCAGCTTCAGAGCCGTCGGAAACGCGTGGCCGGCGCGCATCGCCCGGCTCATCATGTCGAGCGCCTCGGGCAGCTGGCGCTCGAAACGCACCATGCGCGCATCGCGCGCACGCGTCAGGCGCAGCAGCGGCAGCCAGCCGGCAACGAGCATGCAGGCCAACATGCCCAGCAACGGCAAACGCAGCAGCAAGGCAGCCACGAGCCCGCCGAGCGCACCCGCTGCGCAGACGGCCAGCAACGACGCCACCTTCTGCGCACTGCCCGCCTGCAGCAGCATGCGGTCCAGCCGGTACACGCCCGGCAGGCGCTGCAGCAGCGGTTCGAGTTCGGGGTTGTCGGACAGGCGCCGTTCCTTGACGATGGTGACATCGAGTTCGCGCGTCTCGCGCCCGATCACGCTGCGCAGCCGGCGCGCGATGCGCTCTGCTTCCGGGTTGTTGTTCGCCTGCCAGGCCGCGTACACGCCCCATACCAGCAGCATGACAGCGGCAAACACCAGCAGGATGAACAGGAGGAAGGTGGTATCCATGCCGGAGGTCCTAGCGCGGCTCGAAAATGTGCGGCGCCAGGTTCACACCGAACGTGCGCAGGCGCTCGGCGAAATGCGGCCGCACGCCGGTGGCGGTGGCCTGCCCCAGCACCGTGCCGTCATCGGCCACGCCGGTCTGGCGGAACGTGAAGATCTCCTGCATCGTGATGACGTCGCCCTCCATGCCCGTCACTTCCGTGATCGACAGCACCTTGCGCTTGCCGTCGGTCAGGCGCGAGACCTGAACCACGACGCCCACGGCCGACGCGATCTGCTGGCGCATGGCCTTCGGTGGCAGGTTCGGCGCGGCCATGCTGATCATGTTTTCCAGGCGCGTGAGTGCTTCGCGCGGCGTGTTCGCGTGCAGGGTTGCCATCGAGCCTTCGTGACCGGTGTTCATCGCGCCCAGCATGTCCATCGCTTCTTCGCCGCGCACCTCGCCCAGGATGATGCGGTCGGGGCGCATCCGCAGTGCATTCTTGACCAGTGCGCGCTGGGTCACTTCGCCCTTGCCTTCGATGTTCGCAGGCCGGGTTTCCAGGCGCACCACGTGCGGCTGCTGTAGCTGCAATTCGGCCGCGTCTTCGACCGTCACGATGCGCTCGTTGTGGTTGATGAAGCCCGAGATCACGTTGAGCATCGTCGTCTTGCCCGACCCCGTGCCGCCCGAGATCACGATATTGACCTTGGCCTTGCCCAGGCCCTGCAGCACCTCGGCCATGTCGGCCGTCATGCTGCCATACGCGACCAGGTCGGCCAGGCGCAGCGGATCGGCCGAGAAGCGCCGGATCGACATCACGGCGCCATCGATCGCCAGCGGCGGGATGATCGCGTTCACGCGCGAGCCGTCCGGCAGGCGCGCATCGACCATCGGGCTCGATTCGTCGATGCGGCGACCCACGCGCGAGACGATCTTGTCGATGATCTTCATCAGGTGCGCTTCGTCGGTGAACGTCACGTCGGTCAGTTCGAGCTTGCCGCGCCGTTCGACATAGACCTGCTTGTGCGTGTTGACCAGGATGTCCGAGACGGTCGGGTCTTCCAGCAGCGGCTCGAGCGGGCCGAAGCCCAGCATCTCGTTCTGGATGTCGCGCGTGAGCATCTTGCGCTCGGCGTCGTTGATGACGACCATCTCTTCTTCGAGCAGACGCTCGACCAGGAGGCGCAGCTCTTGCCGGATCTGGTCGCCGTTCAGGCGCTGCATGCTTTCCAGGTCGATGCGGTCGAGCAGCGCCTCGTGGATGCGGGCCTTGAGCTGGTGGTAGGCGCGGTTGTCGATCGGCCCGCCGCGCACGGCGGCGGCGCGCGGCGCCGGGCCGCCGGTGGTCACGCGCGTCGGCGCGCTTGGCGTCGTGCTGGTGTTGCTGCTAAGGGCAGCGCTGCCAAGGCGTTCGCGCAGCGAAGCGGATGGGATCATGTTCATGTCGTTGGACTCCTTCACCAGTTCACGGGTCATACGTCAGTCTTGCGGCGCTTGAACAGACGCGCCATCACGCCGGCCGCCGCCTGTGGCGCGGCTTCGCCCGTCTGGCTGCGCGCCATCGTCATCAAGGCTGCGCTCAGCGGGCTCTCGGGCGCCAGGCGCGTGATCGGCACGCCCTGGTTGACCGACTTGGCCGCTGCGTCGTAGTGGTTCGGCATCGTGCGCAGGTGCGTCGTGTCGAACGCCTGCTCGAGGTCCTTGAGCTTGATGTCGCTGTTGTTGTCGTGACGGTTCACGACGATTTCGACCTTGTCGTTGCCGTATTCCAGGTTGCGGAACACGTCGAGCAGCCGCTTGCCGTCGCGGATGTACGGCAGCGTCGTTTGCAGCACCGGGTAGATCGTGTCGGCATGGTCCAGCGCGCGGATCGTCACCGGATCCAGGCTGCGTGCGACGTCGAGGACGATGAAATCGTACTGGCGGCGCGCCAGCTTGATGATCGCGTCGATGTGCTCCGGCTTGACGTCACTGGCATGGGCCGGATCGGACGGCGCGGCCAGGACGCTGAAGTTGGGCGTCACGGCGACCATGCTCGACGACAGAAACGACGGGTCGAGCCGGTGGATCTGGGTCGCCACATCCGACAGCGTGGCCAGTGGCTTGCTGTCCGAGACGAACAGCGACGCGTCGCCGAACTGCAGGTTCATGTCGATCATCGCCACGCGTTTCGTGCCGCCAGCCGACAGCGCATACGCAAGGTTCGTGGCCAGGAAGGTCGCGCCGCTGCCGCCCTTGCATGAAATGAAGGCCAGCACCCTGCCCTGCGCCGCGCCCTGGCTGCCGAACTTTTCGGCGATGTGGTCGACGGCCTTGGCCAGGTCGGCTGCGGCGGGCGCCGCCGGCAGCACTTCGCGTACGCCGGCGCGCATCGCGCGCAGCAGAAAGTCTTGCGACAGGTCGCCCGACAGCACGATGAACGCCATGCGCGGGAACAGGTGACCGAGTCGCTCGAGCTGGTCGAGGTCACCTTCGTCGGCGCGCGGCTGGTCGACCACCAGCAGGTCGGGGATGGCGTCGTCGCTCATCGTCGACAGGCGCGCCGGGGTGCCGGCGATCATGTCGACTTCGTCGCTGCCCGGGCGGGCGCGCAATTGGCGCGACAGCTCGATCAGGTGGCGCTCATCGCGCGAAAGGACTGCGATTTTCATGATGGCCTCTACTTCTTCCCGCCGAACAGCGTGATCTCGACCTGCGGCGCGGGCGCGGCAAACGAGCCCTGGTAATTCTTGTACGCGAGGATCGCGGTGCTCGCATCGCTGCCCGGCACCGAGCGCTTGCCCTGGGGCGCGATGATCTGGCTGGCCATGATGTTGCGCACGGTGTCGCCGGTGCCGGCGGGTGTGTCGGTCGCGCAGCCGCCCAGCAGGAGCGTGCAGGATGCGGCGAGGATGGCGGTGATGGTCGTCTTCATGATCAGTTCTCTTGTGCGACAGGGGCGGCGCGGCCTTCGAGCTGGCCGCCGAGCAGGAATTCGGCGCGGGTCGGCTGCACGTAGTCGTCGGTCGGCAACGCGGGCTGCGACTGCATCGGTTTGGCCAGGCGCGGCGTCACGATGAACACCAGTTCGGTGCGGTCATTCTGGAAGTCGCTGCTTCGGAATAAGGCACCGAGCACCGGGACGTCGCCCAGGAACGGGAAGCGCTTGATGGTGCTGGTCACGTTATTGCGGATCAGGCCACCGATGGCGAAACTCTGGCCATCCTGCAGCTGCACCGTGGTCGCCGCGCGCCGCGTGGTAAACGATGGCAGGATCGCGGTCGCGCTGTTGCTGGAGCCGCCCGTGCTGATGCCGATGCCTTCGCGATTGAGCTCGGACACTTCCGGCGCCACGCGCAGGTTGATGCGCCCGCCCGCCAGCACGGTCGGCGTGAATTTCACCGCCACGCCATATTCTTTTTCTTCGAGCGTGATCAGGCCCGCGCCGCCGACCGCATTCTGCGCGACGGGGATGAAGATCTTGCCGCCTGCGAGAAAGCTCGCCTCCTGTCCGCTGATCGCCATGACATTCGGCTCGGCCAGGATCTTGACCAGGCCATCGCGCTTTTCGCCGTCGATGGTCAGTTGCTTCATGCCGTTACCCACGGCAGTGACGGCGCCGGCGCCGCCACTGAGCAGGCTCGATACGGCGGCGTAGGTCCAGCTGCCGTTGGTCTTTGAAAAACCCGCCTTGGCGCCCAGCTGGTCGACGAGCGACTTTGAAATCTCGGCGATCTTCACTTCCAGCATGACCTGCTGTGGCGCGGCGATCGACAACATATTGAGCACTTTCGCTGCGGTCGCCGAGCCCGCGGCCGGCGCAGCAGCCGGGGCGCCGACGGACAGCGGCGACGGGCTGCCCGCGCCGCTGTCGGCCTGCTGGCCACCGGCGGCAGGCGCGGCGCTTTCCTGGAACGCCGTGGCCAGGTCCACCAGCTGGCTGGCCACGCCGACATCGCTGACCATCCCCGACAGCACCACGGCATTGCCGCTGGCGCCGATGCGGATGCCGCGCTCGCGCGGGAACAGCGCGTCGAACTGCGCGCGCAGCGACGACGTGTCGATGGCAACGTCCAGGTCGATCACGGTCGAGCGCTTGTCGCGGCCAGAGACGATCAGGTTGGTGCTGCCGACGCTGCGCGCAACGATCACGACTTCGCTGGCGCCCGGCACCACGACGTTGGCCACTTTCGGGTCGCCCACCATGACGGCGCCGGCCGGCGTGCAGAAACGCTTGAGGACGGATTTGCCGCGCATCAGCTGGAGCCGCTGATTCGCACCACCGCGCAGGTCGATGCAGTCTGCAACTGCTGCGCCTGGGACGGCGGCGTCCACCTTGGCGGCGGGGGCAGCATGAGCATCCAGCGTCAATGCGACGGCGCAGGCCAGCAGGGTTTTATGAGTCAATGTGGTCATGACGGATTCTTCAATCAAAAGCTTTGCGAAGCGGCGTCCAGGCCGCGGATCACCAGGACACCGTCGCGCGGCGCGCTGGGCTGACGTGGGGTAACAGGCACAGCGCGTGGCGCCGGGTCACGTACCGGCGCCGGCGCCTGCGCCGACAGTGCCGGCAGGCCGAGCACCGATTCGCGCGTTGCGCCGGTCGTGTTGGCCGGCTGCGCTTCGATCTGGTTGCGCAGCACCAGCGACAGCGAACCGATCGAACGGGCCAGGTCGAGCTTTTCGACTTCATTTGGTGTGAGTTCGAGGGTCACGGCATTGACGACGCGCGGCTTGGTGTCGTCCACGGCCGATTCCTGCGCCACGGCCAGTACCAGGATGCGTTCGAGCACGATCTTCGAGATCGAGCCGGCGTTCTGCGCCAGGTCGCTGTTGGTCGGCGCCAGGTTGACGAGGATGTCGACGTAATTGCCAGGCAGTGCAAAGCCGGCCACGCCGACGACGTCGTTGACGCGCACGGTCATCGCGCGCTTGCCGCTGGCCACCACTGCCGACAAGCCGCCCAGCGTACCGGCCGGGGCCAGCTTCGATTCGAGCACCGGCTCGCCGCGGGCGATGTCGCCACGGGCGATGCGCCCTTCGAGCAGTTTCATGTCGGTGATGGCGCCAGGCGGCATCGAGCCGGCGGGCCAGTCGGTCAGTTGCAGGCTGGCCGGCAGGATGCGCGCGCCCTGTCCGATCTCGGTGGCAGCGACCACCACGCGGGTGCCCGCCGGGCCCTGCTCGCCCATCCACTTGGCCGCCAGGACCACGGCGCCCAGCGCCAGCACCAGCGCCACGCCGATGATCAGGATCGCTCTCGAATTACGCATGTTCATACTCCGTCGTGCCGCGTTCGCGGCGTTCTTGTGAGGCGGGCCGACCCGGGGCGCCCGCGGCAAAATAGTTGTCCCAGGCCCAGTCCAGGGTGCGGCGCGACAGTTCTGGCGCGCAGTCTTCGTAGCGCGCGAGGTCGCGCAACTGGCGCATCAGGTCGCGCGGGTAGCAGGCCAGCAGCGGCACGCCGCGCTCGCGGTGGCAGGCCAGCAGATAATCGAACGCCGCGGCGTCGAACGCCACGCCGACGGACTCGCACGCTTGGCGGAACAGGTGCGTGTATTCGTCGGTTGACGCTTCCGGTACTTCGATCTTGTAGCCGAGGCGGCGCAGGAAGGCGCCGTCGGACAGACGCTGCGGTACGAAGTTCGACGAGAACACGATGATCACGTCGAACGGCACCTGGAACGTGTGGCCCGTATGCAGCGTCAGGTAATCGACATTGCGGTCCATCGGCACGATCCAGCGGTTCATCAATGCTTCCGGCGTGCAGCGCTGGCGGCCCAGGTCGTCGATGATGAACATGCCGTTGTTCGACTTGAGGTGCGGCGGCGCCTGGTACAGGCGGGTGTGCGGGTCGAACCGCAGGTCGAGCATGTCGAGCGTGAGTTCGCCGCCGGCCAGCGCGGCCGGGCGACGCACGCCGCGGATCCAGCGCAGGTCGGGCGCGCTGCCGCGGTCCAGGCTAGGCGCTTCCGTCACCGCCGCTTCGGTCACGCAGTGCTGCACGTTGTCGAAAAATGGAATCACTTCGCCATCGACCATCAGCGCGTGCGGCACGGCGATCGTGCCGTCCAGCAGGTCGCGCAGGCGTTCGGCCAGATAAGTCTTGCCACTACCGGCCACGCCGTGCAGGAACAGCGCGCGGCCGGAATTCATGCCGGCGCCGATCTGGTCGAGCACGACCGGATTGACGACCACGCCATCGAACACGGCGGCCATCGCACCACGCGTTACCTGCATATTGGCCACACTGTGCGCCTTGACCTGGGCGACATAGGCGGCCAGCGTGACCGGCGCCGGGCCGGCATAGGCATTGCGGCCCAGCGCAGCCTGGGCACGCGCGCGGCCGGCCTCGGTCAGGATGTAGCACAGGTCGGCATCGGTGCCGCTGTTGCCGATGCGCGCCACTTCGCATAGTTTTTCGCTGCGCAGGAACGCGATCAACGGATCGATGACGCTGACATTGAGTTTGGTGTGCGCGGCCAGTTCGGCCAGGCGCAGCTGGCCGCGCTGGAACAGGATCTTGCCCAGCAATTCGGCCAGGAACAGGAACGGCAGGCCGGTCTCGTCGACCGTGCGTGGCGCCCTGGCGTCGGCTGGTGCGTTCGCGGGGGCAAGCAGAGCGAGGCTCACAGCGGCAGCTCCCCATGCACGCGCAGCCACAGCACGCAGCCGACGGTAGCAACCGCAATGGCAATCGCATACGGCAGGCGGCCGCTGGCGGCTTCGGGCGGCACGGTCGGCGCGGCAACCGCGCCGGCCAGCGCCGAGTAGGTCGTGTGCAGCGCCATGTGATACGCGTTGGCGACCAGGCGGCGCAGATTGCGCTGCCAGGCCGCAAACACCAGCGCCAGCACGCCGCCGGCCACCAGCGTGACCAGGCCGACGACGAGGATCTGGCCGGCGCCGACAAAGGCGCCCACCATCGCCAGCAGCTTGACGTCACCGGCGCCCATCAGGCGCAGCGCGTACATCGGCAGCAGCATCCCCAGTCCCAGGGCGAAGCCGCCGAGCGCAGACAGCAGGCCAAGCCCGCCGACCGGTGTGCTGAACAACCCTGCCCCTGCCGGCAGCAGCGCATGCAGCGCGAACGCGGCCAGCATGCCCGGAAACACGACGGCATTCGGAATGCGGCGCGCGCGCACGTCGGTGATGACGGCGGCGCCTAGCAGAGCGAACAGCAGAAGGAGTGGCAGAGTTGACAATGAATTCTCCGGGTAAAAAAAATCCGGCCGCGGGACAGCCCGTGCCGGATCGGGTCCACCGTGTGGCGGACGGGACGTCAATTACTTCGGCGTCTGGTTGATCTTGCCTGCCAGGTTCGTGAACATGGTGCTGATGTTGCCACCCAGCAGGGTCACGGCGGTGATGATGACGCCGGCGATCAGCGATGCGATCAGTGCGTATTCGATGGCGGTGACGCCGTCTTCTTCTTTGATCAGGTTTTTGATGAAGTTCATGGTGGATCCTTTCAAGGGTCGGTAATCAAGGGTTAGCAGGTTGGCTTTTATGCGCTCGTCCATGCAGCCATTGCCGCGATGAAGCAGACGACTGCGAGCAGAACCGAGAGAACGACATACGACATGGCCGGATTGTTGCTGCTTTCATACTGCTGTTCCGGATTGTCTTCTCTGTCGTGCACCGTTCGCTCCTGTTCGCTTGCCGTCGTACCGCATGTCACGATACGCAGCGCATGAGTTGAATCATACGTACCGGCAACTTTGTTGCCATCCGTCAAAACTACCTTTTTAAAAGGTACGTTGCGCCACAGCAACCCGGTACATTTGTACCAGGTCTCCCTGTGGCGCATTCCGACGGAGCGAGAAAAGGCGAGGCGCAGTCAACGTTAAATAGAGACGAGCTTTGAACTGCTGAGCGGTCCCGTGGTCCAACGCCTGTCCCCAATGCCAGGAGCCGGTTATGAAAGCACCACGTTTCAAGAGCTGGTTCGCCAGACTGCCGTCGCTGAACGTGCCGCAGCGTCGGCAAGTGCTCGACGCCCTGCATCCTGCAGCCGGGCTCGACCAGGTAGTAGCGCTCATCGCCCAGACCAGAGGGCCTGGCCGTTGCTGTCCCCGCTGTGGTGACCAACGTTGCCACCGGCACGGGTTCGCCAATGATCTGCAGCGCTTTCGCTGCTGCGCCTGTGGCCGCACGTTCAACGACCTGAGCGGCACGCCACTGGCGCGGCTCAGGCTCAAGGGCAAATGGCTTGCCTATTCGCAGGTGCTGCTCGATTCACTCTCCGTGCGCAAGGCGGCAGACCGGGTCGGCGTGCATCGCAACACAGCTTTTCGATGGCGTCACCGCTTCCTCGACTGGGTCAAGTTCGACCGGCCGGCATCCCTGAATGGCATTGTCGAGGCTGATGAGACGTTTCTTCTCGAATCGCAAAAGGGTTCGCGCACGTTGGACCGCCCGCCGCGGCGGCGCGGCGGGCACGCCCCAATGCCTGGCATTTCACGGCACCTGGATTGCATCCTGGTCGCGCGCGATCGAAACGGCAACACTATCGATGCCGTCACCGGGCGGGGTGCCCTGACAGCCGCACAACTCGAACGCGACTTGTTGCCCAAGCTCGATCCGCAGGCACTGCTGGTGACCGACAGCCATGCTGCGTATCGGGCTTTCGCACGCAAGTGCAGGATTGCCCATGAGGCAGTTAATCTGCGTGCCGGCGTGCGCACCAGGCATGCAGGCGGCCGCGCGATTCACGTTCAGAACGTGAACGCCTACCATGGGCGTTTCCAGTCCTGGCTACAGGGCTTTCGGGGCGTGGCGTCACGCTACCTGCGCAATTATTTGGGCTGGCGTTGGGCCCTGGATGGCGGGCGGGTCAGTTCTGCAAAACAATTGTTCTGCATTGCAATCGGCGTCATCAATAGACAACGCTGACTGCGCCAAAGGCGATGCCTCAGGAGAGGCCGTGCTTGATGGCGTAGACGTACAACTCGAGGCGGTTGGCGACGTCCAGCTTCTGGTAGATGGTGGTGAGGTGATTGCGCAGCGTGCGCTCGGAGATGAACGCGCGTTCGGCCAGTTCCTTGTTCAGGGCACCCTTGCCCTGCACGATCATGCCGATCACATCGCGCTCGCGCGCCGTCAGCGTGCCGATGCGTTCGGCCTCCGGATCGGCCTTGGGCGCCGGCGCTACCAACTGGCCCAGCAGCGCCTGCATCAGCGACTGGTCAAGCCACAGCTCGCCGTCATGCACCTTGCGCACGGCCAGCAGCACGTCGTCGGTCGGCGCTTCCTTGCTGACCACGCCGCGCGCACCGGCTTTCACTGCAGCCGCCAGCGTGCCCTGGTCGCGGTTCGCGCTCAGGATCACGACGCGCGTGCTGCCATTGGCCACCAGCGCCGGTAAAAAGTCGATCGAACTGCTGCCTTTCAGGTCGAGGTCGAGCAACACGATGTCCGGGCGCAGCGCGGCGCACAGGGCGGTGGCCTCGGCACCATCGCTGGCGCTGCCGACCAGCGTGAATGACGGGCCTTCGGCCTGGATCAGGCGTTCAAGGCCCCACAGCATGGTCTTGTGGTCATCCACGAGCAGGATGCGGATGGTCATGGTTTCTCCGTTACGTTGTGTCGGTGCTAGACCGGGATGCGGATGCGCAGCAGCGTCTGGCGTGCATCGGCTTCGACGCCCAGCGTGCCGCCGACCGCCGCCACCCGCTCGGCGATCGAGCGTGGCACGAAGGGTTTGGGCGCCGGGACGCCATCGGACACCGGGTTGAAGATATCGATCGCCAACTGGCCATCGTCGTCCTCGATCACCACGCCGGCCGTACGTGCCCGCGTGTGCTTGCAGATATTGCTGATGCCTTCGGTGACAATCTGGAACACCTCGGCCGCCATGCGGTCATTGGCGACGCCCTCGCCCTGCACTTCGAGCATCACGTCGACCCCATAAAAGTTCTGCACCTGACGCAACTGGCGCCGCAGCGCCACCAGCAGTTCCGGCTCTTCCTGGCGCCCGCTGCGAAAACGCTGGGCAAAGTCGCGCATGTCACCGATCACGTCCGAGCACATGGCCAGCAGGCGGTCGAGTTCAGGTGCGACCGCGCTGTCTTCGCCGGCGCCGTTGCGGATCGCCGCCACCGCGTGGCGCAGCCCGATATACGGCTGAATGGTGCTGTCGTGCAGGTCGCGCGCGATGGTCTGGCGTTCACGGAACGCCGCTTCGGACGCCAGCCGGTCGAGCAGGTCGATGGTCTCGATGACGGGAAACGCCTGCTGCACGATGTGCTTCAAAAACGTCGCGTCGCTACGGCGCAGGCGGCTGCCGGTCACGAAAATGCGCCCGCTGCCCTTGCGCAGCGGCAGCGACGCGCTGACGAAGCCGTCGGTGTCGAGCAGGTCGGCCACGTGGCCGCAGGCATCCATGTCTGTCTTGCACCACTCTTTTTCGCCAGTGGCCAGGCGCACCGCGCACACGCCGCCCGGCAGCAGGCGCAGCAGTCCGGCGCCGGGGCCGCGGTACAGGATCGCGCCCGACGCCAGCGCCAGCAACGGCTGCACGTCGGCCGCATCGGGCCGGCTGCGGCTGATCGGGCGACCGGCCCTGGGGTGGTGGGCGGTATTCAGGATCCAGCGCTGGTGGCTGTCCTGCATCAAGAGGGTGCAGGTACTGGCGCCGTAATAACGCAGGATCTTGTCCATCAGCGAATCGAGCGTGTGCTGCACGCCGAAGCGCGGGTTGGATAGCCGGCTGACATCGCGCAGCAGCGCCAGCCGGCGCCGCTGGTCGACGGACAGACCGCCCCAGAACGCGATCATGTAGCCCAGCGCCAGCAGGAAGGTCGCGCGCAGCAGCAGGATGTGAAACGACTGGAAGCCTTGCACCAGCACCACCGACAGGGTCACGATGCCCACCGCGCCCAGCGTCAGCTTGGCGCCGGCATCGAACCCGTGGCGGAACGACGTGGCCAGGATCGCGAACAGAAAGAACGAAAAGAACGGACTGGCGCCCCCGCCGGTGGCAAGAACGATCAGCCCATACCAGATGATGTCGATCCAGTAGATATTGGGGCCATGCCAGAAACCCGCCCGATAGCTTGCGATCACGAGCAGTGTCAGGCTGTGCAGCACGTAAGCGCCGAGCACCGGCCAGGTCCAGGCACTGGATGCGACGACGCCACCAGGGCCGATATACAGGGTCAGCAGCGCCGATACCGACAGCAGCACGCGCATCCCGAACACCATCCAGGCTTCTGCTTCAGGCGCAGCAGCCGATGGCGCGGCGGCGCCGGACGTGCGCCGTGCAGCGGCGATCAAACGACGAATCTCAGGGTACCAACTCATGTTGTTGCGCGCCGACAAACGCGTGAACTCCTCGCTAAAACGGTTACAGGGCGTGATTATTGCCCTGTAGAATCCCTGCAGTTTATCGCATACAACCACGCACACGCTCACAGTTGCCCGAATATGTTGTTTAAGAGACTCCACCGTCAATCTGGCGCCACACTCGTCGAGATGGCCATCATCGCGCCCGTGCTCATGCTGGTCCTCGTGGGGATTATCGAAATGAGCATGATGTTCTTCGCCACGCTGACCATGCAGTATGCGGTGCGTGAAGGCGCGCGCTTCGCCATTACCGGCCGCGCAAACGAAGGCGGCACGAGCACCCAGCAGCGCTACGCCACCGTGATCGCAAAGATCCGTGACAACTCGCTGGGCATGTACGAGCGCATGAATTGCGTCGTGTCGGTCAATGGCAAGAGCTACGCGAGCACCAGCTACAGCAACGCCATGTTTGGCGGCGCGGGCGAGATGGTGGTGCTGCAGCTCGACTGCGCCTGGCCCGTGACGACGCCGCTGCTCTCGGCATTCTTTACCGGCGGTCAGAACAACTTCGCCGTCGGCGCCACCATGCGAAACGAGTATTTCTGATGCTGCCCACGCCACCTGTCCACATTCATCCTGCGCGCCGCCAGCGCGGCGTTGCTGCAGTCGAACTGGCCCTGCTGATGCCGATGCTCGTGGTTCTGCTGCTGTGCGCCATCGACGGCGCACGCGCCTTGCAAGCCAATATCATCATCACCAATATCGCGCGTGAAGGCGCGAACATCCTGTCGCGCAGCGGCGTGGATCTGGACGACAGCAGCCAGGACACGATCAATGCGCTGATGGCCAGTGCCCCGCCGCTGAACGTCAATCAATTGGGCATGATGTACATCACCCGCGTGATGGGCGAAGTCACCAATGGCGTCTCGCGCAGCGTCGTGCTGGACCAGTACCGCTGGGACGATGCCGAGCGCCTGCAAGGATTTCGCCGCAGCGGTTACGCGCCGCAGAGCAAGGTGTATGGCTGCAGCGCCTGGAGCAGCACCGGCAAATGTTCGAGCGTCAACAGCGCCTCGCGCCCGGTGACGACGATCATGACCGGCAAGCTCGATCCTGGTGAAGTCGTCTTCGTGGTCGAGACGTTCTATCGCTTCGACATGCTGGTCAGCGGCTTCACCACCGGCAACAACACCCTGCCCACGTTCGGGCCCGACCTGTATTCCATGAGTGTGTTCTGAGATGAATCCGAATCCGTCCCGTCAACGCGGTGCGGTCGCCATCATGGTGGCCGTGTCGATGTTCGTGCTGCTTGCCGTGGTGGGCCTGTGTGTCGATGCCGGGCTGGCGTATCTGGTCAAGGCGCGCCTGAATGCGGCGGTGGATTCGGCGGCCCTGGCCGGTGCGCGCGCCGTTACGACCGGCAATAACCAGACGGAGCAGATCGCCAGCGCGCGCGCTGCTGCGGCCGACTTCTTCGCTGCCAATATTCCGAATAATTACCTGCTGTCGTCGCCACGGATCACCAGCACCAACGTGACCTTCAGCGGCGGTCAGGCGACGATCGATGTCGTCGCCGAAGCGCCGATGCCGGTGTCGATCATGCAGATCATGAATTTCACGACGCTGACGCCGGTGGCGGCGGCGCAGACGATCCGGAATGACCTGGATATGGCGCTGGTCGTCGATACGTCGGGGTCGCTGGAAGATTCCGCAGCCACCGTGAGAGCATCCGCCAAGATCTTCCTCAACAAGTTTAATGTGACGCAAGACCGGATAGCACTGATCCACTTCGCTTCTGGTGTCGAAACGGACATTCCCATCAACCCGCTGGCGCGTGGCTTCAATCGTACGTCGATGAATAGCAAGATTACGGCGTACAACTTCACGGGAGGCACGTCTTCATTCGAAGGCATGTACAGGGCTCGTGAACAGCTCAATACCGTACCGTTGGCGAGTCGCTCAACGATGCGCGTCGTCGTCTTTTTCTCCGACGGTGCGCCTACCTCGTTTGGCTCCTATCTCACTTTCAAGAATCAGATCGATTGCAACCGGCCTGGGTCAGTGGACCGTATTTTGGAATGGGGGGGGCTGGGTGACCTCAACAGCAGTAAGCTCGATTATGTGAGCGACGGCTGCAAGACTTGGCGAGGCAGCATTAACACCCGAAATCTTCAGTCAGCAGTGCGCAGCCTGCCTGAATGGTACAACGCACGCCCTGCATCGTCCAATCGCGAGTTTCCGGTTGTGACAGGCACACCGCGCCCAGTCACGGCGGACATCAGCACCCCGGAACTTCTGGAGCGCAACGTCCTGCGAGCATCGCGCAACCTGGCAGAAAGCATCGCTGAAAAAACCAGATCGGAAGGCATTTATGTCTTCACCCTCGGATTTGGACCGGGCCTGAAAGAAGCATTTGCATCCGATACGAGTACCAACGGCGAAATGATCATGAAGTGCATGGCCAATACGGCCGACGCGCTGCCACGCTGCAGGAAGCCTGACCAGCCGCTCGGCATGTACTGCTACGCTGCAACCGAAAACGACTTGACGCCCTGCTTCTCACGGCTGGCCTCGGCAATCTTGCGCATCACCAAATAAGTCAACGCCGATTTTCCGGCGTTCATCCAGGAACAGACGCGTCCATGCGCTAGAATCGCCCCCTTCGGTGCCGCGCGCACCAGCACTTGCAAGGTGGATTCACGTGTTTGCCGTTCTTGCCCTCGATATGGGGGCGGCCATGAAAACGCTGGTGCTCACGCTCGACCTGGTGGGCACCTTTGTATTTGCGCTGTCCGGCGCCACCGCCGGCGTGCGCCGTCACCTCGACCTGTTCGGCGTGCTGGTGCTGTCGTTCGTGGCCGCCACGTCGGGCGGCATCGTGCGCGACCTCTTGATCGGCGCCACGCCGCCTGCTGCGTTTTCGGACTGGCGCTATCTTGGCGTGTCGCTGCTGGCGGGCGTGACGATCTTTTTCTGGCATCCTTTCATCCACCGCGCGCGCAATCCGGTGCTGCTGTTCGACGGTGCGGGCCTGGCGCTGTTTTGTGTGGCGGGCGCGCAAAAGGCGCTCGTGTTCGGCCTCGAACCGGTGATGGCTGCGCTGCTCGGCATGCTGACCGGCATCGGCGGCGGCGTCGCGCGCGACGTGCTGCTGTCGAACGTACCGGCCGTGTTCCGTTCGGATATCTACGCGGTCGCGGCGCTGGCCGGCGCGTCGGTGGTGGTGATTGGCGACGCCTTGCAGTGGCCCACGACGCCGACTGCCTGCGTCGGCGCGGCGCTGTGCTTTGGCTTGCGCCTGGCCGCGATCCGCTATGGCTGGCACCTGCCGACCGCGCGCGGGATCGAGCCGCCGGACGCCAGTGACCACAACCGCGACGGCCGCTGACCCCATACCGGCAAATGCATGCACTACAATGGGGGCCAGCCACGCCCCCTATACCGACATGAGCGCCACCGACCTGCCCTACCGTGCCACCCTGCTCGAAGCCTGCACCTGGCTCGAACAACAGACCGCATCGCCCTGGACCCTGGCCCGTCTGCTCGAACTGGGCATCACGCCGTATGTCTGGCTCGATTACGACCCGGCCCACGCCGAGTTGTTTGGCGACGCGAATGGTGGTTACGCAGCGCCGATCTTCTTCCAGGACGACATCGCGCGCCTGATCGCCGGCAGCGACGACGTGTTGATGACAATGACCAAGGACGCCTACAAGATCGTCGCGCACCTGCCTGCGCCAGGCTTCAGGCGCCCGCTCGATGCGCTGCGGTTCCAGAAGAAGGACCTGACGCAGCTGGTGACCACGCTGGAGCGCGAAGCCAAGGCGGCAGCGGCGGCAGCGGCCGCGCCACCGCCGGAACCGAAGGCGCCGGCCGAATCGGCGTTCGGCATCAACAAGGCGCAGGTGCTGGAAGCGTTTGCCGCCAATGCGCGCATCGATCTTGGCGCGGCGCTCGACAACGCCATCGGCATCTTTGGGGACGATGGCGCGCGCGTGAAGGCCAGCGTGCGCAAGTCGAAACGCAATGCCGTGTGGAACCCGGTGACGCTGGCGCTTGGCCTGCATGACCTCCACCGCGTGCCACTGGGCCCGTTACGGCGCGCCTTCAAGACCCACGATTTTTTGCTCGACTGGGAAGACGACTGGGAACAGTCGCTGCGCCTGCTCGGCAAGTAAATCAGGTCACGCGCGCGCCAGCAGGCGCCGCAGTTGCGCCGCCTGGTACGCGCCGAAGGTATCGCTGAACAGGCAGCGGATCAGTGGATCGTCGACGACGTCGACGTCCAGCAGCTCACGCTCGGCATCGGCGTCGAAACGGGCATCGTTGATGCGCATGTACATCGTGGTCAGCGACTCGCCCTGTTCCAGCGCGCCGAACAGCCTGGCCGCCGGAACTTCCGTTGCCCAGCCAAGCGGGCCCGTTTGATCCACCAGCGTGGCCACGTCGCCCTCGAGCCGATAATCGAAGACGCTCGCCTGACCCAGGTGGTCATACACCGACAACCGCCAGTAGCGTGGCCCGTCGAAGTAGCTTGACGCCGCTTCTACCTCGGCGTACTTGGCCGGAAGACCCGCACGGCAGTAGTCCGTCACGCGCGCCATCTGCGCATCGCTCAGGGCTGCAAAATGCAGGGCGATCGACGCCGTCGATGGCGGGGCCGCATTGCCTTCATACGCATAATCGACATCCTGCGGGCCAACGGGCGCGAGCCACGCCAGCGGCGGCGCCGGCTGCAGCGCCCCGCCGTCCAACCGTACGGACGTACCTGGATCGAGCCGCACGACCGATGCCGCCGGCAGCGCCGCACTGACCTCGCGTGTGAACTGCGCATAGGTGATCGGGAAGAACGCGCGGTTGTACCACGACCACGGCTCCTGCACGAACTGGCACGAACTGGGCACCACGTAGCGCGGTTGCAGCGCCTGCAACTGCGCGATCCACTCGGCCGGCAGCGTGGGCGGCGCGGGCACGGTGCGCGATGGCGTGAGCACCTCGATTTCGCGCATCGTCTGGAACGGCCACAGCACCATGCCCCACGGCCCCAGTTCGACCAGCTGGGCCAGCGTGTCGTCATCGATCCACGAGTCGACCACATTGAGCACGTTCTGCCCGGCCGCCTGCACCTGGAACATCGAGTCGACATCGACGTCCATCGCCTCGCGCGGGGTGACGGTGAACGGGCCGACCGTGACCGGCGCATTCAGGCGGAGCGGATGCACGTGCGTGAAGCCCAGCTGGCGCACCATGTCGAACAGTTCGTCGAAGATGCAGTAGATGTACAGGGGCGTCGCGCGATCCAGCAGATCGAGGCTGTCGAGCGAGCAATGGTCATCATGGAAGTGCGAGATGAAGACGGCGTCGAAGCGCTGGCGGCGGATCGCCGCGAGATCGAAGCGCACGTCCGGAAACGCATGGCAGTTGCGGCTGAACGGGTTCTCGAAGATCGTGTCGAAGGCGATCGTTGCGCCCTCGCACGCGAATACGTAACCCGCATGCAGGATGCGCGAAATGGTCAAGCCTGGCGTCGTCATTGGTCCCCCTTTGGAGGCGGCATTCTACAGGGTGCGCTCCGGGACGGCGCTTGTTGTTGCCAAACCGAACCGCTACACTGCACCACCCCAGCGTTCCCGAAAGTAGCCGATGATCATGAGCCGCCCCGTCCCCCGCACCCTCCTTGCCGTGTGCGCGCTGCTGGTCACCGCATGGGGCGCGCTGGCGCTGTGGTTTCAGCTTTCGCGGCCCGGCGGCTACGCCGCGATCACGCTCTGGTCGCTCGCCGGCCTGGCAGCGGTCGGCGCCATCGCGCGCGGCCCCGGCAAGTGGCCCGGTACCAAAGCGCTGGTCGCTGGCGCCGTGGCGCTGGCCGTGCTGCTGGGGTGGTGGTGGTCGCTGACGCCATCGCATGAACGCATGTGGGCCGACGACGTGTCGCGCATGCTCGTCTCACGCGTCGACGGCGATCGCCTCGTGCTGCAGAACGTGCGCAACTTCGACTGGCGCACCGAGAACGACTACACGCCGCGCTGGGAGACGCGCGACTATGACCTTTCTGGCATCGTCTCGGCCGACCTGATCCTGTCGTACTGGATGGGGCCACACATCGCCCACACGCTGGTAACGTTCGGCTTCAAGGACGGCAAGCAGCTGGTGTTCTCGCTCGAAATCCGCAAGGAGCGCACCGAGACCTTCTCCGCCATCGGCGGCTTCTTTCGCAAGTTCGAACAGGTGATCATCGCCTCGGACGAGCGTGACCTGATCCGCACGCGCAGCAATGCGCGCGGCGAACAGGTTTATCTGTATCGCTTGCGCGCCACGCCCGGGCAGCTGCGCGCCGTGCTGGTGGCGTACCTGGAACGCGCCGAAGCCTTGCGCCGCCAGCCCGAGTTCTACAACACGCTCACCAGCAACTGCACGACGATCCTGTACGAACTGGCGCACCGCATCGCACCGGACCTGCCGCTCGACTACCGCCTGCTGGCATCGGGCCACTTTGCCGAATATGCCTATGACCAGAATGCGCTGACACCGGGCGTGCCGTACGCCGAGCTGCAACAGCGCGGCCACATCAACGCGCGGGCGCGCCAGGCCGATGTCGACGGCAGCGATTTTTCGCGCGCGATCCGCGTCGGCGTACCCGGCATTCGCTGAGGGCGACGCACCGCCTCTCTCAGTAGTTGCCGCAAGTCAAATCAGGACCGGAGGCTTCCACTAGTATCGACCATGGTCGAAACGCGACAAGGGAGTCAGCCATGGTTGTGCACTGCAAGCGATTGCGCCGATCGGCGAAAGGCAGCATCGCGGTCGAAATGGCGCTGATCCTTCCCCTGTTCCTGATCCTGCTCGCCGGGCCGCTGTACATGGCCCGCGCCGCCTGGTTTTACAGCGTCGGGCAAAAAGCGGCGCACGACGCGACGCGTTATGTCGCGACCGCGACGCAGGCCGAACTGCGCACCCCTGGCGGTGGCTTCAATGAACCACGCGTTCCTGCAATCGCCCGCTGGATCGCCCAACAGGAACTGGGCGAAATCGTGCCATTTACCGATGGCATTCTCATCACGATTCTATGCGATGGCGACGGTTGCCGTGCGGTGACACCGAACAGGGTTCGTACCGGCATTGCAATTACCTTGCACGATAATCTACTCGGCGATCTGACAATGGACTACCTGAGTTCAGCCGATATGTCGATGAACAGCGACGTCACGATGCGCTATGTCGCACAGTGAAAACGCTAGCCCGGCGCGCCGGCAGCTGCAAGACACGCCGCACCGGGCAAACCAGACTGGCTCGATCAGCGTGATGTTCATTGCCGCCCTGATGATCATCTTTGGCTTTCTCGCACTGGCCCTCGATCTGTCCATGCTCACGCATCGCAAGATGGAACTCCAGAATGTCGCTGACTCCGCTGCATTGTCGGCAGCGCACGAACTTGACGGGACCGCGGCCGGCATAAACGGCGCACTGGAAACGGTCTCGCAGCGCTTCCTGCAGGGCGACGACAGATTCACTTACAACTACGGCAAGGCGTCAATGACCTGGTCGAATACGGCCATCGAATTCGCCGTCAGCCCGTCCGGCCCGTGGCTCGCGGTCGGCGAGGCCTTCAAACACCCTGAAGATCTGCTGTACCTGCAAGTCGATACTGCAAAGCTGGACACCGGGTACGGTACCGTCGCCACCCTGTTCCTCTCGACGTTCACAGACATCCTTGACGCCTTCACCAGTGCGCACGCCATCGCCGGCCGGTCTGCCATCAAGGTCACCCCGCTGGGCATCTGCGCCATGCGTGACCAGGCCCACCGCAACCACGCGGGGGAACTGGAGGAATTCGGCTTTCGTCGCGGCGTGGGCTACAACCTGCTGGACCTGAACCTGCCCGGCGGTGACGCTGGCCAGACCTTCATCGTCAATCCGGTTGTGCAGACCATCCCCATCACTGACGTAGCCACGCTGGCACCGTTCGTCTGCACCGGCACGATGGCCATGTCGCGGCTGTCCGGCGGCACGGTCAGGGTATCGGCATCGTTCCCGATCGATTCTCTCTTTCAGCAGCTCAATTCGCGCTTCGGCACCTACGGGACGGGCGCCACCGCATGCGATGCGCGCACGGCGCCGGCCGACATCAATATCAAGGAATTCACCTTCAACAGCGGTACCCCCTGGATGGGTGCGACGCCCGCGCAGCAATCGGCGGCGCTGCTGGCGACGCCCGAACGCAGGTGGACGGTTGCCGGCCCCGACACGGCGCCCGCTGGCACACTGGCCGTGGAATTCGGCCCGCTCTGGTCGTACGCCAAGGCGGTCACGCATGCATCGTATGCCAGAACCGGCTCGCCGGAACCGGCAACCGGCTATGCAACCTATGGCGTCACCGAATGGAGCACCCTGTACGCGCCGGGCAAGCCGACCACATCAACGTCCACACCCTATCCCGACAGCGCGGACACGCCCACGCCCTACTCCCACACGTCCGGCACCTTTTACAAAGGGCCAGCGGCGAGTAACAAGAGCCTGGCCCACCGCCGCGTCCTGAATCTGCCCTTGCTCGCCTGTCCGGTCGCTGGCAACAACGCCACCGTGGTTGGCATCGGCAAATTCTTCATGACCGTTCCTGCCACGAAAGATTCGCTGTACGGCGAGTTCGCAGGCCTGGCGACCGAGCAGTCGCTGGGTACCCGCATCGTTTTGTATCCCTGATGGATGGACGTGCCATGACCCGTACAACGCCAGCGCGGCAACATGGTGTCGCGGCAGTCGAATTTGCCGTGGTTGCCGTGATTTTTTTCATGTTTTTCTTCGGCATTCTCGACATCATCCGGGCGCTCTATATCTGCAATATCCTGCAGGAGGTCACCCGGCGCGCGACGGCACTGGCTGTCAACAGTGACTTCTCCGATGCGAGCGCGATGCTGAACGTGCGCACCCATGCAGTGTTTCGCACCGGGCGCGGTGTCCTTCTGTTTGCCGATCCCATCTCCGACGATTACGTCAAGATCGATTACCTGTACATCCCGGCAACGGCCAATCCGGCTCCGATCGGGACATCGTTGCCCGCGAGTCCCCGGCAGAACCGGATCAACTGCACGTCCAATCCCAACGCGGCAAACTGCATCCAATTGGTCAGGGTCCGCATCTGTTTGCCGGGAGGCACAAGCGATGTCTGTGATCCGGTGCCGTACCAGCCACTGGCGTCGTTCGTCCCGTTTTCATTCAGCCTGCCCACCGCCACCACGATCGCCCGGGCAGAAACCCTGGGCATGCCACCCGGCGTGCCACGTCCAATGGGTGGCATGTAGCGCTTACAGACCCTCGGGCGAGGTGACGCCAGCCACACGGGAAATCGCCACCGTCGCAATGCGGCGATCCTCGACGGCGATGACTTCATAGCGCCAGCCATCGAGTTCGACGCCCTGGCCAGGCGCAGGCATCGACGCGAAACGCGCCAGCAGGAAGCCAGCCAGCGACGTGTAGTCCTCGTCGCCTACCAGCGCATCGGTCTCGAGCATCTGTTGCAGCTGGTGCAGATCGGCCGCGCCATCGGCTTCCCAGACATCCGGCCCTTGTGGCCGGATCGCCAGTTGCTCGTCTTCGTCCGGGAACTCGCCGGCAATCGCTTCCAGGATGTCCACGGGGGTGAGCAACCCCTGGACGATCCCGAATTCGTCGGTGACCAGCACCAGCTGGCCGTGTGCGCGTTTGAGCGTCTCCATCGCGCCCAGCACACCGGCCGTATCGGGCAACAGGATCGGCGCGCGTACGACGCCGCCGTCGGGCGAGGCATCGATGCGTCCGTGCAGCATCAGTGCACTGACCAGATCCTTGGTGCGCGCAATGCCCACCAGCTGGTCCAGCTGGCCGCGACCGACCGGCATGCCGCTGTGCGGCGACGCCTGCAGCTGGTGCAGGATGGTGTCGGCCGCGTCGTCCAGGTTGACCCACGTGAGTTCCGAGCGCGGCGTCATGATCGAGCGGATCGACCGGTCGGCCAGCGCCAGCACGCCGCTGACCATATTGCGTTCTTCCACGCCGAATGCTTCGGGTTCGGCGACCGGTTCGTCCGCCGTCTCGACGTCCGCATCCACGTGCGCCCGCTTCTTGCCACCCATCAGGCGCAGCACCGAATCGGCGGTACGGTCGCGCAGCGGCACGCGCGCTTCGTGCTTCAGGAAATTACGGCGTGCAAACTGGTTCAGCGCCTCGATCAGGATCGAGAAACCGATCGCAGCGTACAGATAGCCTTTCGGGATATGAAAGCCCAGACCTTCGGCAACCAGCGACAGGCCGATCATCAGGAGGAAGCTCAGGCACAGCACGACAACGGTCGGATGCGCATTGACGAAGCGCGTCAGTGGCTTGGACGCCAGGATCATGACGCCGATCGAGATGATCACCGCGGCCATCATCACGTACAGGTTGTCGACCATGCCAACGGCCGTGATGACCGCGTCGAGCGAAAACACGGCGTCGAGCACGACGATCTGCGCGACCACGGCGCCAAAGCTCGCATACACCCGCGACTGGGTCTGCACGTGCGTGACGCCTTCCATGCGTTCATGCAGTTCGACGGTGGCCTTGAACAGCAGGAACACGCCGCCCAGCAGCAGGATCAGGTCGCGGCCGGAAAACGCCATCGATCCGAGCGCGAACAACGGCGTCGTCAGCGTGACGAGCCACGAGACGATGGTGAGCAGGCCAAGGCGCATCAGCATCGCCAGCGACAGGCCGATCAGGCGCGCCTTGTCGCGCTGGTGCGGTGGCAGTTTGTCCGCCAGGATGGCGATGAAAATCAGGTTGTCGATGCCCAGGACGATTTCCAGGACAACGAGGGTGAGCAGACCCGCCCAGATGGTGGGGTCGAAAAGCCATTCCATGGTGTTACCTCGTAATTTCAATCAATGTGAACTTGCCGCTGCGACAGACGCAGCGAATGATTGCCGATTGAACGGCAAAGACAGGCGTCACACGATGCGAGGGGGCTTGAGCAGGGGATGCCAGGACTGGCTGGGGCGAGACAGGGATGGGGGTGCGAGCACGCCGCCGCGCACATCGGCCAGGCGCAGCGACACGTCTTCGTTGACGGCATCGTGCACGTCCGCGCCGGCCGGCGGTTCATCGGGATCGATGTCGCAGCTAGCCTGGCAATCGTGGTTATCGGGGAGGTAGGCGTCGGCGAACACCGGTGCCGAGTTCAGCACAACGAGCGGTTCGGATACGGTGGCGCGCTGCACCGGCTCGGGCGGCAGCATCGCGGATGCGGCCATGGCCAGGGCAAACATGTTCAGGGGGAGCAGCAGGATCAGGCAGATGACGAATACTCGTCTCATAGACAACAAAGAAGTCGGCGAGGCGGTCATTCTAGCATGTCCCGCACACGTCATTCGTGCGCGCCGCACGCATGACAGCCCTCTTGTACAATGGCCGCCACCTTACCCACCGGCCCCGCCGGGAAGCACCCCGATGCACACATCTGCCCAGCGCATGAGCGCTCTGCTCGACTATCTGGTCGAGCAGGCCAAAGACATAGATCCTTCCGCGTTCACGCTCGCGAAAGTCACCGAATTCAAGAAAACCTTTGCCGACCTGTCAACGCTGCCGTGGATCGAGTTCAACGTCGAGACCGAGCAGGACGATCTGTGGCTGCGCGTGCACCGGCTCGAGTCCACGTCGCCGCCGTTGCTGGCCGATCCGGCGCTGGCGCCCTACCTGACGATCGGCACCGACCCGTCCGGCAACCCGCCGGCGCTCAATGACGCCACGCTGGCCGATGCGCGCCATGAAGATGCCGCGCAAGCCACCGGCATCGATGCGATGCAGTGTGTCGAAGAACGCGATGGGCAGCGCCGCGCCCGAGCCGCGCAGGCGCTAGCTGCCTACCTGCCGCCGTGGCAGGAGTGGGCGGCGCGCGAGCGCCCGCGGCGCCAGGTGATCACGCTGTACGCCGACCTGTTCGCACTGAAAGCACGGCTCGAATCCGAAGAAGCGGCGCGCCCGCTGGAGCTGGTCTGGGGCATGGGCCTGTCGTCGTGGCATATCCGCACCCCGGCGCCCGTCGACTTCCATTACCCGCTCATCACGCAGGCACTGGAAATCGACATCGACCCGGCCTCGCATGCGATCGGCCTGCGGCCCCGCCAGCTCGACGCGCACCTGGAACTGGATGCGTTCGCGGCCTGTGGCGTGCCCGGGATTGGCGACGTGGAACGCGCCGCCCGCAGCCTGCTTGCGGCGCGCGGCGACAGCGCGATCTCGCCCTTCGCACCGGACACGATCGAGCCGATCCTCAAGCTGATCGCCGGCCAGGTCAGCGCCGACGCCCGCTACGACATGGCCGCCAAGCAGGCACCACCCCCTGGCGAGCGCCTGGTCGTCACGCATGGCTGGGTGATCTTCGCCCGGCCGCGCGCGACGCACTTCCTGATCGACGACATCGCGCGCCTGAAAGACCGCGTGGACGTTGCCGAGGCACTGCCGGACGGGCCGCTGAGCCTTGTCACGCCGCCCGGCAGCGCGGTGCTCGAGCACGAGCCGATCGCGTTTCGCGGCCTGTCCGGCGGCGCGGTCAATGCCGGCGAGCCGCGCGAGCTGTATTTCCCGCTGCCGTACAACCGCGAGCAGGAAACCATCGTCCAGCAACTGGAACGTTCGCCCGGCGTCACGGTCCAGGGCCCGCCCGGCACCGGCAAGACGCACACGATCGCCAACATCATCAGCCACTACCTGGCCTCGGGCAAACGCATCCTGGTGACGTCCAAGGGCGAGCCGGCGCTGAAGGTCCTGCAGGAGAAGATTCCCGAATCGATCCGGCCCCTTACCGTCGCCCTGCTCTCGGGCGATAAGGAAGGCATGCGCCAGTTCCAGGCGTCGATCGAAGCGATCATCCACACGCTGTCGCATCTGAATCCGCAGGTCGAGACCGAAGCGATCGCCGCGTGCCGCGTCGCGCTCGACCGCGCGCACGCCGAAACCGCCGCCATCGACACCCGTATCGACGAGATCGCACATGCCCAGCTGGCTGCGGTGAGCGTCGACGGCGTCGAGATGCGCGCGCAAAAGATGGCTGAACTGGTCATCGACGGCAACGACCGTTTCGGCTGGTTCGACGACGCGTTGTCGCTGGCGGCGCACCACGCGCCGCCGTTCGGCGACGAACAGGCCATGCAACTGCGCGAGGCGCGGCGCCGGCTGGGTCCCGATCTGGTCTACTGCGACGCGCGGCTGCCTGCAGCCGACGTGCTGCCGACGCCGCCTAGCATCGGCCGCCTGCACGACACGCTGCTGGCGATGCGCGACATCGAGCGCGACGAAGCCAGTGGCGCGCTGCCGCCGCTACGCGCCACGACGCCCGACGTGTTTGCCGCCGCACAGACCCTGCAGACGGCACTGGCCGGCGCGATCGCCACGGCAGCCGAGGTCGAGGCTTCGGGGTTTGACTGGGCACATGCCGTGCGCCTGAAATCCCGCCAGTCGCAGTTCGTCACCGAGCGCGGCGCGTTCGAGGCGCTGTTGCCCGAGATGGATGCGCTATTACGCGCGCGCGCCGAATTCATGCAGCGCCCCGTCACGGCGCCCACCGAAGCGCTGGGCCATCCGAAAGCCATCGAAGCGATCAACCGCGCCGTCGAGACGGGCAAGCCGTTCGGCCTGCTGTCATTCGGCGCCGGTGACGTCAAGCAGCAGATTGCTGCGATCCGCGTGGCGGGCCTGGCACCCGCCTCCAGCGACGACTGGGCGCACGTGCAGCGTTACGCCGCGCTGCAGAATCGCCTGCACTCGTTTGCCGTACGCTGGAATGCGTTTGCGCCCGATCTGTCGTTGCCAGTGCTGGTGGCCGACGTGGCGCAACTGCGCGCCATCGAACAGGTCCTGACCACAGCCCGCGCCGCGCATGCACAGGCAACCACGCACGACCTGCGATTACCGGGCCTGGCCCAGGCGGTGTTCAGCCACCCGCCGACGAACGACCTGCTGGGCCGCGAAGCGGACCTGCTGCGCGTGCGCGACTACCTGGCACGGCACCTGGCGCGCGCCGGCCTCGAACAGGCCCGCACCGCCATGGCGGCGCTGCACGGCCTGCTGGCCGGCGTCGATGGACCGGTTGGCATGCGCCTGCGCGATCTCGCAGGGCAGACACTTGGCACGCCGGTCCTGACGGCCGACACGGTCAGCGCCGACTATGCGGCGCTGCTCGCGGAACTGCGCCGCATCGCCGCGCTGGCACCGGACCTGGCCAGCGTGCGCGAGTTTGCCGAGCAGGTCGCGCAGCATGGCGCGGCGCGGCTGGCGACCCGCTTGACGACCGTCCCCGTCGACGCACACGGCGACGACCCCGTGTTCCCGGTGCGCTGGCGCGATGCCTGGACCTGGGCGCGCCTGAAGACCTATCTCGACAATATCGATGCGCGCGACGAGATGCTGCGCCTGGCCGCGCGCCGCCGCGAACTCGAACGGGGCCTGGCGCGTCTGTACGAACAGCTGGTGTCGAAATCGTCCTGGCTGGCCACGCGCCGCCTGGCCGGCCAGAACGTCCTGAGCGCACTGGAAACCTATCGCACGTCGATGCGAAAACTGGGCAAGGGCACGGGCGTGAACGCGGGCCGCTACCGGCGCGATGCGCAGGAAGCGATGGTCAATGCGCAGGCCGCCGTGCCGTGCTGGATCATGAGTCATGCCCGCGTGTCCGAAACGCTGCCGGCCAACCTTGGTGCGTTCGACCTCGTCATCGTCGACGAGGCCAGCCAGTCCGACTTGTGGGCACTGCCGGCGGTCCTGCGCGGCAAGCAGCTCCTGGTGGTCGGCGACGACCGCCAGGTCTCGCCCGAAGCGGGCTTTGTCTCGGCGGCCAAGATCACCGACCTGCGCCGGCGCTTTCTGGCGGGCCAGCCATTCGAAGCAGTGCTTACCGCGGACATGTCGCTGTATGACATCGCCTCGACCGTGTTTGCCGCTTCGAAGGTCATGCTGCGCGAGCACTTCCGCAGTGTCGCGCCGATCATCGCCTACAGCAACCGCGTGTTCTACAAGGGCTTCATCCAGCCGCTGCGCATTCCCACGGCGTCCGAACGGCTCGATCCACCGCTGATCGACGTGTTCGTGGCCAACGGTTACCGCGAGAACAAGGGACTCAATCGCCCCGAAGCCGAATTCATCGTCGCGGAGATCGACGCCATCCTGCGCGATCCGGCCTATGCCGGCCGCACGCTGGGTGTGGTGTCGCTGCTGGGCCCCGAACAGGCGCAGCTCATCGACAAGATGGTGCGCTCGCGCTGCGACATGGCCGAACTGGTCAAGCGCAACTTCGCCTGCGGCGACGCGCGCCTGTTCCAGGGCAGCGAGCGCGACATCATGTTCCTGTCGATGGTCGCCGACAGCAAGCAGCACCACGCGCTCTCAGGCGTGCAGTTCGACCAGCGTTTCAACGTGGCCGCCTCGCGTGCGCGCGACCGCATGTACCTCGTGCGCTCGGTGCAGCTCGAAGAACTGTCCACGCTCGATCTGCGCCGCACGCTGGTCGAGCACTTTGCCAAACCGCTTGAAGCCAACGAAGAAGCCACGAGCCTGATCGAGCTGTGCGAATCGGGCTTCGAGCGCGACGTGTACACCGAATTGTTCGAGCGCGGCTACCGCGTCATCCCGCAGGTGCCGGCCGCCGGCTACCGCATCGACATGGTGGTGGAAGGCGCGCACGACCGGCGCCTGGCAATCGAGCTCGATGGCGACGACTTCCATGGGCCGGACCGGTGGCAGGCCGACATGGGCCGCCAGCGCGTGCTCGAACGCGCCGGCTGGACCTTCTGGCGCTGCTTTGCCTCGACCTGGTCGCTGCAGCGTGAGACGATCCTGGCCGAATTGCTGGCGCGCCTCGCAGCGATGGGAATCGAGCCGCTCGGGGCGCTGGCGCGCACGCCGCTGCTGGTCGAGTACCGCGAATGGGGGCGTGATGCGCTTACCGAGGAAACGCCACCGTTACCACACAGCCCTGACCATCAGCTTTCCGACCGATCGTGACCGCCGCCCCGTGCTGGTCGGCGATCTGGCGCACGATGCTCAGGCCCAGGCCAGCGCCCGACTTGCCGCCGGGCCGTAGCCGGTAATAGGGACGGAACACGTTTTCTGTCTCGTCGGCCGGCACCGGCTCGCCATCGTTCGACACGCGCAGCCGGCAGTGCCCATCGGCGCAGTCGATGGCCACGTCGATGTCGCCGCGCGCCAGGCCATGCCGCGACGCGTTCTCGATCAGGTTGCGCAATAGCTGCTGCAACCGGTATGGGTCGCCCTGCACGCTGCAATCGTGCGGCGCCGACAAGCCGAGCGACTGGCCGCGCCGGTCGAGCAAGGGTTCCTGCAGCGCCATCACGTCGCTGCAGACATCGGCCAGTGAGACCTGGCGCTGCAGCTGCATGTCGGTGCCGGACGCGAGGCGGCTGAAGGTCAGCAGCTGCTCGGCCAGTTGCGTCGTGCGCTCGAGCGCGCCCACCGCCTCGCCAAGCGACGCTTCGCACTCGGCGGGATTGGCGGCGCGCAGCGCATTCTGGACGTGCAACTGCACCGCTGCGATGGGCGTGCGGATCTCGTGCGCGGCCGCATCGATGAATTGCTGCTCACGCTCGAACGCGGCTGACACGCGCTGCAACAGGCTGTTGAGTTCATCGACCACCGGCGCCAGCTCGCGCGGCAGATCGGGCAGTTCGACGGGCGCGAGCGACTCCGGTTCGCGCCGCGCGATCGCGTCAGCCAGCGTGCGCAGCGGCGCCAGGTTCGTTGCCAGCACCAGGTTGACCGCCAGCACCAGCAGGATGCCGCCGATGATGACCGGCGCCAGCACCGACGTACCGAGCTGCTCGACCATCTCTTCGCGCACCTCGTCCTTCTCGGCCACGACGACCCACACATGGCCCGACTGCAGCGCGAATACCTGCCACAGTGTCTCCCCCAGCAACTTACTGGTGTAGCCTGCCGCTAGGGGGCCGAGCGGCGCCTCCGGTGCCGACGCCGAGCGGGCCAGCAGGCGCCCTTCGGCATTGAAGACCTGGAACGCGATCTTGTGTTCGTACGGGTGACCAAACGGCGTCGCACCGCCCGAATACCCGAGCCCCTGTGGAATCGGAATCACGATCGGGGCCCCGATGGTGGCCGTCTCGAGCTGGTGGGCGGCCAGCGTTTCGAGCACGCGCGCCGAACTGGCCAGGCGCGCGCTGAAGAATTCCTCGGACTCGTGACCGGCAAACCAGTGCGCGGCCAGCGAGATGCCCCCCAGGATCAGGAGCATGCACACCATCGTGCGCGTGATCAGGCGCCGGCGGATCGAATAGCGGCGCACGCTCATGTGCTCACTCATGTGGCCGCTCATGTGGCCGCTCATGCGGCAAGATTCCCGATGCGATAGCCAAGCCCGCGCACCGTCTTGATCAGATCAGGATCGGTCTTGCGCCGGACATGGTGCACGTAGACGTCGATCGCGTTGCTGGCGACGCCCTCGCCCCAGCCGTACAGCGAGGCTTCGAGTTCGCTGCGGGTAAACACCTTGTTGGGCTGTTCGACCAGGCGCCGGAGCAGCATGAATTCACGGTGCTGCAGATCGATCGGCTGGTTTTTCCAGCTGACCGCCATCCCCGCGAGATCCAGCGCCAGGTCGCCAAAGCGCAGCTGGTTGACCGACAGGCCGGCGCGGCGCCGCTCGAGCACCCGCACCCGCGCCAGCAATTCGTCGACATCGAACGGCTTGATCAGGTAGTCGTCGGCGCCCAGGTCGAGCGCGACGATGCGGTCGCGCACCGCATCGCGAGCCGACAGCACCAGCACCGGCACCGCATTGCCGGCGCGTCGCACCCGCGCCAGCACGTCAATGCCGTCCAGGCGTGGCAGGCCAAGGTCGAGGATGGCCAGGTCGAACGCGTTGTGTTCCAGCGCCGCGACCGCGGCCAGACCGTCGCTCACGTGTTCGACCGTGTAACAGGCCCGCCCGAGCGCCAGCTTCAGGCCCGATGCCAGCGATTCGTCATCTTCGACAAGTAATATTCGCATCCTGCACGTCTCCAGCTGATTGCATCACTTGCGCTTGGCCGCGACTTGCGCGAGCAGCGCTTCGACTTCGGCCCGCCGTCCCGAGTCCGCCAGCTTGCGCCCGGGGCGCGCCGGCACCTGCAGCGCCTTGCGCAGGCAGCGTTCGGCACCCGCCATGTCACCCTGACGATACAAAAAGTCGCCGAGGAAGAAGTTGGCATCGATACCGTCCGGGTTCAGCGCCAGACCCTGCTGCAGGTTCTCGCGCGCCTTGTCCTTGTCACCGAAGCCGATCGGCCAGCCCGGCACCTGATAATACAGGCTCCCGAGGCTCGTGTAAGCCGAACCGGCCAACGCCTTCGGGTCGCTCTGCAGCGCCGCTTCGAAGTCTTTCTTCGCCGTTTTGGCCAGGCCAAGCGCGCCCAGGCCACCCTTGGCGCCAGCATGGCTGGCCACGACGATGCCATGCCAGATCAGCACACCGGCGTTGTCGGGATAGCGCGCCAGTACGGTATCTGCCTCGGCGCTCAGTGCCTCGAATGCGCGCTCCTGCCCACCGGCGGGTGCGCCGTATTTCACTTGTTCCCAGCGTTGCTGAAGTGTACTGACGGCGTCGTCGGCCGGTGCGGCCAGGGCGACGTTGAAGGCCGCCATGCAGAACGCGGCGGTGGTGATGGTGCGGTACGACTTTTTCATGATGACCTCGATGGTGCGTGCCGGACAGGCGCCGGCATGTGTTTGCGGATGACGGGCAACTGGCCCCGGATGGCCCGGTCGGGCAAGGCCGGCAGCAGGTGATTGACGAGCGCCAGCAGCGCTTCTTTCAGCCCCGGCTTGTACTCCCATGCCGACCCCTCGATGAAGGTGCACAACTGGCGCGCCACATCGGCCGGCTCGTCGAGCGCCACGCCCATCTCGGCGTTCATCGTCTCGACCGCGCCGGCGTTGATCGGCGTACGGGTTGCGCGCGGGATGAAGTGCCGTACCGCGATGCCGGTATCGGCCAGCTCGCGCCGCAGTGCCTGGGTAAAGCCACGCAGGCCCGACTTGCTGGCGCAATAGCCGGCAAAACCGGGATAGCCCAGATAGCCGAACAGTGAGCCGACATTGATAACCTGCGCGCTTGGCGCCTTGCGCAGCTGCGGCAGCAGGCGCTGCGTGAGCAGCATCGGCGCCAGCAGGTTGACCTCGAGCAGGCTGCGCAGCGCCGCCGGCGCCTGGCTCTGGAACGCATGGAACGCGTTGATGCCGGCATTGTTGATCAGCAGATCGACGCCTCCGAGCTCGGCCGCTGCTGCCGCGATGGCGTCGAGCGTGGCGTCCTGCGTCGCATCGCCGACGACGACCCGCACCAGGTGCGGCCCGAGCCGCTCGCGCAGGGCCTCGAGCACCGCGCCATTGCGTCCGACCAGCACCATCGACGCGCAGTACGGCGCCAGGGCGATGGCCAGCGCCTGGCCAATGCCGCCACTCGCGCCGGTCAGTACCAGCCGCCATGTCGTGTGCGCCATGCTAGACCCCGACCAGGCTGGTGGCGCGCTGCGGCAGGCTGCGGAAAATGTCGCCGTACAGGCGGTACATCATGCGCGCGCCATGGATCACGGCCGCGCGGTCGGCGTCGTTCTTGAGCTGGTTCATCAGGTTCACGAAGAACGCCACATGCTCCAGGTCGAGACTGCCGTGCGAGGTCAGGTAGCTGAACGCGGCATCCGGCAGCTCGAGGCGCAGCTGGATGGTCTGCGCGGCCTGGGTCGCCAGCGCGGTGCTGGTCCCTTCCAGCACGTGCACCATGCCGAAAAAGCCCACCGGATTGCCGCGGTCGATCCCGTGGTAGGCATATGCCACCATCAATTCGGTCGCCGGCGACGGCTGCGAGCGGCGCGCCAGGTCCGGATCGCCGCCACAGGCAGCGATATCGGACAGGATCCACTCCTCGTGGCCGATCTCTTCTTCGACGTATTCGGCGATCGCCTGGCGCAACCAGGCTTGCTCGTTATTCAGACGGCTGCCGCACGCCATCATGAGCGGGACCGTGTGCCTGACGTGATGGTAGGCCTGCGTCAGGAACGCCACGTACTGGTCGAGGTCGATATCGCCCGTCAGCGCCTGCCCGATCACCGGTATGCCCAGCAGTTGCTGGCGCTGGGGTTCGGTTTGCTGGCACAGGATGTCGTAAAACTGCATACATTGCTCCTTCAGGACTGATAAATTTGTTCGATGTGCGCCGCGCAGCGCGTGCGCGCCGTGTCGCGCCGCAAGCGACCGTTGGCGGTGACGGTGCCGTCGGCCTCGGAAAACGGTGTGGTGCGGAACCAGGCGCCGATGCGCGCGTAGTCGGGCAATTCCTGATTGGCCCGGGCCACGGCGGCGTCAATCACGGCGTCCGGCGCGTCCGCCTGCAGCGGCACGACCGCTGCGGCCAGATAGGCGCGGGCATCGCCCACCACCATGGCCTGGGCCAGTACGCCGGTGCCGAGCAACAGCGATTCGGGCCACTCGGGCGAGACGTTGCGCCCGTAGGCGGTGACCAGCACATTGTTCTTGCGCCCGTCGATATGCAGGTAGCCGTCGGCGTCGAGATGGCCGATGTCGCCGGTGCCCAGCCAGGTTTTCTGGCCTGGCGCCTGATCCGCCGGCGCCAGGCCCAGGTAGCCCGCCATGACGCCACCGCCGACTTCGATCTCGCCGTCCGGCGCGATGCGCACGCTGCGGTTCGGCAGCGGTTTGCCGGCGCTGCCGATCCGCGCCTGCCCCGGCAGGTTCAGCGACACGACCGAGCCGCACTCCGACAAGCCATAGCCTTCATAGACGGGAAATCCCATGGCCTGCGCCGCCTCGAGCAGCGCCTTGGGCGTTCTGGCCCCGCCGACCGCGATGAACTTCAGGCTGGACAGGCGGGGATCGTTCGGCCGTACGGCGCCGACCAGCGCCTGCAGCATCTGCGGCAACAGGATCACGCTTTCGGCGCGCGTGGCGGCGATCGCGGCAAGACAGACGCCCGGGTCGAACGACGCCGCGCCACGCAGGCCGGTCATGGCCAGCGGCAGGCTGATATTGAGCGCGCCCGACAGCAAGGCCGTGTAGGTGCCGGCGATATTTTCAAGCAAGACCGACAGCGGCAGCAGATTCAGATGGCGCCGGATGTTCAGGCCTGCCAGGGCGTCGGCAAGCACCTGGGCCAGTTCCCACTGCTGGCTGGAACCCAGGCACACGCCCTTTGGCTGCGCGGTCGTGCCGGACGTGAACGTCACTTTCTGCACGCCGGGCGGCACGCTGGCCGGCCGACTGGCGCCGGCATACAGCGACAGTGCACCGGGCGTGGCAACCATCGTGGGGTAGCCCAGCGCGCCGGCCAGCGACGCATCGATGCAGAACAGGCCATCGACCGCTGCCAGCGTCAGCGCGTGTTGCCACTGGGGCGGCGTGAAGAACGACGGCAGCGGCACCAGCGTCATGCCGGCTTCGTGCACGGCAAGGTCGATGGCGATCCATTCGGGACCGTTGTCGGCCAGGATCGCCAGCGCAGCGCCGGGGCGGAACGTGGCGCGCAACATCCGCGCCAGCGCCTCGACACGCTCGATGAGCACGCTGGCGCTCCAGGTGCCGTGCGCGCCTTCCAGCACGGCGCCGCTTGCGGGGAGATTAGCGCGCCAGTTGATCATGACCGAACCCAATATTGCCGAACATGACTTGCGGATGGGTCGCGTAATAGCTGCCCCATGCCCCCTGCGCCTGCCCCAGGCGCGCCGGATCGGCGTCCGCCAGTACCGACGGTGCCAGTCGCAGCCGTGCGAACGAATTGAGCAGCGCCCGCGTTGCGGTGAACGTGACCCAGACCAGACCCTGGCAATGCAGCTGATGCGTCATGGCCACGATCAGCGCGCGCGCGGCCCCCGCATCGGTACTGGCCAGATTGCCCACTTCAACGATGCCGGTGCGCGCGACGGGACGGCCGGTGCGTGCACTGATTTCGGTCTCGACCGGGCAGTCCAGATATTGTTCGAGAAACAATGGGCGCTCGCCCGCCAGCGTGTAGCCCAGCGCGGCGACCCAGCGCCCGGCACTGTCGCGACGGCCGGCGAGCATATGGCAAAAATGCTGCAGGGTAGCGCCGTAGACGCGGGCAAACTCGGCGGCGATGAAGGCCTCGAGCGATGCGCGTTCCGGATGGCCCGGCGCCACGAGTTCAAGAGTGCGCCCGGCCCCGGATGCTGCAGGTGGGGTGGCGCTGGCGCGGGTAGCGCATGGCATGCTGGTCGACACTGGAGACTCCTTTTGTTGTTCCCATGACGAAACTTATGGGGGCAACATTAAGGCCAGATTAATCAACACGGGTGGTGCTGAAGGACAGCGGTGCAGTGCTCCTGGTCAGCGCTTCAATGGCACGCTCAGCGCCAGGCGCTGTCAGGGCCGGCATCGAAGACGAGAAAGCGCGATGGCCCGTCCCTGAAATTATTATCCGAGACAATCACCAGCGAACGGTGGCCATTTGCCAGCCTGGGACCCCAGGCCATCGCCTCGTAGTTGTCGGCCCAGCCAGGCGGCAGTTGCGCACTGCCCAGCAACTGCCGCTTGACGCCCGGCCGTACATCAGCGGCGATCGGCGCGTCCGGATCGAGCGCGGTAGCGCCCTGCAGATCGACGTCGTACAAGCGCGCATCGAACGTGAAGTCGTGCGCCGTCTGGCGACCGGCGCGCTCGATCACCAGAAGGCGGCGCGGACCGATGGCCAGGATCTCGGCAATGCCGTTTTCGCTGTAGCCACCCGGGCGGCCCGGCGGCAACACCGGCTCGAGCCGGTACGCGTACTGCGCCAGGATGCGCCCCTGCCGGTCCAGCAAGCTGAGCCGCGTGAACGCACCCTCGCCCGGCGCCGATGCCTGGCCGTCCTGGATCAGCGCCCCTTCCATCGCCAGCCACAGGTGCTGGCCATCGGCACTAAAGCTCAAGCCCTCCGGCCCCGCATTGCTGCGCCCACCGGCTTGCGCATCGGGCTGGATCTGAAGCTCTGGGGGAAATGGCGGCGCGCCGAGGGGCGTGCCATCCATGCCGGTGCGGACCAGCAGCATCGGCGAGCGTCCGGCGCGATCGCCTTCGCCGGCAAACCAGAGACTGCGCTCGAGCGGATCGATGCGCAGCGCTTCCAGGTCGGCCACCTGTCCGGGCTCGCCGCGCCGAGCGTACGGCGCGCCGCCAGCCTGCACCAGCGGCTGCATGCCCGTGATCTGCACAGCCGGGACACGTCGTGCATCGTAGTCGATGCGGGCGCGATAGAAACGCGTCGGGCCATGCACGCGCCGATCGTCACTGAGCAGGAGCCATTCGCCGGCCACGCTGTCATAATCGATGCCGGACAAGCCACCGACGCGCGTCTCGCCGATGCGCATGTCGCCCGCAAGCTGTCCGGTTCCGATCAGGCGCAGGCTGGGCGAAGGCGTGCTGCAGGCAGTGATCAGCAGCGCAGCAGAAATGGCGAAAAGCCGGCGAATGAAGGTCATGGCGGTTTGCGAAAATCCCGGCGCACCCGCCGGCAAACGGCCATTATCCCTCAAGCGCCGGCCCTTCCGCCAGCCTGCCCTGCCTTACATCCTGAAGCGCAGGCTCACGCCATACGTCGTCGGGTTGTAGCGGATATCGCGCGGCTGGTACTGGCCCAGCGAGCTTTCATACTTCGTACGCGTCAGGTTGATGGCGTCGAACTGCAGCGAGACGTTGTCGTTGATCTCGTAACCGATGCTCAGGTCGACGAAGGTCGCGGCCCTGACCACGCGATCCTGACCGAACGGTGCCTCGGCGATCTGCTCGACATAGTCGCCCCGGCGCGTGGCCGCCAGACGGCCGGTGAAGCCGCTGCCTTCGTACAGCAGCGCAAAGTTGTAGCTCTGGCGCGAGACGCCGGTGAGCGCCGTCGTCGTGAACTGGTTGCTGTCGAACGCCGTGCGCGACTGGTTGTCGCCATCGATGTAGGTGGCGTTGAACTGCGCACCCAGGCCGCTCCAGGCGCCTGGCAAAAAGTCGGCAAACTTCTGGATGCCGAATTCAGCGCCGCGCAGGCGGCCCTTGCCCGAATTTTGCGGGCGCGTCACGCGATAGAGCTGGCCGTCGATCGTTTCATCCTGCGTGAAGCTTTGCTGGTAGCCCTCGATATCGCGGTGGAACAGCGCGATCTGCGCGTAGCCGTTTTTCTTGAAGTAGTACTCGAGCGTGGCGTCGAGATTGGTCGATTTGGTGGGCTCCAGCAAGGGGTTACCCGCCCCGCCGCTGCCCGCCACGTTGACCGTCGGCGCAATCAAGGACAGCGACGGATTGAGCGCACCGAACTCGGGCCGGGTGATCGTCTTGCCGACCGACAGGTGCGACTGCAGGTTCTCGCGCCAGCCGATCGTGGCCGTGGCGCTTGGCAGCACATTGGTTTCCGATGTCGACTGGTCGATGTCGGTGATCACGTCGCCAATGCGGCTCTGGCCGCGCAGGTCGCGGTTCACGCGCACGACCCGCACACCGGCTTCGCTCTTGATGCCCACGCCGGCAATCTCATGGTCCCAACGCCCCGCTGCATACAGCGTGACGTTTTTTTCCTGCTGGTCGAATGCGCGCGCCGGGTCTTCGGCAATGCGCCCACTCGCCAGGCCATAGCCATTGCGCACCGCGTCGGCCTGGTCGATCAGGAAGTCAGCCGACGCGGCGCTCCAGGCGCCGCCCAGGCGATCCAGCCCCGGCACCAGTTGCTGGAACGCCGGGCCGAAGGCGCCGATCGGGGTTGGCCGCGCCCCCGTAAAATCGGCGTGGCCTTCGGCGCCGTGGTAGCTCGCCTTGCGCGACGACAGGCGTACGCCGCCCAGCAGCGCCTTGAAGGCGCCGTCGCCCGGCATCCGGTAGACCGCGTCGGAGCGCCACTGCAGCTGGGTGCCGGCCTGTTCGTTCCAGTTCTGCACCATCCCGCGCAGCACGTAGGCATTCGGGTCTTGCAGCACGTTGGCATTGCCACCCTTGCTGATCGCATTGAAGCCACCATGGCCGTCGGGGCCAAAGGCGTACACATTGGCGCTCACGCCCGGTGCCTGCTGGTCGACGATCAGCGTGTCGTTGACGAATTTCGAGCGCGTATAGCCCACCTGCGACTCGACCGACAGCGGGCCCTCGAGGTACTTCAGGCCCAGGTTCAGGTAGTGCGTGGCGGTGCGTTCGTTCTGGCCCCAGGTGCTGGTGGCGGTGTACGGCTCCCAGTCGTTGGCACCGCCGAATTGCGCGGCCGGCGCAGTCGCCGACAGGATCGGGCAGATGACGCCCAGCGACGTGGCGCAGCCATTGGACTGCTGGCCCAGCGTCACGCCGCTCAGGCGCGGGGCTGAACCGACATTCGAGAACGCGTAGTTGACGGCGTTGCGACCCTGGTAACCCATGCCCAGGTATTGCGCGGTGGCGGTCGTGCGCGGATTGATCTTCCATTGGAAGGCGCCGTGCACGCTCTGGCGTTCGCGCGCGCCCTGGTTGTAGGTGCCGCCGATATGCGGCAACTGGCCCAGCACCTCGCCGGGCGCGAGCGGTGCAAATGGCGCCGATTCACCCAGACGCGTGGCGCTGCCGTCGGGGCGCACCGAGAATACGTTCGATGGCCGGTCGTTGTACTGCACCGGATAAGCCCAGTTGTCGCGATTGACCGCAACGTCGAACAGCGCGCCCATCTCGCCGAAGTCGGTGTCCCAGCGGTTGCTGACCAAAAAGCCACCGCCCGGGCTGTGCTTGTCGGCCGTGTTGCCGCTACCGTTGATCTGGTTGACGCGGTCTTCGACGTAGCCGGTGGCCACGAAGCCCTTGGCGTCGAACGGCGCGCGCAGGCGGATATTCACGGCGCCGGCAATGCCGCCTTCGAACTGGTTGGCGGTGGCGGATTTGTAGACTTCCATGCCGCCGATCGACTGCACCGGCAAATCCTGGTACGCCAGGCGGCGCCCGGCGGCAGTGAAGATCTCGTTGCCGTCCAGGGTCGTGGCGACGTCGGGTAAGCCGCGGATGGTGACGTTGCTGGTCTCGCCGCGATCGCGCCCGACCTGCACGCCCGCCACGCGCTGCAGCGCATCGCCCGCATGGCGATCGGGGAATTTGCCGATGTCGTCGGCATTGATCGCGTCGACCACCTGCGCTGCATCGCGTTTGATGTCCTCGGCCGTGCGCAGGCTCTGGCGCAGGCCCGTCACCTTGATGACGGTGGGCGCAGCCGGGGTTGCGTCAGCAGGCGCGGCCGGCACGTCGGTGGTGGCCTGTGCGAAAGCTGGTGCGCTGTACGAGGACAACAGCATGATGGCGGCACATACCGGCGTGAGGTTAAAACGGCTCATTCGTTCTCCTGGAGTCTGCATGGATCGGGCGTGCCGCGACCGGCGGCGCCTGAAATGTGTCTTCATAACGCAGCATGATGCAAACCAGTTGACATAAATACACCAGAAAAACTTCCCCGTGGAATAGCCTCGCTGGCGAGATGTGAGAATGTGCGAATAATCAGCGCAGGGCGCTGACTATACTTGGCGGATATGCGCTCACGTCCGCCATCGTTGTCATCCCGCTCGAACCGCGTCCTGGGTATCGGCGGCGCCATGCTGCTGCACGCCGCCTTGCTGACCGCATGGCACGCAAGCCGCCAGCAAGCGCCCGACGCCGAGCCACAAGCGGTTTTTACACAGTGGGTGCGGGTGCCTGACAGCAGGCCGCGGCCTGCCACACGCGATGTGGACGTGCCCGCAGAGCGCACGCGTGCAGCGGTACCTGCGCCAGCCTCCCGGACCGGGCACGCGGTAGCGTCGGGCATCGAACCGCCCGCCGCCGCGGGGGACGTTGCGCTAGCAGGCGATGGTCCTGCGGTGCCTTCGGCTGAAGGCGGCGCCCGACTGAGCGTCGAGCAAGCCTTGCGCGAAGCCGGCGCCATCGACCGCACGCTGCGCAAGAGCAGCAAGGCGTATATCGTCGCGCCACCGGACAGCCCGCAGATCCGCATGGCCAGGGGCTTTGCAGAGGCGGCGGCCATCGCGCCGGGCCGCTGGTGGGAAGCGCCCAAGATCGTCGAACTCGTCAATGACGGCGGCGACGGCGCGCGACGCACGCGCGTCGTGACGGCTGGCGGCATCTATTGCATCACCGAGCGCTCTCCGGCAACGAGCATCGACATGATCGAAAAATTCGGCAAGCAGAGAATCACAAATTGCGGACATGAACACGAGCAGCCTGCCAATCCCCAGGAATGGCGTACCGCGCGCGATTGACGATGACCGTAGCGCGGATCAAGCCGACGTCTTGGCATCCTCGAGCGACTTGCCGGCAGCAAGCCATGCCTTGACCCAGGCCGGTTGACGGCCACGACCGCTCCACTGCTGGGCAGGATCGTCGGGGTTCGTGTAGCCGGTGGTAGCGGCGCCTGGTTTTGCTGCTGCTGGCGCTTTGATTGCCAGCACCTGTTTGTCGGTCAAGCCAGCATTGCGGGCGATGTGGAGGATCTGTTCGCGCGCCTTGCTGATGCTGAGGTAATGATGGGTTTTGAGTGCATCGTTGACCTCGGCTTCAAGTGCGCGAAGTTTGGCCAGCGAGTATTTGGAGAGGTCTTGCATGGTTGCCTGGTGCTTTGAGGTGAGTGAAAACAGCACCCTAACACGCCGGGCAGCCTGTTGGCGACCCGATCGGATGGTGTTTCTTTGTTACTACTGGAGACGAACCGCCACATCGAACAGCCACGTCCGGCGAATCTCGACCACATCGTACTGACGCGCCAGCGCCGGCGGGAACGGTCCATACGGCGCGTGACTGGCAATGATCTGGCGGATCGCCTCGTCGATCGCAGGCACGCCACTCGACGTCACGAACGTCACCCGCTCCACTGAACCGTCGCTGCGCACGGCCACGGTCACGAGCGGCTGCCGGTGCGGCTGCCTGACGACATCGCGCACCGCCTCCAGGCTCATGTTCAGCTCGATCTTGCGGCCCATGGCTTCGGCGTACGCCACGAGGTCGGCGTTGGCATCGGCGCGGCCCATCAGCCAGCCGCGCCGCTGTCCACCGGCGGTATCACGCTGCGCGGCTTCCTGGTTCAATTGTCGGCCGATCGCGCGCAGGCGTTCTTCACGCTGCGCTTCCTGCGCCGTTTGCACGGGCGCCGCTGGCGTTTGCGGCAACTGGGCCAGGCGAGCGGCTTCCTGTCTGAGCGCGTCCTGGCGGGCTGCTTCCTGCCTGGATGCTTCCTGGCGTGTCGCTTCCTGCCGTGCCGCTTCCTGTTGCGCAAGCCTGGTTTGCTCCTGCCGTGCCGCTTCCTGGTGCGCAAGCCTGATTTGCTCCTGCCGTGCCGCTTCGGCGCGCGCGGCCTCAAGCCGTGCCTGCTCCTGGCGCGCCGCGTCACGTTTGGCCTGTTCCTGCCGGGCGGTTTCCGCTCGGGCAACCTCGCGCTGGGCGGCAGCATTGCGGTTCGCTTCTTCCAGGCGCTGTGCATCGGCACGTTCGGCGTCGCGTTGCGCTGCTTCGGCACTGGCCAGTGCTTCGCGGGTGGCTTGCTCGTTTACTTTTGCCTGTGCCTGTGCCATCAGCTCGGCTAGCCGCTGCTGTTCCGCCGCGGCTGCCGCAGCGGCACGCGCAGTCTCGCGCTGGACAACCTGCTGGCGCACACGCTCTTGTGCGATTGCCGTATCCCGTTTGTCGTCATCGAGCGCGATGATGCGTGCTCCGGCTGCGTCGTCGTTCTGCGGCGTCGGCGCTGGCTGGGCCTTGGCAACCGGTGCTGGCTGCACTGCGGGCGCAGACGCGCTTGGTGGAGTCGCAACGGGTGGCGTTGGCTGGCGCATGACGACCGGCGCTGGTGCTGGTGCTGGTGCTGGTACTGCCATGTCGGGTACGGGTGGCGCTGTTGTTGGTAACGGCGCTGGTGCTGGCGCCGGCGCCAGCCTGACATTCAGTTCCGTCGCCGCCAACCGCCGCTCTTCCCACGGCATGCGCAATCCTGGAAGCCCGAACACGTCGCCCTCGAGCGGAATGCTCAGCAGCAGAGCGTGGATCGCCAGGGATAGCAGCAGTGCCAGGCGCATTCGCCAGGAAAAGGTACGCGTGTCGGAAGGGGTTCTCACATTGTCAGGTCGGTCGGGGTCGGCGTGATGGTGGCAAGTTGCCAATGGTGCAAGATCAGCGGCGATGCTATCACACCGCTGGCGCCGTCGCCATGCGTGCTGAACACGGACGACCTGTGGCACTATCGTCGGTAACGCCACCGTCGTGCAGGGCAGTCGCCCGGCATCGACCACCAACAGCAAAGGACCGCCGTCCATGCCACAGATTTCCCACCTCGTCGGCACCAGGACTTACCTGTTCGCCGATCTGCGCGACCTGCTGGCCAAGGCCACACCCGCGCGCTCGGGCGACCATCTGGCCGGTATCGCCGCCGGCAGCGCCGAGGAGCGCGTTGCCGCGCAAATGGCGCTGGCCGACCTGCCCTTGAGCACCTTTCTGAATGATGCCGTCGTGCCGTACGAAACCGATGAAGTCACGCGCCTGATCATTGACAGCCATGACGCCGCAGCATTCGCGCCGATCCGCCACCTGACCGTGGGCAGTTTCCGGGAGTGGCTGCTGGGCGACGCTGTCGACGGCGTCATGCTGGCGCGCGTCGCCCCTGGCATCACGCCCGAGATGGCGGCGGCGGTATCGAAGATCATGCGCATCCAGGATCTGGTGCTGGTAGCGCGCAAGTGCCGCGTCGTCACGCGCTTTCGCAATACGATCGGCCTGGCCGGCACGCTGTCGACGCGCCTGCAGCCGAACCATCCGCTCGACGACCTGTCAGGCATCGCGGCCAGCCTGTTCGATGGCCTGATGTACGGCAGTGGCGATGCGGTCATCGGCATCAATCCGGCCACCGACAATGTCGCGCAGGTCGTCAAGCTTGTCACGATGCTGGACGAGATCATCGGCCGCTACGAGATTCCTACCCAATCATGCGTGCTGACGCACGTGACCAATACCATCGAGGCAATCGGGCGCGGCGCGCCGGTCGATCTGGTGTTCCAGTCGATCGCCGGCACGCAGGCGGCCAACGCCAGCTTCGGCATCGATCTGGCGCTGCTGGGCGAAGCCCGCGCCGCTGCCCTGTCGCTGGGCCGCGGGACGGTGGGCAACAACGTCATGTATTTCGAGACCGGCCAGGGCAGCGCACTGTCGGCCAATGCCAACCAAGGCGTCGACCAACAAACCTGCGAGGCGCGCGCCTATGCCGTGGCGCGCGCGTTCGATCCGCTGCTGGTCAATACCGTGGTGGGATTCATGGGGCCTGAATACCTGTACGACGGCAAGCAGATCATCCGCGCCGGCCTGGAAGACCACTTCTGCGCCAAGCTGCTCGGCCTGCCGATGGGGTGCGACGTCTGCTATACCAACCATGCCGAAGCCGACCAGGACGACATGGACGTGCTGCTGACGATGCTGGGCGCGGCTGGCTGCACGTTCGTGATGGGCATTCCGGGCGGGGACGACATCATGCTCAATTATCAGACGACGTCGTTCCATGACGCCCTGTATGCGCGCCGCGTGCTCGGCCTGCAGCCGGCGCCCGAGTTCGACGCGTGGTTGCGCGCGCTGGGTATTTTCAAGGGCGCCGGTCAGGCCGAATTGGGGCGGACCGTCCCGCAGGCATTCCAGCACGCGCTGCTGCAGTCATCCTGAGGTTGCCTTTATGTCCGATTCGACCGACGACTCCATTGCCGGCGCCGCACCGTGGCAGTCCTTGCGCAAATTCACGGATGCCCGCATCGCGCTGGGCGCCGCCGGCATCAGCCAGCCGACAGGCGCACAACTCAATTTCCAGCTCGCGCATGCGCGGGCGCGCGACGCCGTGCATCTCCCTCTCGATACCGACGTCCTTATTCCAGCTCTGCAGGCAGCGTGGCCGGACGCCGCCCCGCCCCTCCTGCTGCACAGCGCGGCTTCAAACCGCAACATCTATCTGCAGCGCCCGGATCTGGGGCGGCGGCTCGATGCGGCATCATGCGCGACCCTGGGCAGTGTCGACGTAGTGAACCGTCCCTGCGATCTGGCCATCGTCGTTGCCGATGGCCTGTCGTCGCACGCGATCGCGCAGAATGCCGCGCCCTTCCTGACAGCGCTGCATCTGCAGCTGGCCGCCGAAGGGTGGACGCTGGGTCCCCTGGTGATCGTCCAGCAAGGTCGCGTGGCCGTGGGCGACGAGGTCGGGGAAGGACTGGGGGCGAAGATGGTCGTTGTGCTGATCGGGGAACGGCCGGGCCTGAGCGCACCGGACAGCATGGGAATCTACCTGACGTGGGCGCCGCGCATCGGATTGACGGACGAGCGTCGTAACTGCATCTCGAACGTCAGACCGGCGGGGTTGGGTTATGCCCAGGCCGCCGCCAGGCTGCATTATCTGCTCGAACAGGCGCGACTACGGCAGTTGAGCGGCGTGGCACTCAAGGACGAGACGACGCAGGATGGCGCGCTGCCGGGCGGCGGCGGGCCGGCATTCCTGCTGTGACTTTCCGACATGGATGCGACGTTCCGGACACGACTGGGACTGCTGATCCTGAATAGCGGAGACGACCGGTTCCTGCTGAGTTAAACTAGCCGGGATGAATTTCCGCTTGCGGCCAACAGGGCACGTTGTGTTACTCAATGAAATTCAATATTCGCTTACTTAGGAGAGTTTAATTGTCCGTCGAACAAAACCCAAATCCGGCCGGTACTGCGCCTGTGCAGCGGGAGCAGGTCTCGGGAGAGATAGCTTCTGCCACCCGCCGTTTTTGGACCTTCGTGGCCGATCAAATCGCTATATGGATAGGGTTGCTTGCTGTGCAGATCGCCTACGGCATGGCCTACGGAATATCTGCTCTTGAAGCGCTGGATGGCATCAAGTGGTGGGGCATTTGTATCGCTTTTTACGTTATTTACTACGTGTCTTTTGAGGTCATTTCTGGCAGGACACTTGGGAAATTTCTAACCGGCACGCGCGTTGTCACCGACAAAGGACTAGCACTTTCCATACCCACGGCATTCGTACGCACGTTGTGTCGCTTCCTTCCTTTTGAGCCGATGTCCTTTTCACTAGGTGAAAGCTGGTGGCACGACTCGTTCAGCCGGACGCAGGTAGTGCGCTCGCGCAGCGCAACCTGATATTTCGCTCAAGCCGATGCCGCCTGGCAGCGCAGCTTTGCTGCAATTTGAATGGCCGCTTTTCAGAATCCTTGACTTTCGCTGCGGGTCGACAGTTTCCTGCCGAAACAGTCTGTGACTTTTTCAGCACGACAACCTGCTAAGGTGACCCAAACGGCCGAGTTCGGCAAAAAAGCCACGATCCCTTCATTGCCCAGAACTCTACGATGAACGTAAATTTTATTGCCGACATGAACTGGGAATCAAAGCTCGACCATGTGATGCGGGTTGTAGACTTCAACGAGCTAATCGATGCCAATTACGGGCCCGGCTTATCCCGACTCGTGCTTGTGACCATTTGCCGCGACCCCGTCCATGACTATAAACAACGCGTGAGATTTTTGACCGCAACAAGAACACTTTACATCGACGTAATGCTGGAACTCTCTTTCTTCATAAAAGCGAAGCATAATGAACGCCGAAATACACTCTATGAACAAACTATGAATCAGGTTCGAACAGTGCTGGAAAAGCGGCGGATAAAGGACTTTGAGTCCCAACACTTCCTCCGGGACCTCGATAATCTTTTAACAGAGCAGCTTACTGGGGAACGTTCCTCCCGATTCGATTCGCTTTGCCTGGAACGCGCCACTGGCTTCTAAGCGAGGACGTTAGAAAGGATTCACATGGCAAAATTCTTGAATACGAGCGGGACCAATTATTTTCTTGAGGAGCTTATCAAGGACGCAAAAGATCGCGTGATTTTGATTAGCCCATTCCTGAAGCTCAACGACCGAATCAAGGAGCTATTAGTCGACAAGGACCGCCTCAAGATCGATGTGCGGATTGTGTACGGCAAAAGCGAGTTGCAGCCCGCGGAGATCGAGTGGCTGCGCAGCCTGGCTTATGTGCGAACGAGCTTCTGCAAAAACCTCCATGCCAAATGTTACTTGAGTGAAGAGCTGTGCATCATCACCAGCCTGAACCTGTATGAGTTCAGCCAGGTCAACAATAATGAAATGGGGATTCTCGTACGACGTTCGGAGGACACCCAGCTTTATAAGGATGCCTACGAAGAAGCGCAACGCATCATCCGTATCAGCGATGAGGTGCGCATCTCGTTGGAAAGGGTACCGAACGCGCCGGAAGTTGCAGCCTCGGACGAAGATGGGGTGGAGGCTGGTAAGCTCACAACGTCCAAGCTTGGACAGAAACTTGGCCTGAAGACAGCGCAGGTGCTCGAGCGCGCGGCCATTGCCGGATACATCGAAGCAATGGACGACAACAAGTACAATCTTACGACGAAGGGTGAACAGGCCGGCATCGAGTACGTCGCAAAGTCCCGGTTTGGTCCTTACTTCCTCTGGCCGATCGACGTTCAACTAAGCTAGAAAAATCAGTGTGCGCGAACATCCGAGATCGGCTAAAAGCGGATCTCTAACAAATTTAGTCGTGATGAACAGCGTGAAATTAACGCCCTGCCAGATCTGTGAACGTGAACTCGACAACCCAGAAAATCCGCTGTCAACTGATTGCGGCGGAGGTTACTGGGGCTGTGTAGGCATGTTCGAAGCAGAAATGGGACATCCAGAGTCATTAGCCCAAGTGCGTAAAGAATTGTCACTTGGGCAACGGCCCGAATGATTAGGGTCGGATGCAGCCGGTCGCGATCCCAATCCCTCGCTCTTCCGCAAGTCACAATTGTCGCAGACTGCGACTAGAGCCACCCTGTCACCAGATCAGCGTGCTGCCGCCCTCGCCCGCGCTGCATGCAGCTTCTTGTAGCTATCGATCAGGCGATGATGGCGATCGAGCCCTTCCAGCGCCATGCTGGTTGGCGTCAACCCATGGAAGCGCACGCTGCCATCGACCGATCCGAGCACCGCGTCCATGCGCTCGTCGCCATACATGCGGCGGAAGTTGGCGACGTAATCGTCCAGTTCCAGATCGTCATCGAGCGAGACTTCCAGCACCACATTCATCGCTTGATAGAACAGACGCCGTTCGACGGTGTTGTCGTTGTACTGCAAGAACGCACCGACCAGTTCATGCGCATCCTCGAGCTGGCCAAGCGCCAGGTGAATCAGCAGCTTGAGTTCGAGCACGGTCAGCTGGCCCCACTCGGTATTCTCGTCGAACTCGATGCCGATCAGCGTGGCGATATCCGAGTACTCGTCGAGCTCACTGTTTTCCAGCCGATCGATCAGCGCTTCGAGGCTGTCGTCGTCCAGGCGATGCAGGTTCAGGATATCGCTGCGAAATAGCAGCGACTTGTTCGTGTTATCCCAGATCAGGTCTTCGACCGGATAGATTTCGGAGTAACCCGGCACCAGGATGCGGCACGCGGTCGCGCCAAGCTGGTCGTACACGACCGTATAGACTTCCTTGCCCATATCGGCCAGGATCGCCAGCAGCGTCGCTGCTTCTTCGGCATTGGCGTGTTCGCCCTGGCTCGAAAAATCCCATTCCACGAAATCGAAATCGGCTTTGGCGCTGAAGAAGCGCCACGACACGATGCCGCTCGAATCGATGAAGTGTTCGACGAAGTTGTTCGGCTCGGTGACAGCATTGCTGGCAAAGGTCGGCTGCGGCAGATCGTTCAGGCCTTCGAAGCTGCGGCCTTGCAGGAGTTCGGTCAGGCTGCGCTCCAGCGCCACCTCGAAACTCGGGTGTGCGCCAAACGAGGCAAACACGCCGCCCGTCTTGCGGTTCATCAGCGTCACGCACATGACGGGATAGGTGCCGCCCATCGATGCGTCTTTCACCAGCACCGGGAAACCCTGCTCTTCCAGCGCTGCAATCCCGGCCAGGATGCCCGGGTATTTCGCCAGCACTTCTTGCGGCACGTCCGGCAGAGACAATTCGCCTTCCAGGATCTCGCGCTTGACGGCGCGTTCGAAAATCTCGGACAGGCACTGTACCTGCGCTTCGGCCAGCGTGTTACCGGCGCTCATGCCATTGCTGACGTACAGATTCTCGATCAGATTGGTCGGGAAGTAGACGACCTCATTGTCCGACTGGCGCACGTACGGCAGCGCGCAGATGCCGCGCGCGGCATTGCCCGAATTGGTGTCGATCAGGTGCGAGCCACGCAGTTCGTCGTCCGGGTTATAGATCTCGAGGCTGTAGGCATCGAGAATCTCCGCTGGCAACGTGTCGTTCGGGCCCGGCTTGAACCAGCGCTCGTTCGGATAATGGACGAACGGTGCATTGGCAATGTCTTCGCCCCAGAACGCGCCGGCGTAGAAGTGATTGCAATTGAGGCGCTCGATGTATTCGCCCAGGGCCGACGCCAGTGCGCTTTCCTTGGTCGCGCCCTTGCCGTTGGTGAAGCACATCGGCGAATGTGCATCGCGGATATGCAGCGACCACACGTTCGGCACGATATTGCGCCACGACGCGATCTCGATCTTGATGCCCCAGTCAGCCAGCATGCCGGACATATTGGCGATGGTCTGCTCGAGCGGCAGGTCCTTGCCGGTGATGTAAGTGCGCGAGTCGGTCGACGGCTGCAGCGTGAGCAAGGCCTGCGCATCGGCGTCGAGATTCTCGACTTCTTCGATGACGAACTCGGGGCCGGCCTGCACCACCTTCTTGACCGTGCAACGGTCGATCGAGCGCAGGATGCCCTGGCGGTCCTTGTCCGAAATATCGGCAGGCAGCTCGACCTGGATCTTGAAAATCTGCTGGTAGCGGTTTTCGGGGTCGACGATATTATTCTGCGACAGGCGGATGTTTTCGGTCGGGATGTTGCGCGTATCGCAGTACAGCTTGACGAAGTACGCCGCGCACAGGGCCGACGAGGCCAGGAAGTAATCGAACGGGCCCGGGGCCGATCCGTCGCCCTTGTAGCGAATGGGTTGGTCGGCAATGACCGTGAAGTCATCGAACTTCGCCTCGAGGCGAAGTTTGTCCAGAAAGTTGACCTTAATTTCCATCGCAGATTTCCTCAGTAACGCTCAAAATCGTTCAAAAACATAAAGCCCTGTAAAAACAGGGCTTTATTATTATTCAGACACTCGCACGTGAACTGCCAATCGCCGGCGCCACGCACGCAGCGCGCCATTTTAGCATTATTGCGGCGCCAGATAGTCGATGGTCGGCGCCATCACCCTCTCTGATCACGTTGTAGGAAATGACGTGATCTGGCGGTAGTTTCGTCTGCAGGCAAAATGACCGTCATCGCTAACGCCGGGGTTGGAATTTCGTAGAATTATACGTTGGTTAGTTACATTTAGCAGCGGCAGGTTGCCGCTTTCTTCTTCATATGCAGACCATCTTTACTGGCCGTTGCCATGGTCAGGTATCAGATCTCAGCGCGATCAACAGCACCGCCCCGAAAGCGCTTGCGGTAATCGGACGGTGATGTGCGCAAGACTGCCTTGAAGTGCTGCCGGAGCGATAGCGCTGTGCCGAACCCTGACGCGTGCGCGACCTGCTCGATCGACGCCTCCCCCATCTCGAGAAGACGCTGGGCATGGATCAGCCTCTGGCTCTGCAACCACTGCTTGAAGGAGGTGCCGGTCGCAAGACGGAAATGGCGTGTGAAATTGCGCCGGCTCATCGCAGCACGTTCGGCCAGCATGTCGATGCTGTGCTCCTCGTGCAGGTGTGCGCCTACCCAGTCGAGCAACTGGGCGAAGCGACCGGCCGCTGCGTCGTCGGGCACCGGCCGCTCGATGAACTGTGCCTGCCCGCCGTCGCGGTGCGGCGCGACCAGGATATGTTTGGCGACCCGATTGGCGACCTCGGCGCCACAGAGCCGCCGCAGCAGATGCAGGCAGCAATCGAGGCCGGCGGCAACACCGGCCGAGCTCAGTATGTCGCCGTCGTCCACGTACAGCACGTGCTGGTCCACGTTCACTCGTGGATAGCGCTTTGCCAGCAGCTCGGCCGATGCCCAGTGCGTTGCCACGGTCCGCCCATCGAGCAGGCCGGCCTGGGCCAGTGGGAAAGCGCCCAGGCACAAGCCGACAATGATGGCCCCACGCGCATGTCCGCGGCGCAGGCTGTCGAGCAGATTATCCGGCGCACTGCGGCCGTCTGCATGCCAGGAAGGCATGACGATGATGTCGGCCTCGTCGACTGCCGTCAGATCGGCGTTGGTCGAGATCGAGAATCCGGCCGAGGTCGCCAATGGGCCAGCCCGCGGCGCGCAGACCGTGATGTCGAACGCCATCGTATCAATGCCGGCCACGTGGCTGCCGAACACGAGGCAAGGCACGGACAGATGAAATGGCGTGATCCCCTCGAAGGCAATCACGGCGATGTTTCGACGGCGGGCAACAGAGGTGACTGGAGACATGGCCCGATTGTATCGAAAGTTAGCCTTCGGGCCAATGTTCGATCGTGGCTATCCCGAGCATAATCGGTGCACCGGCTTGCCCGACAGGTCAAATGACATCGTCGTCGGGCGCCTGACCTCCACGAAAGGAACACCACCATGAACAAACGCGCTGTTGTCGTTGTCGACCTCCAGAACGAGTATCTGCCTACCGGGAAGCTGGCCCTGACCGGCATCCATGCTGCATTGGCCAATGCGGCCCGCGTGATCGCAGATGCCCGGACCAGGGGCGACCTGGTCATCCATATCCGGCACGAGTCCACCGACCCGGACGCGCCGGTCTTCACACCGGGAACGGCCGCCGTCCAGATTCACGAAAGCGTGGCGCCAGAGCATGGCGAACAAGTCATCGTCAAGAATTTCCCGAATGCCTTCCTGAAGACGCATCTCAAAGAATTGCTCGACGACGAAGGTATCGAGGCAGTGACGGTCATCGGCGCCATGAGCCATATGTGCATCGATGCGACGACCCGTGCGGCGACTGATTTCGGGTACAAGACGACGGTCGTGCACGATGCATGCGCCACGCGCGACCTGGAGTTCGGTGGCAAGACCGTACCAGCCGCGCAGGTGCACGCCGCGTTCATGTCGGCACTGGCCTTTGCGTATGCGTCGCTGCTGTCTGCCGACGACTACCTGGCGGGCTGACAAGCCGCTGGGCCCTGACCGGCGCGGTTAAGGGATGGGCTGCTGGCGCACCCATCCCCTGCCCGGTGCCCCGTTCTGCCACGGTGCATTCCCATTCGCTTCACCCCTGCCCCCATCTTGTCGTCGCAGCAGCGTCGGCGATGATCGACACGCCCCGGTCACCAGCTCACGCCCCTCCCCCTCAATGGCCGCGACCATCACACGTCAAGACCATTGACGCCCGCAGCGCCGCAGCACCTTCACCAAACAAAAATCCTCGATACCGCCTACTTTCGAATGAAAGAATTTCCGAGAAATACGTGAACACAACGGAAATTCGAAAAAACGAAAGATGCTTTGTATTCAACCGAATTTCGCTATAGACTTGGCGTCACAGTGACAGTTCGAGCAGTGTCGAACGCTTTCGATATCGACCAACCGAAACCTGTAAGTTGAGAAATTTAGCAATACGAAATAAAACGAAAGAAAGAAGCAGGTCATCCAGCTGGTCCGTATCCCGGCTAGTGGAGGCAGTGATCGCAACTAGACAGCCTTTCCGTTTGCCAGCATTCGCCACGCTGCTCCAACAACTTATACAAGGAAGCGTTTAATGAATTCTCCTTCACAGTGCCGCTCGGGCGCCAATCGTCATGGACGCTTCGTGCTCAATCCGCTGACGTCTGCCACCCTGCTCGCGCTTGCCACGCTCGCGACATCGGCCCGCGCCCAGGATGCCATTGCGGCCGATACCGGCAAGCTGGAGCAAGTTGTTGTGACGGGCACCCGTGCCAGTCTGCAGCAGTCGCTGGAACTCAAACGCAACGCCGCGGTCGTACAGGACAGCATCAGCGCGACGGAACTTGGGCGCTTCCCCGACAACAACGTGGCCGATTCGCTCAGCCATATCACCGGCGTCTCGATTTCCCGCACGGCCGGCGGTGAAGGCCAGCGGGTCAGCATTCGCGGCCTGGGCCCGGACTACACGCTCACCACCTTCAACGGCCGCCTGCTGGGCACCGACAGCGCGGGCCGCTATTTCGCGTTCGACGTGCTGCCGGCCGACGTGATCAGCGGCGCCGACGTCGTCAAGTCCACCCAGGCGCAGTTGGTCGAAGGCGCCATTGGCGGCCTGGTGAATCTGCGCTCGGCCAGCCCGTTCGACCAGAAAGGCCAGCGTGGCCTGGTGCGCGCCGAGGCTGACCGCAACGATATGAGCAGCCTGAACGGCAAAAAACTGTCAGCCACCTACAGCAACACCTTCGACAACAAACTCGGCGTGCTGCTTGGCCTCGTCTATGCCAAACGCGACGTGCGCACCGACACCGCCGGCAATGACGGCGGCTGGTCGCGCAACCCGATCCCGAGCGATCCGAGCCAGTTCTGGGAATTCGGCAATACCTGGGGCGGCGCCATCGACCCGAACGGCAACGGCGTACTCGACCCTAACGAAGAAGGCCTGATCGGGCCGGGCCAGTTCCGCTTCGGCTCCATCATGGAGAAAAAAGAGCGCATTGCGCTCTCGGGCAAGGTGGAGTGGCGGCCAAGCAGCGACGTCAAAGTCATCTTCGACGGCTTCAAGACGCGGCTCGATTCGCCGCAGGTAGGCTACCAGCTGTCGTACTACCCGCTGTACGCGCCGGGCCGCTGGTCCGACGTCAAGGTCAGCAACAATGTCGTGACCGACCTGACCTTGAACAGCAGCGACCCCGAGCTGCGGCTCAATCCCGAAGTGCTGAACAAGACCGAATACCGGGTCGTCGATACCGCGATGTACGGCACCCGGGCCGAATGGCGGATTTCCCCGAACCTGAACGTGGCCGGCGACGTCTATCTGTCGACGTCCAAGCGCGATTCCGGCGGCAAGGACAGCTACGTCGTGCTGCGCATGAACCAGCCGAATACCACGCGCATCCGGCTCACCGGCGCCGCCGTGCCCGATGTGACGACCACGCTGGCCGATGGCCGCGACCTGCAGAGCGGCCTGGCCCAGGGCCTGTTCAGCGGGAACGATTTCAACACCCACTTCTACAGCCGCGCAGGCGACAATATCGACGACCGCATCGGCGGTGCAACGGTCAATGCCGACTGGAAGGTGGACCGCTACAGCATCGACAGCCTGAAGTTCGGCCTGAGCCAGACCAACCGCAAGAAGTCACGCGACATGATCAACAATGCGTTCAACTCGGGCCAGGATCACTACGCCGGCGAAAACGCAATCAACGTGGGCACCCTGGGTGGCAACGTGATCAACCAGACCCTGAGCCCGAAAGGCTTTCTGTCGGGCGTGAGCGGCAACTTCCCGCGCAGCTTCCTGGGCTTTGACGTCGACCGCTATGCGCAGGCGCTGGCGGGCCTGGACGGCAAGCCACGGCCAGGCGGCGGCGTCTATAGCTCCACCTTGTCAGCGCCAGCGTTCAACCCGCTCGAAAGCTACCGCGTCGAAGAAAAAACCTCGACCGCATTCGTGCAGGCCGACCTGGCCGGTGACCGCTGGTTTGCCGACGTTGGTGTGCGCTTCGTGCGTACCAAGACGGGTGCGCAGGCGTGGGATGCCAAGATCGAAGACATCGTGCAGAACGGCGCCTTCAACTTCACGCCGATCTACGCCGATCCGTCGGTCGTGCGCCAGGATGCCACCTACAGCTTTGCCCTGCCGTCGGGTAACTTCACCTATTCGCTGACCGACAAGCTGCAGTTGCGGGTTGGCGCCGCCAAGACGATGGCGCGCCCGTCCGTCGACAAGCTGGCGCCGTCCAGCACGACCGCCAGCATCTCGTGGGGCGACTTCACGCAGATCTACGGCGGCAATGCCGATCTCAAGCCGTACACGGCGCACCAGGCCGACATCTCGCTGGAGTGGTACTACGCCAAGAGCTCGGCGCTGACGTTTGCCGTCTACCAGAAAAACATCAAGAACCAGATCACCAATCTCTACCTGGCCGGTCAGGACATCGGTGCACCCGGCGGGCGCCTGTTCAACGTGCAGCGGCCGATCAACGGCGACAGCGCCAAGGCGCGCGGCATGGAGATCGGCCTGCAGCACCTGTTCGACAACGGCTTTGGCGTGCGCGCGCAATACACGCGCAATCTGTCGAGCAGCTGGGTCGGCGGGATTGAACGCCCGCTTGAAGGCATCGCGCCAGCCACCGCATCGCTCGGCATTCTGTATGAGCGTGGTCCGTGGAGCATGAGCACGACGGCTGACTTCACCGATTCGTTCGTCACCGCCACCAACGTGATCGGCTCCGGCTTCAACGAGGTGACCAACTCGGTGACCTGGCTCACGGCCCAGCTCGCCTATGATGTGAACAAGTCGCTGCGCATCAGCATCGAGGGCAACAACCTGACCGATGCCGAGCAGGCACCCCGGCTGACCAACGGCACCGTCAGCCTGCCCAACGGCTATTACCGTTACGGGCGCTCCGTGACCCTGGGCGCCAGCCTGCGATTCTGATGAAGGACGTGGCGCCACGCAACGTGGCGCCACCAAGCCCATCGCCAGGGCGGGTCGGCCCGCCATACCGAGAACTGGAATCCTGATGCACACCTCTGTCTTTTCGTTTGCCGTCCTGCTTGCAGGGACCATCCCTTTCGCCGCGCACGCCGCGGACCAGTCCAGCTACACGATGGCGGACTACACCAGCGTTGCCAAGATTGACGCGCACCTGCATCTGCACGAGGCAGCGCCGGCGTTCATGGAAAGCGCAAAACGCCAGAACTTCAAGATCCTGTCGATCAATGTCGACTACCCTGACTTTCCACCGCTCGATGACCAGCAACGCGTCGCCATCGCACTCAAAAAGCAATTCCCGCAGGACGTCGCGTGGGCAGCCAGCTTCTCGGTCGATGGTTCCGCCCAGCCTGCGTGGCTGGCCGCCACGCGCCACCGCATCGCCTCATCGATGGAGGCCGGCGCCGTGGGCGTGAAGGTCTGGAAGAACATCGGCATGAGCCTGCGCGGCGCCGATCAAGAACTGGTGATGATCGACGACGCGCGCTTTGCGCCGCTGTTCGACGACCTGGCCCGCCAGGGCATCCCGCTGCTGGGCCACCAGGGCGAGCCGCACAATTGCTGGCTGCCGTTAAAACGCATGACCGTCAACAACGACCGCACCTACTTCAAGAACCACCCGCAATACCATATGTACCTGCACCCCGAGATGCCAAGCTGGGAAGCGCAGATGGCCGCGCGCGACCGCATGGTGGCGGCGCACCCGACACTGCACTTCGTCGGCGTGCACCTGGCGTCGCTCGAGCGCAATGTGGATGAACTGGCGGCGTTCCTCGACCGGTTTCCGAACGCCGTCGTGGATGCGTCGGCGCGCATCGGCCAGTTGCAGTACCAGAGCCAGCGCGATCGCGAGAAAGTGCGCAACTTCTTCATCAAGTACCAGGACCGCATCCTCTACGGCAGCGACATGGCGCAAGAGCCTGGCCAGGACGGCGCCGCGCTGGGTCGCGAAGCCGAAGGCGTGTGGCGCATGCACTGGCGTTACTTCAATACGGCAGAGTCGTTCAAGGTCGCCGATCTCGACAAGCCCATCCAGGGTCTGGCACTGCCACGCGACGTCGTGGACAAAATTTACCGCACGAATGCCGAGCGCGCCTTCCCCGGCGCCTGGAAAGGCCAGCCATGACGGCGCGCCGAGCATTTCTCGGGTGGCTTGGCGCGGCGCCGCTGGCCACGCAGATCCCGCTGGCCCAGGCGGCGCCCGCCTCCGCCTCCGTGGCCGGCAAGGGCCATGTGCGCGTGCAGGACGCCGCAGTGTCACTGCAGTTCGACGAGCAGTTGCGGTGCCGTGTCGTCAGCCTGCTGGGCAAGCAGCCCGTCGCGCTGACCGGTTTTGACACCAGCGAGCACCTGGTCGTCGGCGGCAAGCCGCTCGGCCGCTTCACGTTGCAGAAGGCCGAGCCGGCGCCGGCCACGACGCCGTTTGGCGCAGGACAGGCGCTGCACCTCGTCGGCCGCTCTGCCGAGGGCATCGAGAAGCGCGTCACCGTGACGCTGCTCGACGAGCATCCGGGCGTGGCCTTGCTGGACGTGCTCTACGTGAATACCGGCGCCAGGCCGTTGACGATCGACGCCTGGGTAAATGGCGCGCACCGCCTGGCCGCCGCGCCGCACCATGCGGGTGGCTACTGGACCTATTCCGGCGCGAGCCACGCCGACCGGCGCGACTGGGTGCAACCCGTCAAGCGTGGTTTCGAGCAAGGCAACTTTTTGGGCATGAACGCGTCGGACTACGGCGGCGGCACGCCGGTTGCCGATGTCTGGCGCCGCGACGTCGGTTTCGCCGTCGGTCACCTGGCCCTGCAACCGCTGCTGGTGTCACTCCCCGTCAAGGCGGTCGGCAATGCGGTCGACATCGCGCTGCGCGGCGACGTCCCGCAGACGCTGGCCCCGGGCGCCACGTTGGCCACCCCGCCCACGTTCATCGCCGTGCACCGTGGCGACTTCTACGTGCCGCTGGACCGCTACCGCCGTCTGATGTCCGCCCAGGGCCTCGCCGCCCCCGAGCCGCCACAAAGCGCCTACGATGCGCAGTGGTGCGCGTGGGGCTACGAACGCGATTTTTCGCTCGACTATGTGCGCGCGACGCTGCCCAAGGTGCAGGAACTGGGCTTCAAGTGGGCCGTGCTGGACGATGGCTGGCAGGTCAAGACCGGCGACTGGACGCCCGACCTTGCCAAATTCCCGCGCGGCGGCGACGACATGAAGGCGCTGGTGGCCGACATCCACGCACGCGGCATGAAAGCGCGCCTGTGGATCGCGCCACTTGCCGTGGCCCCCGGCAGCGACGAGCTGCACGAGCATACCGACCTGCTGCTGCTCGACGAGACCGGCGCGGCCCAGGACGTCACCTGGTGGAACTGCTTCTACCTGTGCCCCGCCTACGAAAAGACGCAGACGCGCCTGGCCGCGACGCTGCGCATGATCATTGCGGACTGGGGCTTCGACGGCCTCAAGGTCGATGGCCAGCATCTGAACGGCGTCGCGCCGTGCTTCAATCCCAAGCACCAGCACAAGCGCCCCGAGGAATCGGTCGAGGCGGTCGCGGACTTCTACAAGGTCATGCACGACGTGGTGCATGCGGCCAATCCGGAAGCAGTACTGGAAGTGTGCCCGTGCGGGACCAGCTACGCGTTCCACAACATGCCGTACATGGACCAGGCGCCATCGTCCGACCCGCTGTCGAGCTGGCAGGTACGCCACAAGGGCAAGACGCTCAAGGCGCTGATGGGCCCGTGGTCCGCCTACGCGGGCGACCACGTGGAACTGAGCACGGGCGGACAGGATTTCGCTTCCAGTGTCGGGATCGGCGCGGTCGTTGCCACCAAGTTCACGTGGCCGGTGGACCCGAAACCCAAGGACTCGTTCCTGCTGACACCCGAGCGCGAGGCGCACTGGCGACAGTGGGTGGACCTCTACAACAAGGGGCGCCTGGCCGAAGGCCGTTACCGCGGCGAGCTGTACGACCTGGGTTTTGACAAGCCGGAAACCCACGTCGTGGAGCAAGCCGGGGCATTGCATTACGCGTTCTATGCCGATCGCTGGGATGGCATGGTCGCCTTGCGTGGCCTTGGCCCGGGCACCTGGACGGTGCGGGACTCGCTCAGCGGCAGCGTATTGGGCAAGGTGACGGCCGACAAGCCAACGCTGCCCGTGCGCTTCACGCACAGCCTGCTGATCGAAGCACGGCCCGACCTTCCCGACCAGCTGCCCGTTGCGTTTGCCAGCAACGTCAAGGCCGTGGGCGCGGACGGCTTCCCCCACGCATCGCAATGGGCCGACGCCCCCACGACGTTCTTCCGCCACGACTGGCAAGGCAAGCCGCTTGCCGGCCCCCAATCGACCCGTGTCCAGCTGTTGCGGGGCGCGGGCCACCTGTACCTGCGCTTCATCTGCAAGTACGAGACGCTCACCACCTTCGACCAGGCCGGCCCGGCAAGCGCCATCTGGCCGTTGTGGGAGCGCGACGTCGTCGAAGTCTTCCTGCAGGCGCCCGATCGCGCCGGACTGAAAAGCTATCGCGAGGTGCAGGTCGCGCCCAACGGACTGCTGCAGGAAATCGCGATCGAGGTGTCGGGCAAGCGGCGCATCGATGGCGGCAGCCGCGCCAGGGCGCACGTCGATACGGGCAACAAGGTCTGGACAGCCGAGCTGGCCATACCGATGCAGGGTGGAGACGGCTGGCGCCTGAACCTGTTCCGCATCGAAGGCCCCGAAGCTGCAGGTGACAACCGCGTGCATTCGGCGTGGAGTCCGACCCGCACCGCGGCGCCCGACTTCCACGTGCCCGGTGCATTCGGCCGGTTGCTGATCGACGCATGATGCTGCAGCGCCTGGGTCCACTCGCGCTACTGGTCATGCTGTCGGCGCATGCCCACGCCGGGCAGTCGGCAGACCGCCCGTCAGGCAGCCCCGTCGAGACAACGTTCCAGGCGTCGGCCGACGAGATCGCCAACCCCGAGCGCGGCATGTATGTCTGGGCGGCAGACAACCTGGCGGCGTGGACGCCGGCGCAAGCCGATGCGCAGTTTGCGGCCGGCTACCGGATCGTCTATGCGCCGGTGCGGCTGGACGCGCATGCCGGCCACGCACTGCCCGAAACGCTGCTGCGTGAATTGACCGAAGGTTTTGCGGTCGCACGCCGCGCGGGCCTGAAAGTCATCCCGCGTTTCATGTACAACTTCCCGGCAGGCGAAACGGCTTACCGGGCGGCGCAGGATGCACCGCTCGAACGCGTGCTGGAACATATCGGGCAGCTCAAGCCGGTCCTGGCGGCCAACGCGGATGTCATCGCGTATCTGCAGGCTGGCTTTGTCGGGGCCTGGGGCGAATGGCATACCTCATCGCACGACCTGACCCTGCCGGCGCGGCGCATGCAGATCCGCGACGCGCTGCTGGCCGCCCTGCCGCCCGACCGCTTCCTGCAAGTGCGCTATCCACCATATCTGATGGCGTGGGCGCCGCAGGCGCCGCGCTGGCGCGACGGTTCGGCCGCGGCACGCATCGGCGTGCACAACGACTGCTTCCTGGCATCCAACACGGATGTCGGCACCTACAGTGAGAATGCCTCTACCCGGCAGCGCGAGCGCGCCTACGTGGCCGCGCTGTCGACCACGGCGCCATTTGGCGCCGAGACCTGCAATCCGGCCGATGCGATCAACCCGACGCCACGCACGAGCTGCGACGACATCCTGCGCGAAGGGCGGCGCTTCGGTCTGACGTACCTGAACGACAGCTATTACCGCGACCTGTTTCACAGGCGCTGGCAGGCGGAGGGTTGCATGGCGCAGGTCAAGCGCAGCATGGGCTACCGGTTCGAGTTGTCGACATTACGGCACAGCTCTCAGATCGTGGCTGGCCAGTCGGGCGAGCTAACGCTGGCCATGCGCAACAGCGGCTGGGCGCGCGCCTTCAACCCACGTAGTGTGCAGATGCTGCTCAGGCACCGCGCCACTGGTCGGATTATAAAATTAGACTTGGCGTCGATCGATCCGCGCGCCTGGCTGCCCGGGCACACCAGCACCGCAACCACACGGATTGCCATCCCTGGCGGCACGCCCACCGGCAACTACGACATGCTGCTGGCCTTGCCGGATGGCGCGGCGTCACTGGCCGGCGATGCGCGCTACAGCGTGCGGCCTGCCAATGCCGATGATGCCGCCAAAGCGCAGGGATGGGATGCCTCGCTGGGTGCATTTCGTACCGGGACGAGGCTGAACATTCTCTGACGTGCTGCCACGCCGTTGGCGCGTGGCCGGCCTAATCGGCAATCAGCAGTTCGATGCCGGCCTCGCGCAGGCCATCCCGGTATTGCGGACTGATATCGCCGTCGGTGATGACGGTGTGAACGCGGTCGAGCTGCACGATGCGGTGCAGGCTGATGAAGCCGAACTTCGATGAGTCGGCGAGCACGATGACTTTTCTGGCGCGCTCCACCATCTTGTGGTTCAGGCTTGCTTCTGCCTCATGGTGGGTCGTCACCCCGAACTGCAGGTCCAGGCCATCGACGCCCAGGAACAGCTTGTCGAAACTGTAGGCCTGCAGGCAGGCTTCAGCCTGCAAGCCCTGGATCGACAGCGCCTGCTTGCGCAGCAGGCCACCCGTCAGAATGAGGTCGACGCCGGCGGCATTGACCAGCTCCCAGGCGATATTCAGGCCATTGGTCAGCACCGTCACGTTCTGGACATCGCGCAGATGGCGCGCCAGCGACAGCGTCGTGGTGCCCGAATCGATGATGATGTTCTCGCCCGGCTTGACCAGGCGCGCAGCCAGCGCGCCGATGCGCTCTTTCTGCTCATGATTGAGCGCGTCTTTTTGCGACACCGTGTGTTCGGTCGGCGGCATGCGTGCCAGCGTGGCGCCGCCGTGGCTGCGGATGGCCAGACCCTGCGCCTCGAGTGCACTCAGGTCGCTGCGGATCGTCACCGCCGACACGTTGAGTTGCTTGACGAGTTCGCTGACCTGGACCGAGGCTTGTTCGGTAAGAGCTTTAAGAATGGTGTCGCGGCGCT
>Ga0308164_10000381_pt1 | contig 82388 bp, 62 predicted proteins | sample PhyTR2_FD_201031 | JGI IMG/M metagenome (GOLD analysis project Ga0308164, IMG submission 201031) | Phyllosphere microbial communities from UC Gill Tract Community Farm, Albany, California, United States - DLSLT.R2 | ecosystem: Host-associated > Plants > Phyllosphere > Unclassified | place: USA... | reverse complement strand
GCGAGGTCGCGGAAGAACAGGTCAATGGCCACATGGCCGCTGCCGCGCGGTTGCGGCGGCTCGACGCGCAGCCAGCCGTCGTCCATCACCAAGGTTTGCGCGGGAGAAATCACGTACACGTGGTTGGCTTCAATGGCCACCGGTTCGCTGACCTGCAGCACCGGCATGCGTGTGGATTCCTGGATGATCTTGCCCGCGACGCTCTGGTGGTCCGGCGACAGGTGCAGGATGATCACGAAGGCCATGCCGGTGTCGCGCGGGGCGTAATCGAAGAACTCCTTGATGGCTTGCAGGCCGCCAGCGGAAGCGCCAATGCCGACCACCGGAAACGGCAGGGTGCTCGGTTGGCGTTCGGATGATTCTGGCGGTATCGCGGACGTCGATGTCATTGGCAAGCCTTGTTCCAGCGCGCGCTGGCGCGCCGCTTTACCTTGGAGGAAGGGGCGTAAGCATATAGTGCCTGCGGGTTAAATGCGAAAAGCGATTTTCAACCGCTTAGCGCCGCCGGGCGCGGGCTCAGGCGTCTTCGTCATCGGGTATCAGCGGGACCAAGGCATCTTCCTCGAACGAGCCGGGGTCTTCGTTGCCGGGGTCGTTGATCAGCGGTTCGCCGTCTGGGTCCGGGACCTCGGGGCGCTCGACAGGGGAAAGGGGGGTGGCCATGTTGATTGCTCCCTAAGGGTTGGTGTGCATTGGACTGTTTTTATGGCGTTCCGTGCGATGGTGCGGCAAATGGCTGGTGCTTTTGCCGGAATCATCGCGGGGGCCGCCAGTCCATTGCTTGTTGCCGGCGAACCGCGCCGGCCCGCTACGGAGCTCTGCATGAAGGTCATCACGCTGGTGCACGGCCGCGAGCGGCAGTTGGGCAACCTGATTCTTGGCCTGGAAATGTCGCAGCGGCCCATTGAGGGGCTGTGGATCGTGTTCATGAATGAGCCCGCGCGCGAGCTGCGCAGCGAGCACTTCGATATTCATGAGCTACGGGTAGACGGGCCCGAGGGGCGCTTGCCGCTGGCCCAGGCGCGCAACGCCATGGGCGGGATTGATGGTGGGAGTGACTGGATATTTCTCGACGTAGACTGTATTCCCAGCCCGGGGTTGGTAGGCGCCTACGAGCAGGCCCTGGCGGCATGGCCCAAGGCGTTGCAGATGGGTGAGGTGCGTTACCTGCCCGAAGGCGCCGATGCGCCGGGATGGGAGATGGCGAGTTTGCTCGACACCGGCGTCGAGCACCCCCTCGCAGCCTTCCGTTCTGCGCCGGGCGAGCCGATGCCCCATCATCTGTTCTGGTCGCTGAACTTCGCCTGTTCGGCAGCGACCTTCGCGCGCATTGGCGGGTTCGATGCGGGCTATGTCGGCTACGGCGGCGAAGACACCGACTTCGCCTTTCGAGCCCGTGCCTGCGCAGTAGAGCTGCGCAGCGCCGCAGCCTTGGCGCTGCATCAATACCATCCCACCTATCAGCCACCGCTGAATCACTTCGCGGCCATCGTCGCCAACGCCAGGCGCTTCCATGAACGCTGGCAGCACTGGCCAATGCAGGGCTGGCTGCAGGCCTTTGCCGACCTTGGGTTGATTGGTTGGCAAGGCGCGCAGTTGACGGTGCTGCGCGAGCCCAGCACCGCGCAAGTCGACGCCTGTTTCAATACAGCGGCAACGGGATTTTGAACTGTGCGTAGAGCGCATCTTCAATGATGCGTGCCGCTTGCTGGGCGCCATCGGCGCTGATGTGGAGCTGCCAGGCGGCGGGGTCCAACTGGACCGCGCGGGCCAACAAGGCGGGCCAGGTCTCGGACGCCGGCCAGCCTGGCAGGCCGATCGCCAGGCCCAAGGCATCGAGGCGCTCGGCTTGCTGGCGCTGTTCGTCGAAGGGCCGTGCTTCGGCAATGGCGATGTAGCGGCAGCCGAGGCTGGCGACTTCCGCCACCAGGCTGTCGCCGGCGCTGCCGATCACCACTTCGGCTTGGCACAGTTCGTCGCGAGGGTCTTCGAGGTGGCCGAGCGGAACGAGGTTGGGCAGGGTGTTGGCGCTGGCGTCGTCGGCCAGCCCGGCCACGCGTATCTGCCGGTCAGGGCAGGCACGGGCCAGCTCGGCCAGTTGCTCGCGGCCGATAGCGGTACCGCCCTGGCCGACGATCACCAGTATCCGGCCGGGCCGCGGCGCTGTGCTGCGGCCTTGGGGGTAGCGCGACAGCCAGCCGCTGTAGTGGCTGCGCTGGATGATCTCCGGGGGCGTGTCGGGGCTCTCCATGGCGTGTGGAAAAGGCGCGAGCAAGGCCGCGGCGCTGGCGTAGGCCTGGCGGTGGGCGGGGTCGTCGCGCTGGCCGTGCTGGCGGATATAGACCGTGGGTATGCCCAGCAGCCGCGCGAGCAGCGCCACTTCCACCGACACATCGACCACCAGCAGGCAGGGCCAGCGGCGGTTCATCCAGTCGGCCAGCCAGGCCATGCGCTGGCGTAGGCCGTCCACAGCGAGCGGGGCGTAGTGCAGGGTGTCGAAGTGCTCGGCCTTGACCCCAGGCGCGGTGTCCAGGGGCAGGTCAAGGCGGTGCAGGGGTGTGGGCAGCGAGCCCAGGGGCAGGGCGCTGCCGATCAGCGTCACCGGGCATTGCAGGTGGCTGGCGATGGTCAACGCGCGGCGCCAGTGGCCACGGCCGTGGTGGTGCACGTAATAGCCCACATGGGGCGCGATGGTCTCGGTGGTCATCATGGGGTGCCCGCGGCGGTAGGGCGTTTGCCGCTGGCATGGGCGGCCATCACTTCGCACAGGCGACGTTCGTAGTGCTTGAACATCATCTGTTGGTCCCACAGCGCCTCGGCGCGGGCGCGGCAGGCGGCGCGGGATTTTTGCCGCGCCTGCAGCAATGCCGTGGCCAGGCCAGAGACATCGCCCGAGGGCGCCAAGGCACCGGTGGCGTCGCTGACCAGTTCCGCCAGGGCGCCACGGTCGAAGGCTGCCACCGGCGTGCCACAGGCCATGGCCTCTGCCACCACCAGGCCGAAAGGCTCGTCCCAGCAGGGCGTGACCAACACGGCTGAGGCCTGGGCCACCGCGGCGGCCAGTTCCGGGCGGGCCAGGTGGCCGAGGTAGTGCACGCGCGGGCCCAGGTGCGGGGCGATTTCGCGATCGAAGAAGGGCTGGTCGGTGATCTGCCCGGCCAGGTGCAGCACGACGCCGGCCTGCAAGGCGGCGGCGATGGCCAATTGCGGGCCCTTGTCCGGCACCAGCCGGCCCGACCACAAGGCGTGCTCGGCGATTGGGTCGCGGCCGGGCCTCCAGGTGCCGAGGTCGATGCCGTTGGCGATGATCCCGCACTGCGGCACCACCGCCTGCCAGGCCTGGGCGTTGGCCTGGGACAGGGTCGAGAACCAGCCGCAGTCGGACCGCGCGCTCAAGGCTTCGATCAGTTCGAAGAACGGTGGGGTGTGCAGCACCGTCAGCATCGGCGTGTGCAGCACCGAGGCCATGGTCAGCGGCACATAGTGCAGGCTGTTGTTGAAAATCACGTCGAAGCGGTAGAGGTCCAGGCCCATCAGGGTCTTCAGGTAGGCGTGGTGTTCGGTGATGTACTCGGTGGCGAGCGGACGGTTGCCGTGTTGATAGTGGCTGTCATCGAGAATCGGCACTACGTCCAGCTCCGGGGCGCTGGCGGAACTGGCGAACAGCGTGACCTCGTGGCCCAGTTCGCGCAGACCGAGGGTCACGTCGTAGGTGAACGCCTCCAGGCCACCGGGGAAGGGCTGGCGAACCGGGTGCTTGAGGTGGGTCAGGACGCCGATGCGCATGGTCTGTCCTTGCGGGAGGGGCTTTGGGTTTGGAGAGGGCAGCGCGGTGAACGTTCGGTATTTATTTTGGGTGAGGGAAATGGGTGCTGGTACGGGCCCCATCGCGGGCATCGCCCGCTCCAACGGTTGGCCGGGGGCCTCTTGGGTGCGTGCGCAATACCCGTGAGCCCCATCGCGGGCATCGCCCGCTCCAACGGTTGGCCGGGGGCCTCTTGAGTGCTTGCGCAATACTCGTTGGAGCGGGCGATGCCCGCGATGAGGCCGGCACAGCCAATACAACCCCCCAACATGGCGCAATTTTCATCTGCGCTTCATAAAAAGAGATGTTATATTGTATCAAATGGTTTCAGAGTCACCGCCTGCATGAAAGCCCCTCGCGCTCCTTCCATCGCCGCTTCGGCCCTGGCCCGTTCCGTTGGCCACCGTCTGCTGATCGCCCTGGGCTTGCTGGCCCTGCTGTGGCTGGCCATCGCCTGGGCGGTGGCCATTCCATGAGTGCCGCCATCGCCCTCGACGACCTTACCGTCGCCTACGACCGCCGCCCGGCCGTGCACCACCTCAGTGGGCGCTTCGAAGCCGGCAGCCTGACCGCCATCGTCGGCCCCAACGGCGCCGGCAAGTCGACCCTGATCAAGGCCATCGCCGGCACCCTGCGGCCCGTGGCCGGGCGTGTCGACCGCGGCGCCTTGCCCACCCGCGACCTGGGCTACCTGCCCCAGGCCGCGGAAATCGACCGCAGCTTCCCGCTCTCGGTCGCCGACACCGTGGCCATGGGCGCCTGGCGCAGCATCGGCGCCTTCCGCGGCCTCAGTCGCCGCCAGGCCGAACAGACCCACGAAGCCCTGTGCGCCGTAGGCCTGGAGGGCTTCGAAGGCCGCAGCGTCGGCACCCTGTCATCCGGCCAGTTCCAGCGTGTGCTGTTTGCCCGCCTGCTGTTGCAGGACGCCAAAGTGATCCTGCTCGACGAGCCCTTCACCGCCATCGATGCCCGCACCACTGCCGACCTGCTCGACCTGGTACGTGTGTGGCACGGCCAGGGCCGCACGGTGATCGCCGTGCTGCATGACCTCGAGCAGATTCGCCAGCATTTTCCGCAAACCCTGCTGATGGCCCGCGAAGCCATCGCCTGGTGCGACACCCCCACGGCCCTGAGCCTGGACAACTTGCGTAAGGCCCGGCAAATGGGCGAGTTCTGGAGCGCCGATGCCGAACTGTGCGGCACAGCCAACCTGGGAGGCCGGCCATGACCCTCTATACCGCCTTGATCCAACCCTTCGTCGACTTCGGTTTCATGCGCCGCGCGCTGGTGGCGTGCCTGGCCCTGGGTATCGGCAGCGGCCCGGTGGGCGTGCTGCTGATGCTGCGGCGCATGAGCCTGGTGGGCGATGCCATGAGCCACGCGGTATTGCCGGGCGCGGCGGTGGGCTTTCTATTCGCCGGCCTGTCGCTACCGGCCATGGGCTTCGGCGGCTTGATCGCCGGGCTGCTGGTGGCCCTGCTGGCCGGGCTGGTGAGCCGCCTCACGGCGCTGCGCGAAGACGCCAGTTTCGCCAGCTTCTACCTCACCTCGCTGGCTGCGGGGGTACTGATCGTTTCCCTGCACGGCTCCAACGTCGACCTGCTGCACGTGTTGTTCGGCACCATCCTGGCCATCGACAGCAACGCCATCTACATGGTCGGCGGCATCGCTTCGTTCACCCTGCTGTTGCTGGCGATCATCTACCGGCCGCTGGTGCTTGAATGTTTCGACCCCGGTTTCCTGCGCGCGGTGGGCGGGCGCGGCTCGCTGTACCACGTGCTGTTCCTGCTGCTGGTGGTGCTCAACCTGGTGGCCGGCTTCCAGGCCTTGGGCACCTTGATGGCGGTGGGCATGATGATGCTGCCGGCCACCGCCGCGCGCTTCTGGGCCAGTTCGCTGAGCGCGCTGATGGCGGTGTCGACCGTGATCGCCACGCTCTCGGGGCTGATCGGCCTGATCGTCTCGTACCACGCCGGAGTCGCCTCCGGGCCGGCCATCGTGCTCACCGCCAGTGCCTTCTATGGCGTGTCGGTGCTGTTCGGGCGCACCGGCATCCTGCGCAAACTCTTTCCCAAACCGCACCTGGCCCACTGACCGGCCGCCAACCTGACGAGTACCCGCATGAAACGATCCTTGCTACTGGGCGCTGTGGCTGCCCTCGCTTTGTCTGCGTTTACCCTGCGTGCCGAAGCCAAACCGCTGGAGGCCGTGGCGTCGTTCACGGTGATCGCCGACATGGTGCACAACGTCGGCGGCGACCGCGTGCACGTCACCTCGCTGATCGGCCCCAACGGCGACCCCCATGTGTATGAGCCGACGCCCGCCGATGCCCAGGCCCTCAAGCAGGCCGATGTGGCCTTCGTCAGCGGCCTGCACCTGGAGGGCTGGCTCGACCGGCTGATCGTCGCCTCAGGCTACAAGGGCGAGCCGATCGTGCTGTCCACCGGCATCAAGACCCGCAGCATGGAAGAGGACGGCGAACGCATCACCGACCCGCACGCCTGGAACAGCGCCGCCAACGCCGTGGTGTACGTGCGCAATATCGTCACGGCGCTCAAGCGTGTCGACCCGGCGGGTGCCGCCGAGTACCAGGCCAACGGTGACCACTACATCGCTCAGCTGCAGGCGCTCGACGCCTATGCCCGGGCGCAGGTGCAGGCCATCCCGCCGGCGCAGCGCAAGGTGCTGACTTCCCACGATGCCTTCGGCTACTTCGGCGATGCCTATGGCGTGACCTTCCTGGCGCCGCTGGGTTTCTCCACCGAGGCTGAGCCGTCGGCGGCGGATGTCGCGCGGTTGATCACGCAGATCAAGCAGGAGCACGTGAGCGCCTATTTCTTCGAGAACTCCGGCGACCCGCGTCTGGTCAAGCAAATTGCCGCGGCCAGCGGTGCGCAGCCGGGGGGCGAGCTGTATGTGGAAGCGCTGTCGCCGGGGGATGGGCCGGCGGCGAGCTACACGCAGATGTTCCGCTACAACGTCGACCAGCTGGTCAAGGCCATGCGCGCCGCGCGCTGAGGTGTATTGCGCGCTGCGCTGAAAACGACGGGGCGATTGCCTTTGCGACCAATGGCTTAAAGGTTTCAGCCAGGGTGTCGATAGTGCTGGCAACACCCCGTCGCGCTCGCAGGAGCCGGCGGTAACCGCCCAGCCAAGAAGGGGCCCGCCGTGCGCCTGTTACCTGTAAGAATCATGTCCCGCTTCAGCCTGGCGATGGCCTCTATCGTGGTGGTCAGTGCCCTGGCCATCTACACCGTGATGGTCTTCAGCGGCGAGCCCAAGCTGATCCAGTCCAACACCAACAGCGCCGAGCAGTCAGCCACGGCCATTGCCCGGCAGCTGTCGATCCAGCTGGCCGAGGTCGAAGGCCGGGTCGCCGCGCTGGCGAGCCTGGGCGCGACCCTGCCCGCCGACCCAACGCAGGTGCAGGCGAGCCTGGCGCCTATCATCAACTCCGAAGGCAACACCGCCGTCGCCGGCGGCGGCCTGTGGCCCGAACCCAATGCGTTCGCGCCGGGCGTCGAACGGCGCAGTTTCTATTGGGCGCGCAGCGGCAGTGGCCTGAGCTTCTCCGAGGAGTACAACGACCCCAAGGCCGACGCCTACCAGAGCGCCGACTGGTACCTGCAGGGCAAGCGCTCGTCGCCTGGCCACTGTGGCTGGTCCGATGCTTATGAAGACCCGGTCAGCAAGATCCTGATGACCACCTGCACCATTCCCTACCAACGCGACGGCCGCTTCGCCGGTGTCGCCACCATCGACCTGACCCTCACCGGCCTGGCCGATTTCCTCAAGGCCAACGGCAAGGTCACCGGCGGCTACGCCTTCGCCCTGGATGCCTCGGGCAAGGTCCTGTACTTCCCCAACGGCCAGGGCCCGGCAGCCGCCGACGAAAGCGCCTTGATGAAGAGCGTCGGCTGGTTCGCCCAGGTCTCGCAGTGGCGCCAGCAGGTCAATGCCCCGGCCCAGACCTTCGCCATGGCCCAGGACGCGTTGCTCGGCAGCGCCGGCTACGTCAGCCTCACGCGTATCGCCAGCACCGGCTGGGTGATCGGCCTCGTCACGCCCAAGGCGCAGATGACCGCCATCGCCAGCAAGCTGACCGTGGACATTCTCACCACCTTGCTGCCGATTCTGGTGCTGATGTTCGCCCTGGCCTGGTGGGGCGGCAAGGCGCTGCTCAAGCAACTGGACGAAACCACCGCGCAGATCGACAAGCTCAGCGCACAGGGCGGCAGCGGCAGCGCCGAACTGGAAATCGCCCGCGAAGACGAGATCGGCCTGTTGCGCCATGCCGTGAACCGCTACGCCGGCAGCCTTCGTGGCATGCTGCGGATCATCTCCGAAGAGTCCCTGCGCTTGCAGCAGCAGTCCGACCACGTCGCGCGGCTGTCGGTGCTGATGGCCGAGCGGGCACAGCTGCAGAGCCAGGACAACACCTTGCTGGCCACTGCCGTGACACAGATGTCGGCGAGTGCCGAAGAGGTGGCGAAAACCACCCAGGATTGCTCCGGCACCGCCCAGCAGTCGCTACTGACCGCACGCCAAAGCCAGGACCACGTCGAGCAGAACAGCCAGGCGATCAACTCCCTGACCGGCGATATCGGCAGCGTCGCCAAGGCCATCACCCGTCTGGGCTCGGATATCGAGAACGTCAGCGAAGTGCTGGAGGTGATCAAGGCCATCTCCGCGCAGACCAACCTGCTGGCGCTCAACGCCGCCATTGAAGCGGCCCGGGCCGGAGAGCAGGGCCGCGGCTTCGCGGTGGTGGCCGACGAGGTGCGCACCCTGGCGGGGCGTACCCAGACGTCTGCCGACCAGATCCAGGAAATGATGGGCGCCCTGCGCCAAGCTTCGGAGGTGGCGGTCAATACCATGGTCGCCGGCGAAGGCCGCACCCGTACCGTGGCCAAACAGGCTGACCTGCTGGCTCATTCGTTGGGCAGCACGGTGGTGGGCTTCGACGATATCGTTCAGCGTTCCCAGCAGATTGCCGTGGCCGCGCAAGAGCAGAGCCATGTGACCCATGAGATCAACGAACTGGCGCTGCGGATTCATGCGGCCAGCGAAGAGGGCGCACGGGACGCCGCAGACCTGCGCGAGCTGAGCCAGGGCATGCAGGCCCTGTCGCGACGGTTGAGCACGCTGGGGGTTTGACGCAAGCAGCCCGCGTTGTGATGGGCGCGGGCTTGCCGGGCGGGGTCAGGTGATCTGGGTCAGGTTGTAACTTTTGACCAATGCCTGGTTCGCCGCGATCTCGCTCCTGAGCCGTTCGGTGATCTGCGCCGCAGTCATGGGTTTCGCGGTCACGTACAGCTTCTTCTGCAACGCGGCGAATTGCGGGGTCGCGGCCATGGCGTTGATCTTGTCGATCAGCGCCTGGGCGGTGGCGGGTGGCGTGCCGGCAGGTGCGAACCAGCCATACCAACCGTCGATGACGATATCGTTCAGCCCCTGCTCCTTGAACGTGCCGACATTGGGCAGGGCGTCCAGACGCTTGCCGCTGCTGACCGCCAGCAGCCTGGCACCCACGGCGTTCAGTAAAGGCGCGGTGCCGGCGCTAGTGACCGCGGCGGCCAAGGTGTTGTTCTTCATGTCTTCAAGAATCGCTTCGGGGGACTTGTACGACTGCGCCCGCAGTGCGACTTCCTTGCCCCGGGCCAGCATCAGGGCGATCAGGTGGTTATGGGAACCATAGACGGAAAAGCCGACGTCACGGGAATCGGGATTCTGCTTCACCCACGCCAGGTATTGGCCGAGATTGGTGACACTGGCCGGCACCATGGGGCCGACGCTCAACGCATAGCTGAAATCGCCAAGGCTGGCGAGGGGCGTGAAGTCCTTGAGTGGGTCGTAATTCAGGTTTTTATACATCGCCGGGAACAGCACCATCGAGCCCGACTGAACCTGCAACAAGGTGGCGCCGTCGGGCGGCGCCAGCTTTACCGTTTCGCTCGCTTGCAGGGTATTTCGGGCCGCGACGATGTCGAGCTGGTAGCGCAGGCTGAACTGGTTGGCGAGGATGTCCAGCGCGCCGACGGCAAGGTTGTTGCCGACGCTGCTGCGCTGGGCCCCTGAGTTCACACCCCAGACCAGCCGACCATTGGCGGGAGCGGCCATCAGCGGTTGTGGCAGCGCGGCGCCGATCATCAACAGGGCGCTGCTGGACAAGAAGGCTCTGCGGTCGATCACTGAAATCTCCTTGAAGTGGTCTCGCAAAAGGGCGTGTGCGCCTCGGCTGCCGGGCCCGCTGCGCGCGGGCCCGGTCAGCCCTCAGGCGATCTGGCTCAGGCTGTAGGTTTCCACCAGCTTGGCGTATTGGTTCATTTCCTCGCGAATGCGCGCGCGCATCTGCTCCGGGGTCAGGCTGACCTGCGTCAGCAGCAACTCTTCCTGCAACGTCGCGTACTCGCGGGTAGCGTGCACGGCGGCCAGCTTTTCATGCCACTGTTGCGCGGTCGCCGGGGGAAGGTTGGCGGGAGCGAACCAGCCGTACCAGCCACGGATGTTCAAGTCCTTGACCCCGGCTTCGGCGAAGGTCGGCACTTGCGGCCAACCCTTGAGGCGCTCGCTGCCGGTGACTGCCAGCGCGCGCAGGTGGCTGCCTTTCTGGGTGACCGTGTTGCCGGCGACCATGATCGCCGCGGCGATGGTCTGGTTATGCAGGTCGCCGGCCATCGCCGTCACCGATTTGTAGGACTGCGGGCGGATCGCGACTTCCTTGCTGCGCCCCAGCATCATGGTGATCAGGTGGCTTTGCGAGCCGTACGTGGAGAAGCCGACGTCGCGGAAATCCGGATTTTCCTTCACCCAGGCCAGGTATTGGTCCACCGTGGTCACGCTGGCGGGCACCACCGGGCCGACCACTAGGGCAAACGAGTAGTCGCCCATCATTGCCAGGGGGGTGAAATCCTTGACGGGGTCGTAAGCCAGGCTGCGGTACAGGCTGGGGAACACCACCATGGAGCCGGATTGGGTTTGCAGCAAGGTGCTGCCGTCGGCGGGCGCGAGCTTGACCGTTTCCGAGGCTTGCAGGGTGTTGCGCGCGTCGATGATATCGAGCCGGTAATCGGTGTCGAATTGGCGCGCGAGAATATTCAGTGTGGTGTCCGCCAAGCGGCCACCCACGGCGCCCGGCGGAATGCCGAATACCAGACGGCCTTTGGTCGGCGCGATGGCGAGTGCGAAGCGTGGCAGTGAAGCGGCAATGGCCAGCAAGCTGGCGCTCCCGAGAAAACGTCTACGGTCGATCATGTTCTGACTCCCTTCAAGGCGCTTGGGCCTTGGTAATCCGTCACCGTAAAAAGCGGTTCAAGCCTTCCGTTAAAAGCGCCGCGGCCGTCCGGGGGCGCAGCGCAGGTGCAGCAGTGGTACCGGGGACTTCAGGCCCCCAGGTTGGCCTTCAATTCGATGGTGGTCACGCGCTCTCTATGGAAACGGTAGTAACAGTATAGTCACAGGCTGGATACTTGCCGGCCGCGGCGATAACTGGCAGTTCGCTACTAATCAATTCTGGCCGGGCCGTATTTCGTGACTAATTGGGTGTAGCGGGCAGCGTCGTTTTTTATCCGTTCGCGAATCTGCTCGGGCACTTCATTCAAGGGGCTCAGCCGCAAGCGTCCGAGCAATGCCGTGTAAGCCGGAGTGCTAAGCGTACTCAGTAAGCTTGCGCGCACAGAGTCGACCACGGGGGCAGGAGTGGTCGCGGATGCGTACCAGCCAAACCAGGGGCTCAGATCCATGTCCTTCACGCCTTGCTCGGCGAGGGTGGGCACGTCGGGCCAGTAGTTCAAGCGCTGTTGCGTGGTGATGCCGATGGAGCGCAGCCGGGCGCCGCCGCCGCCCTTGCCGTTGTCGTTCCAGCTTTTCCTGCCGCCATTGGCGGCGGCGGTAAAGCAGGCCGCGAGGGTCTTGCCGAGCATATCGTCGAGCATCATCTTCGAGCCCTTGTAGGGGCGGGGCCGCACCGTCACGCCTTTGGCCTGCGCCAGGATCAGCGTGGCGAGATGCCCCTCGGAGCCGTAGACCGAGAAACCCACATCGCGAGCATCGGGGTTATCGGAAAGCCAATCGAGATACTGCGCAAGGGTCTGCACCGGTTCCGGCACCAGGGGGCCGAGGGTCAGTGACAGGCTCATTTTTCCCGTGGTCACCAAGGGTATGAAGTCCTTGAGCGGGTCGAAGGTCATCTTGTTGAAGATACTGGGCAACAGGCACATGGTGGTCGACTGCGCCAGCAGCAAGGTCTTGCCATTGGGGGTGGCGGCCTTGACCACCTCCGCCGATTTACGCGTGGTGCTGCCCTCGACGTTTTCCAGCAGGTAGCGGGGGCCACCGGTGGTCACCAGCAGGCCGCACAGGCTATTGCCCAAGTCGCTGCCCAAGGCGCCGGCGGAGTAGCCGAACAGCACGCGGCCCGGGGCCTCGGCGGCCCAGGCGCGGCCCAAGCCGAGGCTGGAGGCGCCCAGCAGCAGGCTGGAACCGGCGAGAAAACGTCTGCGGTCGATCATGTAAGGTCCTTGCGAGGGGGCGGCCTCGCCTGAGCTGTGGGCCATTCGCTAGCCCGGTTATTGTTATGGTCCAAGCAGCCGATCACTCCACCTGGTTGATGGCGTATTCGTGCAGCAGGGCTGCGTACTGGTTGCGCTCCTTGCCGATGCGCGCGCGAATCTGCTCCGGTGTCAACGACACCTGGGTCAGCAGCAGGCGCTCCTGCAGGCGCTGGTACTCGGGGCTGGCCTGTACGGTGGCGATGCGTGCACGCAAGGGGGCGGTCACCGTGTCTGGCGTGCCGGCGGGCGCGAACCAGCCGAACCAACCGGTGAGGTCGGCATCCTTGTACCCCTGTTCATATAAAGTCGGTATGCCCGGCCAGTACTTGAGGCGTTCCCGACCAGTGACCGCGATGGGCCGCAGGTGTTCGTGGCTGCCCTTGCCAAAACCCTTGCCCAGGCCGTTCCCGGCCACGGTGAAGCAAGCGGCGAGGCTCTGGTTGTCGAGGTCCTTGAGCATGGCGGCGGAGCCGTTGTAGGGCTGGCCACGCAACGGCACGTCGCTGCCGCGGGCGATCATGCGTAGCGCGAGGTGGCCAAGGGTGCCGTAGATCGATACGCCGATACTGCGGTAAGTGGGATTGCCGTCATCCTTGAGCCACTGGATAAAGCCCGCCACTGTTTTCACCTCGGGCGGCACGGCTGGGCCGACGGTCAGCGAGAACGGAAAATCACCGAACAGGGCGATGGGAGTGAAGTCGGCGGCTGGATCGAAACCGAGCTTCTTGTAAATGTTCGGCTGCAGCGTGAAGGACGACGACAGCACCTGCAGCAGGGTGCTGGCATCCGGGCTCGCGGCCTTGGCCTGCAGGGTGGCCGTACGGGTGTTGCGGCCATCGACGTTCATCAGGTGGTAAGAGGGCCCGTCCTGGGCGGCCAGCATCGGCAGTACGCCTTCGGCCAGATAGTTGCCGATGCCGCCGGCAGGGTAGCCGTAGAGCAGCCTGCCGCCGCCGGAAGCGGCGGCGCGGGCCAAGGGGTGAGTCAACAGGCCGGCACCCAGCATCAGGGTGCTGGCACCTTGCAAAAACGCTCTACGATCAATCATCGGGTGGGGTACTCATGCATGAAACTGCCAAAAATCATTCACGCAACTTGCCGTTCGTGTCGCTAGTCAGTCACGGAGCTCGTCATCCAGCGAGCCTTATAGTCAGGTTGCACCAAGGGTATTGCTTGCACGCTAATCCCGCAGTTCCGCCACCATCAGTTGCCAGAGGCGGGTCAGGGTCTGTTCGGCCAGGCTTTGCGGCGTGGCGCTTAACTGGATTTCGCCACGTATCCGCAGCGGCAAGCCGGGACGGTCGGGGGGCTCGACGTTGAAATTGACCCGGTGCTGGGCCGCCACCGGTACCGACTTGCCCTGGTCGTTGGGCTGGGTGGCGATAGGCCCGCCATAACGCGAGCTAAGGCTGTCGGGGTTGATGAATTCGCTGGCGGCGTTGTCGACCGCCCTGAGGCTCACGTTCAAGCGCGGCAGGCTTGGCTCGTCGGCGACAAAATGGCCAGCGGCGCCGGCCTTGAGGCGGGCCAGGTCCTTTTCGTTGACGAAGCCGACGGCGTCCAGGGCGTCGCCATGCAGCACGCGGCCCAAGGTAGTACTGGGCTTGACCCACTGGCCCACCTGCAGGTTGGCGGGTACGTCCACCAGCAAGCCATCGTCGGGCGCGTGCCACTCGAGCATGCGCGCGCGGTCGGCCAGGCCAGCGAGGTCGGCGCGCGCCTGCAGTTGCTGCTGGTGCAAGACCATGGTCTCGGCGCGGTCCTTGTCGTCGCCGCCGATACGGTCGAGGCGCTCGGTGGCGATCGTCAGGTTCAGTTGCGCGGTGGCGCGCTTGCTGTCCAGCTCGGGTGAGTAGAAGCGCACCAGCAGGTCGCCTTTGTTCACGTGGCTGTCGGGGCGCATCGGCAGGGCTTCGATGCGGGCGTTCTCAGGGGCCTGCACCGGCGTCTCGGATTGCCAGCCGACCACGGCGGGGATCTCCACGCGGCGGTCCAGCGGCAGCAGGAACAGTAGCAGCAGGAATGCCGCGAACAGCCCCAGGCCCAACCGGCGGCGCACGGTGACGCGGTCGCGCAGGGTCAGCCAGTGCTCGACCGAACGCAGGATCCGGCGGCCGACGAATTGCCACAAGGCATAGGCCAGCAGCAGCACGCCCGCCGTTTTGAACAGGGTCTTGTAGGCCAGGTAGGCGATGCCGCAACTGAGCATGATCTGGTAGCACCACGACAGCGTGCCGTAGCCCACGAACAGCGCCGCCCGGCGCCGCGACACCGGCTCGGGCGGCTCTTCCACCGGCCCCAGCAGAATGCGCCCGATCAGCCACTGGTTGAAGGCCAGCGCGCGGGGTTGCAGGTTGTCGATGCGCAAAGCGTCAGCCATGAAGTAGTAGCCGTCGAAGCGCGACAGCGGGTTGAGGTTGACCAGCAGGCTGGTGAGCCAACTGGTGGTGGCGATCACGAAGGCCACGCTGCGCAGGTTGCCTTCGGGCAACACCGCCCAGGCCAGGGTCGCCAGGCCGGCGATAAAACTTTCCGCGAGCACGCCGCCGGCGGCGATCCACATGCGCTGGCGCGGGTTGTTGAGCCGCGCCACGTCGCCCAGCTCGGTGTAGAGCATGGGCATGCCCATGAAGATCGACACCCCCATGTTGCCGACGCGCACGCCATTGATGGTCGCCATATAGGCATGGCCCAATTCGTGGACGATTTTCAAGCCAGCGAGGGCGACGCCGTAGGCGATCATCCCCGAGGGCGAAAAGAAGTCGCTGAAGGTGCCAATGAACTGGTCCCACTGGCGGGTGGTGAGGTAGATGCCCAGCAGCGTCAGTACTGTCCACACGGTCAGCACCGACCGGTGGCCGATGGCTTTGATGGTCGGCAGGAAATAGGCGATCAGCCCATGTGGGCTCCACACCGGCAAGCGCATCGCCAGCAGGCGGTTGATCAAGCCGCGCAGGCCATGGCCGCGCTGGCGCCTGGTCTGGTCGGCGAGCAGTTGATAGGCCTGCTTGCCGGTGCGTTGCAGCAAATGGTGGTTGCCGAGAAAGCGCAGCAGGCCGTCGAGCAGTTCTTCATCGAGCTGCTCTGCCCGTTGTGCCAGCGCCTTGCGCAAGGCGCCGACGCTGCCGCAACGCCATAGGGAGAGCAGGTTGACGTCTTCTTCACCGATCATGAAAAACCGATGCTGCAACGGGTCGTACAGGCGCCAGCGGGCGATGCCCTCGGGGCTGGGCGCGGCCTGTTCCAGGCGTAATTCCTGGCGCAGGCCGGGCAGCGGGACGTCGTCGGCCAGCAGCATGCTCATACCCCCAGGTACTGGCGCACGGCAGCGATTGGCCGGCGCAGCAGCTGGAACGCCAGGGGCGCGTATTCGCCGTACACGCGGGCGGTGCCGCGCGAGCCGATGCGCGGGCGGGTGTCGGTGGTGGGCATGGCCATCACGGTGTAGCTGGTCTGGTTGCCACCGGTGGTCTTCGGCGTATAGCTCACGGATTTGAGCTCGGCCTTGATGCCGCCCAAGGGCGCGCTTTCGAGGTAGATGCTCACCGGGTTGCCGGGCTTGAGTTCAATGGCGTTGCCGGTCGACAGGTCGACCCGATAAGCGATGCGGTCGGGGTCGGCGACCTGCATGATTTCTTCGCCCACCTGCACCGAGCGGCCCTCCCAGTCGCGGCGGTCGCTGTACACCGCGAGGCCGGCGCTGGGGGTGTGGATCAGGGTACGCTGCAGTATCTCCAGGGTGTACTCGTAGTTGACCCGCGCCAGGTCGTGCTCGGCGGCGGCGATGGCCAGTTCGTGGGCGGCTTCGGCGTCGTTGAAGGCGGCGGCCGAGGTGCGGCTGTCCTTGGCCTGAGCCACGGCCAGCTGCTGCTGGGCGAGGACCATCTCATTGCGCGGCTGGATGTCTTCGAACTGCACCAGGGCCTGGTTGGCCTGCACCTGGGTGTTGGGCGCGACGAGGATGTTGCGGATCACGCCGTTGATGGGCGCGGTGAGCACGTAGGGCTGGTCGGCGATCACTTCGACCGGGGCCATGACGCTCAGGCGCACTGGAATCAACGCTGCAGCGACGATGATCGCGGCGCCGATGCCCAGGCTGCGCTTGCTCAAGGGCAGGCGGTCGATCAGCCGGCGCTGGCGGCCGAATACTCGCAAGGCGTGGCCGTAGGTTTCCCCCAGGCGCTGCAGCAGGGTCTGTTCGCGAGGGGTGAAAGGCTGTTCGCGCAACAGCAGGGCGCCGGTATTGACCGCACCGTCGTAATCGCGCAACGGAATCCACAGGGCATGGCGCAAAGCGAAGTCGAGCAAGGGCGAGCGCCCGGCGCTGTTGCCCGGTGGTTGCACCTCGAAGGTCACCTGGTTGTTCAGGTAGCCGGCCTTGTCGTGGGCCGCAAGCAGGCCCTGCAAGGCCTCCGCCAGCGGGGTGTGGCGGTCGGCCACGGGCAGGCCGGACACCACCTTGAGCTGAAACTTGCCGCCCTTGCGACCCCGCCGCCAGGCCATGGCCTGGCCGTAGGGCACCAGGTCGTGGAGGGAGTTGACCAGGTGAAACAGCAAGTCCTGGCGCGACGGCTGGCGGCGGATCTCCGCTTCCAGGGTCAACAGGTGCAGCGCCGCCAGGTGCGCTTTGCCGTCGTCCGTCGGGGGCTGCTGGGGCAGCTGGATGCTGATGCTCATGGGCTTACTGGTCCCCCGCCTTGAACGTGGCGGTGCCGCTCATGCCGGGAATGGTGGCGCCGTTGTCGGTAGACTTGAAGCGGCCGATGATCTTCAGTGTCTTGCTCACTGGGTCCACTTCCGGCAGCAGGCGGTCGACCACCGCGTCGCTGCTCTTGCCGGTCTCGTCCACGGCGTAGGTGAACGGCGTGCCAGGCTTGAGCCACTGCAGCCACTTTGACGGCACGATCAGGTCCAGTTCCAGGCTGCTGGTGTCGACGACTTTCATCAGCGCTTCGCCGACCGCCACCGATTCGTAAGTGTGCTTGTTGCGTTCGATCACACGGCCATTGAAGGGCGCGTAGATCTTGCACTGCTTGATTTGCGCGCGCAGGGCATCGACTTCGGCCTTGGCTTTGTTGCGCTTGGATTGGGCGATCAAGACGTCGAACTTGCCCACCGAGTTGAAGTTTTCCAACTCTTGGTTGGTCTCGACGGTTTTCTGTTCCACCTGCAGCGCCGCCTGGGCCGCGCGCAGGTCGGCCTGGGCACGGTCGCAATCGAATTCCACCAGCAGGTCGCCTTTCTTGAAGGCGTTGCCTTCGCTGAACGGCATGGCGGTGATCTGCGCCACCATGCCCGAGGCCAGGGTCGCCTGGTGCACCGCGCACCACGCCACGGGCCTTGCCGCCCTTGGCGTCGGCCTGGTCGGCGGCGGCCAAGGGCGAGCGTTGCAGGTCGTTGGCGCCTGGTGCGTTCATGGCCGCAGGCAGCGGCGAGACCATTGGTGTCGCGGTGGCGGGCGTGCCTGGGGTAGCGGGCGGCAGGGCAACCAGCGGCTTGACCGTGGCGGGGCCGTCAGCGGCCTCGGCGCGGTCGATCAGCACCAGCGGCTTGATAGCGCTGGCGGTGCTGTGGGTCTCGGTGTTGCCGCCGTGGTACATCGCAGCGATCAGCAAGCCCGTCCCGGACATGATGATCAGGCCAAGTGGCTTGCGGTTCATTGTGGCGTACTCCCTTTCGCTGCTTGTTGTTCGGTAGCCGGCGTGGCGGCGGCCGAAGAATCGCTGGTTGGCTCGGCATCACTGGGCGGCTCGGGCATTGGCGGCAGGCTGCTGGCGCGTTCGGTCCAGTGCTGCTGGAGCTTGGCGGCGATCTCGCTGATCGGCGTGTCGGGCTGGATATCGATGTCGAAGTTGTCCAGGCCCATGGAGGCGTAGAGGTTGGCGTAGGCGTTCTGCACGTCGGCGTAGGCCGCGTCGTAGCGAATTTCCGAGAGCACCGAGTTCATCTCTTCGCGCACCAGGTCTTGCTGGCTCACGGTGTGGGCCTTGAAGCCGCCGCGGGACAGGTCGAGGATGCGCTCCTGCACTTCCTCGGAGTTGCGAATGGTGCCCAGTTCCTGGGAGAAGCGAATGAAGCGCACGCGCGACACGTAGATCTGGGTCATCACCGCCAGGGTCAAGGCCAGCTGGCGTTGCTCGATCACCGCGCCTTCGGCCACCAGCGCGCGTTTCTGCGCCGGGTAGCGGAACACGTTGACCAGGTTCCAACTCATCTGCACGCCGGCGTTGGCCCAACTGCTGTTGTACAGGTAGCTGTTGGAGTCGTAGTTCAGGCCGAGCACGCCCTTGAGGCTGGGGAGGGCACGCAGCAGAGCGGCGTCCAGTTCGTTCTTGTTGATGCGCGCGCGGTAGCTGCCCTCGCGCAGTTCGGAGCGAAAGCGCAGGCCGACCATGACCATCTCCTCGGCGGAACCGGGTAGCTCGGGGACCACGTCGGTGCGGTCCGGCAGCTCCAGGGAGAAGCGGGTTTCCGGCTTGAGGTTGATCAGCGCGGCCAGTTGGTTCTTGGCCAGCGACAGTTCCCGTTGCAGCTTCTGCACGTCGCCCTGCACTTGCAGCAGGTCGCGCTGGTAGCTGAGCACGGTGAGCGGCGGCACCAGCCGGCGGGCTTCCAGTTGCTGGGTTTGCAACAGGGCTTTCTGCGCCAGCGCTTCGAGGTCGACCAGCTTCTTGTACGTGCGGTCGGCGCTCACGGCGCGCCAGTAGGCGGTGCGCACGTCTTCCTGGATGCGGTTGACCACCTTGCGGCGGCGCTCGGCGCTGATCAACTGCTCATCGGCATCCTGCAAACCGCGCACGTACGACAGGCCGAAGTCGAGCATGTCCCAACTGGCGGTGAGGTTGGCGTTTTCGGTGGTCTTGTCGCTGGAGGTGGAGGGTTCCAGGGACTGGTTGCCCGACAGCAGCGAGCGGCTGCTGGAGCCGGCTTCGTTGTTGCGGCTGTTGATACCACCGCCGGCGGTGAAGCTGGGCAGCATGCCGGTGCGGTTCACCTCGAGCTGCTTCTGCCGCCACTCTTCATCGAGCACTTCGATTTTCTGGTCGAGGTTGTATTTCAGCGCCCGCGCCATGGCCTCGTAGAGGCTGATGGGGTGGGTGACCGGTTCTTCCGATTCGATGGTGGCATCGATCTTGGCCTTCTGGTCACGGGCCTGCTGGTCGACGTCGACGGGTTGCGGAACGATGGTGCAAGCTGACAGATACACGCATCCAACCATCACCAACAGGCACTGGCGTACGGCTGACCCCAGCCGAAGGGGCATTGGCTTATCCATAAATACTCTGCGTCGATGGCCGTGGGGTGGTGAGCGATCCGGCGGCGGGTAGCTGGACGGCGCTACCGGATGCAACCTTTGTTCTCGTTACCTTGGCATCGGCAGTGTTGCGCATTGCTGCACGCCACTTGTCCGAATGGTCAATATGCACAGCGGCTTGGCATGACTCACGATCGACTCCTGTCTGTATCGGTTGGTCCGGCTTCAGGGCCCGCGGGCGGGCCCTGAAGCGGTGGGGGTGGTGCATGTGGAGCGTTGTGGCTACTGCAACCGGCCGTGGCGACCGGTAACCTTTCCCTTAGTGAAGCAGGCATCTGCGAATTCGCAACGTGCAGGCGTCAATCCCGACACTTTGCGTCCGCTTACGCGTTGACGCTTAGCTGGCGAGTAGCTTGGCGAGTGCCTCCCGTTCGGCCACGCGCTGCTGGCTGGCGGCTTGCAGCTGCTCGTTGAGCGTCAGCGGGATCGCCGTGACATTGCCCTGGGCCGTGTTCGGCGCGGCGCCGTTGTCGCCTTGCTGGGCCGTCGGTTCGGCGGGCAGCACCGCTGCGGGCGGCGCGGCCTGTTCAGCCGGCTCGGCGGCGGCCGCTGGCGTGGTGTTGGGCGCGCCTGCGCCAAACGGGCCGGCGCGCAGGTCATCGACGTCGATCTGCTGGCGGTTCTGCTCCTGCAGGTCGCCGGTGGCCGCGGCCATGGGCGCCTGGCTGGTGTCGATGGCGGTGTTGTTGCCGAGCGGTTCGAGGCTGGCGACCGCATCATCCATAGGCGCGCCATCGCCGATAGTGGTCAGGCCGCCGAGGCGTTTCACCCCGTTCACGGCATCCAGCAGCACGGGGTCGTAGTGCGCCACGCGCTGGTAGCTGCCCGCGCCGTCGGTACCGTAGCTGGGCGGAATACCCACGCCTGTGGAGGAATTGAATACGGCGGTTGGCGGCGCGATAAAGCCATCCTGAGTGGCGGTAACCGGGGCCGCCGTGACGGTGATCGCGATGCTGCCGCTGGTGGTACCGCCCCTGCCGTCGCTGACCGTGTAGGTCAGCACATCGGCGCCGGTGTAACCCGCAGTCGGCGTGTAGGTGACGGTGCCGTTGGGGTTGACCACCACGCTGCCATGGCCGGCGGAACCGCTGGTCACGGTCAGCGGGTCGCCATCAGGGTCGCTGACGTTGCCGACGACGTCGATGATGCTGGGGCCACCGCTACCCACCGTGGTATTGCCCGGGGTGGACACCGGTGCGTCGTTCACCGGGGTGATGTTGAAGGTGACCAGCGCCGTGGTCACGCCGCCGTCGCTGTCGCGCACCTGGTAGGTGAACTGGTCGGCGCCGCTGTAGTTGGCGTTCGGCGTGTAGGTGAAGGTGCCGTTGGCATTCAGGGTCAGGCTGCCGTGACTCGGGCCCTGGCCGATGCCGAAGCTGATGGCATCGCCGTCGGGGTCGGTGGCCGTGAGTACGCCGCTGACCGAGCTGTCTTCAGGCAGGGTGTAGGCGCCGCCGGTGGTGACCGGCAACGGGTTGCTGACCACCAAATTGATGACTTGGCTGACCGAGGCACTGCCGTCGCTGGCGGTCAGCGTCACGCTGTACACGCCACCGGCGCCGGGTCCCTGGCTGGAAGCGTTGTTCGGCAGGGTGCCACTGATTTCACCGGTGGCCGGGTTAAGGGTCAGGCCAGGCGGCAGGCCGGTGGCGCTGTAGGTCAGGGTGTCGCCGTCGGGGTCGCTGAACGCGCCGGACACGTTGAGGTTGAAGCTGCCGCCATCGGTGGCCGTCTGGGTCGGCAGCGGGGTGCTGACCACCGGGGCGTTGTCGGGCAGCGCCGAGACGTTGAGGGTCAACACGCCGGTGCTGATGCCGCCGTCGGCATCGGTAACCCGGTAGGTGAAGCTGTCGTGGCCGATGTAGCCAGGGATCGGCGTGTAGGTATAGCCGCCGTTGACGTTGAGGGTCAGCACGCCATGGGCCGGCGGCACCGCCGTGCTGAAGCTCAAGGCATCGCCGTCGGCGTCGGTGGCGAAGGCGGCCACGCTGGCGGTCAAGGTGGTGCCCTGCTGCAAGGTCACGCTGGCGTTGCTGGTGGTCGGCAGCGTGTTGACTGCCGTCAGGGTGAAGGTCTCGCTGACGGTGGTCGTGCCGTCGTTGGCGGATACGGTCACGCTGTAGTTGCCGCCGCCGCCCGGCGCTTGACTGGAGGCGCTGGCATTCAAGGTACCGCTGATGACGCCCGTGGTCGGGTCAAGCGTCAGCCCGGCGGGCAGGCCCGTGGCGGTGTAGGTCAGCGGCAGGTTGTCGGGGCTGCTGAAGTTGCCGGCGATGCCGACGTTGACGCTGCTGTGGTCGTTGGCGCTGACCGTAGCGATCGGCGTCGCGGCCGGTGCGTCGTACACCGGGGTAACGGTGATCGCGATGGTGGCGGTGCTGGCCGCGCCATCGGCGTCCGTCACGGTGTAGGTGAAGCTGTCGCTGCCGTTGTAGTTGGCGGCCGGCGTGTAGGTATAGGTGCCGTTGGCGTTGAGCACCAGCACGCCGTGGGCAGGCGGTGTGGCGGTGGTGAAGGTCAGGGCATCGCCGTCGGTGTCGGTGGCGTTGGTGTTCAGGTTGCCCGTGGCGGGGCTGTCTTCCGCTGTGCTCAGGGTGCCGTTGCCGGCCACCGGCAAGGTGTTCACCGCGGTCAGGGTGAAGGCTTGCGCGGCGCTGCCGCCAAGTCCGTCGCTGGCGGTGATGACTACGGTGTAGGTGCCGCTGCCGTTGACGCCCTGGGTGGAGGCGCTGGAATTCAGGGTGCCGGTCAGCAGCCCGGTGGTTGGATCGAGGTTGAGGCCGGCGGGCAGGCCGGTGGCGGTATACGTCAGGGTATTGCCGCTGGTGTCGGTGAAGTTGCCGGACACGTTGACGCTGACGCTGGTGTGGTCGTTGGCGCTGATCGGCGCCACGCTGCCGACGGTGGCCGGCGGCTGGTAGCCGGCGGAGACGTTGAACGTCAGGGTTGCCGAGGTGGCGGCGCCATCGGCATCGGTGACGGTGTAGGTCAGGGTATCGGTGCCGGCGTAGCCCGCAGCCGGCGTGTAAGTGAAGCTGCCGTTGACGTTGAGGGTCAGGCTGCCGTGGATCGGCGGGTTGCTGACGGCGAAGCTCAGCACATCGCCGTCGGCATCCTGGGCGTAGTTGAGCAGGCTGGCGCTGACGTTGCTGCCCACCGGCAGGGTCAGGGTGGCGTTGGTGGCGGTGGGCAGGGTATTGACCGCCACCAGGTCGAAGGCCTGGCTGACCGTAGTGGTGCCGTCGGTGACGTCCACCGTCACGCTATAGATACCGCTGCCGCCAGGGCCCTGGTGCGAGGCGCTGCTGTCGAGGGTGCCGGTGATCAAGCCGGTACTCGGGTCGATGCTCAGGCCGGTCGGCAAGCCAATGGCGCTGTAGGTCAGGGTGGCGCTGTCGGGGTTGTTGAAGTTGCCGGCCACGCTGGTGCTGATCGAACTGTGGTCGTTGGCGGTCAGGGTCGGGATCGGGTTGCCCAGGCTCGGGCCGTCGTACACCGGGGTGACGGTGAAGGTCAGGGTGGCCGTAGTGGCGCCGCCGTCGGGGTCGCTGACGCTGTAAGTGAAGCTGTCGGTGCCGTTGAAATTGGCCGCCGGGACATAGGTATAGGTGCCGTTGGTATTCAACGTCAATTGGCCGTGGGCGGGCGGGGTGACGGTGGTAAAAGTCAGGGTGTCGCCGTCGGCGTCCTGGGCCTGGCCTTGGTTGGCCAGCTTGAGGTCGCCGCTGGCGCTGCCGTCTTCGCCCAGGGTGACCGTGGCATTGCTGGCGGTCGGCACGGTGTTGACCGCCGTCAGGGTGAAGGTCTGGCTGACGTTGCTGGTGCCATCGTTGGCGGTGACGATCACGGTGTAGCTGCCGCCACCCCCTGGCGCCTGGCTGGAAGCGCTGCTGTCCAAGGTACCGGTGATCAGCCCGGTGCTCGGGTCGATGCTCAGGCCGTTGGGCAGGTTGCTGGCGCTGTAGGTGAACGGCAGGTTGTCGGCGCTGCTGAAGTGGCCGGCGACGTTGACGTTGACGCCAGTGCTGTCGTTGGCGCTGAAGCTGTTGATCGGCGTGGTCGCGACCGGCGCGTCGTACACCGGGGTCACGGTAAAGGTCAGGGTGGCGGTGCGGCTGGCGCCATCGGCATCGGTGACGGTGTAGTCGAAGCTGTCCGTGCCATTGAAGTTGGCCACCGGCTGGTAGCTGTAGCTGCCGTTGGCACTAAGCAGCAACACGCCGTGCTGCGGCTGGCTGGCGGCGCTGAAGGTCAGGGCATCGCCGTCGGTGTCGGCGGCAAGGGTGTTGAGGTTGCCGCTGGCGATGCTGTCCTCGGGAATGCTCACGGTGGCGTTGTTGGCGGTCGGCACGGTGTTGACGGCCGTCAGGGTGAAGCTTTGGGTCACGGAGGTGGTGCCGTCGGTAACGCGTACCACGATGTTGTAGTCGGCGCTGCCAGCCACGCCCTGGTGCGAGGCACTGCTGCCCAGGGTGCCGCTGATCAGCCCGGTGGCCGGGTCGATGCTGACGCCCGTCGGCAGGCCGGTGGCGCTGTAGGTGAGCGGCGCATTGTCGACGTTGGTGAAGTTGCCGGCGACGCTCAGGCTCAGGCTGCTGCCATCGTTGGCGGTCTGAGTGGCGATGGTACCGTTGGGCGCCGGTGCGTCGTATACCGCAGCGACGTTGAAGGTGATGGTCGCGGTGTTGCTGATGCCGTTGTCGGGGTCACTGACGCGGTAGGTGAAGCTGTCGGTGCCGTTGAAGTTGGCGTTCGGCGTGTAGGTGTAGGTCACGCCATCGGGGTTGAGGCTCAGGCTGCCGTGGGCTGGTTGGCTGGCGAGCGTGACGGTCAGGGTGTCGCCGTCGGCATCGCTGCTGGTGGTGCGCAAGTCGACCTGCGCGGCGCCATCTTCGGCGAGGTTGATGGTGGTGTTGCCCGCCACCGGCACCGTGTTGACCGCCGTGAGAGTGAAGGCCTGGGTGATGGCAGTGGTGCCATCGCTGGCGCTGATCACCACGTTGTAGGTGCCGCTGCCGCCAACGCCCTGGGTCGAGGCGCTGGTGCCGAGTTGGCCGCTGATCAGCCCGGTGTTGGGGTCGATGGTCACGCCAGTGGGCAGGCCGGTGGCGCTGTAGGTCAGGGCGGTGCCGTCGGCGTCGCTGAAGTTTCCGGCCACATTCAGGCTGACGTTGGTGTGGTCGTTGGCGCTGAGGTCATTGATGGTGCCCACGGTTGCGGGTGCATCGTACACCGGGGTGACGTTGAAGCTGATGGTGGCGTTGCTGACGGCGCCGTCGGCGTCCGTCACCCGGTAGCTGAAGCTGTCGGGGCCGTTGTAGTTGGCATTCGGCGTGTAGGTGTAGGTCAGCCCGTCGGGGTTCAGGGTCAGGCTGCCGTGGGCCGGCTGGGTGGTCGCCACGATGGTCAGGGCGTCGCCGTCGGTGTCGCTGCTGGTGGCGCGCAGGTCGACCTGGGCGGAGCTGTCTTCGGCCAGCGTGACCGTGCTGTTGGCGGCCACCGGCTGGGTGTTGACGGCGGTCAGGGTGAACGCCTGGATGGCCGAGGTAGTGCCATCGCTGGCGGTGATGACCACGTTGTAGGTGCCGCTGCCGTTGACGCCCTGGGTCGAGGCGCTGGTGCCGAGTTGGCCGGTGAGCAGGCCGGTATGCAAGTCGATGCTCAGGCCGGTAGGCAAACCCGTGGCAGTGTAGGTCAGCGGCGCGTTGTCGGCATCGCTGAAGTTGTTGGCCAGGTTCAGGCTGATGTTGCTGTGGTCGTCGGCGCTGATCGACGGCACGCTGCCGTTGGGCAGTGGCCCGTCGTATTGCGGTGCGACGATGGTAATCACGGTGGAGCGGCCAAAGCCGCCGTCGGCATCGGTCACCTGGTAGATGAAGCTGTCGCTGCCGTTGAAGTTGGCGTTCGGCGTGTAGGTGTAGGCGCCGGTCACCGCGTCAATGGTCAGGGTACCGTGGGCGGGTGCCTGCACGGTGGAGAAGGTCAGGACGTCGCCGTCGGCGTCGGTGGCGTAGTTGTTGAGATTGCCAGTGGCGACCCCGTCTTCGTTGAGGTTGAGGGTGGCGTTGCTGGCCTGCGGCACAGTGTTGACTGCCGTGAGGGTGAAGGTCTGGGTCGCGGTGCCGCCCTGGCCGTCGTCGGCGGTAATGACCACGGTGTAGTTGCCGCCGCCACCGGGTGCCTGGGTCGAGGCGCTGCTGTTCAGCGTACCGAAGATCAGGCCGCTGGCGGAGTCGATGCTCAGCCCCTGCGGCAGGCCGGCGGCGCTGTAGCTCAAGGTCGCGCCGGTGGTGCTGTCGGTGAAGTTGCCGGCCACGTTGAGGTTGATGCTGGTGTGGTCGTTGGCCACCTGGGTGGCGATAGTGCCACTGGCGACCGGGCCGCCGGTGTCGGCCAATACGTTGAAATTGATCACCCCGGTGGTGGTGTCGCCGTCGCTGTCGGTGACCCGGTAGGTGATGCTGTCGGCACCGGTGTAGGCGGCGCCTGGGGTGTAGGTGAATGTGCCGGTGGTGGCGCTGAAAGTCAGCGTGCCGTTGGCCGGGCCCTGTACCAAGGTGAAGGTCAGGGTGTCGTGGTCGGCGTCGCTGGCGTAGTTGTTGAAGTTGCCGGCGGTGCTCTGGCCTTCGCCCAAGTTGATAGTGGCGGTGCTGGTGGTCGGCGCCAGGTTGACCGCGATGAGGTCGAAGCTTTGGTTGACCGAGGTGGTGCCGTCGGTGGCAGACACCTGAATGTTGTAGACGGCGGTGCCGCCCACGCCTTGGGTTGAAGCGTTGTGGCTCAGGTTGCCGCTGATCAGCCCGCTGGTGGGGTCGATGGTCACCCCGGCAGGCAGGCCGGTGGCGCTGTAGGTGAGCGTGGCGCCGTCGGCGTCGGCGAAGCTGCTGGCCACGGCCAGGTTGAAGGTGGCGGCGTCGTTGACCGTCTGGGTGGCGATGCTGCCGACCTGGGTCGGGGCGTCGTAGACCGGTGTGATGGTCAGGGCGATGGTGGCGACGGTGGTCGCGCCATCGGCGTCGGTGACCCGGTAGCTGAAGCTGTCGGTGCCGTTGAAGTTGGCGTTCGGCGTGTAGGTGTAGGTGCCGTTGGTGTTGAGCACCAGGGTGCCGTGGGTCGGGTCCTGGGCGCTGGTGAACGTCAATTGATCGCCGTCGGCGTCGCTGGCCAGCAGGCGCAGGTCACCCGTGGCGTTGCTGTCTTCGGCGAGCGTGAGGCTGGTACCGGCGGCGGTTGGCAGGGTATTGATGGCCGTCAGGGTGAAGGCCTGGGTCGCGGTGCCGCCCAAGCCGTCGTTGGCGGTGATGACGATGCTGTAGTTGCCGCCGCCGTTGGCGCCCTGGTGCGAGGCGCTGCTGTTGAGGGTACCGCTGAGCAGGCCGGTGGCGGGGTCCAGGGTGATGCCGGTAGGCAGGCCGGTGGCGCTGTAGGTTAGCGCACGCGCGTCAGCGTCGACGAAAGCGCTGGCGACGTTGAGGTTGATGGCGCTGCTGTCGTTGGCGGTCAGGGCCGGCAGCGTGCCGTTGGCCTGGGGCGCGTCGTACACCGGGGTGACCGAGAAGGTCACGGTGGCGGTGGTGGTGGCGCCGTCGGCGTCGGTAACCCGGTAGTTGAAGCTGTCGGTGCCGTTGAAGTTGGCGTTGGGCGTGTAGGTGTAGGTCACGCCATCGGCGTTCAGGGCCAGGCTGCCATGGGCCGGCTGGGTGATTGGCACGATGGTCACCGCGTCGCCGTCGGCGTCGCTGGCATTGGCGCGCAGGTCGAGGGTGGCGCTGGTGTCCTCGGCCAGGGTCACGCTGGTGTTGCCCGCCACCGGCAGGGTGTTGACCGCAGTCAGTACGAACGTCTGAGTGGCGCTGCCACCCAGGCCATCGTTGGCGGTGACGACGATGGCGTAGGCGCCGCCGTTGTTGGCGCCTTGGTGCGAGGCGCTGCTGTTCAAGGTGCCGCTGAGCAAGCCGGTGTTGGCGTCGATGGTCACGCCGGTTGGCAGGCCGGTGGCGCTGTAGGTCAAGGCGCGGCCGTCGGCGTCGCTGAAGTTGCCGGCGACGTTGACGCTGACCGCGCTGCCGTCGTTGGCGCTGAGATTGGCGAGCGGCGCACCGGCCACCGGCGCGTCGTACACCGGGCTGACGTTGAGGGTCACGGTGGCGGTGGTGCTGGCGCCGTCGGCGTCGGTCACCTGGTAGGTAAAGCTGTCGGTACCATTGAAGTTGGCGTTCGGCGTGTAGGTGTAGGTGCCATCGGCGTTCAAGGTCAGGCTGCCATGGGCCGGCTGGGTGGCGGGCACGATGGTCAGGGCGTCGCCGTCGGCGTCACTGGCGGTGGCGCGCAGGTCGAGGGTGGCGCTGGTGTCTTCGGCCAGGTTGACGCTGGCATTGCCGGCGACCGGAATCGTGTTGACCGCCGTCAGGGTGAACGCCTGGCTGATCGTAGTGGTGCCGTCGAATACGCTGACGACCACGGCATAGTTACCGCCCGCGATCTGGTGCGAGGCGCTGCTGTTCAGGGTGCCGGTAATCAAGCCCGTGCTGGCGTCGATGCTCAGACCGCTGGGCAGGTTCGCCGCGCTGTAGACCAGGGTGGCGTTGTCCGGATTGGTGAAGTTGCCGGCCACGTTGAGGCTGATGGCACTGCCGTCGTTGGCGCTCTGGTTGGCGACCGGCGTGGCGATGCCCGGGGCGTCGTATACCGGGGTCACGGTGAAGGTGATGGTCGCGGTGGTGGTGGCGCCGTCGGCGTCCGTCACCCGGTAGTTGAAGCTGTCGGTGCCGTTGAAGTTGGTTGCCGGGGTGTAGGTGTAGGTGCCGTCGCCGTTGAGCGTCAGGCTGCCGTGGGCCGGTTGGGTGATCGGCACGAGGGTCAGGGCGTCGCCGTCGGCATCGCTGGCGTTGGCGCGCAGGTCGAAGGTGGTGGGGACGTCCTCGGCGAGGGTCACGGTGGCGTTGTTGGCCACCGGCAAGGTGTTGATCGCGGCGAAGGTGAAGGTCTGGGTGGCGATGCCGCCAAGGCCGTCGCTGACGCTGACTTGCACGCTATAGAGGCCGTCGAAGGTGGGGCCGCCCTTGGAGGCGCTGGTGCCAAGAATACCGGTGATCTCGCCGGTGTTGACGTTGATGCTCAGGCCGGTGGGCAGGCCGCTGGCGCTGTAGCTCAGGGCGGTGCCGTCGGCATCCCTGAAGTTGCCGGCCACGCTGACGCTGACGCTGCTGCCGTCGTTGGCGGCCTGGGTGGGGATCGGCGTGCCGGCCACCGGCGCATCGTAGACCGGGGTCACGGTGAACGTCAGGGTGGCGGTGGTGCTGCCGCCGTCGGGGTCGCTGACCCGGTAGTTGAAGCTGTCGGTGCCGTTGAAATTGGCCGCCGGGGTGTAGCTGTAGCTGCCGTTGGCATTGAGCACCAGGGTACCGTGGGTCGGCTGGCTGGTGGCGACGAAGCTCAGGGTGTCGCCGTCGGCGTCGCTGGCGTTGTTCAGCAGGGTGCCGGTGGCGACGCTGTCTTCGGCCAGGGTCACGGTACCGTTGCCGGCGATCGGCACGGTGTTCACCGCGGTGAGGGTGAAGGTTTGCGTGGCAGTACCGCCGAAGCCATCGTTGGCGCTGACTTGCACGCTGTACGCGCCATGGCCGCCAGGGCCTTGGGCCGAAGCGCTGCTGTTGAGGGTGCCGCTGATCAGCCCGGTGGTCGGGTCGATGGTCAAGCCGGCGGGCAGGCCGACGGCGCTGTAGGTGAGGGCGGTGCCGTCGACGTCGACGAAGTTGCTGGCCACGCCGATGCTCAGGCTGGTGTGGTCGTCTGCGGTTACGGCGGGGATGGTGCCGTTGGCCTGGGGTGCGTCGTACACCGGGGTGACGTTAAGGGTCACGGTGGCGACGGTGGCGGAACCATCGGCGTCGATCACCCGGTAGCTGAAGCTGTCGGTACCGTTGAAATTGGCCGCCGGTGTGTACAGGAAGGTGCCGTCGGCGCCCAGGGTCAGAGTGCCGTGGGCCGGCGCGGTGACCGGCGTGACGTCGATGTGCATGACATCGCCGTCGGGGTCCTGGGCGTTGCTGGTCAGCAGGTTGCCGCTGGCAGTGCTGTCTTCGGCCAGGGTCAGGGTGCTGTTGTTGACCACCGGCGCAAGGTTGACCACGGTCAACGTGAAGGTCTGGGTGGCGCTGAGGCTGCCGTCGCTGGCGGTCACGGTCACCGTGTACACGCCATGGTTGCCGCCCTGGGAGGCGCTGCTGCCGAGGGTGCCAGTGATCAGGCCGTTGGCGTCGATGCTCAGGCCGGTGGGCAGGCCGCTGACGCTGTAGTTCAAGGTCGGGTTGTCGACATCGCTGAAGTTGCCGCCCAGGTTCAGGCTGAAGGCCGCGCCATCGTTGGCGTTCTGGGCGCTGACCGTGCCTTGCGCCACAGGAGCGTCGTTGACCGCCGTGACGGTGATACTGACGGTGGCGGTCACGGCCGCGCCGTCGGCGTCGATCACCCGGTAGGTAAAGCTGTCGCTGCCGTTGTAGTTCGAGTTCGGCGTGTAGAGGTAGGTGCCGTCGGCGTTCAGGGTCAGGCTGCCGTGCTGGGGCGCGGTAACTGCGGTGGTGTCCACGCGCAGGGCATCGCCGTCGGGGTCGCTGGCCAGGCCAGCGGTCAGCAGGTTGCCAGTGGCGACGGTGTCTTCGTTGAGGGTCAGGGTGCTGTTGTTGGCTGTCGGCGCCAGGTTGCTGACGTTGAGCAGGAACGTCTGGTTGACCTGCCCGCCGTGGCCGTCGAGGACGCTGACGGTAATGCTGTATTGGCCGGTGCCGTTGGCGCCCTGGGTGGAGGCGCTGGTGCCCAGGGTGCCGCTGATGTTGCCGCTGGCGTCGATGCTCAGCCCCGCGGGCAGGCCGCTGGCGCTGAAGGTCAGGGTGTCGCCGTCGACATCGCTGAAGTGGCTGGCGACGCTGAGGTTGAACGCCGCGTTGTCGGTGCCCGCCTGGGTGCCGATGGCGCTGGCCGAAACGGGGGCGTCGTTGACCGGGGTCACGGTGAGGGTCACGGTGGCCTGGGCGGTGGCGCTGTCGGCGTCGGTCACCGTGTAGGTGAAGGTATCGGTGCCGTTGAAGTTGGCAGCCGGGGTGTAGGTGTAGGTGCCGTTGGGGTTGAACACCAGGGTGCCGTGGGTGGGGCCGGTGGCGACGCTGAAGGTCACGGTGTCGTCGTCGGTGGCGGTCACGGTGCCGTTGTAGGGGGTGTCTTCGGCGGTGGTGACGGCGCTGTTGCTGGTGGCAGGAACAGGGTTGACCACGGTCAGGGTGAAGCTCTGGTCGACCGTGCCGCCGTGGCCATCGTTGGCGGTGATGGTGATGGTGTAGATGCCGTTGCCGTTCGGGCCGCCGTGGGACGCGCTGGTACCCAGGGTGCCGGTGATGTTGCCGTTGGCATCGATGCTCAAACCGGTGGGTAGGGTAGCGGACGAATAGGTCAGCGTATCGCCGTCGACGTCGCTGAAGCGGTTGGCGACGTTAAGGGTGAACGGCGCGGCATCGACGCCGCTCTGGGCGCCGATGGTGCCGACTTGCACTGGGGGATCGTTGACCGGGTTGACGGTGATGGTGACGGTGGCCGTGGCCACGCCGCCATCGCCATCGGCAACCTTGTAGGTGAAGCTGTCGGTGCCGTTGAAATTGGCCGTTGGGGTATAGCTGTAGGTGCCGTCGGCGTTGAACGCCAGGGTGCCATGGGTTGGCTGGCTGGTGGCGCTGTACGTCAGGGTGTCGCCATCGGCGTCGGTGGCGCTGACCTGGCCGGTGAGCACGGTGTCTTCGTTGGTGCTCGGGTTCGGCGTGGCGGTGGTGATCACCGGCGCCGGGTTGAGCACGGTCAGGGTGAAGTTTTCGCTGACGTTGCCGCCGTTGCCATCGCTGGCGGTGACGGTCACGGTGTACACGCCATCGTTGTTCGGGCCTCCGGTGGAGGCGTGGCCACCCAGGGTGCCGGTAATCAGGCCGCCGGCGCTGATGGTCAGGCCGGTGGGCAGGCCGCTGACGCTGTAGCCGAGGGCATCGCCGTCGGGGTCGGTGAATTTGCCCGACACGTCGAGGCTGAAGCTGCCCGCATCGGTGCTGGTCTGGGCGGCGATGGTGCCTGCGGTGACCGGCGGCAGGTTGGTCTGGTTGACGGTCAGGGTCACGGTGGCGGTGGCCGCGCCGCCGTCGGCGTCGATTACCCGGTACTGGAAGGTATCGGTGCCGTGGAAGTTGCTGTTGGGCGTGTAGACGAAGCTGCCGTCGGCGTTGAGCACCAGGGTGCCGTTGGCCGGGATCTGCACCGGGGTGGTGTCGATGTGCAGGGCGTCGCCGTCGGGGTCGGTGTCGTTGGTCAACACGTTGCCGGTGATGTTGGTGTTCTTGTCGGCGCTGAAGGCGTCGTCCACGGGGGTAGGCGCCGGGTTGCTGACGTTGAGGGTGAAGCTCTGGCTGACCATGCCGCCGCGGCCGTCGCTGGCGGTGACGACGATGGCGTAGGCGCCGCTGGCGACCGTGGTCGACGCGTGCGTGCCCAGGGTGCCGCTGATGATGCCGGTGGCCGGGTCGATGGCGACGTTGGCGGGCAGGCCGGTGGCGCTGTAGCTCAGGGTGTCGCCATCCGGGTCGCTGAAATAGCTGTGCACATCGATGCTGACGCCTTGGCCGTCGACGCCGGCGCGGTTGCCGATCGGTGTGGCTACCGGGGCCGCGTCGGGCGCGGTGTTGATGGCAATGGTAACCGTGGCAGTTTCGAAAGTGCCATTGGACTGCACGGTGTAGGTAAAGGTATCGGTGCCGGTGAACCCTGTGCCTGGGGTGTACACGGCATTGCCCTGGGCGTCGATAGTCACGGTGCCGTGGGCCGGTTCGGTATGGTCGTAGACGATGCGGCCAGCGTTCTCGAAGGTGTCGTTGGCGAGCACGTTAAAGCTCACCGCGGCATTGGTCACGGTGGTGACGTGGTCGTCGACGATATCGGCGACGGCGGCGATATTGATCGGCAACAGCACGTTGACGTCGGCAATGCCGCCGGTCAGGTGATTGAGGCTGATGCTGATGTTCAAGGGGCCGTTGTAGTCGGCCGCCGGGGTGTAGATCAGGCTGTTCAGCGCGGCGTTGACAGCCGCAGTGGTGCCTGAGAAGTGCAGCACGGTAGAGCCGGTGCTGCTGCCTTCGGAAATCGAGATGCCGGTGGTGTCGGTCAGGCGCAACAGGCCCAGGGGCACATTGAGTTTGATATCCACCAGGTCGCCGTCGACGTTGCCGACCGTCAGGTGCTGGCCAATGATATTGGCGAAGAGCAGCGGGGTGTCTTCGGCCAACAGAGTGATCGAGGGCAGCTGGATGGTCGGCAGGTCGATCACCGGCGCAACCACCACCGCGACGTAACCGGTGGCAGTGCCGCCATCGGCGTCCCTGACCTGATAGGTGATGGTGTCCAGGCCGTTGTAGTTGGCGTTCGGGGTGTAGCGCAGCGAGCCGTCGTTGTTGATGGTCACGGTGCCGTGCAGGGCGGTGGCGCCGGTGATGGTCAGGGTGTCGTGGTCGGGATCGACCACGCCGAGCGCGGCGGCGCTGATGTCGATGGGCAGGTCTTCGCTGCCGGTCACTTGCAGGCCGACCAGAGGTATCGGTGCCGGGTTGGTGACCTGCACCACCAAGGTGCTGGTGGCGGTGGCGCCCGCCGAGTCGGTGGCGGTGACGACCACGTTGTAGGTGCCGCTGCCATTGGCGCCGTTGACCGAAGCGTGGCCATCGACGGTGCCGCCGATCAGCCCGGTCAGCGAGTTGATGGTCAGCCCGGCGGGCAGGCCGGTGGCGCTGTAGTGCAGCACGTCGAGCACGTCGGCGTCGCTGAAGGCCTGGGCGGTCGGCACGGCGATCACGAGCTGGGCGTCGAGCACCGGCAGGGTGCCGAGGTTGCCGTTGGACACCGGCGCGTGGTTGCCAACGGTGACGTTGACCGTACCGGTCTCGACGATGCCGCTGGCGGTGGTCACGGTGTAGGTGAAGCTGTCGGCGCCGGTATAGCCCAGCGCCGGGGTGTAGGTGACGGCGCCGTTGAGGCCCAGTACCACCAGGCCGTGAGCGCCCTGGGTGATGCCGGTGATGGTCGGCGTGCCGGTGAAGGTGTCGTTGGCCAGCGGGTAGAAGGTGACGGGCGCCAGCGGGGTGGTTTGCACGGTGTCGGTGAGCGCGTCGCGTACACCGGTAATGCCCACGGCAATGTTGTTGCTCTGGCTCAGCAGGCCATCGCTGGCGGACACGGTGATCGCCGCCGCGCCGTTGTAGTCGGCATCGGGGGTGAACTTCAAGCCATTGAGGGCGGCGTTGATGTCGGCCGCACTGCCGCGCAGCACCATGCTCGCATCGGCGTTGCCGTCGCCGCTGGTGAAGGTCAGGCCGCTGGTTTGTTGCAGCGTCAGGGTGCCGTGGGTGGTGCTCAGGGTGACGGTCAGGGTGTCGTTGTTGGCATCGGCCACCACGATGGCATTGCCGTTGGTGCTGGAGAACACCTGGGTGGTGTCTTCGTTGACGGTGGCGGTGCTGGGCGAGCTGACCGTCGGCGCATAGTTGGGCAAGGCGGTGTTGATATGGACAGTGGCGGTTTCGGTGGTGCCGTTGGAGGTCACGGTGTAGGTGAACGAGTCGACGCCCAGGTAGCCAGTGGTCGGGGTGTAGGTCGCATTGCCCTGGGCATCGATGGTCACGGTGCCGTGGAGAGGTTGGGAATTGCCAGAGACAACGCGCCCTGCGTTCTCGAACGTATCGTTGGCCAGCACGTTGAAGCTGGCGGTGGTGTTGAGCGTGGCGTTGACGTTGTCGTCGACGATGTCGGCGACCGGGGCGATAGTGATCGGCAGCGAAGCGGTGACATTGATGATGCCGCCGAGCAGTTTGCCCAGGCCGATGTTGATCGTCAGCGCGCCGTTGTAGTCCGCCGCCGGGGTATACACCATGTCGGCCAAGGCGGCATTGATGTCCACCGCCGAGCCTTGCAGGGTCAGGGTATTGGCGCCGCTGGCATCGGTGTGTTGCGAAATGGTGACGGCGCCGTGCTCGGTGAGGTTATTGATGCCCAGCACGCCCAGGGGCACGTCGAGGTTGACGGTGAGCAGGTCACCGTCGACGTCGCCCACGGTCAGTTGCTGGCCGAGCAGGTTGGCGAACAGCAGCGGGGTGTCTTCGGTCAGCAGCGGAAGCGACAGCGATGGCAGGTTAAGGATCGGCAGCGTCGGGACCTGCGCCAGCAGCACCGCCACATAGCCGGTAGCGGTGCCGCCGTCGACGTCCTTGACGGTGTAGGTAATGGTATCGGCGCCGTAGTAGTTGGCGTTCGGTTGGTAACTCAGCGAGCCATCGGCCTTGATGGTCACGGTGCCGTGCTGGGCGGTGGCGTTGGTGATGCTGAAGGCGTCGCCGTCGGGGTCGACGATCACCAGTGCGTTGAGGCCGATGCCCAGAAGGGCGTTCTCGGTGCCGCCGATGCTCAGGCCCACCAGGGGGATGGGCGCCGGGTTGGTGACCGTCATGGTCAGGGTCGAGCTCACGCTCAAGCCGGAAAGGTCCGTGGCGGTGACCACGATGTTGTAGGTGCCGGTGCCGTTGATGCCGTTGACCGAGGCGTGGCCGTCGACGATGCCGGTGATGGCGCCGAGCAGCGGGCTGATGGTCAGGCCGGCGGGCAGGCCGGTGGCGGTGAATGTCAGTACGTCGAGCAGGTCGGGGTCGCGGAACAGCAGGCCGGGGGTCAGGGCGACCAGGCCTTTGTCGACAGTAGCGAGGGTGCCGAGGGTGGCGGGGCCGACGGGCGCAGTGTCGCCGACAATCACGCTGACGGCGACGGTTTCCGTCACGCCGCCCGAGGTCACGGTATAGGTGAAGGTGTCGGTGCCGGTATAGCCGAGCGCCGGCGTGTAAGTGATGGTGTTGTTCAGCAGCACGGCCAGGCCGTGGCCTGGGCTGCTGATGGAACTGACGACCGCACCGGCGGCGAAGGTGTCGTTGGTCAGCGGCGAGAAGGTCACGGGGGCCAACGGGCCGGTATTGACGGTGTCGGCGACGCCATCGGTGACCGGGTTCAGGCTCATGGCGACGCTGGCGCTCTGCACGGCGGCGATACCGTCGCTGGCCTGCACCGACACCAGGGCGCTGCCGTTGTAGTCGGGTACTGGAATGAACTGCAGGCCGTTCAGGGCGGCGTTGATGGCCGCGGCGGTGCCCCGCACCACCATGCTGGCGTCGGCCACGCCGTCGCCGCTGACGAAGGTCAGGCCGGCGGTCTGGCTCAGGGTCAAGGTGCCGTGGGTGGACGCGACCGTGACGGTGAGGATGTCATTGTTGGCATCGGCGACGGTGATGGCGTTGCCGTTGGCGCTGGAAAACACCCGGGTGGCGTCTTCGTTGAACACTTGGGTGGCGCTGGGCGCAGTAATGGTCGGCGCGTAGTTGAGCAGGGTGGTGACGTTGACTGTGCCGGTTTCGGTCGAGCCGCCGGAGGTCACCGTATAGATGAAAGTGTCCGTACCCGAATAACCCACGTTGGGGGTATAGATCGCGTTGCCCTGGGCATCGATGGTGACGACACCGTGGGCGGGTGCGCTGAAGCCGGTGACGATGCGCCCGGCATTGGAGAAGGTGTCGTTGGCCAGCACGTTGAAGCTGGCCGGGGTGCTCTGCTTGGTAACCACCGTGTCGGTCACGGTATCGGTGACCGGTGCCAGCACCAACGCCACGGTCGAGATGGCGGTGCCCAAGGCCGCGTCCACGGCCGTCACGGTCAGGTTGATCGGCGCGGCGAGGGTGCTGTTGGCGTCGGCCACCGGGGTGTAGATCAGGCCATTGAGGGCCGCGTTGACGTTGGCGATGGTGCCGCTGACGGTGATCAGCGAACTGCCGGCGACGCTGCCCTGGAGGAAGGTCAGGCCGGTGCTGCTGTGCAGGGTCAGGGTGCCGGCGGGCACGCTGAGGGTCAAGGTGGTGCTGGTGTTGTCGGCGTCGCTGACGCTGATGAGGTTGGCGCCGCTCAGGGTCAGGGTGCCGTCTTCGGTGCCGGAAACGGTCGCGGGTGCGGTCACCACCGGGGGCTTGTCGAGGTTGAGGGTAACCGTCGCGGTGGTGCCCAGCAGGCCGGCGAGCTTGGCGGTATAACTGAAGGTGTCGGTGGTAAAGCTGGTGTTGGCCGTGGGCGTATAGGTGATGGTGCCGTCGGCATTGACCACTACGGTGCCGTGCGCCGGACCGCTGGCGATGGTCACCACTGGCAGGATGCCGCTCAGGCCGTCGTTGGCCAGCACATTAAGGACGTTGCCGGTGCCTACGTACGCGGTGAAGGTATCGTTGGCCGCCAGCAAAAGGTCGTGGTGCCAGGCCGTTGCCTGGATGGACGTGGTCTCGATGGTGCCGACCTGGTCTTCCAGAATCCAGTTGCCGTCGACGCCGGTGGTGTCGGTGGAGGCGGCCACATCGGTATTGAGCGCGTGAGCCAAGGCTTCCACCGCAGTGGCACCGTCGCTGCCGGCGGCAAAGTCGCAACCGTAGATCAGCACGTCGCCGGTGCTGCTCATGTGGCTGCCGATCTCGGCGAGGATGTCGTGGTACTGGCCTTCGATGGAGCTGGTGGTGAGGATGCTGTCGCCGACGATCACCGCGCCCTCGGTAGCGTGGGTAATGATGTGGATGGCATCGACGTTTTCGCGGCCCTGGAGGGCCGCGGCGATCTGGGTCAGGCCGTCGCTGTTGCTGTTCAGGTAGACGATGTCGGCGTGGGCTGGCAGCGAGGCGACCAGAGTGTTGAGGTCGGGCAGGTTGGCGTCGACGAAGAATATTTCCTGGCGTGCATGGCTGGCGTCCACCGGGGCGGTGGCGGTCAGGGCGTCGTGCAGGGCATCGGCGGGGTCGTGGTGCTCGCCGGTGGTGTTGGCGGGCACGGTGTGGTTGGCGTCTGCCGGGGCGTCGCTGCTGTGCGGGGCGTTAGGGTCGGCGGTGTGGTCAGCCGAGGCGGGAGCGCCTGCAGCAGGCGCGCTGTTGGGGGCCGAATGGGGCGCGTCGGCAGGATGAACGTCGGCCGCATGGGCATCGGCGGCGGCATTGCCTGCAGCGGCGGCGGCCGCAGCGGCTGGCGCATGGGCCGCGGCGTCGGCAGTCACCACGGCGGCGCCGTCGAACATCATTCGCGTTTCCAGAGCGATACGAATGGCAGAGCTGTGGGAAGGGCGACGTTTGTTCATTGCAGGCAGGCCTCCGGCCGTACGACTTGATGTGTCCCGCCCTTCGAACAGTGCGTAAAGTCCGCGCACCTGGGGCCATTGCTTATCCATCGGCAATGTTGCTGGGAAGATGACGCCGCCTGTCCGGCGGTTATTTGGCAACCGACGAAAGACCACGCTTGACTGTTTGTTGACGTCAAATCTAGTAGTGGCACTTTAGTGCGTCAAGTTGCCACGGATGAGCAGCAGGTGGGGGCAATATTGATTCGCTATTTCCACGGCGCTTATTTCAGCTATTGGCTATATCAAGCGCGGGTCCACGACTGGCGCCGCCTGGAGCGGCCCGGCATACTGAGGGTCGAACTTCAACCGAGGAAGGCTCCGTGATTAAAGTCAGCGTGCTGTATCCCTACCAGGCCGACGCCCGTTTCGACCATGATTATTATCGAAACTCGCATTTGCCACTGGTCAAGCAATATATGGGCGCGAGCTTGTTGCGCTACAGCATTGAAAAAGGCCTGGGCGGCGGCCTACCGGGCGAGCCACCGATTTATATAGCGGCCTGCCATTTATATTGCGATTCGATTGAATCGTTCCAGGCGGGCATGTTGCCCCATTCGGATATCGTGAATGGCGATATCAAGAATTATACCGACCTGGTGCCGGTGATTCAGATCAGCGAAGTGGTGGTGGACTGAGGTCCGATAGGGAAGCGTACGTCCGCGCTTTTCAGCCCGGGTTTACGTGCGCTGGGCGAGCGGTGAGTTCCAGTCCGATGGCATGCAAGACTTTCACCACTGTCTCGAATCTAGGCTTTGAGCCCGGCGCGAATGCTTTGTAGAGGCTCTCGCGCCCCATGCCGGTGTCCTTGGCGATCTGTGAGATGCCTCGTGCCCGGGCGATATGGCCGATAGCACGCAGAAATTCTTCGTTGTCGCCGTCGGCCATGACCTGAGACAGGTATTCGCTGATGGCTTCGTCTGAATCGAGAAATATTGCGATGTCGAATGGGGTGGTGGTCAGTGTCATGAATGAAGCTCCTCTGCCAGGTTTCTGGCGCGGCGGATATCGGCAGCTTGCGATGCTTTGTCGCCTCCTGCCAGCAGGACGATGATGCAGCCAGAGCGGAACGTGAAGTAGACGCGGTACCCCGCGCCTAGATCGATACGAAGCTCGCTTAGGCGCTGGCCCAGCGACTTCACGTCTCCGAGGTTGCCTTGCGCAGCGCGCTCGATACGGCGTGCGATAGCAAGCTTGGCACGCAGATCTCGCAAGTTGGCGTGCCACTGCGCGAAGCCTTCCGTTTGTTCGATTGAGTAGGTCATGCCTCGACTGTATCCAGAAGGATACGCGTTTGGCATATGGAAGCAATACCCAGTGAAGCAGTTGACGTGGTCTGGATCCGGAAAGCCCTTTCAACCTGCCTTCAACGCCTTGCCCCGCAGCTCCACCAGGCAGCCGGGGTGGGCGTCGCCGATCACCAGCTGCATGTCGTGCAGGCGTGCTACGGCGGTGACCATGCTCAGGCCCAGGCCATTGCCGGGGGTGTGGCGGCTGGCTTCGGAGCGGTACAGGCGGCGCAACACCGCTTCGCGCTCGGCCTCGGGAATGCCGGGGCCGGCGTCGGCGACGCGCAGCCATACGCTTTGCCCCTCGGCGGCCACTTCCAGGCGCACGCAGGTGTTGTCCGGAGAGAACTTGATGGCGTTGTCCAGCAGGTTGCAGGTGGCGTCGAACAGCAGTTGCTTGTCGCCGGCGACCAGGTGCGTCTGGCTGTCGTCCGTCAGGGTCAGCTGCAGGCTGATGCCCCGTTCCTCGGCCAGTGGCTCGAACAGCTCGGCGGCGTCGGCGGCGATCAGGTTGAGGTCGACGGCGGCGAAGTGGCTGCGCCGGGCGCTGTCCTCGATCTCGGAGATGCGCAGCAGGGCACGGAAGGTCGACAGCAGGCCGCCGGCTTCGGCCAGGGCGTCGTCCACCGTCTGCGCGTAGTCTTCGTTGCGCAGGCCACGGCGCTGGGCGCGCTCCAGGCCGGCGATCAGGCGGGTGAGCGGGGTGCGCAGGTCGTGGGCGATGTCGTCGCACACGCCCTTGACCTCGCTCATCAGCCGTTCCAGTTCGTCGAGCATGCCGTTGACCACGTTGGCGATGCGGTCGATGTCGTCGTTGTTGCCACGGGTCGGCAGGCGCCGCGACAAGTCGCCCTTGACGATTTCGCTGATGGAATAGCTCAGGCCGTCGAGGCGGCGGCGGGCGAAATAGCCGAGGGCCACGGCACCTACCAGGCCCACTACCACCAACAGGAAGCCGCCGGAGAGCATGGCGCGCACCAGTAGTTCGTCGAACTCGTGGATGTCGTGAACGTCCTGGGCGACCACCAGGGTATTGCCGTCGTCGAGGCGGTGCAGCATCAGGCGGATCGGCCGATGGCGGCCCTCGCGTTTTTCCCAATGGTAGTCCTGCGGCTGGTCGTAGGCCTTGACGCTGGGCAGTTGCAGGAGCGCACCGCCCAGGTAGCCGCCCTGGGGGTCGAACAGGCTATGAGGGGTACGCTGCTCGGTGTCTTGCCGGGTGTGCAGGACGATCTCCTGCAGGCGCGCGGCGCTGCTCAAGCGGCTGCGGTTGTCGGCCTGGCGGTGCAGCGCGGTGTCGGTTTCGGCGCGCAGGTAGCCTGCCGTTTGCCAGTAGATGAAGCCGAACAGGGCGAGGAAGGAAAACAGAAACAGGCCAAGGAACATCAAACCGGTACGAAAGCTGATGGTGCGTGGGATATCACTCAGGCGAACGGAGTACATAACCAGCTCCCCGAACGGTGTGCAACATGGGTGCGTCACCTTCGGCATCGACCTTGCGGCGCAGGCGGCCGATATGCACTTCGATGACGTTGGTGCGCTCGTCGTAGCTGTAGTTCCACACCGCTTCGAACAGCATGGTGCGGGTCACCACCTGGCCGCTGTTGCGCATCAGGTGCTCAAGCAGCGCGTATTCACGGGGCACCAGGTCGATGGGGCGCTCGCCGCGGCGAACGCTGCGCTTGAGCAGGTCGACTTCCAGCGGGCCGACCTTCAGGCGGTTGTCGCTGGGCGCCGCCATCGGCGTGCCGCGGCGGGTGAGGGCGTCCAGGCGCGCCGTGAGTTCGATGAACTCGAACGGCTTGGTCAGGTAGTCGTCGCCACCGGCACGCAAGCCGCGTACCCGTTCGTCGAGGGCGCTGAGGGCGCTGAGGATCAGCACCGGAGTGCCGATGCCGGCCGTGCGCAATGCCGTGAGCACGGCCAGGCCGTCGAGGCTGTCGTGCAGCATGCGGTCGAGAACGATGATATCGAAGGGCTCGCTGAGCGCGCGCACCAGTGCGTCGCGGCCGTTGTTCAGGTGGGTCACGGTGAACCCATGGTCCTGCAAGGCTGCTTCGATCTCTCTGGCGGTGGTAAAGTCGTCTTCTACGACCAGCACGTGGGTCATGGGTGTCCGTCGCTCGTGGTGGGGTGGGCGCGCAACGCTGGCGCGGCCTCCGGTCCGTGGGTGGGCACAGTGTGGCAGAGCGCAGGCGGCACGGAAGTCGCCACGGCATAAACAAAAGTTTAAGTTGAAAGGCAGGAGTGGCGATAGTGCGGGTGCTGGTGATCGAAGACGACGCGCAAACGGCGCAGTACCTGCTGCGCGGGTTGAGCGAGGGCGGCCACGTGGTGGACGTGGCCAGCGATGGTCACGACGGCCTGGCCATGGCCCTGGAGGCCATCCACGAGGTGCTGGTGGTCGACCGACGCCTGCCGGGCATCGATGGTATCGAGGTGGTCACCCGCCTGCGCGCCAAAGGCCTGCGCACGCCGGTGCTGATGCTCAGCGCCCAGGCTTCCACCCAGGACCGCGTGGAGGGCCTGCGCGCCGGTTGCGACGACTACCTGGCCAAGCCTTACGCTTTCGTCGAAGTCATGGCGCGCCTCGATGCCCTGCGCCGCGGCGTGCAGAACGCCGGCCAGCCCAGCCCACCTGGGCATTCGCGGCGGCTGGTGGTCGGCGAGTTGAGCCTCGACTGCGCCACACGGGTGGCGGTGCGCCAGGGCCGCAGCATCAGCCTGCAGCATCGCGAAACCCTGCTGCTGGAAAAACTCATGCGCCACAGCGGCCAGGTGGTGACCCGCGACATGCTGCTCGATGCCGCCTGGGACTATGCCTTCGACCCCAACGACAACGTCATCGACAAGCACATCCACCGGCTGCGGCGCAAACTCGACGAGGGCTTCAGCCACTCCCTGATTCGTACGGTCGCCGGCGCCGGCTACCGCTTCGACGGGCAGCCCGGCACCCAGCCTTAGCTGTACATTTGCGCTGCCGCGATTATGCTGGCGGCATTTACGCTTCAGCGGCCCCTTTGCCGCCGCCACGGGGAATACCGGAACAGATGGACTTCAAACAAAGCCTGGCCCAGCGCATCGTCATCGTGTTCGCGCTGATGAGCACCGTGGTCGCCGGCATTTTCGCCATCGGCATCGTCGCCGCCGTCCACGTGGTAGAGCGCCGCCTGACCGACACCAGCATGGCCGGCAACCTCAACCGCCTGCTGAAGATCGACAACGCCGAAGACTGGGTGCACCGCCCGGAAAAGGACGAGCTGTTCTTCGCTGACAACGGCCCCCGCGACCTGGCCCTCACCGATGAGCTGCGCGCACTGCCCGTGGGCTTCCAGGATGCCCAGTTCAATCAGGAAGCCTATTTCGCCATGGTCGGTGAGGTGGGCGGGCGCAAATACGTGTTGCTGCGCGACCGCCAGAGCGTCGAGCACCGCGAGCAGTTGTTGATCGCCGTGGTGGTCGGCGGCTTCGCGCTCAGCGTGGTGCTGGCTATGGTGCTGGGCCGGCTGCTCGCGCGGCGGGTGATGGCGCCGGTCATACTGCTGGCTCGGCAGATTCGCCAGCGCGACGAAACCATCGTGCTCGCGCCGCCGCTGCACACCGATTACGCCTCCGATGAAGTTGGCGAACTCGCCGTGGCCTTCGACCAGACCCTGGGCAAATTGCGCGCCGCCCTGGGCCGCGAGCAGCAGTTCACCGCCGATGTCAGCCACGAACTGCGCACCCCCTTGCAAGGCTTGCAGCAAGCCTGCACTTCCTTGCTCGACAACCCCGACATCGATCCGCGCGCGCAACGCCAGGTAGTGCGTATCGCCCGGGCCAGCGCCGAGATGCACCAGTTGATCGAAACCTTCCTGCTGCTGGCCCGGGCCGCCGATCCGGCAGCGGGCCCTGGGCAGGAAGCCAGCCTTGGCCAGGTTGCCGACGATCTTGTGGAGATCTGGGGCCGGCAGATCAACGAGAAGGGGTTGCAATTCAGCTACGAGCGCGAGGTCACCAGCGCTGGCCTGTTCAACCACACCTGCCTGTATTCGGTGATGGGCAATTTGCTGCGCAATGCCTGGCACTACACCGACCAGGGTTTCGTGCGCCTGACATTGCTGCATGACGGCTTCATGGTCGAAGACAGCGGCATCGGTATTCCCGAAGAGAAACGCAATGCGATGTTCCAGCCGTTCGTGCGCGGCGATGAACGGCGTGGCGAAGGGCTGGGCCTGGGCTTGTCCCTGGTGCAGCGCATCTGCACCAGCCAAGGCTGGACCGTGACCCTCACCAGCCGCGAGCCCCATGGCTGCCGTTTCACTGTGCAATGGCCCGCCGAACAGGGCCTGGCGCTGTCGTGAAACTGCCGGGCGGCATCCCAAGGCCCGGAAAACATGACAGTTTTTTCACATTCGGTTGATCATGCTGGCACGCCGAACGCGGTAATCTAGCGCTCATGCATATCCGGAGAGCGCCACGAGCGGCCCGATCAAACCTTGTGACAATGGTCAGGAACATGGCTCGCGCAACTTTATGAAAGAACAGGCAACGCTCTCACGCAGACTGTCGCAACGTCGCGACGAACAACTGGGCCGCAAGGCCTTGTCCCGCGCTGGCGATCCGGGGCTCATCCTTGACCTGCCGTGTGGTAGCGGGCGGTTCTGGCCGATGCTCGGCGAGAAGCCCAACCGCGTGATCATCGCCGCCGACGGTTCCGCCGCCAGCATCGAAGCCGCCTGCGCCTTGCAGCCGGCCGATGTGGCCGCGCGTATCCGGCCGTTGCAGACCACCGCCTTCGCCATCGACCTGCCCGACAACGCCGTCGACAGCATCTTCAGCATGCGCATGCTGCACCGCATTGGCGATGCCGCCCAGCGCCTGAAAATGCTCAAGGAGTTCCACCGGGTCACCCGCGAAACCCTCATCGTGTCGCTGTGGATCGATGGCAACTTCAAGGCCTGGAAGCGCAAGCGCCTGGAGCAGCGCCGCCACCTGCACGGCTTGCGTCGCGATGAGCACAACCGTTTCGTGATTCCCCGGGCCTTGGCCGAAGCTGAATTCAAGCAGGCGGGCTTTCGCATTCAGGAGCGCCTGGACGCCGTGCCGCTGTATGCCCTGTGGCGCGTCTACGTGTTGTGCAAAGTCTGAAAAAACCCGGCCACGGCCGCGAAATAGACAATCGGTTGTATCAAAAATGAATCTTGTCGTCTGCAGTGGCTCACATTCAGCACAGGCCATTGAAAATCGCTGAATGGCGCTAATGACGACGGATACCAAAACGTGAACGCAAACCTGAAGGAACGCCCACACCACGACCAGATGCTGATACTGGTCGTAGAAGACGAGCCGATCATCCGTGAGTTCGTGTGCGAGATGCTGCAGCTGGAAGGTTACGCCACCGAAGCCGTGGAAAACGCCGACCTGGCCCTGGAAATTCTCAACGACCGGGCAGAGGTCGTGAAGCTGCTGCTCACGGATATCCGCATGCCGGGCAGCATGGACGGTGCTGGCCTTTCCAACGTGACCCACGACAAGTGGCCGGGCATTCCGATCCTGGTGATGTCTGGCCACGAGACCCCGGAAAGCTCCGGGGTCATCCACCCCGTGACCTTCCTGCGCAAGCCCTGGACCATCGGCCAGATGCTCGACGGCGTCGAGCACGCGCTGGCCGTCAAGGCTGACTGACCGCCTTCAGTCGCCTTTTATCACTTCTTTGACGGTCTCGGCATAGGCGGCGCGCGTAGCGTCGCCCACATCCCGCAACTGCTGAAACTTCAGCAATGCCGATGGCGGTGTCGTCAGGTTAGGGAATTGCGCCAGCAGGGCGGGATCCACCGCTGCCATGGCCGCCTTGTTCGGTACCTTGTAATCGACGTTCTCCACCACCCAGATGTGGTTCTTCGGGTCGAGAATGAAATTGATGAAGGCCAGGGCCTTGTCGCGGTGCTGGGAGCTTTTGAGGACGACCATGGTGTCGACCCACAGGTCGGAACCTTCCTTGGGCACCACGAACTTGACCTGCGGGTTCTCCGCCGTGCCGTAGTTGCACCAGCCGTCCCACGCTTGGGCCATATAGGCCTGGCCGGACACGAGCTTGGCGTGAAAGGTGGTGTCATCGAAGCCGAGCAATTGCCCGCGGGTCTTGATCAGCTGGGTGCGCACGGCCTTGATGTGCTCGGGGTTGCTGTCGTTCACGCTCCAGCCGTTAGCCAGGAAGCCCGCCGCCATCAGCCAGCGATCAGTCGCCAGCAGCGTCACTTTGCCCTTCACCGCCTCGTCGGGCTTGAGCAGGTCGTTCCAGCTGGTGGGGGCCTTGGCGAGCTTGTCGGCGCGGTAGCAGATGCCCGTGGTGCCCCAGGCGTAGGGCACCGAGAAGTGGTTGCCAGGGTCGTACTCGAGTTTGCTCGCCTCGGGATAGAGGTTCTTCAGGTTGGGTACCTTGGCGGGCTCGATATCCGCCAGCAGGCCCTTCTTGTGCAGGATCTCGGCGGTGGGCGACGAGACGAACAGCACGTCGAACCCGGCACCGCCCGAGGCCAGGACCTTGGCCATGATTTCTTCGTTGGTGGCGTGGATGTCGGTGACTATCCGTGTGCCCGAGACTTTTTCGAAATTGTCAGTGGTTTCCGGGGCCATGTAGCCGTCCCAGTTCGATACCACCAGGCTGTCGGCCTGTGCGAGCGGTGTACCGAGGAGGGCGGCGAGGGCCAGCGGGGCGAAGCGGCTGTTGTTGGCGTTATTCATCACTACTACTTCCCTGAACGACAGATGGTTTGCCGGCGCCATGATCGCGCCTGAGCCCGATGCAGTCGGTGGTAACCGATTCCATCGGCCCCAGCTCGAACATCTTGAGCAGCATAGACGCTAAGGGTGGAGCGCGTCGCGCAACAGGCGAACGGTGTACTGAAGTGTTTGGCAGGAATTGAACCTAGCTGTACAGGTTGCGAGGGGCGAGGAAGCTATACCTTAGCGGCATAACCCGAAACCTCGCTATGGATAAGCCCCATGTCGTTCACTGTTGAGCTGCTCGCTGCCTTCGTTCTGTTCGCCTTCGTTTCTTCGATCACCCCTGGCCCCAACAACATGATGCTGCTGGCCTCGGGCGTCAATTTCGGCTTTCGCCGCAGCTTCCCTCATGCGTTGGGCGTGGCTCTGGGTTTCGGGCTGATGGTGATGGCGGTGGGCCTCGGCCTGGGCGCGGTGTTCAAGGCGCTGCCTTGGGCGTATACCGTGCTGCGTTATGCCGGGGCTGCGTACCTGCTGTACCTGGCCTATCGCATCGCGACCTCCGGCCCAGTGGGCGAGGGCGACGCGGGTAGCCAGCGCCAGCCAATGAGTTTTCTGGGTGCGGCGGCGTTTCAGTGGGTCAACCCCAAGGCCTGGGTCATGGCGCTTGGCGCGATTACCACCTACACCCCGGCGGATGGCTACATCGCCAACGTTTTCGTAGTGGCGCTGCTGTTCACCGTGGTCAACTTGCCGAGCGTTTGCGTGTGGGTCGGCTGTGGCACCGCGTTGCGCGGCCTGCTGCAGGAGCGCCGCTGGGTGCTGTTGTTCAATGGCCTGATGGCGGCGCTACTGGTGGCGTCGTTATACCCCATGCTCAAGTAGGCGGCTGATCGACTCAGGCATTGCTGGCCCGATAATGGCGTTTTAATATACCGCTATTCGTTGCCAGCTCTGCCTGCTCGGCGACTCCCTACCGACCAGGACGTCAACCATCGTGACCCGCCACCTTTCCCTGCTTCTGTTGCTGCTTGGCTGCATCGGCGACGCCGCTGCCGACGTGTACAAATGCACCCGCCTGGACGGCAAGGTCAGCTTCGCCTCGGTGCCCTGCAAGCCCGATATCGGCGCCGCCACCTGGCAAAGCCCCACCGAGCGCACCAAGCTGCGTAGCGTCAACGAAGAAGACGCCAAGCCGCAGACCATCAATGAGCGTGCCACCGACATCCTGCGCAAGGGCTACAACACGCGCATCAAATACACGGTGAAGATCGTTCCGGATACCAGTGGCGAGAGGCTTAAATACGAGGGCAAGCAGGGGTTCAACTACAACACCTGTAATCGGGGTGGGCAGGTTGTGAGGTGTTGAGGGAGGTGGCTGGGGATTGTGGACCAACTTCGTTGTTGCGGACCAGAAGGTGGTTTGAATCTACACGAGAAAAGCAGCCTAACTGCTTGATTTGAAATGGTGCCCGAACCCGGGGTCGAACCGGGACGCCCTTACAGGCGGGGGATTTTAAGTCCCATGCGTCTACCAATTTCGCCATTCGGGCGGCAGCGCGGTGTTGCGTGTGCATCCGGGCGGTGGTTGATCACCGGCGGCGCATCGATGCAGGGCGACGAATATATACATCCTGCCCGGGTGACGCAAGAAAAAACCACGCGTTGCGGTGCAGTTGAGGCTTTTTCGAGCATGGATAAAGTATCGTTAAATCAGCCGCCTAGGCGTGTCAGCTAAGGTAGTGGCGTAGCTTCGCTAGCCCGTTCACGCCACATCGGTCGAGCGCCGGCCGCGGCCCAGGCCGCGTTCGCGCAGGCGGTCGGCGTGGCCGAACAGGGTGTCGGCGTCGTCCTGAAAGGCGAGGATCATTTTCGCCACTTCCATGCGCTGGTCCTGATCGTCGACCTTGGCCAGCCGCAACGAAATGGCGAGCAGCGCCTCGACTGAGGCTTCCAGGTGGCTGGCGATGGCGCGCAGATCCTGGTCAATGGTGGGGGGCGCCCGTAATTTGCGCATCAACTGTCCGTCGGCATTTCTGATTTGGGTTTCCATAAGAAAACACTGCTCGCAAATGAGAAGAGATGGCAGGTCCTGTGCGCATTTTCCTATGATGGCAAACTGCTCTTGAAGTTCCGGAGGACTGTTGATCTGTCGTTATAATCGACTTTAATAAATATCTATAGGCATATGATATTTATAGATAATATCGATAATAAAAGACTGGTTTTTCCGTCGTGCTCAGGGCATTACCTGCCACTGCACGCCCGTCACACCGCACTGTTGGGCATGCAGGCGCACTTCCCGCGCGCAGCCCTTGGTGATGGTCACGCCATAGACCTGGCCGGCGCCGCAATGCAGCGCACTGTAATACCAGGCGTCGGCGTCGGTCATGCGCGAGTCCCTCTGCGAGAAACGCTTTTGCTCGCCCTTGAATTGATAACTGATGAGGTAGTGTTTCTGGCTAGTCATGAGCGCGGTATCTCCTTGATAAGCGCAATATGACCCTCTGGCCACTGGCCAGTTCCCTGCCCGAAAAAAAACCTGAAAAAACAGCACTGCAGGGCCTTTGGCAGGCTAAAAGATGCAGCCCAAAGCCTGTTTTTACGATATCTTTGTGCCTCTTGGCCCTAGTGAAAGACGCTATGGGCACTTCATTGCCTGGTTCAACAGCGGATGACCATGGGCAGCGCCTGGCCGGCCAGCGGCGCGGGCGCCAACGAGGAGATCTTCTTTGACATCAAGTGCGAACCAGCCCAGCGCGACCCGGTCGGACGCGACCCGGTCGGACGCGACCAGCGCCGATTTCGCCGCCGCGGCGCAGAATTGCGACCGCGAGCCGATTCATATTCCGGGCAGCATCCAGCCCCATGGCTTCCTGCTGGTGCTCGACGAGCACAGCCTCGATGTCTTGCAGGCCAGCGAAAATGTGGCCACCTGGCTGGGTCTCGCCGTCGATGAGGTGGTGGGCAGCAGCCTGCACCGGTTGCTGATCGACTGCGCCTCGCTGGCCGCGCGCCTCAAAGCGCTGCCGGTAGACGAGCAACACCCGTTTCACGTCGGCGACGTGCGCTTCAACCGTGGCGTGCGGGCCGAAAAGCCGATCGCCATGATGGTGCACCGTCATGATGGCGTGCTGATCGCCGAATTCGAGCCCACCAGCGACCCGCTGGCCGCCTATGGCACCCTCTACCCGCTGGTTCGGGCCTTCATTGGCCAGCTGCAGGACGCCAGAACCATCGACGAGCTGTGCCAACGCGCGGCGCTGGAGGTCAAGCGCATGACCGGCTTTGGCCGCGTCAAGGCCTACCGTTTCGACCCCGAAGGCAATGGCCTGGTCAACGCCGAAATCGCCGACCCGGGCTACCCCAGCTACCTGGGCCTGTGTTTCCCGGCCACCGATATTCCCCAGCAGGCGCGGCGCCTGTACTGCGCCAACCGTATTCGCGTGATCGAAGACGCCAATTACCAGCCATCGCCCCTGGAGCCCGCGAACAACCCGCGCACCCAGGCGCGGCTGGACTTGAGCTTCGCCGCGTTGCGCAGCGTGTCGCCAGTGCACCTGCAATACATGCGCAATATGGGCACGATGGCCTCGATGTCGATTTCCATCGTGGTACGCGGTGAGCTGTGGGGGTTGATCTCCTGCCACCACGATTCGCCGCGCCCGGTAGGTTTCCAGACCCGTACCGCCTGCGAGCTGCTGGGCAGCGTGCTGTCTTTGCAGATCGAAACCCGCGAGGCCCAGGCCGGCGCCGAGCACATGCTCAACCTGCGCCACCAGATCGTACAGATGCTCTCGGCCATGGCCGACCGCGACAGCGTGCGCGAAGGCTTGCTGGCGTTGCCGGAAACCTTCGTCGGCTTCGCCGGCGCGGTGGGCGGCGCGGTGGTGTCGGAATCACGCTGCGAACTGGTTGGGCAAACCCCGCCGGCGGTTGAAGTCGATGCCCTGATCCAGTGGCTGGCCGAGCACCAGCCGGGTGCCGAAGTGTTCGCCAGCGACAATGTCGGCCGCGATATACCGCAGTTGCCGAGCCTGGCCGAGCACATCGGCGGCGTCCTGGCGGTGGCGATTTCGGAAATCCACTCCCATTACCTGATCTGGTTCAAGTCCGAGAAGACCCGCACCGTGCAATGGGCCGGGCGGCCGGAGAAAACCATCGCCGAAAGCGGCGCGTTAAGCCCACGCCACAGCTTCGCGCTGTGGCAGGAGAACGTCAGTGGCTATTCCACGCCCTGGCATCCGCTGGAAGTGGAAGGCGTGGCGGAGTTGCGCACGGCTACACTGGGCATAGTGCTGCGCAAGGCCGAAGAAATGGCGCAGATGGCCAGCGACCTGAAGAAGTCCAACAAGGAGCTCGAAGCCTTCTCCTACAGCGTGTCCCACGACTTGCGCGCGCCGCTGCGGCATATCGCCGGTTACGCTGAGCTGCTGAGCGATATGGAGGCCGAGAAGCTCTCCGAGCGTGGCGTGCGCTTCCTTGAACATATTGGCGAGTCGGCGCGGTTCGCCGGCACCCTGGTCGACAACCTGCTGAGCTTCTCGCAGATGGGTCGGGCTGCGCTGCGCCTGTCCGACGTCGACCTCGGCGCGCTGGTCGACGCCATCCGCAATGAAATGCTCCCCGACTACGAGGGCCGCGACCTGGAATGGCAAGTCGCGCCCCTGCCGGTGGTGTACGCCGATGCCGCGTTCATTCACCTGGCGCTGCGCAACCTGCTGTCCAACGCCATCAAGTACACCCGCACCCGCGAGCACGCCAAGATCGAGATCAACGCCCGGCAGACCGCCACCGAAGTGATCGTCTCGATCCGCGACAACGGCGTGGGTTTCGATATGGAGTACGCCGGCAAGTTGTTCGGCGTGTTCCAGCGCCTGCACCGCATGGAAGAGTTCGAAGGTACCGGCATCGGCCTGGCCAGCGTGCGGCGCATCCTGGAGCGCCACGACGGCCGCGTCTGGGCCGACAGCGCCCTGGACAAAGGCGCGACGTTCTTCTTTGCCTTACCCAAACACCTTGATTAACCTTCGCGCCTGCGGTGGCGGGTGCGAAACTGGAAGTGAAATGAGGTCCACATGCTGAAACCCATCGTCCTGGTCGAAGACAACCCCCATGACCTGGAACTGACCCTGGTAGCGCTCGAACGCAGCCAACTGGCGAATGAGGTGATCGTGCTGCGCGACGGCGCCGAAGCGCTCGATTACCTGCTGCGCCAAGGCGCCTACGGCAACCGCGTGGAAGGCAACCCGGCGGTGATGCTGCTGGACCTGAAGCTGCCCAAGGTCGACGGCCTGGAGGTGCTGAAGATCGTCCGCGAGTCCGCCGAGTTGCGCAGTATCCCGGTGGTCATGCTGACCTCCTCGCGTGAAGAACCGGATTTGCAGCGCGCCTATGAATTGGGAGTGAACGCTTACGTGGTCAAGCCGGTCGAATTCAAGGAATTCGTGGCGGCCATTTCCGACCTGGGCGTATTCTGGGCGGTGCTCAACGAGCCACCACCCGGCTCGCTGCGCTTGCAGAAGCGCCCGGGTTCCTGAACCGAACCCGTGTAACTGCCGTTTCGGCCGATTGCCCTGACTTGAAAGACGACCCTTGATGCTCGCCAAGCCGCTGAAACTGCTGTTCGTAGAAGACAGTGCTCGTGACGCCGAACTGACCTTGCTGACCCTCGAACGCAGTGGGCTGGAGCTCGACACGGTACTGGTGCACAACCACCGTGGCGCCGAAGAGGCGCTGCAGGCCCACACGTTCGATTTGATCCTCAGCGACTTCATGCTGCCGGGCTCTTCCGGCGCGCAGGTGCTCGAAAGCGCCCGCAAGCATGCCGCCTACACACCGTTCATCTTCCTTTCCGGCATTTTCGGCGAAGAGCATGCCGTGGCGATGATGCGCCAGGGCGCCATTGACTACGTCCTCAAGCAAAACCTGCCGCTGCTGCCCAAGGCCGTCAACCGCGCCCTGGCCGAAGTGCACGAGCGCCAGCAGCGCCAGCGCGCCGAGCGCAGCCTGCATGATGTCGAGGCGCGCGCGCGGCTGGCGATCGACGCCGCACAGATGGGCACCTGGGATTACGACCCGCGCAGCGGCCAGCTGATCTGGGACCAGCGTTGCAAGGCCCTGTACGCGGTGGACGACGATATCCAGGTCGATCTCGACGTGTTCTACGCCCGCTGCCACCCAGACGATCTGCCCATGCTGCGCCAGCGCGTCGACGAAGCCTTGGCCGGCCCGGAAGACCGCGGCTACCAGGTGGACTACCGGGCGATGCTGGGTGATGGCGGCGAGCGCTGGCTGTCCACCAGTGGCCGCTCTACCTTCCTCGACGGCCAGTGCGTGCGTTTCACTGGCGTGATCCAGGACATCAGCGAACAGAAACAGAACACCGAGGCCCTCGAACGCCTCAACGAATTGCTCGGCGACCGCGTGCAGAAGCGCACCCGCGAGCGCGACCGCACCTGGGAGCTGTCCCGCGAGCTCTTGGCGGTAATGACCTTCGACCTGGTGCCCATCGCCCTCAACCCGGCCTGGGAAGTGACCCTCGGCTGGACCCGCCAGCAATTGCTCGACGGCCGCCTGCTGGAGCTGGTACACCCCGACGACATCGTCGCCACCGAGCAGGAAATCCAGCACATCGCCACCGGCAAGGTCTCCAGCCGCTTCGTCAACCGTATGCGCCATGCCGCTGGCGACTACCGCTGGCTGTCCTGGACCATGGTCCCGGACGAAGGCCTGATGTACGCCGCAGTGCGCGACATCACCGGCGAGCGCGCCATCGTCGACGAGCTGGCGGCCACCAACCAGCGCCTGCGCGACCAGATCAACCAGCGCGAGCGCATCGAGGCGGCGCTGCACCAGATGCAACGCCTGGAAGCGGTGGGGCAGTTGACCGCCGGCGTCGCCCACGACTTCAACAACCTGCTGACGGTGATCCTCGCCAGCGCCAGCTTCCTCAGCCGCGACCTGGAAAAAGGCAAGTTCGACAAATTCCGCAGCCGCCTGCAAAGCATCCAGGAAGCCGGCGAGCGCGGTGCCAAGCTTACCGGCCAGCTGCTGTCGTTCTCCCGCCGCCAGCGCCTGGAGCCGTTGCCAGTCAACCTCAACGACACCCTGCTGGGCATGTTCGAACTGTTGCAGCGTTCCCTGGGCGGCAGTGTGTGGGTGCAGACCGACACCAGCGAAGACCTGTGGAACGCCTTGGTCGACCCGACCCAGACCGAGATGATCATTCTCAACCTGGCCATCAACGCCCGCGATGCCATGCCCAACGGCGGCACCTTGGGCCTGCGCACCAGCAACGAAGTGGTCAGCCAGGCGCCGCAGCGCCCGGAAGAGCCCGAGCCGGGGCGCTACGTGGTGCTGTCGATCGCCGACTCCGGCAGTGGCATGAGCGACGAGGTGCTGGCGAAAGCGTTCGAGCCGTTCTTCACCACCAAGGAGGTGGGCAAGGGCTCCGGGCTAGGGCTGGCGCAGGTGTTCGGCTTCGCCAAGCAATCCGGCGGTGGCGTGAGCATCGACACCGAGGTCGGCCGCGGTACCACGGTCCGCGTGTTCCTGCCAGCGATCCGCGACCTTGCGCCGGAGCAGGTGGTCGCCGCCATCAAAGCGCCAGAAGCGCTGCCGGACTCGACCCAGCGCACCATTTTGCTGGTGGACGATGACGACACCGTGCGCGGCGTGACCCTGACCATGGTCGAAGGCCTGGGCTACAAGGTGCTGGCTGCCAACAGCGGCGCCGCGGCGCTGGCCATGCTCGACGAGCGTATCGACCTGGTGCTCACCGACTACGCCATGCCCGGCATGACCGGCGCCGAGCTGGCGCAGACCATCCAGCAGCGCCGGCCGGCGCTGCCGGTGGTGTTCATCACCGGCTTCGCCGAGCCCGGCGGGCTGGACCCGCGTACCCATATCATCGTGCAGAAGCCGTTTCGCGGCGAGGAACTGGCGACCAAGCTGCGCCGCGCCTTGCAGCTGGCTGCGGCGCCCTTGTAGGCACCGCCGCAGCCTGGCGCTTCAGCGGCTGTGAGCGGGAGCGGGGCGGTTCAGCGGCGCAGTGGCCGCGCTGCGCTGTGTGTCGCGGGTCTTCAGGGCCATGGTCAGCAGGGCCGAGACTAGCAGTGCGCCGCTCATCAACAGGTACGAAGCGCCAGGGTTGCCGGTGGTCGCGTTCAGATACCCGACCAGATACGAACCGGCGAACGAACCCAGCGCCCCCATGCTGTTGATCAGCGCCATGGCACCGCCCGCCACGTTGCCCGGCAGGATCTCCGGCACGATGGCGAAGAACGGCCCGTAGGGCGCGTACATGCAGGCCCCGGCCACTACCAGCAGGCCGTATGACCACCAGAAGTGCTGGCTACCCAACGCGTAGGATGCATAGAAGGCCACGGCCGCGAGCAACAGGGGCGGCCACACGAAGCGTTTGCGCTTCTGCAACTTGTCCGAGCCCCAGGACACCAGCACCATGGCGATCACCGCCGCCAGATAGGGGAGCGCCGACAGCCAGCCGGCCTCGACCATGTCCATTTCCGCGCCCGCCTTGAGAATCGACGGCAACCAGATCACGAACCCATATACCCCAATGCTCCAGCAGAAGTACTGCATCGAGAGCAGGATAACCTTCGGCGAACGAAACGCCTCGGCATAGTTCTTCACCGGCTTGATGCCTTGCTGCTCGGCTTCCAGGGCGCTTTGCAGGCGCTGCTTGTCAGCGTCGCTGAGCCACTTGGCCTGCTGCGGGCGGTCATCGGCCAGGCGCCACCACACGAACGCCCAGAGGATCGCCGGCAAGCCTTCGATGATGAACATCCAGCGCCAGCTGAAATGCTGCACCAGGTAACCCGACACCACCGACATCCACAGCATGGTCACCGGGTTGCCCAGAATCAGAAAGGTATTGGCCCGCGAGCGTTCGGCCCGGGTGAACCAGTGGCACAGGTACACCAGCATGGCCGGCATGACTACCGCCTCGACCACGCCGAGGAAGAAGCGAATGGCGATCAGCCAATACGCGCTCGACACCACCCCGGTCAACGAGGCCAAGGCGCCCCAGAGGATCAGGCTGACGAAGATCAGCTTCTTCACGCTGTGCTTTTCGGCATACAGCGCGCCCGGCACCTGGAAGAAGAAGTAGCCGAGGAAGAACAGCGCCCCCAGCAACGAGGACAGCCCCGGGGTGATCTGCAGGTCATGGGCCATGCCCGAAGCGGCGGCGAAGCCGTAGTTGGCGCGGTCCAGGTAGGCCAGGCTGTAGGTGATGAAGACCACCGGCATCAGGTACCACCAGCGGCGGGCGGCGAGTTTCAAGGTTTCCATGGTTCGACTCCTGAGCATTTTGTTGTTGTCGCTACAGTTAGGCGGCAAGGGCGTTGGGGTGAGTCAGGCGGTACGGGGCCACTGGCTGGTGGCGGGCAATTCATTGCGCAATGGCAGGCCTTCCATGTCGCCGGGGCTCTGCACCGCGCGGCTGCCTATCCAGTTACCGCGCGCCACGGCGTCGGCGACCTCGAAGCCTTCGAGCAGGGCGCTGATCACGCCCACGGCGAAACCATCGCCGGCACCCACGGTGTCGATGACTTTCTCTACCGGGCACCCCGGTACATGACCTTGGTCCTTGGCAGTGCGGAAGTACGCACCCTCGGCGCCCAGCTTGATGGCGACCATTTCCGCGCCCCGGTCCAGATAGAACGCGGCGATGTCTTCGGGCCGTTGCAGGCCCGTCAACAGCTGACCTTCAGCGAGGCCCGGGAGCACCCAGTCGGCCTGCGCTGCCAGGGCGTTGATGCTGTCGATCATCTGCGCCTGCGAGGGCCAGAGTTGCGGGCGCAGGTTGGGGTCGAAAGACACGCTGCGGCCGCGGCTACGCATTTGTGTCATCACATGGCGGGACAGTTCGTGGGCACTGGCAGACAACGCCGGCGGAATGCCGGTGGTGTGCACATGGCTGGCGGCCAGCAGCCGCGGGCCGAGGTCAGCGAGGCTCAGGTGGCTGGCGGCCGAGCCCTTGCGGAAATACTCCACGGCGGGGTCGGTGCCATCGTCCTGGCGGCCCTTGAATTGAAAGCCTGTGGGGTAGCGAGGGTCCACCGCTACGTGGCTGCAGTCCAGGCCTTCCTTTTTCAACGTATCGACCACGAAGCGGCCGAGGGAATCGTCACCGACGCGGCTCAACCAGGCGACATCGAAGCCCAGCCGCGCCAGGCCGATGGCGACATTGCTGTCGGCGCCGGCGATGCGTTTGCGAAACAGCTCCACGGCGGCCAGGTCACCGGTTTGTTCCGCGACGAACATGGCCATGGTTTCGCCGAAGCACAGCACGTCGAATTCAGACATGGGCCTTGACCTCCCTTGGTGCGGCCTGGCGCGGCTCGCCCAGCTGAGCGAGGGTGGCGACGTGGGTCTGGGTGACTTGCGCCAGATCTTCACCCTGCAAGGGAAACTCGATGGCGCGCAGCACGCCGGGCGCCACGCGTTGCAGCACCTGTTCCCACACATGCAGATCGCGCACCGTGGGTGGCGTAGCGACCAGCTTGCCGGCACCGTTGCGCTGCACGCCTTTGCAGTGCACGTATTCGACATGCGGGCCCAGCTGCGCTACGGCGTCGAACACCGATTGCGCCTGCCATTGCCAGTTGCCGATGTCGAAGGTCATGCCCACGGGCACTTCCCGTACCCGCGCGGCGTTGAAGAACTGCACCAGCGGTTCCAGGCGGCCACCTTGGAGCGTTTGGTCGTTTTCCACCAGCACCCGCACCGGCTGGCTGCGCAACAGCGCGCGCAGGTCGAGCAGGTCGAAGCCGGGTTGATAATGGCCCAGGGAAACCTTGAGCCACGGTGCGCCGCAGGCATGGGCATGGGCGAGCGCGGTGGCCAGTGTGTCGGCCGCCAGCTGGCCGTGCTCGTTCCACATTTCCATGGGGGAGGAATACACGCAGTGCAGGCCGCGGGCGCGGATGGCGGCGGCCAGCGCGGGCTTGTCAGCGGGCAGGCCGAGTTCTTCGCGCAGCTCGATATGGCTGACGCGGGCGTCGGCCAGCAGGTCGATGAACCAGGCCTGGCCACGCTGGCGGACCAGGTCGGCGCCGTAGCTGGACAGGCTGATGGAGACGGGGTACGGGGTCATTGTTGTTATCCTCTGCAACCGGTTTCATTTCTAGCGCAAAAAACGTCCCGCCTTTGCGGCCCGGCTGCCCGGGCCTGAAGGGGTTCAAGGGCGGGCGCGGGTGGAGTGCCGCACGATCAACTCGGCGGCGAAGTTCTCTGTTCTTATGGGACTGGCGCTGCCCTGCAGTCGTTCCAGCAGGCACTCGAAAGCCCGCACGCCGATCGCCTGGGTGGGCTGGGCGAGGGCGGTGATGCCGCCGCCGACCAGGGGATACCAGTCCAGTTCATCGAGGGCCAGCAGGCCGAAGTCGTCGAACAACGTGCGGCCCAGGCGATGCAGGGCCAAGGTGGTCGCCAGGGTGGCGACGCCGTTGGCGCAGAAAAAGGCCTTGGGGCCAGGGCCGGGGCTGTGCAGGAAGGCTTGCAAGTGCGCGTCGAGTTCGCTGCCGGTCTGCATCACCGTGCCTTGCAGGCCTGGGTGGGTATGCAATTGGGCGCTGAAGGCGGCGGCGCGCTCGGTGCGCGAGCTGGTACCGTCCTGGGGTTCGCTGACCAGCGCCAGGTCACGGTAGCCCTGGGCGTGCAGGTGCTCGATGGCCTGGGCCACGGCGGCGGGATTGTCGAGGCCGACGAGGTCGCTGTCGAGAGAGTCGAGCTTGCGGTCTACCAGCACCATGGGCATGTCGCGGTGCAGGTCGCGCAGTTCGTCGAGGTGGTGGCCGCGGGTGTTCACGATCAGGCCCTCGACGTTGTAGGCGCGCATGGCCGCCAAGTACTGGCCTTCGACCGCGTCGTCGCGCTCGGTATTGCACATCACCAGGCTGTAGCCGTAGCGCTGGCAGGCGCTTTCGACGCCGTGCATCACGGCAATGGAATAGGGGTTGCGGATATCGGCCACCAGCATGCCGATCAGGCGCGTGCGTCCGCGTTTAAGGCCCCGGGCCATCTGGTTGGGGCGGTAGCCCAGCTCGGCAATGGCGCGCTCGATGCGCTCGGCGGTGAGGTCCGACAGCAGGGCGCGGTCGTCGCCGATGAAGCGCGACACGCTGGCCTTCGAGACCCCGGCGCGTTCGGCCACGTCGAGCATGGTCACGCGGTTGCGCTGGGCAAGGGAAATACTGCTCATGCCTGATTCCTTTTATGGATGTTATTGCCAGGCGAATGGCGGTTGAAACCGGTTTCAGGAAACACCCGTTCGCGCGCCACGTCAAGTGGCCATTGGTCGGTCAATGCAACAGGCCGGCGGCAATGTTGATGGAAAAGCCCAGGATCACGGTGTTGAACACGAAACCGATCAGCGAGTGGGCGAGCACCGTCTTACGCAACGAGCGCGAGGCCACGCCAACATCGGAGGTCTGCACCGCGACGCTCAAGGTGTAGGAGAAGTACAGGAAGTCCCAGTAATCGGGCTGGGTCTCGCCGTCGGCGAAGCGCAAGGTTGGTTCCTTGGCCGTGCTGGTGTAGAACAGCCGTGCGTAATGCAGGGCGAAAACCACCCCGATCAGCAGCCAGGAGCCCACCAGGGTGCTGCCGGTGAACAGGTAATCCGGCAGGTGGCTCTTGGCTGCACCCTGGCCGCTGGCGACTTCGTAACCGATGGCCACCAGGCTGGCGACGGCCGCCACGCACACGGTCACCAGCACCAGGCCGGCGTTTTCGTCCTCGGCCTCGGCGATCTGCTTGACCCGGGCGAAGGGCGAACGCGCCGCCAGCCACAGCATCAGCAGCAGGTAGGCCCAGGTGCCGACGTTCCAGCCCACCAAGGTTTTGCTGACCAGGCTGGACGCTGGCGCGAACACGGCGACGACGATGCCCAGCAGCACGCAACCGGTCAGCCGTGGGTGGGAGTGAGCAAGGGCATGCAGGGCCATGAGTACCGGCTTGGACGGCGAAGGAGCGGCGATTATTGCCCAGAAGCGCGCAAAAGCGAAACGCACGCTGGGGCTTTACTCACGCCCGCGCATGAAGAAGCCCGCCACGTATTTGCTGAAGGTCTCCAGGCTCTTGAAATCGGCGAAGCGCTTGAAGGTCTCGGAGCTGGGTTCAGGCCCCAGCGGCTGCTTCATCAACGAGACCGACAGCACCCGGTCGCCCTCGGCGCTGAGTACCAGCTCGTCCATCACCGCGCCGCCAATCACCGGCCGGCGCATGGTCACCGCCACGCCCTTGCCAGCCATCCAGTCCACCAGCTTGACCAGCGCCTTGAGCGGTTCGCGCTCCTCGTCGCGAAACACCGGGAACATCTGCGCGCGGGACAACACCGGCACCGTGGCGATGTTGATCATCTGGTAGAACTGGCTGCCGGCCGTGGTGGTCGAGTACACCGCCAAGGCCAGCAGCGGGCCATTGGTTTTGGCGCCGCCCCAGAGCAGGTGATGGCCCTGGAAATCGAAGCCGTCGTGGCTGCGCTCGTTGATCACCTTGCGCGCCTTGACCTCGCCCACGCAGTCCAGCAGCAGGCCGTAGCGGCGCTGGCCGGCGAAGGCGCTGGATTCCTTGAGCTTGGCCTTGAGCATCATCATGTGCTTCATGTCGATGCGGGTTTCCAGGTAATGGCTGGCGGGCACCCGCTCGATCAACGGATAGCGCGCCGCCACTCGGCGCAGCTCGGCAAACTGTTCGGTGAGGCTTTTTTTACTGGCGGTGGAATAGACATTCAGGCCGCTGGCTTCGATCCAGGTCAGCGCCAACGACAGCAACCGATGGTGTTCCTTGCTCGCCTGGGGGCTAGGGGCCACGGGCTGGCCTAGCGCATCGATGGCCGGCGCGCGGAATTCGCCGATCAGCTTCAGCGCCACGTCTGGCGGCAGCCAGGCGGCGGGGGTGGCGAATGCGTCGGGCTCGGTGCTGCCCGGCTCGCGTTCATCCTTGGTGAAGGGGCAGCCGGGGGCGTGCTCGGCGGTGCCGGGGTTGTTCTTCAGGAACAGCGTACCGGTGCTGCTGTTGAGGGTGACGTTCATCACCGGCAGCGTGTTGGCCTGGCAGTCGCAGGCCAGCCACTGCCCGGCGCCGCGGATGCGCATCAGCCACTGGTTGGCTTGCAGCTGGGCGACGCCTTCGAGGCGCGCGGTCACGAAACCTTCGAGCAGTTGCTGCTCGGCGGGAGTGAGGGTGCGCACCTGGGCGCCGCTTTTTTCGATGATGCGCATGGGGATCCATTCGTGGCACAGCTAGGGAAGCATACCCGAGTGTTGTAATGTTTACCGAGTAAGCCAGTCAGCCATGGATGTGTCTTCCAAAGCGTATTCGCCTCGGTTTGCCTTCCAGACCAGTTCCTTCTCGCGCAGTACGTCCAAGGCTTTCTGCACGTTGGGCGTGCAAGCGTTAGGCTCGATCTGGGCGAGTTCGAGTTTACGATTCACATCCTGAAACGTCTGCTCCGAAAAGGGTACGAAGGGCTGTTGGCTGATGGCCCTTTCCGCTATTACCTCAAGCACGGCTTGCTGCAATGGCGAGAGGTCGTTGTAGGCGCTCTCGTAGTCACTCCAGACCCCGGTTTGATGGTTCAGCGCTCCGGTGCGAAGCAGCTCGCCGAGATGGCTGGCCTCGCCCAGTCCCACACTGACTTCGGTCAACAGCTGGTTCAGCATCTCGGGCCGGTGGCCAACCAGGTCAAAGGCATAGGCCAGGTCATCGACGTTGAACTGATTGCTCGCCGCGAGGCGTTTATTCCAGAACTGGGTGGCGAACGCCACGTAGCCTTGGTCCAGGAGTGGGAACGAGGTGATGTTCGCTCCGTAGAAGGGTTGCTTGCTCTTGAGTACCAGATTGGCCAGCTTGTCGCGGCTGGAGCCAGTGAATACCAAACGTAAGCCATCCTCTTTCACCCCGCTGTTGAGGTGGTCGCGAGCTGCTTTGAGGGCGAACATCGTATTCAGGCCGCTTTTACTATTCAAGGCGTGCTGGGCTTCATCGACGATCAATACGATCAGCTTGCCGGAGACCTCGTGGAGCACCTCCAGAGCTTTGGCCAGGGTCGTCCCCGGGGGCAACTGGGGCTTGGTGAAGTCCCAGCTCAGCGTGCGCAGAAGATTGATTTTCTCGATGCCCAGGTGTCGTGCAGTCTTGCCAATGGAGCTTTCAAACTCGCCGAGCGCAGCCCCGATCGCGCCGGCAATGAGTTCAGCGGGGTCTGTATCGCGGTTGGCCCAAAGGTCCACGTATACAGCGAGCCATCCGCGTTTCCCACACTCGGGAATAAAGTCGTTGCGCAGAAAGGTGCTTTTGCCGGTTCGGCGAGGGGCGGCCAGGAACAGACCTGAGCTGTAATCGGCAAAGGATTCACCTGCTACATCGCGCGCCAGGGACTCGGCAAGGGCAGGGCGTTGATGGATGGGGCGCTTGAAAGGCATGATCTATCCTGAAATATCTAGCTAGCTATAATCTATAGCGTATCAGATATTCCAGGATATTCGCGGCTCGCTTACAGGCTATACCTTGCCCTTCCACGGCACCCAGCGCCGCTCCAGCCAGCGCATGGCCAGGTCGAACAGCAGTGCCATGAAGCCGATCACCAGAATGCCCATCACCACCACATCAGTGACCATGAACTTCGACGCGCTGAGCACCATGAAGCCCAGCCCCGCAGTGGCCGCGACCATCTCCGCCGCTACCAGGGTAGTCCAGCCGAAACCGATGGCGATGCGCATGCCGGTCAGGATTTCCGGCAAGGCCGCCGGCATGATCACGTGCACCAGCACCTGGCGGCGGCTGGCGCCCATGGAGTACGCCGCGTGAATCTGCTCGATCGCTACCGAGCGCACCCCAGCCCGGGCGCTCAAGGCCAGCGGGGCGAACATCGCCAGGTAGATCAGCAGCACCTTGGAGCCTTCGCCTATGCCCATCCAGATCACCACCAGCGGCAGGTAGGCCAGCGGTGGCAGCGGCCGGTAGAACTCGACGATGGGGTCGAAGATGCCGCGGGCGATGCGGTTGACGCCCATCATGATGCCGATCGGCACTGCGGTCAGCAGCGCCAGCACGAAGGCACCGAACACCCGCAGTGCGCTCCAGCCGATATGGGTGAGCAGGGTGGCGTCGGCGAAGCCTTCCTGGGACACCTCGATGAACTGCTGCCACACCGCTTCGGGCGATGGCAGGAACAGCGGCTTGACCCAGCCGGCACTGGTCGCGACCTGCCAGAGGGCGAACAGGGCAATCACCGTCATCAGGCTCAGCCAGCCGCTGGAGCCATTGCCGGGGGCGCCGTATTGCTCACCCGGGCGCGCCGAACGGGCGCGGCCCAGCTGCTTGAAGGTGCGCAGCACGGCGTCCCGTTGTTTATCGTCCAGCAGGCTCATGCGGCCTCCTCGTCACCGTGGATGATGCCCAGCACCTGCTCGCGCAAGGCGATGAAGGCCGGGCTCGCCTTGACCTGGCGGGCGCTGCCGCAGGCCAGGTACTGGCGGCCGAAGTCGAGCTCGAATTCGTGGGTGATGCGCCCCGGGCGCGGCGACATGATGATCAGCCGCGTGCCCATGAACAGTGCTTCCTCTACATCGTGGGTGATGAAGAACATCATCTTCGCCGTGCGCTGCCAGATCTGCAGGATCAGCTCCTGCAAGCGCTCGCGGGTCAGGGCGTCGAGGGCGCCCAGGGGTTCGTCGAGCAACAGCATGTGCGGGTCGTTGGTCAGGGCGCGGGCGATGCCTACCCGCTGCTGCATGCCGCCGGACAACTGATAGACGGCGTGGTCGCGAAACTCGGCCAGGCCGGTCAGTTCGAGAAAGTGCAGGGCGCGCTCGGTGCGCTCGCCCTTGCCCACGCCGCGCAGCTTGAGACCGAAGGCGACGTTGTCAATGACGTTCAGCCAGGGCAGCAGCGCGTGCTTCTGGAACACTACGCCACGCTCGGCGCCCGGCCCGGTGACTTGGTCGCGCAATTCGCCGTCGGCCAGGGTGACGGGCAGTTGGCTGTTGTAGTTGCCCAGGGTGATGACGCCGCTGCTGGGGCGGATGAAACCGGCCATCAGGTTGAGCAAGGTGGTCTTGCCGCACCCCGAGGCACCGAGGGCGACGACGAAATCGCCGGCGCCGATGTCGAGGGTGACGCCGCTCAGCGCGGTCACGTTCTGGTCCTGGCGCTGGCCGGGGTAGACCACCGATACGTCGTGTATCTGCAGGCGCAGGCTCATGGGCATCTCCTCTGCGAAGGGCCGGGCGCGCGAGGGCGGCCCCGGCCAAAATATCAGTTTATTCGGCGGCCTGGACGAAGGTCGCGTTCACCGCGCCGCTGTAGTCGGGCAGCACGGCGGGGACCTTCTTCTGGTCTTTGAGGAACGCTGAGGTCGCTTCCAGGGCCTTGGCCACGCCGCCGTCCTTGCCACCGCCGAACCAGGCGTTGCTCGCCTGTTCCTTGGCCAGTGGGAACTGGTACAGGGCCAGCACGGGCGGCACGTCTTCAGGCTTGGCGCCGGAATGCTTGGCGATATTGATCACCTGCGGCGAGGTGGCGGTCCAGGTGTCGGGCGCCTTGACGTAATCGGCGGTGCTGGCCTGCAGCACCTTGGTGAAGGCGGTCATGCCGTCGGCGTGCTTGGCGGCGAAGCCTTTGTCGACCACCAGGCCGTCGAAGGTGGCCTTGCCCCAGCTGCTGAGCAGGCCGGAGGTCAGCAGCACCTTGCCGCTCTGCTTGAGCTTGCCCAGGGCCGGGTCCCAGACGAAGGCGGCGTCGATGTCGCCGCGCTCCCAGGCGGCAGGCATGTCCGACGGCTGCAGGTTGATGACCTTGACCTTGCCGGTCAGGCCGAATTGCTGCAGGGCGAACAGGGTGTGGAAGTGGGTGGTGGACACGAACGGCACGGCGAGGGTCTTGCCGGCCAGGTCCTGGGGCGCGTTGATACCGCTGCCATTGCGCACCACCAGGGCTTCGGCGCTGGCGATGTTGTCGAGGATCCAGAACACCTGCACCTCGACGCCGCGGCTGACGGCGGCGGCGATCGGGCTGCTGCCGGCGACACCGATCTGTACGTCACCCGAAGCCATGGCCAGCATCACGTCGCCGCCGCTGTCGAAGTTGCGCCACTGGATGTCCCAGCCGGTGGCCTTCTCGAATTCCTTCTTGACGATGGCGTCCTTCCAGGGCGCGAACATGCTCTGCACGCCGATGGTCACGGTTTCGGCATGGGCACTGGCACACAGGCCGATACCCAGGGCGACGGCGCCCAGGGGCTGCAGCAAGGTACGGCGGGTCCAGCGGTGCAGTTGCTTGAGCATGGTGCCTCTCCATTGTCGTCTGGGGGTGAAGTTTACCGGATCTTAGGTCGCGGCCCGGCTCTTGCTTTAGATCCAGATGCCCGGGCCTGTGGTACCAGGCACCGCTGCGGGCCAAGCGCGGCAAGGGTTGCAGCCAGTCTAGCGCGCCATTAGGGAGCGCACCTCGGGGAGACGATTCATGTTGGAGCGCTATTTTCGCCCGTTCGAGCCCGGGCGTGGCCTGCAGGAGCAGTTGCGCGAGAACCTCCTGGACGCGATTCTGGACGGCGCGCTGCCGCCGGCCGAGCCCATGCCGTCGTCTCGCAAGTTGTGCGAATTGCTCAAGGTGTCGCGCAATACCGTGGTGCTGGTCTATGAACAGTTGGTCGCCGACGGCTACCTCACGCCCTCGGACCGCCGCGGTTATTTCATCAACGAAAAATACCTGCGCCAGCAGTTGCACGTCAGCTTCACCCCGGCGCCGCAGCGGCTGTTCGAGCGTCCCGACCATGCCCCCGATTGGGAAGCGCGCTTGCAGGCGCAGCCCTCGGCGATGCGCGCGATCGTCAAGCCGCGCAACTGGCGCGAGTACCGTTACCCCTTCATCTACGGCCAGGTCGAATACGATGAGCAGACCGCCGCGCGCTGGCGCGATTGCGTGCGCATCGCCTCCAGCGGCGCCCATATGCGCAGTTGGGTGGACGACCAGGTCATGCTCGACGACCCGCTGCTGGTGGAGCAGATCATTCAGCGGGTGCTACCCAAGCGCGGCATCCAGGCCAGCGCCGAGCAGATCCTGATCACCATCGGCACGCAGAATTCGCTGTCGATGCTGGGCCAGTTGCTCGGCCGCCCGGGTTTGCAACTGGGGCTGGAGAACCCCGGTTATGTGGACGCGCGCAATATCTTCGAGCTCAGTGGTTGCGCCATACGGCCATTGCGCATCGACCGCCAGGGGCTGGTGGTCAACGAGCAGTTGCACGGCTGCGAGATGATTTTCTGCACGCCCAGCCACCAGTCGCCCACGGGCGTGACCATGCCGGTGTACCGGCGCATGGCCTTGCTCGACAGTGCCCGCGAGCATGACTTTTTGATCATCGAGGACGATTACGAAAGCGAGCAGAACACCCTGGGCAGCAACCACCCGGCGCTCAAAAGCTTCGACGAGACCGGGCGGGTGATCTACCTGGGCAGCCTGACCAAAAGCCTGCTGCCCGGCGTACGCCTGGGTTTTATCGCCGCCGATGCCGAGTTGATCCGCGAACTGCGGGCACTGCGCCGCTACCTGTACCGGCACCCGCCGGGGAACAACCAGCGGATTCTGGCGCTGTTTCTGTCCATGGGGCATTACGACAGCCATATGCGCCGCCTGCGCGAGCGCCTGGCGCGCAAGTGGCGCCTGCTCAACCGCGCCATGGCCGAGCAGCTGCCGGAGTTTGAGGTCAGTGGCATGCCGGGCGGTTCATCGTTGTGGGTGTGCGGGCCGGCGGGGTTCGATGCCTGGGTGCTGCAACGGCGGGTGGCCAAGCGCGGGGTGCTGATCGAGCCGGGGGATATTCACTTTATCGCCGAGCCGCGGCCGCAACAGTATTTTCGGCTAGGGTTCGGGGCGATCGAGGAAGCGCGGATTGCCGAGGGGGTGCGCGAGTTGGCGGTGGCTTGGGGAGAGATGCGGGCGGGGATTTTGGGGGTGGTTGTATGAGCCTTATTCCTGCGGCGCTGCGGCGATTGCCAAGCTCGCAGGCTGGCGCCAGCTCCTACACGGTTTGTATTGCACACCAAAACTGGAGCTGCAAACACGGACCCTGTAGGAGCTGGCGAAGCCTGCGAGCTTTTAGGCGCGACTCAAAGCTCGGGCCGTGAGAGGACGTCGTGCAGCACGGTCAGCATCCCATCCACATCCGCACGCTCGGCCACCAGCGCGGGGGCGAAGATGATCGCGTCGCCGGTGGTCTTCACATGCAGCCCCGCCTCGAACAGCGCCGCTTGCACCGCGTGCCCCTTGGCACCCGGCGCCGCGCCAGGCGCCAGCTGGATACCGGCCAGCATCCCGTAGCCCCGGAGATCGCTCACCTGCGGCAAGCCACGCAGCCCACTCAAGGCTTCGAGGAAGTAGGGCGACAAGGCGGCCCCCTTGGCGAACAGCCCCTCATCCCGGTAGATATCCAGGCTCGCCAGCGCCGCCGCGCAGGCCACCGGGTGCCCGGAATAGGTGTAGCCATGGAACAGCTCCGGCCCGTTGCCCTTGGCGGCGTTGACCACTGTGTCGTGCACCTGGCTGTCGACCGCCACCGCGCCCATGGGAATGGCGCCGTTGGTGAGGGCCTTGGCCATAGTGATCAAGTCCGGTTTGACCGCAAAACTCTGCGCCGCGAAAGCCTGGCCGGTGCGGCCGAAGCCGGTGATGACCTCGTCGAACACCAGCAGGATGCCGTGCTGGTCGCAGATCTGCCGCAGCCGTTGCAGGTAATCGGCGGGCGGCACGATCACGCCGATGGAGCCGGCGATGGGCTCGACGAAGCAGGCGGCGATGCTGTCGGCGCCATGGGTGGCGATGATGCGCAGCAGGTCGTCGGCCAGGTCAGCGCCCTGCTCGGGCTGGCCCAGCTGATAACGCTGCGCTTCCAGCCAGGTATGGCGCATATGGCTGACATGGGGCAGGCCGCCGGTGGCGAAGGCCTGGCGGTTGCGCATCATCCCCGACAGCGCCACGCCGCCGAAATTGACCCCGTGGTAGGCCCATTCCCGGGACACGAAGCGCGTGCGCTGAGCCTCGCCGCGGGCACGGTGGTAGGCGAGGGCGATCTTCATGGCGCTGTCCACCGACTCGGAGCCGGAGTTGGTGAAGAACAGCTTGTCGAGGCCCGCGGGCAGGATCTCGCTGAGGCGTTCGGCCAGCTCGAACGACAGCGGCGAGGCGCGCTGGAAGTGCGGGGTGAAGTCCAGCTGCAGCAGTTGGCGGTGCACGGCGTCGGCGATTTCCCGGCGACCGTGGCCGGCGGCGCTGCAGAACAGCCCGGCGCTGCCGTCAAGCAGGCGCTGGCCCTCGGGCGTCCAGTAGTGCAGGCCTTCGGCACGGGCAAACAGACGCGGGGTGCGCTGGAAGTCGCGGTTGTCGGTGAAGGGCATCCATTGGTGGGCGAGGTTGCTGTGCATGGGCGGGTCTCCGGCCGTTTCGCCCTTGGGTGGGCTGATGGGGGAAGCCTATGCGGGGTGGGCATCGAGGTTTAGATCCAGGTGGGGTTTTTGATGGTGCCAGTTGGATTTGCAGTGCGCCCTCGGGCCTCATCGCCGGCAAGCGGATCGCCGCCCGGCCAGACTCCCACAGTTAGCCGGGTTGCAATTTTGTAGGCTTCAGGCCGGGCAGCGATCCGCTTGCCGGCGATGAGCCCGTAAGCAGACGCTTACTGGCACCACACCCGATATCAACTGGCCCTAATCCGGTGCCTGGCCGTCGCTTACAGTGCAAGCCCCGATCACTCAGGCGCCTGCATTCATGCCCCTCGATTCAGCCTGGCTATTGTGCGCCCTATGCGTCGCCACCGCCGCCATCATCCGCAGCCTCACCGGCTTCGGTTTCGCCGCGATCGCGGTGGTCGGGCTGAGCCTGCTGTTATCGTTGCAGACTGCGGTGCCAGTGGTCCTGGCCCTGGAGGTCGTCTCGGGCCTGCTATTGGCACCCGGCGTGTGGCAAAGCGCCGAACGCCCCTTGCTATGGCGCCTGCTGCTGGCCGCCGCCCTGGGCGTGCCGATCGGCAGCCTCGCCCTGCGCGGCTTCGACGCCCACACCCTGACGCTGTGCGTCTACCTGCTGATCGGCACCCTCGCACTGCTGGGACTTGCACGCACATCACTGCCAGTCGGCAAGGGCGCCTGGAGCCTGTGGCCCGTGGGCATCAGCACCGGCGCCCTGATCGCGGCTTTCTCGATCGGCGGGCCGCTGCTCGTCGCCTGGCTCAGCCACCGCGGCCTGCGCCACGATGCACAGCGCGCTACTCTGGTGCTGTTTTTTCTGCTCGCCGACGTGCTGGCCTTGTTCGCCCTGCAAGGTACGGTCGGCATTCCCCTGAGCACCTGGGCCAGTGCATTGGGCCTGCTGCCACCGCTGCTACTGGGCCTGTGGCTGGGACAGAAACTCTATGTGCGGGTGTCCGCCAACCAGGCCGCGCGAGCGACCCAGTGGCTGTTGCTCGCGCTGGCCGTGCTGGGCTTGTTGAGCACGGCGCGCCTTGGAGCATGAGTGCCGTTTACTGCCCCAACAACGCCGCCCGCCCAGCGGTGGATGGAAACACGCAGCTCACGTCGTGGGCGCACCCCGGCACCTCGGTGAGTGTGCGTGGGTAGGCGGGCTTCAACTGCTGGCGTTCGTATTCCAAATAAGCCTGGCCACGCTGCAACCGATAGGTGCCCTGGGCCATCGCCGCGCAGCTTTTGTCGAGAATGGGGAAGAAGGTGCCCTTGGCATCGCTGCTGTCCAGTGCACCCTCCAGATAGCGGATATCAGCGGCGGCGTATTGCCGACGCGCCCTGGCGATATCCTGCGGCAGCCAGCCCGGCAAACCCTCGAGGCCGTATTTCCACTGGTTGGCGCTGGCGCAGCTGGTGGCTGGCGTGGCCCGCCAGCTGTCGAAGTACAGCCAGCTGCCAGGGTCGGCGACCACATAGCGCAGCTTGATGCCAGGCGGCGGCGGGGCAGCGAAGGCGATCGAATGCTGGACCATCTGCGCGCCCGCCGAGAAGCCGGCGATGGTCACTTGTTTGAGGCTCGGATAACGCTGGTGCAACTCATTGACCAAGGCATCCAGCGCCGCGAATGCGGTGACTTCGGGCACATTGCTCGAAGGCTCGCCAGCGATCCACGACGCGCAGGTCCACAGCAAGTCACCACTGGCGGCCGCCGGTTCGCCGGCACTCACGCAGCGGTCGGCGTGGCGCTCGTCGACCTGGAACAGCGGCGCCACCACCAAGGTATCGGTGCCATGCACGGCGCTGACAGTGGCCTGGAAGGTGCGTGACGCGTCACGCGGGTGGCCGTGCAACGCGATCACTGCGTTGACCGGCGCCTTGGCTTCGGACTGGTAATAGTGCACTGCACCTTTACCCGCCACGGGTTCGAAACTGCGCATCTCGGCCGCCCAAGCAGGGCCATTGACGCTGGAAAGCGCCACCATCGCGCACAGCAAGACTCGGTTCAAGGATTGCCCTCATTGGCGTTGCTCGAAACTGCCCGGGACACCGCGCAGGGGTTAGCCATCAGTAAAGCAGAGTCGCGCCAAACGGGTCGATTTAGAGCCATTGGCCGATGTTTCACCGCCATGAAAGTTCAAAATATAATTGCAGTGCAAGTGAATTAGTTAGCTTGCTTGCTTTTTATTTAGTCATATATTGTTACATCTGTGGCCAATTGCCGCACCTCAATACCCTTTTTGCATGGGCCGGCGCTTGTCGAGCCTGACGGGCGCGTTTGCGCCAACTTTTTGCCTGGGAGAACCATCGCGTGTCTGACTCAAGTTCCTCTATGCAGCGCTCCCGGGCGCCGCGTATCACCGGCGCACTGGTCGGGCTTGCCGGGCTGGTGCTCGGCGCTGGCGGCGTCTACCTGCTGATGCTCGGCGGTACGCCGTACTACCTGTTGGCCGGCCTCGGCACGCTGATCACCGGCCTGGGCCTGATCAAGGGCCGCGGCTGGGCCCTGCATCTGTATGCGCTGGTGTTGCTCGGCACCGTGCTCTGGGCGCTCTACGAAGTCGGCCTGCGCGGCTGGGAGCTGGAGCCGCGGCTGCTGATTCCTACCTGCCTGGGCATCTATCTGCTGCTGCCCTGGGTGGTCAAGCGTGTGGGGGTTGCCCACTATGGCCGCGCTCAGGCGCCGTTGGCACTGGCGGTGGTGGTATCGATCGGGGTCGGTGGCGCTTCGCTGACCCGCGCGCCGGGCGTCGACGGTGAACTGGCGCTGCCGGCCACCGTGGCTTCTGGTCACGACAACAGCGTGGCTGATGGTGACTGGCAGTTCTACGGGCGTACCGCCAAGGGCGAACGCTTCTCGCCGCTGGACCAGATCACCCCGCAGAACGTCAAGCACTTGAAGGTGGCGTGGCAAGCCCAGACCGGCGACACCATGCGCCCTGGCGAGGACGTCGGCGGTACCGACGCCGGCCACGAGTTCAACTTCGAAGACACCCCCACCAAGGTCGGCGACACCCTTTACGTGTGCACCGGCCACAGCTGGGTAGTGGCCTTCGACGCCAAGACCGGCCAGAAGAAATGGTCGTTCAACCCCAAGGCCGACACCGACGCCGACGTCTACCTGGCTTGCCGTGGCGTGGCCTATTACAAAGCACCGCAAGGCACGGCGACCGACTGCCCAAAACGTATCATCGCGCCGGTGCTGGACGCCCGGGTGATGGCCCTGAATGCTGAAACCGGCAAGCCGTGCGAAGACTTCGGCGAGCACGGTTTCATCTCTCTGACCCAGTACCTTGGCCATGTGCAAAAGGGTTTCCACTTCGTCACTTCGCCGCCGTTGGTACTGCATGACCGGCTGATTCTCGGTGGCTGGGTGTGGGACAACCAGGCCGAACACGAGCCGTCGGGCGCGGTGCGCGCCTTCAACCCGCTCACCGGCGCCATCGAATGGGCCTGGGACGTGGGCCACACGCCGCACAACTTCAAGCCCGGCCCGAGCGACGAACTGACCCGCGGCACCCCCAACGCCTGGGGCGTGTACACCGCCGACCCGGAGCGCAACCTGGTCTACCTGCCGATGGGCAACGCCACGCCGGACTACTTCGGTGGCCATCGCCGGCCGTTCGACGAGAGCTACAGCAGCTCGGTGGTCGCCCTGGACATCACCACCGGTGAAGAGCGCTGGCACTTCCAGACCACCCACCATGACCTCTGGGACATGGACCTGCCCATCGGCCCGTCGCTGGTGGACGTGCCCGACCCGGGCAACCCCGGCGCACTGATTCCGGCGCTGGTGCAGACCAACAAGCGTGGCGAGTTCTTCATGCTCGACCGCCGCGACGGCAAGCCCATCGCCGAAGTGACCGAGAAACCGGTGCCCCAGGGCGCGGTAAACGGCGATTTCACCTCGCCGACCCAGCCGTTCTCCACGGGCCTGCCATCGGTGACTCCCGCCGACCTGAAAGAGAGCCACCTGTGGGGCGCGACGCCGTTCGACCAGATGATCTGCCGCATTCAATTCAAGTCGTTCAACTACCGCGGCCAGTTCACCCCGCCGGGGCTCAAGACCACCATCGTCTACCCGGCCTTCGACGGCGTGATCGACTGGATGGGCGCCTCCATCGACCCTGACCACAAGGTGGTGATCGCCAACGCCAACTACATTCCGTTCATCGTCCAGATGATCCCCCGCGCGGCCCAGCCGCAGGTGCCGGAGTGGGATGGCAAGGGCGACCAGCCGAACAACAAGTCGCCGTTCGCGCCGCAGTACGGCACGCCGTACGTGGCCAGCGTGCACCCATGGCTGAACCCGCTGGGCGTACCCTGCAACTCGCCGCCCTGGGGCACGCTCACGGCCATCGACCTCAACACTCGCAAGATCGCCTGGCAGCACCCGCTGGGCACCACCCGCGACACCGGCCCGTTCGGCACCCACAACAACCTGCCGTTCAATACCGGGATCTTCAACATTGGCGGCAATATCGTCACCAAGGGCGGGCTGATCTTCGTCGGCGCCACGGCGGACAACTACCTGCGTGCGATCGATGAGCGCAATGGTGAGGTAGTGTGGCAGGCACGCTTGCCGGCTGGCGGGCAGGCGACGCCGCTGTCCTATGCGGTGGAGGGCAAGCAATATGTGGCCATCGCCGCAGGCGGGCATGGCGGGCTGGGGACGACCACGGGGGACTATGTGGTGGCCTACAGTCTGGATGACAAATAGGTAGGGGCTTGGGCCCGCGGGGACACTCGCGGGCCCAAGCCACCAGGGCGCTGGCCAGGGTATCGCCATTACTTGGCCAAATGCTTCAAGTCTAAGACTTTTGGCTACAGCGCTGGGCGTGGGGGCTGCTAGACTACTGGGCTTTTATACAGGGCCCAACCTTTTGCCTGATCTCGAACCCCCGCCACGCCTCGCGCCGGTACTGCTCGCCGACCTGCACAACCCCTTGGTGCAGTACCTCGCGCGCCTCGCACCCTCCAGCCAGTTGACCCTGCGCTATGTGCTGCAGGACGCCGCCGACCGCCTGGGCTTCGCCGACACCGATATACGCGAGGTGCCCTGGCACCAGTTCGAGCCAGGCCATCTGGTGGCGCTGGTCGCGGCATTGCGCGCCGATGGCTACGCGCCGAACACCTCGTCGTTGTATGTCAACGCCCTGCGCGGGGTGGTCAATGAAGCCTGGCGCCTGGAACTGGTTGACCACGCTCACCTGCTGAAAATCCGCGGCGTAAAACCTGCTGCGGGCAGCCGGCTGGGCAACGGGCGCAATCTCAAGCGCACGCTGATCCGCGATCTGATGGCTGCCTGCGCCGCCGACCCCAGGCCGCAAGGGCTGCGGGATGCGGCGGTGATCGCGATTCTGTACGGCTCCGGCATGCGCAAGTCTGAATCGGTGAATCTCGAGCTGGAGCAGGTGGATTTTCAGGAGCGCAGCCTGCGGGTCATCGGCAAGGGCAACCGGCAGCTGGTCAAGTACGCGCCGGGCTGGGCCTTCGACAAGCTCCAGGCCTGGTTGGCGTTTCGCCGCAGCCAGCTGCCGGTGGGGCAGCAAGACGATGCCTTTCTGTTCAACCGCATTCGCCGCGGCAGCCATGTCACCCGCGAGCGCATCACCAAGCACGCGATCTATTACATCGCCCGCCAGCGCGGCGCCGAAGTGGGGGTGAAGATCATGCCGCACGATTTTCGCCGTTCGTTCATTACCCGGGTGATCGAGGAGCACGACCTGTCGATCGCCCAGAAGCTGGCGCACCACACCAATATCCAGACCACCGCGGCGTACGACATGCGTGACGACAATGAACGGCGTAGGGCGGTCGATCGCTATGATCTCTAGGCTCGCCTAGACCATTGACAAGTGCTGCTTGCGCTTCGGCGCGGGGAACGCGGCATCGATCAGTGCCAGATCCTCGGCATCCAGCTGAATATTTGCCGCCGCCGCATTCTCGGCGATGTGCGCCGCGCTGCTGGCCTTGGGAATCGCCATCACCCCCGGTTCGCGCAACACCCATGCCAGGCACGCCTGCGCCGGGGTGATGCGGTGGCGCTCAGCGACCGTGCGCAAGGCCGGGTGGTGCAGTACATCTCCGCCCTGGGCGATCGGGCAGTAGGCCATGGTCGGCAAGCCGGCCGAGCGCGACCAGGGCAGCAGGTCGAATTCGATGCCGCGCGCTTTGGGGTTGTACAGCACCTGGTTGGTGGCGCAGCGTGGGTTGTCGAGTTCCTGCAGGTCATCGACATCAAAGTTGGACACGCCCCAGCGGCCGATCTTGCCTTGGCGTACCAGGTCTTCGAAGCCGGCTACCGTCTCCTCCAGCGGCTCGCCGCCGCGCCAGTGCAGCAGGTATAAATCCAGATGGCCCGTGCCCAGGCGCGTGAGGCTGCGTTCACAGGCGTCGATCACGCCTTGGCGGCTGGCATTGTGCGGGTAGACCTTGCTGACCAAAAACAGCCCGTCACGGCGGCCGCGAATGGCTTGCCCCACCACCTTTTCGGCGCCCCCTTCGCCGTACATTTCGGCGGTGTCGATCAGCGTCAGGCCCAGCTCGATGCCCTGCTGCAGGGCGCGCACTTCCTGTGCCTGCTGGCTGGCGATTTCGCCCATGCGCCAGGTGCCCTGGCCAACCAATGGAAGTGTGTGGCCTGCGAACTCTAGGGTTTTCATCAGCTGTCTCCTGTAGCGAGTGTGAGGTTTGGGCAGGCCATGAACGCAGCGGTTCAACCGGATGCGCTGGCCACCAGCACTTCTTCCAGCGCCTGGGCGGCCGCCGACAACTTGTGATCGGCCAGGCGCATCAGGCCGATGCGCCGTTCGATACGCGGCCCTTCCAGCGCCACGCAGCAGGCGCCGAGTTCGCGCATCTGGCCGATGCACAGCGAGGGCACGGCGCTGACGCCCAGGCCATTGGCGACCATGCGCCCGACCGTGCTCAGTTGGTGGCTCTCGAACGCCACGGCCAATTTGCCGTGGCGTTCGAGCAGGTCGTTTTCCAGCAGCAGCCGGACCGCCGAGGGCCGCTGCAGGGTGATGAAGTCGTGGGCCAGCAGCTCTTCCCAGCTCACCACGGTGCGTTGGCTGAGGGGCGAGTCGGCGGGGACCACGGCCACGAAGCGATCAGTATAGAAGGGCACGAACACCAGCGACTGAATGGATTCGGGCTCGAAGCCGATGCCCAGTTCCACCCGCCGGTGGCGCACCATTTCCAGCACCTGCTCGTTGATCACGTCGTGCACCGCGACGTTGACCTTGGGGTAGCGGTCGCGAAAGCGCTTGAGCGCCTCGGGTAGCAGGTTGCCGGCGAAGGAGGGCATGGCGGCGATCGAGACCCGGCCCAGCTGCAGCGTGAAATGCTGGCGCAACAGCTCCTCGGTGTTGTCCCAGTCGGCCAGCAGTTGCCGGGCCAGGGGCAGCAGGGTTTCGCCTTCCGGGGTGAGGGCTACACTGCGGGTGGTACGGGTGAGCAACGGGCCGCCGAGATCGTCTTCCAGGCTTTTGATGGTCAGGCTCAGGGCCGGTTGCGACAGGTGCAAGCGCTCGCCGGCCTGCACAAAGCTCAGGTGCTGGGCGACGGCCAGGAAGGCGCGCAATTGCTTGAGGTTCATGGCCGGTGCCCTTGATTGATGAGTTTTTCCAATGAATCTATCAGAAAAACAAAATTATCAAATGACTGCCACCGGGGGAAGATACCCACACGCTCTATGACGGCCATCGCGGCCGCTCCCATAACGACAACAAGGCGGATTTAGCATGGCTGGACTCGACAAACGTGTCGCAAGTTTCGCAGAGGCCCTTGAAGGCCTGACCGACGACATGACCATCCTCGCCGGCGGCTTCGGCCTGTGCGGCATCCCGGAAAACCTCATCGCCGAGATCAAGCGCCGTGGCGTCAGCGGCCTGACCGTGGTTTCAAACAACTGCGGCGTCGACGGTTTCGGCCTCGGTGTGCTGCTGGAAGACCGGCAGATCCGCAAGATGGTCGCCTCCTACGTTGGCGAAAACGCCCTGTTCGAGCGCCAGCTGCTGAGCGGCGAACTCGAAGTCGAACTCACCCCCCAAGGCACTCTGGCCGAGAAGATGCGCGCCGGCGGCGCTGGCATTCCCGCGTTCTACACCGCCACCGGCTACGGCACGCCGGTGGCCGAAGGCAAGGAAGTGCGCGAGTTCAATGGCCGCCAGTACATCCTTGAAGAAGCGATCACCGGTGACTTCGCCATCGTCAAGGGCTGGAAGGCCGACCACTTCGGCAACGTGGTGTACCGCCATACCGCGCAGAACTTCAACCCGCTGGCCGCCACGGCCGGGCGCATCACCGTGGTCGAGGTGGAGGAGATCGTCGAACCGGGCGAACTCAACCCCAGCGAAATCCACACCCCGGGTATTTTCGTCGATCGCGTGGTGCTCGGTACCTTCGAGAAACGCATCGAAAAGCGCACCCTCAAGGGCTGAGCCCATAACAACAAGAGGAATGGACCATGGCTTTGTCTCGCGAACAGATGGCGCAACGGGTTGCCCGTGAGCTGCAGGACGGCTTCTATGTGAACCTGGGGATCGGCATTCCGACCCTGGTGGCCAACTACGTGCCCGACGGCATCGACGTGATGCTGCAGTCGGAAAATGGCCTGCTGGGCATGGGCGAGTTTCCCACCGAGGCCACCATCGACGCCGACATGATCAACGCCGGCAAGCAGACGGTCACCGCGCGCAAGGGCGCGTCGATCTTCGATTCGGCGCAGTCCTTCGCGATGATTCGCGGCGGCCACGTCGACCTCACCGTGCTAGGCGCCTTCGAGGTGGACGTGCTGGGCAATATCGCCTCGTGGATGATCCCCGGCAAGCTGGTCAAGGGCATGGGGGGCGCCATGGACTTGGTGGCCGGTGCCGACAACATCATCGTCACCATGACCCATGCGTCGAAGGACGGCGAGTCCAAGCTGCTGCCCCGCTGCAGCCTACCGCTGACCGGCGCCGGCTGCATCCGCAAGGTGCTCACCGACCTGGCCTACCTGGAGATCGACGACGGCGCCTTTATCCTGCGCGAGCGGGCACCGGGGGTGAGCGTCGAAGAAATCGTCGCCAAGACCGCCGGCAAGCTGATCGTGCCTGAACATGTGCCGGAAATGACCTTCTGATGGATCCGGTGGCTGCGGCCACCGGCGTTGTGCCCCCATAATTCCAAGAATAAACAGGTGACTTCTTCATGGCTGCAGACCTGCAGGAAAGCCGCTCGGCGCGCTTTGCTCTTCGTTGCTCGAACTGGGCGGAACGCTGGTTCCCCGATTCCTATATCTTCGCGGCGGTGGCGGTGCTGGTGGTTGCCTTGGGCGCCTTGGCCATCGGCGCGACGCCGACCGCCACGGCCACCGCCTTCGGTGATGGCTACTGGAGCCTGATCACCTTCACCATGCAGATGGCCTTCGTGGTGATCGGCGGTTACGTGGTCGCCAGCTCGCCGCCGGCCGCGCGGCTGATCGACCGCCTGGCGCGCTTGCCCAGCAATGGCCGCTCGGCGGTGGCCTGGGTAGCGGTGATCTCCATGGTCGCCTCCTTGCTCAACTGGGGCCTGTCGCTGGTGTTCGGCGGCCTGCTGGTGCGCGCGCTGGCACGCCGTACCGAGCTGAAAATGGACTACCGCGCTGCGGGTGCCGCCGCCTACTTGGGGCTGGGCGCGGTGTGGGCGCTGGGGCTGTCGTCGTCGGCGGCGCAGTTGCAGGCCAACCCGGCCAGCCTGCCGCCGTCGATCCTGTCGATCACCGGCATCATTCCCTTCACCCAGACCATCTTCCTCTGGCAGTCGGCGGTGATGCTGCTGGTGCTGGTGGTGGTCTCGCTTGGGGTCGCCTACGCTACCGCGCCAGGCCCGAACAGCGCCCGCGATGCGCAGGCCTGCGGCATCGACCCGAGCTTCAGCGCACCACCCAGCGCCCAACGCAGCCGCCCCGGTGAGTGGCTGGAGCACAGCCCGGTGCTGACCATCATCCTCGTGTTACTGGCCGCCGGCTGGCTGTTCCACGAGTTTTCCAGCAAGCCGGCGATTACCGCGATCTCCGGGCTCAACACCTACAATTTCCTGTTCGTGATGCTCGGCGCCTTGTTGCACTGGCGCCCGCGCAGCTTCCTCGACGCGGTGGCCCGGGCGGTACCGACCACCACCGGCGTGCTGATCCAGTTCCCGTTGTATGGCTCCATCGCGGCGATCATGACCACGGTCAAGGGTGGCGATGGCCAGACCCTCGCGCACCATATCTCGACCTTCTTCGTGCACATCGCCAGCCACGACACCTATGCCTTGCTGATGGGCGTGTACTCGGCGGTGCTGGGGTTCTTCATTCCTTCGGGCGGCGGCAAGTGGATCATCGAGGCGCCCTATGTGATGCAGGTCGCCAACGACCTGCAGTACCACCTGGGCTGGGCGGTGCAGATCTACAACGCCGCCGAGGCGTTGCCCAATCTGATCAACCCCTTCTACATGCTGCCGTTGCTGGGCGTGCTGGGGCTCAAGGCGCGGGACCTGATCGGCTTTTCCTTCGTGCAATTGCTGGTGCATACGCCGCTGGTGCTGTTCCTGCTGTGGGCGCTGGGCACCACGCTGCAGTATCAGCCGCCCGTGCTGCCGTGAGCATGACGGGGTAGACTGTGCCCACTGTGTTCAGTGGACGAGCCCCTTATGCCTGCCAACAACCTGCCTGCCATGTCGCGCTTCTGGCGTGACCCGGCGGTGCCCTTCATCGAAGCCCGCGACGTGACTGATGGCCGCCTGATCAGCCACGCGGCGCATGCCCACGAAACCTTTTCCATCGGCGCGGTGACCGCGGGGCAGAGCACCTATATCAACGGTGACCTGCGCTGCGCGATCGCGGCGGGCACCGTGGTGCTGATGAATCCCGGGGCGGTCCACGCCTGCAACCCGCTCGACGACCAGGCCTGGGCTTATCACATGCTGTACGTGGATGTGCCCTGGCTGGCGGCGTTGCAGGCGGAGCTGGGGATCAGCCTGGACGGTGGGTTCGTGGCGCTGGCGCCGTTGTTGTCGACGGATCGCGCGTTGTTCGAGGGCTTGGTGGCGCTGTTTGCGTGCTTGACCGACGAGGGCATTGCGCCAGCCGCCAAGCAGCAGGCCGCGCGGGTGTTGTTCAGCCAGATGCTGTGTACGCTGGCGCCGCTGGTTTCGGCGGATGCGCCGTGCCCGGTCGCCTCGGTGGTGGCCTTCATCCGCGCCCATTGCACCGAGCCGCTGACGCTGGAGCAGATGGCGGCGGTGGCGGGGTGGTCGCCGTCCTATCTGATTCGCGCGTTCAAACAGCGCCACGGCATCACGCCCCATGCCTATCTCAACGATGTGCGCTTGCAATACGCGCGGCGCCAGTTGCGTGAGGGCGTGGCGATTGCGCAGGCGGCGCAGGCGGCGGGGTTTGCTGATCAGGCGCACCTGCAGCGGCTGTTCAAGCGCAGCCTGGCGACGACGCCGGGGCATTATTGCCAAGCGGGCCAGGGGTGATGAGCGCGCATCCTTTGTCATAAGGTTGCCTTGCACTTGCGGGTGCTGCAGTTGTTATCAACCAGGCCGCGACATCCAACCCCCTGCGGTTATGACCTGCTTTATTCCAGCACCAACCCCAGCGCGCAAGCGCCGAGCAGCAGCGCCATGATCCGGTTGAACAACCGCACCCCGGCAGCACGTTGCAAGTGCCGTTGCAGGAACACCCCGGCCACCGCCCAGCAGGCGATCGACAGATAGCAGACCACAAAATAGATGATCGCGAATTGGCCGATGGTGTGGCTGTTGCCGTCCGCCGCGAAGGCCGCCATGCCGGCGACGCTGGCGAGCCAGGCCTTGGGATTGAGCCACTGCATCGCGGCGCCGCTCAGCAGCGAAGGCGCGCGGGTGTTGGCCTGGGCACTGAGTCGGCCGTTGTCGCTGGCCAGCTTCCAGGCCAGGTACAGCAGGTACAGCACCCCGGCGATACGGATCGCGCCGGTCAACAGCGGCCAGCGCAGCAGCACTTCGTACAGTCCCAGGCCGATCAATACCAGCAGCACGGTGAAGCCTGCGGTAGCGCCGGTGATATGCGCCAGGCTGGCACGCAGGCCATGGCGGGCGCCGCTGCCGAGGGCGACCAGGTTGACGGGACCAGGGGTGATGGAACTGGCCAGCGCGAAGGCGGCCATGGAGAGGAGCAGGGTCATTGCGGGGCTCGCTGGGCGGGGATCGAAGCGAGACAGTAGCGAGGCGGCGGTGGGGGGTATTGAAGGAAATTGAACAGGGGTGGGGGTTGCGATGTTGCTCATGCAGACGCCAAGCTCGCAGGCTTGCGCCAGCTCCTACGCCGAGCGTGTTTTCGCCTCTGAATCAAGGTTGAAATACGCCCACTGTAGGAGCTGGCGAAGCCTGCGAGCTTTTGACTCTCGACGCGCTAATGCAAGCCTACCCTCCATCGGTATCAATATCAGCATCCTTGCCCACACCAGCCTTGCTCTTGTCCGCCTCAGGGGCGAAGTCAGGGCTGTAGTCGTTCGCCTTGGCCTTGTCATCGGTCGCCGGCGCCTCGCCATTTCCGCTGGCCGGCGCGCCGCCGCCTTCGCTCGCGGGCACCTTGCCCTCGGGATCGATAGCTGGGTCATTGCGTTGAGTTTGCGGGTCATCCACGTGGCGTGGGCCGTCTTCATTGGGTGTAGGTGTCTGGGTACTCATAAACCGTCTCCCGTTTACTTATTTGCCGTCGTCATCGTCATCGTCATCGTTGTCACTGTCGGTAGCTGCACCGGTCTTGCCTTTCTTCATGCCCATGCTGCTGCCCTCCGGATTGCCGGAAGGCTGCTGCGCGCTGGACTTGCTGTTGGTAGGCGAAGCGGTGTCCGCCGAGCCATCGGTATTGCCGTTGGACATGCCGTTGCTGGTACCGGAAGGCACGCCGATGGTGGCCGGGTTGGTGCCCTTGGGCGCGGGGTTGGTGGGGCCAGTGCTGTTGTCGGCCTGGGCCAGCCCGGCGGCACCGGCGAGCATCAGTGAAAGGGTCAAGGCAGTCAGCGAAGTGCGAAACATGGTCGTTCTCCGTCTTTATTGGGGTCACAGACGTTGGGCTCCAGCGCTGCGGCGGTGGTGCCATCCATGCGACGAATGGTTGACGGGCGCCCTTTGCACGGGTTAGTTTCCTCACCATGAACCTGTCCCTGCCGATGACCGCCCGCATTATTATTACCGCCATTCCTCACTTGGCGGGCTAGCGCACATCTGCACCCCACCCGCCCAAGAGGCGGGTTTATTCTCTGTCTCTGGGCCTGCCGCACACCCTGGAGACGCCATGCCCACCGCCGTTGCCACCCGCCCCGAAAGCCCCGCGACCTTGCCCGTGGCCCTGCAGCCGCCTGCCGAGCTGACCGCGCTGCTGGCCGGCTACGTCAAGAAAACCCTCGCCGCGCCGGTCTACGACGTCGCCATCGAAACCCCGCTGCAAGCCGCCCCGGCCTTGTCGCAACGCTTGGGCAACCACATCCTGCTCAAGCGCGAAGACTTGCAGCCGACCTTTTCCTTCAAGATCCGCGGCGCCTACAACAAGCTGGCGCAACTGAGTGCCGAAGAGCGCGCGCGCGGCGTGGTGACCGCGTCGGCGGGCAACCACGCTCAGGGCGTAGCGCTGGCAGCCAAGGAACTGGGTATTCGCGCGATCATCGTCATGCCGACCACCACGCCCTCGTTGAAGGTCGACGGCGTAAGCTCCCGCGGCGGTGAAGTGGTGTTGCACGGCGATGCCTTCCCACAGGCCCTGGCCCACGCCTTGACCCTGGCCGAACAGGGCTACACCTTCGTGCCACCGTTCGATGACGCCGACGTGATCGCCGGCCAGGGCACCGTCGCGATGGAAATCCTCCGGCAGCAGCCGGGCGCCCTGGACGCCATCTTCGTGCCCGTGGGCGGCGGTGGCCTGATCGCCGGCATCGCCGCCTATGTGAAATACCTGCGCCCGGAGGTCAAGGTCATCGGCGTCGAACCGCACGACTCCAACTGCCTGCAACTGGCCATGGCCGCCGGCGAGCGGGTGATATTGCCCCAGGTCGGCAGCTTCGCCGACGGCGTGGCGGTGGCGCAGATCGGCGCCCATCCCTTTGCCCTGTGCCGCCACCTGGTGGATGAAGTGGTCACGGTCAGCAGCGACGAACTCTGCGCGGCGATCAAGGATATCTACGACGATACCCGCTCCATCACCGAGCCCTCCGGCGCCCTCGGCGTGGCTGGCATCAAGCGCTACATCGCGCGCCACGGCATCAGCGGCCAGACGCTGGTAGCGATCGACTCTGGCGCCAACGTCAACTTCGACCGCCTGCGCCATGTGGCCGAGCGCGCCGAACTGGGCGAGCAGCGCGAAGCGATCATCGCCGTCACGGTCCCCGAGCGGCCAGGCAGCTTCCGGCTGTTCTGCCAGGCCCTCGGGCGCCGGCAGATCACCGAATTCAACTACCGTTACCACAGCGACCGCGCCGCCCACCTGTTCGTCGGCGTGCAAACCCACCCGCTCACCGACCCGCGTTCGGCGCTGCTGGAAAGCCTCGGCCGCCAGGGCTTCGCGGTGCTGGACATGACCGACGACGAGCTGGCCAAGGCCCACCTGCGCCATACCGTGGGCGGCCATGCGCTGCACGGCGAGGAAGAATGCCTGCTGCGTTTCGAGTTCCCGGAGCGGCCCGGGGCCTTGCTGAAGTTTCTGCAGGAGCTGGGCGAGCGCTGGAACATCAGCCTGTTCCACTACCGCAACCACGGCGCGGCGGATGCGCGCGTGCTGGTAGCGCTGCAAGTGGCGCCAGAGCGGCGCGGGGAGGTGGGCGAGCAGTTGCGGGTGATGGGTTATCGCTACTGGGACGAGAGCGAGAACCCGGCGTACCGGATGTTCCTCAGCTGAAACGAAAACGGGCGCGCTGCCGAAGCAGCGCGCCCGTTTTTCAGGGCCTCATCGCGGGCATCGCCCGCTCCAACGGGAAAACCTG